>Ga0209126_1000729_pt1 | contig 11180 bp, 8 predicted proteins | sample RifCSP19_1_FD_184024 | JGI IMG/M metagenome (GOLD analysis project Ga0209126, IMG submission 184024) | Soil microbial communities from Rifle, Colorado - Rifle CSP2_sed 19_1 (SPAdes) (version 2) | ecosystem: Environmental > Terrestrial > Deep subsurface > Rock core/Sediment | place: Rifle...
TATCATAAGGCAGAAGGTTTCCCATTTGAGCAATACGGAGATTCGCCGATGAACGTCGATTGCAATAACTGCCGGGCGCGTTACCGTCTGGACGAAGCGATGTTCAAGGGATCCAAGGGGATGCAGGTCCGATGCCGCAGTTGCGGGAATTCCATTCTCGTTTTGAATCCCGCGGAAATTACATCGGGCATGTCCGTGTTGAACCAGGTTGCTGCCTCACGGGATCATTCCGACAAAAGGAGTACCGAACCTGCTGCTTCCCTTGCCAAGAAAGAAAATGTTCACGCACCTCTCGTGCTCTATCCGTCATTCCCCAAATCCCCGGCCAAGATCCGCCGTCGACGCACGTTCAAATGGTCCTTCCTCATTCCCTTTGTCTGCTTGATCCTCCTTCTTTTTGGAGGATCCGTGTCCCTTGCCTTCACCCAGGCGGGAAAACGTGTGCTGGCCGGCATCGGTCAAGAGCTTGCGGATGCAATCACGTTTTTCAGAACCTGAACCCCGACTCGAATCCCGCGATTGAAAAACGATGCAGTCCAATAAAAAGGGGCTACCTGTTCCCGGATAACCCCTTGAAAAACTTGGTGGGCCACGAAGGATTCGGACCTTCAACCTCCTGATTATGATATGATCCAACCGCCTGTGAAATATAGTGTTTTCAGCATTTTAGGGTAGACAGGAAGCGCCAAAAAGTGCATGCTGACGACGACCGGGACCTGTTGGACGAATGGATCACGTTCAGCGAGTGGCTCAGGCGGCAGATCGACACCTACCTCAAGGAGAAGGAACCGAAGCGGCGAACGAAGCGCAAACCCGGAAAGGGGGCGTGAGGGATGGAAAGAAATTGCAAGAGTTGCAGGTATTCGGAATTTACAAGAAAGAACGAGTACGATGAAATGGTTACACTCCTCAAGGGATTCTGCAGACGTTTTCCCCCCCAATACGCACTCCGGGGATCGTGGGGAGATCACATCTTTCCCTTCGTTACTCCTGATGATTGGTGCGGCGAATGGAAGGAAAAGGAGGGGTGAGCATGGGCGTCAAGGTGCGGGAGCGCAAAGGGATGTATCGCTATTTGGCGGTCGGTTTGCTCATCATCTTGTTTCATATATCGCTGGCTATTCCGACAATCGCAGAACAGTTGAAAGACGCCGATGCTGCCTATTTGCGGGGAGACTTGCCCTTACCCTGTCGGCCATTATTAATCAGGCGGTAGGAGACGGGATCCTCGCGGCGAACCACCGAAAGACATTTCTTTACTTGTCTCTGGAAGGCGGGCCTCCGGGCGATTCGGTTCCATGATTTGCGGCACTCTTACGCCTCTTGGCTCATCGGGAACGGGGAATCCCTCGCCTACGTCAAGGAGCAATGAGGACACCACTCCATTCAGATCACCGTCGATAACTACGGGCACTTGATCCCCGGGGCGAACCGGCAAGCCGTCAACCGGCTTGCCGCGATGCTCGAAAATGCGCCCCCGGCGCGCCAGGAACAAAAAAGGGGCCAAGCGGAATCGCCTAACCCCTCGTTTTCATTGGTGGGCCACGAAGGATTCGAACCTTCAACCTCCTGATTAAGAGTCAGCTGCTCTGCCGGGTTGAGCTAGTGGCCCGAAAAAGTTTAAGAACGTCCCTTTGCTTTTTTTGGCGCGCCTGGGAGGAATCGAACCTCCGCACCCGGCTCCGGAGGCCGGTGCTCTATCCCCTGAGCTACAGGCGCCCTTCTGATCGCAAGAGATGGGGTGAGTGACGGGGATTGAACCCGCGGCCACCAGGGCCACAACCTGGTGCTCTGCCAACTGAGCTACACTCACCACCCGGCAAACGGCAAATTATAATTATACAAACCGGGGCGTGGGGGGTCAACGGGAAACGGCTCTGCATCGCATTGCTGCAAAATCGTTTTCGCCCCCTCGTCCAGTTGCTATGATGATTTACGACTCACCCAAACCCGAGGGGTCTTATCGTACAGCCCTATCCTCGAACGAACGGAGGTATGCCATGAAAGGGAACCCGCGCATCATCGAGGCGTTGAACAAGGTCCTTGAGCTGGAGATCGGCGCCATCCTGCAGTACCTGCACCACCACTGGACCGGCGACGGGATGGAGAGCGCCGCGATCCTCCCCCTCTTCGAGAAGACGTCCATGGATGAGATGAAGCATGCCGAGCGGGTCGCCGAGCGGATCAACTTCCTCGAAGGGGACCCTTCCACGAAGCCTGCCCCCATCAAAAAGGGCGGCGATCTGAAAAAGATGATGCAGGACGACCTCGAAGGCGAGTACGAGGCGATCGAGTTCTACAAGACGGTCATCAAGTTAGCCGACGAGGCGGGGGACTCCACCACCCGCCTCATGATGGAGGAGATCGTCGCCGAGGAGGAGAAGCACGCCGACATGTGGGAGACGATCCTCAAGAAGACGGGAAAGAAACTGCCGTAAAGTCCGGGGACAAAGTTCGGGGACGTTCTTAAAACTTTTTATCTCCCCGGAAAGCATAAGAACGTCCCTTTGCTTTGCGTCCCTTTGCTTTGCTACGCCCGGAACCGACGGAGACGGAGGGCGTTCGACACGACGGTAACGGAGGACAGCCCCATCGCCGCGGCGGCGAGGATGGGGGAGAGCATCACCCGGAAATGCGGGTACAGGACTCCCGCAGCCACCGGGATGAGCACCACGTTGTAGGCGAACGCCCAGAACAGGTTCTGGCGGATGTTCCGGAGGGTGGCCCGGCTTAAGGCGATCGCCGTCGCCACCCCCTTCAACTCCCCGCTCATCAGGACGATGTCCCCCGATTCGATCGCGATGTCCGTACCGGTGCCGATCGCCATCCCGACGTCGGCCTGGGCGAGTGCCGGGGCGTCGTTGATCCCGTCCCCCACCATCGCGACGACCTTTCCTTCCGCCTGGATCCTGCGGACTTCCTCCGCCTTCTGGTCGGGGAGGACCTCGGCCCGCACGCGCGCGATCCCGGCCCGGTCGGCCATCGCCTTCGCCGTCCTCGGGTTGTCGCCGGTCAGCATCACGACATCGAGCCCCATCCCGCGCAGGACCCCGATCGCTTCCGGGGCCCCCTCCTTGATCTCGTCTGCAACCGCCACGACCCCGGCGGCCTTTCCGTCCACGGCGACGAAGATCACCGTGCCTCCCGACTCCGACAGTTCCTTCGCGGCGGGAAGGAGAAGGGACGCGTCGATCCCTTCCTCCTCGAGCCACCTTTCGCTGCCCACGTGGATGCGCCGTCCCGCAACCGCGGCGCGGATCCCGTGGCCCGGCCGGGCGTGAAACTCCCCGGGAGATTCCAGGGAAAGTCCTCTTTCTTTCGCGCCCCGGACCACCGCGTCCGCCAGAGGGTGTTCCGACCCGGTCTCGGCGGAGGCGGCGAGCCGGAGCAGGTCCCGCTCCCCTTTCTCCCCCTGGAAGGGGCCGTGGGACGCGGATCGGACCCAGGAAAGCTCCGGCCGCCCGCGGGTGACCGTCCCGGTCTTGTCGAGGATGACGGTGTCTACCTTGTGCGCCGTCTCCAGCGCGGCCCCGCTCCGGATCAGGATGCCCAGCTCCGCCCCCTTCCCCGTGCCCACCATGATCGACGTGGGGGTGGCGAGCCCGAGCGCGCAGGGGCAGGCGATGATGAGGACCGAGATCGCGCTCAGCATGGCGTAGGTGAGCCGCGGCTGCGGACCGAAGGCCCACCAGGCGGCGAAGGTAAGCAGGGCTACACCGATCACCGAAGGAACAAAGTACGACGCGATGACGTCCGCCAGGCGCCCGATCGGCGGCTTGCTCCCCTGCGCTTCCTGCACCATCCGGACGATCCGGGCCAGGACCGTGTCCTTTCCCACATGGGTGGCGCGCACGACGAGCCGGCCGTTGACGTTCATCGTCCCGCCTGTCACGGCGTCGCCCTGCCCCTTGTCCTTCGGGACAGGCTCGCCCGTCATCATCGACTCGTCGACCGAGCTTGTCCCCTCCTCCACGGCGCCGTCCACCGGGACCTTCTCCCCGGGCCGGACAACGACCCGTTCCCCGGCCATGACCTCCTCGAGAGGGATGTCCACCTCCCCGCCGTCGCGGATCACCCGCGCCGTCTTCGGTTGCAGGCCGATCAGTCTCTTCACGGCCTCGGACGTCTTCCCCTTCGCCCGCGTCTCGAAATACCGCCCGAGGAGGATGAGGGAGATGATCGCCGCGGAGGTGTCGAAATAGACGTGGGGGGCAGCCCCCGGAACGGCGAACAGCCCGGGGAAGAAGGTGGCGACGAGGCTGTACGCGTAGGCCACCGTCGTTCCCAAAGCGACCAGCGTGTTCATGTCGGTCGTCCCGTGCTTCGCCGTGGCCCAGGCGCCGCGGTAGAACCGGGAGCCGACGTAGAACTGGATCGGGGTCACCAGGGCAAGCTGGAGAAGGGCGCTCGCGAACGGGGAAAGCGGGAATCCGGCGGGGCCGGCGATCATCTCCCACTGCGCGAGGAGAAACAGCGGAACGCCGAGCAGGAATCCCACGCGAAGCCTCGTGAGCAGCGACCGCTCCTCCTCGCGCTGCATCCTCACCTGCCGGGCGACGGGGTCTTCCTCCGCCCTGACCTCCGGGACGGCGTACCCCGCGCTTTCGACTGCGGCCCGAACCGCCCCCATGTCCGCAACCCCCGGGAGGAAACTCACCGTCCCGGACTGCGTGGCCAGGTTGACGCTCGCGGAGAGGACGCCGGGCACCGAGGCGAGGGCCTTCTCCACCCTTGCGACGCAGGAGGCGCAGGTCATCCCTTCCACAGGGAACTCCGTCCTTTGCACGGGGACCTCGTACCCGGTGTCGCGGATCGCGGAGACCAGTCTCCCCGGCCCGGCCCGATGCGGATCAACCGTAACCGTCGCGGTCTTCGTGGCCAGATTGACGGAAGCTTCGGTTACGCCTTCCACTCGGGAGAGGCTTTTTTCCACCCGGGCGACGCAGGAGGCGCAGGTCATCCCCTCCACCGGGAAGGTCCACCTCACCTCCCTCCCGGACGGCGGTACGGACGATTCCGGCGGCACGTGCAGGGCCGCGCAATTGATTACCTTTTGTTCAGCCATCACGGTTTATCGACGATAAAAATTCCCCGCCCGTCTCAAATGGCAGGAACAGCCGACGGGGTTTATTGCTATAATCCTATCATTTCGCGCGCCTGTAGCTCAGGTGGATAGAGCAGCTGCCTTCTAAGCAGCGGGTCGGGAGTTCGAATCTCTCCAGGCGCGCCACGTTTTTTCACCTACTTGGCGGACACCCGATCGTTCCCCGTTTAGGGAACAACCATCCTCCGCTTCCCCTCCTCCGCGAGGTTCGGTCAAGGTTCACGTTCTCCTTTTCTGAAGCCATTGGGAAAATAATCATCTATGATGAGGTGGAGTACCGAAGACCCCCGGCCTGTCACCCGTCAACCACGCATTGAAAACCTGCCAATCTTCCGGACCACAAGCGGAAGGGTCGGAGGTGCTCCATGGGGAAGGTCCTGAAATGCAGCGAGTTGGTATCCGGCTGCAATGCCGTGTTCCGCGGCGAAACCGAGGAAACCATCATTCGACAGGCTTCCGAGCACTCCAAATCCGCCCACAACGTCCATGAAATACCAAAGAACCTGAGGAAGAAGTTGCATCGGCTCATCCGCGACGAGAAGAAAGCCACATAAACGGGGCATTCGCAACTAACGCCCCGGGAGACCGGAACCCTGCCTGAGTCTTTCCTCCCCGGGTTCGAGCTCAGGGGCACGGAACTTCCGTTCCCCGTCGGGTTTGTTCCGGAGGACAGGGGGTAGCATTCCCAAAGAAGGGCGGAGCCTTTGGCTCCGTCCTTTCCTTATCAGCCTTACCGCCGGCCCTCGTCGCTCGAAGCCCGATCATATTTTTCGTCGACTCTCCCGGAGGCCGCCGTTTCCGGGGTGGGATCGACCGGAACCGGCACAGCCGAGCGCCGTCGCCGGAAAGCGAAGCCCAGATCGTCGAGGAGCGAGTAGACGACCGGCGTGGCCAGCAGCGTGAGCAGCAGCGAGAGCGTCTGCCCGCCGATCACGACCACGGCGATCACGCGGCGTTCCTCGGCGCCCGGGCCGGTGCCGACTGCCAGGGGGAGCATGCCGGCCACGAACGTGAGCGTGGTCATGAGGATCGGGCGGAGCCGGTCGCGGTTCCCCTGGAGGATCGCCGCCGTCCGGTCCAGACCGGCCGCCCGCAGGTTGTTCATGTGGTCGATCTGAAGGATCGCGTTCTTCTTGACGACGCCGAAGAGCACGAGGATCCCGAGCGCCGAGTAGAGATTCAGGGTGTGGCCGGCAAGCCAGATCGACAGGAGCGCGAAGGGAACCGAGATCGGCAGGGAGAGCAGGATCGTGAAGGGGTGGACCAGGTTCTCGAACTGGGAGGCGAGAATCATGTACATGAACACGATCGACAGGGCGAAGGCCCAGACGAACTCGCCGAACGTCCGCTCGAGTTCCCGTCCCCGGCCGGAAACGCGCGTCGTGTAGCCGGCCGGAAGGTTCATCCCGGCTACCGCGGCCCTGAGCGCCTCGAGCCGGTCCGCGAGTGCGAACCCGGGCGCGACGGACGACCGGAGGCGGACCTCCCTCTGCCGGTCGAGGCGGTCGATCCGCGAGGCGCTTTGCACCTGCTCGATCCGCGCGACGCTGCTGAGCTGCACCAGTCCCCCGTCCTCCCGGGAGACGTACAGCCGTCCGATCGTTTCGGGGTCGGCCCGGTCCTCCTCGCGAAGCCGCAGCTGGACCTTGTAGTCCTCGTTGACGGAAGGGTCGGTGAAGCGCGAGACCTCCTCGTCCCCGCCGACCATGAGCCGGACCGCCGTACCGATCCGTTCGGGATCGACCCGGAGGTCGGCGGCGCGGGCCCGGTCCACCTGGACCCGAAGCTCGGGCTTGTCGAGCTTGAGCGTCGTGTCGGCGTCGACGAGCCCGAGGGACTCCTGGCGGTCCCGCAGCCGCTCGGCGTAGGCCGAGAGCACCTGAAGATCCGGTCCCCGGAGGACGAAGTCGACCTCGAAGCTCCCGCCGCCGATGTTGAACCCGGCAATGTTCCGGGCCGCGATCCGGAGATCCCGGTACTTGCGGACCCTCCCGCGCACCTCCTGCATCACTTCGCGCTGGGAGCGGTTCCCCCGGAACGCAAGGAGCGGGTCACCGCTTAAGACCCCCCGTACCAACCGGGAGAGGGAGAAGACGCGCTCCCCGTGGGGCGCGAGCTGGACATATGCCCGTCCCTCGTTCACCGATCCGATGAACCCGCCCCCGGCCGTCGCGAGCACCAGCCGCACGCCGGCCAAGGACCTCACCTCGTCCGCGATGGCGCGCATGATATCGTCCATGCTGCCCAGGCTCGTGCCCTGGGGGGCGCTCACGGTCACGAAGAACTCCCCCTCGTCCACGTTGCCCGGGAGGTAGTCCTGGCGGATCAGCCCGTACAGGGGGACCGCCGACAGCATGACGCCCAGCGAGAACAACGCGACCGCCCGCCGGTGGCGGAGGGTGAAGGAAAGCGCCCGCGTGTATCCCGCGTCGAGCCGGCGGTAGAACCCGCGCCGGGAACGGGGCGCCCCGGTCGGGTCGTGCGGCTCCATGGCCGCGCTCCCCAGAAGCCGTGCGCTCATCATGGGGGTCAGGCTGAAGGAGACGAGAAGGCTCACCAGGACCGCCACGGCCGCCGTGATGCCGAACTGGTAGAGAAAGCGGCCGGAGATGCTCGACATGAACGACACCGGGATGAAGATGATCACCAGCGAGAAGGTCGTCGCCATCACGGCCAGGCCGATGTCGGCCGTCGCGGCCCGTGCGGCCGCAAACGGCGACATCCCCTTCTCCTCGACAAACCGGAAGATGTTCTCGAGCACGACGATCGCGTCGTCGATCACGATCCCGACCATCAGGACGAGGGCGAGCATCGTCACGGTGTTGAGCGTGAAGTGGAGCGCCCACATCATGCCGAAGGTCGAGACCACCGACGCGGGGATGGCCACTGCGGCGATCGCGGTCGACCGCCAGCTGCGCATGAACACGAAAACGACGAGGGAGGCCAGAATGCTTCCGAGGATCAGGTGCACGTTGATCTCGTGCAAAGCGGCGTATATGTAGCGGGACTGGTCCTGGATCTCCGTGAGGCTGACCCCTGCCGGCAGCTCCCTGGCGGCAGCTGCGATGCTTCGTTTGGCCTCCTCGATGACGGCGACGGTGTTGGCCCCCGACTGGCGCCGCACCTCGAGGACCACGGTGGGGACTCCGTTGAGCCGGGCAGTCGATCGCTGTTCCCGGGTGCCGTCCTCCGCCCACCCGAGGTCCCGCACGCGGACGGGCGACCCGCCGATCGTGGCGACCACCAGGTCGTCGAATGCGCGCGGGTCGGTCAGACGTCCGATCGTCCGGAGCGTCTCCTCCCGGGCGCCGCGAGTGACATTGCCGCCGGAGGCGTCCGTATTTTGCCGGGCGATCGCATCGCGCACTGCGGTGATCGGGATCTGGTAGGCAGCCAGCCGGTCCGCATCCACCCACACGCTGACCGCGCGCTCCAGCCCGCCGACGATCCGCACCTCGCCCACGCCCGCGGATCTCTCCAGGCGGATCTTCACCACCTTGTCGGCCAGCTCGGTCAGTTCGCGAAGAGGCCGGTCCCCGGCCAGGGCCACCGTCAGGACCGGCTGCTGGTCGTTGTCGACCTTCGAGATCAGGGGGACCGTTGCATCCTTCGGCAGGTCCCGAAGGACGGCCGCGACTCGGTCCCGCACATCCTGGGCCGCCGTATCGATGTCCCGGTTGAGGTTGAAGGTGACGATGACGACGGAGGCACCCGGACCCGAGATCGACCGAAGCTCGTCGATCCCCTCGACGCTGTTGACCGCCTCCTCGATCCGCTTCGAGATTTCGGTCTCCACCTCTTCGGTGGACGCGCCGGGCAGCTGGGTGCGGACAGAGACGGTGGGCAGGTCCACCGAGGGGAACCGGTCGACTCCGAGACGGACGTAGCTGGCGGCCCCGACGACGACCAGCGCAAGAATGAGCATCGCTGCGAAGACCGGGCGGCGGATGCAAACTTCTGCGAGTTTCTGCAAGGACGGCCTACTGCTTCAGAATGACAGGCTGCCCGCCGGTAAGATTTCCGGGCTCGACCACAACCTGCTCGCCCGCGGCAAGCCCCTCGAGGACTTCCACCCGGTCGCCCACGCGCCGTCCCGTGCGGATCCGCTTTTCCACGGCGAGACCGTCTTTTACACCGAACACCCTCTCCAGTCCGGCGAAGGTCACGATCGCCTTGTCGGGCACCAGGACGGCGGGACGAGCGGCTTCGACCACGATCTCGGCCCGCGCAAAAGCACCGGGCCGGAGCATCCCCTGCGGGTTCGCCACCTCGGCCTCCACGGCCAGCGTGCGGTTCTGCTCCTGGATGGCCGGACTCAGGCGGGCCACGCGTCCGGCATGCAGAGCGGGGTCTCCCTCCAACCGTACCGTAATTTCCTGGCCGATCCGGATGGCGGGGGCGTCCCGTTCCGGGACCGCTACCCGCAGCCGAAGCGGGTGGATCCGGACCAGGCTGACCACCAGCGAGCCGGCAGCCAAAAACTCGCCCACCGAGGCCCGGCGTTCCCGGACGGCGCCCCCGATGGGGGCGACCAACACGGTGTCGGCGAGTTGCTGACGCGCCAGCGAGAGGGCCGAGCGCCGCTCGGCCAGGATCTCCTGACGGTTCCGGACCTCTTCGACGGCGGCCTGATAGCGGCCCTCGGCAACCAGCAGTCGTGACAGGGCCGCGTCAAACTCGGCCCGCGCAACGAGATCTTTCTCCCAAAGCTGCGTCATGCGATCCCGGTTCAGGCGCGCCTCCTCGAGCACCGCCCGCGCTTCCCGAACCTGCGCGGTCTTCTCGGTGTCTACGCGCTCGTCCGGGCCTTCCGGGGGAAGTCCCAGCCCCGCGCGCACCTGGCGGAGGGCTGCCTCGGCCTGCTCGACGCGGAACCGGAAATCCGTCGGGTCGAGGCGTGCCAGGATCTGCCCTTTCCGCACCTTGGTGCCGAGGTCGACCGCGATTTCGCTCACCCGCCCGGCGACCTTGAAGCCCGCGTTGACCTCCTCGTCGGCGGCGAGCGTGCCGGTGACGATCACCGTGCGTGGCAGCCGTCCCTCCACGGCCGCTGCGACGTACACCGGGCGCGGCTCCTGGGCCATGGTGGCGCGCGACGCGTCTGCAGCCGGCGTACCCCGCTGGCATGCCGTGCCGGCCACGAGAAGGACCGAGACCCCGATCAGCGCGACCCCGTTGTTCCTCCTCTTTCCCGGCACTCGATTGGACATTTTGCCAGTGTACGCCCTTCAACCATCATCAGGCAATGCCGCGAGGGCTTCTCCCCCCTACCCACCCGATCCCCCTTTGGTGGCACCTCGAGGACTGCTGGCGCGTTCACCTCATGCGCCGGAGCAAGTGGCAATTGCGCAGAGTCATCGCAGGGGTCTTTGGCAACATCCAAAATGCCGGATTGGCGCGAGAAGAGGGATCATGATCCGGTTATGGGCAGCTGGGGAGCTTCCCCGGATTCACCTGCTCGGGGAAGATATTCCGAGGAAAAACGTAATCCCCACCAAAATGATCAAGGGCCAGGTCATGTCCATGCCGACCCACAAGGACAGCCTCGTTACGCTGCCTTCCACGGCACGTGTGAGAAATTCGAAATAATCGAAAAGACTGGTTTGCATGGTTTCCTTTTACCATGAATTTACATTTCTTTCACGGAAATATAGATGGCCAGGACAAGGATCCGGCATCCCTCTCCCCATCCTTTCCGCTTTGACCCTCCTGTCGGCCATACCGGGGCCGATACCGCTGACTGCCTGGGCTTACCCCTCCTTGATGATCTCGATGTCGATGGTGATTTCCACCTCGTCGCCTACGACCACTCCCCCGGTCTCGATCGCCTTGTTCCAGGTGAGCCCGAAATCTTTCCGGTTGATTTTCGTGGACGCTACTCCCCCGACACGCGTCTTCCCCGCGGGATCCCTGATGGGAGAGGTCGGCCCCTCGATGTCCAGCACGACCTCTTTGGTCACCCCGCGGATGGTCAGGTCCCCCGTCATCTTGAGTTTTCCGTCGCCTGCTTTTTCCACCTTTTTCGATTTGAATACCAGGGAGGGATACTTTGCGGCATCCAGGAAATCGGGGCTTT
>Ga0209126_1000731_pt1 | contig 11165 bp, 5 predicted proteins | sample RifCSP19_1_FD_184024 | JGI IMG/M metagenome (GOLD analysis project Ga0209126, IMG submission 184024) | Soil microbial communities from Rifle, Colorado - Rifle CSP2_sed 19_1 (SPAdes) (version 2) | ecosystem: Environmental > Terrestrial > Deep subsurface > Rock core/Sediment | place: Rifle...
CTCACGCGAAGGGGCGGTTGGCTCTCAGCCACAGCTCGTGTTGACCTTCGCTTCCGGGCCGACGGCAACGCCAACGGACACGCCGACCCCAGGCCCTTCTCCGACACCAACTAACACGCCAACACCGACTAATACTCCGGTACCTGGTGGGGTGGTATTCGTCGGGGCGGGGGATATCGCCGATTGTAGCCGGGTGCAGGATGAACAGACGGCTCAGTTGCTCGATAACATACCGGGCACAGTGTATACCGTGGGGGATAATGCCTACCCTGACGGCACGGCTGCTAATTACAACAACTGTTATGAACCCACTTGGGGCCGTCATAAGGCCCGCACCCATCCAGCAGTCGGCGATAATGAATACAATACTTCAACAGCCTCCGGCTATTTCAATTACTTTGGTGCAGCCGCGGGAAACCCGACAGAAGGCTATTACAGCTATGACGTCGGCAGTTGGCATATCATCGTTCTCAACAGCAATTGTTCACAGATCGGCGGCTGTGGCCCCGGTTCTCCTCAGGGACAATGGCTTCAAGCCGATCTGGCTGCGCATCCGAATACATGCAGCCTGGCAATTCATCACGAACCGCTGTTCAGTTCAAATGGTGGAGATGTCGACCTGCGGGATTTATGGGTGTCCCTTTACGCGGCCGGAGCCGATATCGTTCTGAGCGGTCACCGCCATAACTATGAGCGTTTCGCCCTTCAAAACCCAGACGGAGTGGCGGACCCAGGACGTGGCATTCGCCAGTTCGTGGTGGGCACGGGGGGTGCGAGCCTGAGCTCCTTTGGCTCAGGAACTGCCCCAAATAGTGAGGTTAGAAACGCGAATACCTATGGGGTTCTGAAGTTTACGCTACATGCAAGCAGCTACGACTGGCAGTTCATCCCCATCGCCAGCCAGACATTCACCGATTCGGGAAGTTCCCTCTGTGTGACTCCGTAGTCCAACCAGACGCTAGTGGCCAAATGACGTCACCGTGCTAGTAAGAACGAGGGTACGGCGCGGTGACCATCAACCTGATTTTCTCTCTTAATGACTTGGAAGGTTATAAACCATGAATACAAAACGCACAAAAATAATCGTCACCCTGGGACCAGCCACGAACACTGAGCGAGACCTGAGAAAAATAAAGGATAAAGGTGTCGATTTTGTCCGGACCAACATGTCTCATTCCAGCCTGGAAGATCTGGAATTCTATATCAATCTATCCAAAAGAGTTGGCATCCCTTTCATTATCGATACCGAAGGATCCCAAATAAGGACAGGCCATTTAGAAGGGGGGGTTTTCTATTTTAAAGAAAACAGCGTCGTCAAAATTTATGCGAAAGAGATATCTGGCAATGGAAAAAAACTATGTCTAAAACCCGGATATGTGATCGAACAACTGGAAGTAGGGGATCTGATCCATATTGATTTTGATACGCTCATCTTGCGCGTTACAGATGTTTCCAATGCTTCAAAGGGATACATTACCGCCAAGACATTAACCGGTGGGTCGATAGGTAGTAATAAAGCGGTCGTCATCGATCCTATATTTGACAAGAAATTTCAACTCCCCCCCTTATCGCCGAAAGACTATCAGGCCATTGAGTTGGGGCTGAAAGAAGGCATAGACCATATCGCCGTCTCCTTTGCTCGGTCTCAGGCCACAATTGAAGAGGTCAGACGAGCGACTCAGAACAAAATGAAAATCATTTCAAAGGTGGAGTGCGTGGATGCCTTAGAGCATCTCGATGAAATCATTCAACACTCAGACTTTATCCTGATAGACCGTGGTGACCTGAGCAAAGAGATACCATTAGAGAAAATACCGTTTACCCAAAAGGTAATTATTTCTAAGGCTCGCCAGTACAACGTTGGGGTTTATGTTGCCACCAACCTGTTGGAAACGATGATTGAGAAAAAAAAGCCCACTCGCGCAGAAGTACAAGATGTTGTCAATACGATTGTTGATGGCGCGCTGGGACTGACTTTGGCTGCTGAAACTGCAATTGGCAAACACCCGATGGAATGTATTAACATGATCAACAAGCTGATTCAGCACGCCGAACAAGTTATGAATGGTAGTGAACCCAAAAACCTGGAAAATGGATTTATTAAAAGGTTAGCGTCTTCACACTATCTCTTAGAAAATGGATTGTCGTCTTTAATTCCTCCCCACGGTGGGAAATTGGTAAACCGGGTTCTGCCTAATCCACCAGGTATAAGCTACCTGGACTCGCTCCCGAAAATTAGACTTGACCAGAATAAACAGATGGATGTTGAACAAATTTCTGTTGGTACATACAGCCCGCTGGAAGGATTTATGGGTCAGGATGATTTCCTCTCCGTATTAACCCGCATGCGGTTAGCAAATGGCATTGTATGGCCCCTACCGATTGTTTTAGATGTCTCTGAAGTGACTGCAGATCAATTATCCCTTGGGGAAATCGTGGGATTAACGAATGAACAGGGTGAAGTAATGGCCCTCCTTCATCTAGATGAAAAATACCGTTTTGATAAAGAAGAAACGACAAAAAAGATGTATGGTACTGATTCCCCTGACCATCCTGGGGTCAGGATGATCCATGAAATGCAGCCAGTTTTGTTAGCCGGAAAGGTAGATTTGATCAAAGGTAGAAGATCAGAAACAAGAGCATATGAACTAACCCCGAAACAACTACGAAGACTCTTTGATGAGCGCGGTTGGGCTAAAGTGCTTGGTTTCCATACCCGAAATATCCCACATCGGGGGCATGAGTTTATCCAACTTAAAGCAATGGAGGATGAAAATTGCGATGGCCTTCTTGTGCATCCTGTGGTTGGCAAGAAGAAACCCGGAGATTTCAAGCCCGAGTACATCATCGAAAGCTACGAGAATATGATAGAGAATTTTTACCCAAAAGAAAAGGTTGTATTGGCTGCGTTTTCGACCTTTTCCAGGTATGCTGGCCCCAAAGAAGCTTTATTTACCGCCCTGTGCCGAAAGAATTTTGGATGCAGTCATTTTATTATTGGCCGGGACCATACCGGCGTTGGCTCTTATTATGACCCTTATGCCTCTCAAAGAATATTTGATCACTTTCCTGATGTGGGAATTAAAATTGTCAAATTCAATGAGATATTCTATTCGAAAAAATTAAATAACTACGTACATGAAAATGGTCAGTCCCCTTATGCAGATACCGACAAGCTACGGATGATAAGCGGTTCACAAGCGCGAGCGATGTTTGTAAGAGGAGAGAGCCCCCCTAGTTGGTTTATGCGGCCCGAAATATCAAATATCGTCCTAGATTCCGTAAAAAACGGCAAACAAGTTTTTGAGGAATAAATAAGCAAGTTAGACTTATTGAAAGTGACGAGCGAGTTTTATAAAAGGCAAAAGAGATATTACTGATGAGTGTTGCCGAATCAATTACTCTAAATAATTTAGAATTGAGCCGGATTTTTCTGGCTATCGCATTACTTCTTGTTTCAGCACATACTTTTGGGTACATTTTCCATAGACTTACCCTTCCCAAGGTAATTGGTGAAATTTTCGGCGGCTTAATACTGGGACCAACAGTTTTAGGCTACTTTTTTCCGCAGGTTCATGATTGGATATTTAATGCCTTTGAAGTAGAAGGGAAGCTACTTTCTTTCATTTACTGGTTTGGCTTAGTATTATTGATGTTCATTTCCGGTTTTGAGATTCAAAAATCTTTTGACAATGAAGATAGAAAACTCATCAGCATAACCATGCTAGGATCCACGGTTATACCATTCCTGGCTGGTTGGCTGGCCCCATTTTTTTATGATTTTTCTCCCTATCTCGGATCGAAGTCTAATTTGCCTGCCCTGACAATCATCATAGCCATTGCCGTAGCAATTACTTCGATCCCTGTCATATCGAAAATATTCCTTGACTTAGGCATCATACATACACGCTTTGCGAAAATCATCTTAGGCACAGCAACCCTACATGATATCCTTCTATGGGTTGCAATGGCGATAGCAACTGGACTTGTTAGCATAAATAGCTTATCACTGTCAAAAATAATAACTACGATAATAACCACGCTTGGCTTTATTGGATTAGCCTTGTTCGTTATGCCGAGGTTTTTAAGGTTTAGCAACGATCTGAAGTACAATCTTTTAATCAAAGCATCTCCTTCAGGTTATGTTCTATTGATATGTTTTTTAATTTCGGCAGTAGCAAATGTATTGGAAGTAAATATTGTATTTGGGGCATTCCTGGCCGGTATAGTCATAGGCTTAATGCCGCACGATCGATTTAGTAAAGCAAAAGAACACATCAAAGATATATCCCTTGCCTTTTTTATTCCAATATATTTCGCAATTGTCGGCTTAAAAATAGACTTAATTTACCATTTCGACCTGTTGTTTTTTCTAGGATTTCTGATATTCGCAACGACATTTGCAGCCATCGGTACGTTAACCGCCCTAAAACTAGCCAAAGTAGATTGGTTATCGAGTTTCAATATAACTGTTGCCATGAATGCAAGAGGAGGGCCGGGGATTGTACTGGCAACAATCGCGTTCGATCTTGGAATTATTAATCAAACATTTTTCGTAACTCTTGTCCTATTGGCAATTGTAACGTCACTCCTGGCGGGGTACTGGTTTAAACATGTAATTTCAAAAGGGTGGCCGCTGTTAAAAAGTGAGCCGCTTTACCACGACTTGACAACCCAGGAAATGAGTGAAGTACCCCTTTCCAAAACACCAGCTATATGAGACAACCGTTATTGCAGTTCCTGGCATCTGGGGCGGGCGCTCTGGACCTTTCCCAATGATATGGTGGAGGCGGGCAGGCGGCCTGCATCGAGCTCGCAAGAATCTTCTTCTTTGTGTTTTATTAATACTATTTCTGTTTGGTGTTGCCTGGTTTAATAATTACGGATCGAATGCAGGTCACGCAGGGGTTTCTAAGGCTGATTTTAATGCAGACACAGAAGTAGATGGGTTGGACTCCATTATTTGGTTCCCCATTATAGTAAACATGTATGAACCTGAATCTTCAACTTGTTTTGATAGCATAGCACCGGTAATCACCATCAGCGGAGAACAATCCGAACAGTATCATACGGGAAGCCACCCGTTACCTGAAAATGTAAGCGTGGACGCCCGAACCGCTACCTGGATCCATGTGGATGATTATCCTGTTGTTTTAGAAGGGGGTCCTAATATTTGTTTTTCAGGAGGGACTGTCAGGGGAGAATATCCTTACAGTACCGACTGGGACATAATGCATAATACATCCGGTTTCATCCTTCGCACTACCGGAAAAACCACAGTGGAAAATATCCGTGTCCACAATTATGGGGATGGAATTGCCTTCTCAAGAGGAAATCCCAGCTATTCTTTCCATGTTATTGGTGCTCATATGACTCATATAAGAGACGATTGTGTAGAGAACGATTATATGTATTCTGGATTGATTGAAGACTCCCTGTTTGACGGTTGCTATACAGCATTTAGTGCACGAGTTCAAAGCTCATCCGGAGACAACGACGGAAGCCAAAATGTATGGACAATTAGTAATTCTCTAATTCGACTTGAACCAATGGAAAAAGTGTACAAGGACCGCGGTTTAATACCCGGACATGGGCCATTCTTTAAATGGAATGAGGATGATAACAAATCTCCTCGATTATCACTGCAAAACAATGTATTCAGAGCGGACCAACCATCCAATAGCAGTAACGGATTAGGATTACCGGAGGGAAAGCTAGTAAGCTGCTCTAATAATATAGTTGTTTGGTTGGGTGATGGTGCTTACCCTGACACCTTACCAGAGACTTTTAATGGACAGCCATGTTTTACGATTACCACCGATAAAACTGTCTGGGATAACGCAGTCCAGAGCTGGATGAATCGGCACTAACTTATGGAATAACCATCAAGCAGATATTGGAAGGATTTGAGCTTGTTTGTACCCAAAAATTCCACATTGATTGCTCCTCATGGGGGCCAGCTCGTTGATCTAACCGTTCCGGTTGAGGCTTTTGATGGACTCAAGGCCTATGCCAGCCAGCTACCATCCATACAAATCTCACCTCGATCCGTTTGTGACCTGGAATTGCTGGCAACCGGTGCCTTTTCTCCCTTAAACCGTTCTATGGGCCGGGAAGATCATCAGCGCGTGTTGGAAGAAATGCGTTTGGTTAGCGGACAAATTTTCCCAATCCCGATAACCTTACCGGTGGAAGCCAGCCCAGACCTTCACCTGGACCGAGATATCGCCCTGCGCAACAATGAATATGAATTGCTGGCAGTGTTGACCATCGACGAAATTTATAAATGGGATCGAATCGAGTTTGCCGACATGGTATTTGGGACCCGGGATTTACGCCACCCCCTGGTCGCCGAGCTGCAGAGCTGGGGCGCCCTAAATATTTCCGGACGCTTGCAAATAATGCATTTGCCAAGCCACTATGATTTTCAAGATTTAAGGTTAACGCCGTCCCAAACGCGGGCCAAGTTGGCCGACCTGGGACGGAAGAATGTGGTTGCTTATCAGCCTCATCACTCATTGCCGCGCGTGGATGTAGAACTCCTTGAGAAGGCAATGGAGGATGTAGATGGGATATTGTGGCTGCATTTGGCCGTTGGCCTGGCCAAGCTCGGGGACGTAGATCATTACACCCGAATACGCATCTACAACTCCCTGGTCGAACGATACTCTAAACCAGATCGGGTCTTGCTCTCGCTGTTACCCCTGGCCACCCGTATTGCCGGGTCCCGCGAAGCATTGTGGCAGGCCCTGGTTTGCCGAAACTACGGGGCTAACCACATGATTGTGAGCCGCAACCATGCCAGTCCCGGTATTTTCTCAGAGAGTAGAGCCTGCGATATCCTACAGGACGCTAAGGAGCTGGTGGAGAAATATAGTCAAGAATTGGGTGTAAAGATGGTGCCCGAACAGGAACAATATGAGGATAAATCCAATGTACCGGAAGGAGCGCCGACCGCCCCTATCTCCAACGCCCCGGTAGTCACCGAGTATCCTAATAATGGCCATTCCTTGCCCGGTTGGTACATCCAGGATGAAGTCGCCGAAATTCTGGCCGAAACCTACCCACCCCGTCACAAACAAGGGGTCTGTATCTGGTTTACAGGGCTCAGCGGGGCTGGTAAATCAACCACGGCGGAAATGCTAACCTGGTTGTTGCTGGAGCATGGTCGCCGGGTAACGGTGCTTGATGGCGACGTTGTGCGTACCCATCTATCCAAGGGCTTGGGCTTTAGTAAAGAGGATCGGGACACGAATGTGCGGCGAATTGGTTTTGTTGCCTCCGAGTTGGTGCGACTTGGCGGGGTTGTGATTTGTGCAGTAGTTAGCCCCTATCGGGTTGCCCGTAACGATGTCCGGAATATGGTGGGGGATGATCAGTTTGTGGAAGTGTTTGTCAATACACCTCTGGAAGTATGTGAAGCCCGGGACGTAAAGGGCATGTATGCAAGGGCTCGTCGAGGAGGACTTAATGGGTTTACGGGTATTGACGATCCATATGAGCCCCCCAATCATCCTGAAATCACGTTGGATACCGTCAATTATACGCCACAGGAAAATACCAATTTCATCGTCGAGTACCTTATCGAGCAGGGGTTTGTCCGAGCCAGGAAAAACAAGGTTATTTTTTAACATGAGAGAATTGTTTTATGTCTGCTGATCTACCCAAAGAGAACCTGACAAAGTCAACCCTGTCTGGTTTTGCTTGGCAATATACCTCGTTCTTTACCGAGGCTGTTCTGCAGTTAATTGTTCTGGCTATACTTGCTCGCCTACTTTCACCGGAAGATTTCGGGATATTGGGCATTGCTATGGTTGTTGTAGGCTTTGCGGCTCTGTTTTCTGAACTGGGTGTTGGCCCAGCTCTCATTCAAAGGAGCGAGCTCACTTCAATCCATATTCGAGTTGGTTTTACCCTGTCTATCCTCTTAAGCTTGATTTTGACCCTAATACTAATGGCTGTCTCTCCGTGGGTCGCCGAGCTCCTACGTAACGACCATATTACCAGTGTTTTCTCCGTTATCAGTTTAAATTTCCTGTTTTCAGGCTTTGGGGTTGTAGCGGAGTCGCTCCTGATACGCAATCTACAATTCAGGAGACTGATGTGGGCAAGGGTGGGATCATACCTGTTCGGCTACGCCTTGATTGGGGTTACGCTCGCCTGGCTAGGCTATGGCGTTTGGGCGCTGGTTGGGGCAACTCTGAGCCAGAGTTTATTAAATAGTGTACTACTGCTTCTGCTAAAACCTCACCCTGCAACTCCTTCGTTAGCACGCAGCGAAATGCGTGAGCTCCTCTTTTTCGGAGGAGGGTTTACCCTGGCGCGCTTCTTGAATTACAGTGCGAATCAAGGTGACTATTTTGTAGTTGGACGAATCATGGGTTCCGAAGCTTTGGGGGTATACAGCCGAGCTTACCAGTTAATGATGTTACCGGCTAAATACTTCGGTCAAGTTCTCTCTGGAGTCCTGTTCCCGGTAATGGCCAAATTGCAGCTTGAACAAAAGCAACTGACCAAGACATATCTTACCGGTATTGCCATGATCGCGTTAGTCAGCGCACCTCTCGGCGCCTTAATGGTAACGACGGCCCCGGAGATAGTCCACGTGCTCCTGGGATCAAAATGGTCGGATACTATCATCCCTTTCCAGATCCTGGCTCTGGGCGTGGTTCCGCGTGCAACATACAAAATAGATGATGCTCTAGCCAGAGCTTTAGGTGCTATGTATCGACGTAGCATTAGAGATGCAATATACGCTACTGCTGTCGTTCTAGGCGCAGTCATAGGACTTCGTTGGGGATTACCAGGTGTTGCTATCGGGGTATTGGGTGCTGTGATTTTAAATTACATTCTGGCGTTACGAATGAGCATGAAATTACTCAACTGCTCGTGGTCGGAAATAATAAAAGCTCTTTCACCGACCGTATATCCGACTGTTGTCGTCGCAGTTGTGTCTATATCTGTACGCTCACTATTACACGCTTATGGATTACCTGCCTGGTTCAATCTGGGAACGACCACGCTGATGAGTGGATTAAGTTTAATAGGTCTGTACTTATTGCGACCGCAGTTCTTGGGGTTTTATGGAACAGGAACCTTGAAAAGACTCTTGCCCTCGCTACCATTACAAATATTTCCAAAAACTGTTTCACAATGGTTATTAGCAAAATTGAAATATTAAGATGATCATTACCAGAAAACAAGGTTGGAAGGACAATCATAAGCTGGTGAAAGACGAAAGTCCACCTGCAGAAGCAGCCCAATCGTCTTTGTCGAGCCGTCTCATCGTGATATGGCTGGTGGGTACCGTGATATTTTTACCCGTCAAGATTATTAATCTTCCATTCAATTTTGAATTGGTGGATAGCTGGATTTTAATGGGGTTGCCCGCCGCAATGTTGTTTTTTATGGTTAGACCGCGTCAAATTATTAGTTTATCTTATATCGTCCCCATGTGGCTTGTGTTGGTTAGTAGTTTTCTTAGTTCTTTTGCCGCTCCGTCAGCTACGAATAGTCTTATTGTTATCTTTAAAGAAACCTATTTATTCGTTTGGTTCATATCAGTAACGATTTTGCTTTACCAATTAAAAGCCAGAGAGCTGCGCATCGTCCTGTATGCATGGAGTATCGTGGTGATACTGCATGGACTCCTGATGGTCGCGCAGTTCCTTTCACCAGAGATATGGCGCCTAACAAATTCCTTGGGGGGGAATTCAGCGAGAATTGAGGGGTACCGCGCTGCAGGTCTATTTATCTGTGATAAAGCAGGGTGTGCTAATAAAGCCGCCTATTTTCAGTTATTAGGGTTTGTTCCGATCCTATTGGCAGGCTTTTCCAAACGAACAACCATCATTTTGGGAATAACTTTACTGGTCAGTATACTGACCACAGGGTCAATGGCTGCAACTCTCGCATTCTGCTCTGGTCTTATCGTCGTTTTATTCTCAATCGCATTTTTCAAAAAAAAATTATTACTCGTAATAAAGTATATTATCCGGATTGTTATAGCGATCTTGCTTCTTGGAGGGCTTTTCTACATCGTTGCCAATCAAAATCAAAGCTACCGGGATCATTTTGAAAAAATTATCGTGGGACGCTTTGACAAGTCATCAGGAGGCCGATTTAGCCTTTGGCAGCGCGGAATAGATGCAATGTTGGAGCACAACGCGATTCTGTGGGGAGTCGGTCCTGAAAATTTCAGAGTTGTAGATGCCGCCCAGACCGATAATCAATTGCATAATGATACGCTTGCTTTTCTGGTGGAACGGGGCTTGATCGGTGTGCTGGGTCTAGCGCTGTTTGCCGGACTCGCGATAAGAAGGGCAATCTTTGTCTTTCAAATAGCTAGTAAAGACCCGAAACGCGCTCGCTTGGAATTGGTCGTTTTTCTGGCAATCATTGTAGCCACAATGGTTGAATCCCTTACCCATCAATTGTTTCGTACTCGTGAATTGTGGCTTGTTTTAGCGATACAGGAGGTAGTTTATTTTAAACTGATAACAAAAGAAGCTGAATCCCCTCTGCTCGCAGAGCTTCCTGTCAAGTCAGCCAAGCATGTATTTGTTCCTTACGATCTCGGGAAACGAAATACTCTGGTGGCAACGCTTGTCGCCGGCATTTTGCTGATAATTATCCTCCCGAACATCTTTGGCGTTGACTCGCCAGCAATGGTCGTAGCCAGGATAGGGTCTGTAAACTCAGCCAAATTACGCTTGGCTTCAATCCAAGAGGCGACAAAAGAGAGTTTCCTGTCAAATTACGAGCAGCCTCTCAGGCAGACAAGTACGGCCATCGCGCTCAACATATCAGGACCCTCTTTATCGGCGATAACACTGTCGGCGTCGACCAACGCGCTGACAGGGACGGATACGGTTACTCCCATGCCAAGTGACGCGCCCGGGCCTGGTGCGCAGACCCCGCCTTTTCTACCGTCGAGAACACCAACGCTCAGTGAGCCTGGCGAGTCGACTCTGACACCGACTCCCAGGGGGACGCTGACACCGACTCCCACAGGGACGTTGACGCCGTCTGGCACACCGACCTTGACCCCCACTCGCACGGCGACCCCGACACCTACTCGTACGGCGACGCCAACACCTACTCGCACAGCCACTTTGACACCAACTAAAACAGCGACGTGGACGCCGACTCGCACGGCGACACCG
>Ga0209126_1000737_pt1 | contig 11131 bp, 11 predicted proteins | sample RifCSP19_1_FD_184024 | JGI IMG/M metagenome (GOLD analysis project Ga0209126, IMG submission 184024) | Soil microbial communities from Rifle, Colorado - Rifle CSP2_sed 19_1 (SPAdes) (version 2) | ecosystem: Environmental > Terrestrial > Deep subsurface > Rock core/Sediment | place: Rifle...
CCCCGTTTGCCGGCGCCCTCGCGTCGGGGCGCCTACTCGTGGCGGAGCGCCTCGATGGGGTCGAGCCGGGAGGCCTTGCGCGCCGGGTAGAACCCGAAAAAGATCCCCACGGCGGCGGAGAAGCTGAAGGCGACGAGGACGGCACCGGGGGAGATGAGCGTGGACCAGCCGGCGAAACGCGAGATCAGCAGCGACCCCCCTACCCCTAAGAGGATCCCGACCGCCCCGCCCGCCACCGAGAGGGACACCGCCTCGATCAGGAACTGGACCAGGATGTCCCGCTCCCTCGCCCCCACGGCGAGCCGGATCCCGATCTCGCGCGTCCGCTCGGTGACCGACACCAGCATGATGTTCATGATCCCGATCCCCCCCACGAGGAGCGAGACCGAGGCGATCGCCCCCAGCAGCAGGCTCATGACCCGCGTGGAGGCTTCCGCGATCTCGAGCAGCTCCGAGAGATTGCGTACGGAGAAGTCATCCTCCTGGCCGCTGCCGATCCGGTGCCGCTGCCGGAGAAGGGACACCATCTCCCTCTCCGCCTCCCCGATGCTTTCCCGGTCGACGGCCTGGGCGATGATCACGCCGACCGACCCCGGGTGCCCGCTCCCGAACAGCCGGTTCTGGACGGTGGTGATCGGAGCGATGATGATGTCGTCCTGGTCCTGACCCTGGGGCGACTGCCCCTTCTCCGCGAGCACTCCGACTATGGTGAACGGAACCCTCTTGATGCGCAGGATTTCGCCGACCGGGGACTCGTCCCCGAAGAGGTTCCGCACCACCGTCCGGCCGACGACCGCCACCTTGGAGGACGCGTCCACCTCGTCCGACGTGAAGAACCGCCCCTCCGCGAGCCGGTACTCCCGGATCTCGAAATATTCCGGCGTCACCCCCTGGATGAGGGTGCTCCAGTTCTGGTTTCCGTACACCACGGGAGAGGTGGAGCGGATCGAGGGGGCCGCGAGCCGGACCGCCGGGAGTTCCCTCCCGATCGCCCTCGCATCGGCCATGGTGAGCGTGGGGGCGGAGCCGAAGCCCGACCGAAGGCCCCCCGAGGTGGTGCTCCCCGGAAGGACGAGGAGAAGGTTCGATCCGATGGAGGAGATCTGGGCGGCGATGCGCTCGTTCGCCCCGGCACCGATCGCCACCATGGCGATCACGGCGGAGACGCCGATGACCATGCCGAGCATCGTGAGGATCGACCGCATCCGGTTCGCGCGCAGCGACCGGTAGGCGATCTTCCATGCGGAGGAGAGATTCATGGGGCTGCGGAAGGTCCGTCGACGTCCCGGCCCCGGCCCTCGCCGGGCCTGTCGTCCACGATCCGCCCGTCCCGGAACCGGACCACCCGCTTCGCGTACCTTGCGACCTCCGGGTCGTGGGTCACGATCACGATCGTGATCCCCCGTTCCTCGTTGAGCGCAAGGAACACCCCCATGATCTCCTCGCTCGTGGCCGTGTCGAGGTTCCCCGTGGGCTCGTCGGCGAGAACCAGGGAGGGGGAGTTCACGATCGCCCGGGCGATCGCCACTCGCTGCTGCTCCCCGCCGGACAACTGGGTCGGGAGATGGTGCTCCCTGTCCTGGATCCCCAGGGCCGCGAGGGCTTCCCGCGCCCTCTCCCTCCGCGTACCGGAGGAAACGGCGTCGTAGATCATCGGGAGTTCCACGTTCTCCAGGGCCGTCATCCTCGGAAGCAGGTTGAATCCCTGGAACACGAAGCCGATCTTCCGGCTCCGGATCGCGGCGAGGGAGTCCCTTCCCAGTCCCTCGACTTCCTGTCCATCAAAACGGTACACCCCCTCCGTCGGGCGGTCGAGGCAACCCAGGATGTTCATCAGGGTCGACTTGCCGGACCCCGACGGCCCCATCACCGCGAGGAACTCCCCCTTCCCGATGGAAAGCGTTACGTCCCGGAGGGCCTCCACGCTGATCGGCCCCAGCCGGTAGGTCTTGGAAAGGCGTATGACCTCGATCGCGGGAGCCGGCATGGCCTTTAGAAAAACCTCATCCCGGGGGCCCGTCCTCCGGACGCCCCCTGCTTTTTCCGGACCTCCTCGATCACCAGGGGATCCCCCTCCTTCAGATCCCCCTGCACGAGCTGGGTGTGTTTCCCGTCGCTCACCCCCCCCTTGACGGATACTTCTTTGGGCTTGTCGTCCTTCCCGAGGAGGTACACCCGCTGCCCGCCGGCCCCCTTCTTTTCCTCCGGTTTCTTCTCCTCGGAAGGCCGGTACCGCAGGGCGGCGTTCGGGACCTTGAGGACGTCTTGCAGGTCCCGCACGTGGACCGAGACGTTGGCGGTCATGCCGGGCTTGAGCAGAAGATCCTTGTTGTCGACCTGGACCACGACGTTGTAGGTGACCACGTTCTGCGTCACGACGGGGGAACTGCGCACCTGCACGACCTTGCCGGCAAAATTTTGTTCCGGGTACGCATCGACGGTGAACGTCGCCTGCTGGTCCGCCTTCACCTTGCCGATGTCCGCCTCGTCGACGCTGGTGTCGATCTGCATCTTGGTCAGGTCCTGCGCGATGGTGAAGAGCGTGGGCGTCTGGAAACTGGCGGCCACCGTCTGGCCCGCGTCCACGCTGCGGGAGATCACGATCCCGTCGACCGGGGAATAGATGACGGTGTACTGCAGGTTCGTCTCCGCCGCGGAGAGCTGCCCTTGCGCCTGGGTGAGCTGCGCCTCCGCGCTCTTTTTCTGGGCAAGTGCCGTCTCGTAGGCGGTCTGCGCCGAGTCGACGTCGGCCTGGGCGACGAACCCGTCCCGGATCAGCTCCCTGTTGCGCCGGTACGTCCGCTCCGCGTCGATGACGAGGACATTGGCCCGCTCGAGGGCGGCGCGGGCGTTGCCGATGTTCCCTTTCGCCTGGAGGAGGGAAGCCTCTAACAGTCGGGGGTCGATCAGCGCGATGACCTGCCCTTTTTTCACGGGGGAGTTGTAATCGACGAATATCCGCTGCACCGTCCCGGAGACCTGGCTTCCCACCTGCACCGTCGTGACGGCGTTTATGTTCCCCGTCGCCAGGACCGTCTCGGCGATCCCTCCCCGCTCGACCTTCGCGGTGCGGTAGGGGGATGTCCCGGCGTTGCCGCCCGAGCCGAGGTAATAGTACGCGACGGCGGCGAGCAGGACGACGGCCAGGGCGGCGATTCCCCTTTTCATGGAAGCTCCTTCCGTGCCATGGTTTCGATCTCCTTGTCCCCGATCCGGATTCCCTGCACCTCGAGCAATTCCCCGGTGCTCTTGTAGAACCGGGTGACCGCCCCCTGGTAATCGACCCGCGCGCCGGTCAGGGCATCCCGGGCCGCCACGTAATCCGCCTCCACTTCCAGGATGTTTTTCGTGGTCGCCAGCCCGAGCTTTCCCCGCTTGAGAAACGACGCAAGCCTTGCTTCCCCCAGGACCACGCCCTTCTTCGCCACTTCGATCTCCCGGGACTTCGTCTCCATGTCACGGATCGCGGAACGGACCTCGAGACCGATCGACTCCTTAAGATTGCGAAGCTGCGCTTCCGCCTGGCTCGCCTTGAGCGTCGCCTCGGCCACGTCGGCCCTCGCCGCGTCGTTGCCCAGGGGATAGGAGAACCCGAGCCCGACGGACCAAAAAGGGGTCTTCCCCGATGCCAGGTCGTCGACGGCGTCGCCGTAGGCCCTTCCCAGCCCTTTCACCCCGGCGCTCCCCGTGACGGAGAGGGACGGCAGGGCGAGGTTCCGGGAGACCTTCGCCTGGAATTTAAGGGTCTTCCGGGAGATGCGCGCCCCGACAAGATCCGGCCGCATCCGGAGGGCGGTCTCCGTCGCTCCTTCCTCCGTCGCCTCGACACGCCCTTCCGGGAAGGAGGTTCCCGGGGAAAGGGTCCCGCGGTCCGGATACTGGATGAGGACGCGGAGCTGGTCCGCCTGCTGCTGCACGTTTTTCTGCGCCTCGAGCAGGTCCCGTTCGCGCCCGGCGAGGCCGAACTCGGAGTCCAGCAGTTCGATCGAGGCGAGGACGCCCGCCCTGACCCGCGCCTCGTTCTCCGAGTGGATCTGCCGGGCCAGGGCCAGCGAGGCCTCCCGGGTCGCAAGGTCCTCCCGCGCCTTGATCAGGGAGAAATAGGCATCCCTGGCGTTCGCCGCGACGGACAGGGCGAGGGAACGCCACCCCGCCAGGGTGGATTCCTTCGCGTCCGAGGCCACGGTGATCCCCCGTTCGGTCACCTCCCTGCCGAACCCCGACAGGAGGGGCTGGGACAGGGAGAGGAAGAGTTCGGGCTGGGCGGAACGGGACGGGGCGGATCCCAGGGTCTGCCGGCTCCACAGGTTGGTGAAGGAGACGGTCGCCGTCGCCCCCGTGCCGAGAAGTTGGTCGACCGAAACGTCGGCGTCGAAGAACCGGTTTCGTTCCACCGGGGAAGGGTCGGGTGCGAGGCGGAAGTTCTCCCCGCGGTGGTCAAGAAGCGCGGTAAGCGTCGGGTTGTAGATCGCCCCGGCGCGCTGGATGCCGGTCTGCGCGATCGCGGGGTTGAACGTCTCCACCCGGAGGCCGAGGTTCTTCTCGACGGCCATGCGCACCGCCGTATCGAGGGAGATGGGGATCTCTTCGCCCGCGGATCGTCTCCCCCCGAACAGGAGGACGGCCAGGACCACAAGAAACGGCAACAGGAAGGGCCGGTTACGGTTCATCCATCGGTGCTCATTTTGCGGCTGCCGGTCGTTTCATCGCCGAGAGGGCGACCGAGGAGATGTGCCTCGCCGTACGCTCGATCTCCGCCGCGTCGTACCGGACGTCCGGGTACAGCCTCGCGATGACATGCCGGGCGTGCCGGTAGAAAAGGCATTGCCCGAGAATGCTGAAGACGTGACGCCGGACTTCCGCGTCGAACGCACCCCCGCGAAGGTTCTCCCGCACGAGGGCCCAAAGCGATTCGTGGAGCGGCAGGATCGCCCTGTCGATGACCCTGTCGAGGGCACCCGACGGCTCGACGATTTCCCGCGCCATCAGTTTTCCGAACCACGCCGGCCGCCCCTCGTCGAGAATCCGCAGGAGGAAGATGCGGACGAACCGGGAGAGTCTTCTCTCCGCCGATCCCGCCCGGCCCGCGGCATCGGTCTCGGGATATTTCTGGCGGGCCTGGCGGTAGGCGAATTCCAGCACGTCGGCGTACAGATCTTCCTTGCTCTTGAAATAATAGTTCACCGATGCGATGTTGACGTTGGCCCGGCGGCAGATCTCCCGGACGGTGGCGCGGCGGAACCCCCGCTCGGCAAAGACCTCCCCCGCGGCATCGAGCAGCCGCTCGCGGGTCCGTTCGGGTAACGGTTTTCCCACGGGGTTCGCCCGTGCGTCTTCGGGATTCGGATTTTTAAACATATGTTTAAAACAAGTGTATAAACTCTTTCGGAAATGTCAAGAGCCGGGGAACTTGCCTCCGTAGAAGAGCTCCTCCGCGAGCGGGGCCTGGAATTCGTCCGGGAGCGCTTCCGCCTCCCCTCCCGCCCCCAGCTTTCGCCATCCGCGGGGTTCCTCTCCTGCGCGGCGGGGGCGTTCCTTCTGGCAAAAGGGGGCGCGGCGGCATCCTTTCTCCTCGCGGTGGCGGGGGCGATCATCCTGTTGCTCGACGCGTACGGATTCTCCCCCCTTGCCTGGCTGGGGCCCAGGGAGACGCGCTCCGTCCTGGTCGTCCCGGGGATCCCCTCGGGCGAGAAGAAAAAGGCGCTTTTTTTCGGCCTTCCCCTTCGATGCCGGTTGACGGGGACCGGCTACTTCTCCCGGGAGGGAGCGCTCCGCAGGGCCGCCTTCGCGGGGGGGGTCCACCTCGCCTTCCTTCTCTGCGCGGTTTCCGCAGGCGTCCTCCTGGTGGTCCTTCCCCCCGTCCCCGCCTTCGGGGTCCTCACGGGAATCGCGATGGTCGCCCTCTCGGCCGGGGAATGGGTGCGGCCCGCGACGGCCGAGGGACCGCGGAACCTGGCCGCCGGCTGGGTGGACCGTCTCTCCTCCCCGACGGATGCTTTGTTCCGTCCGTATTTGCTTGTGTATTCGGGCGACCCCGCGGAAGTCAAATACTTCCTCGCCCGGTATCGCGGCCCCGTTTTCCGCGGGACCGGGATCTTCCTCGAATTCGCCCCGGGGGCGGAAGGGCCGTACGCAACCAGCGTGCGGGAGGGTCCCTTTTTCCCCTACCGGGTGGACCCCGCGCTCCTCTTGCTGGTCCGGGAGGCGGGAAAACGGCACGGCGTCCCCTCCGCGCGGTCCGTTACGATCCGGGACAGGTCGCCGGGCCTGTTCGCGATGGCGCGGGGATTCCGCGCGATCACCATTTTCCGCCGGGAGCCGTCCCCCGCCCCGGGCACGCCCATCTCCGGGGAGTCTTCCCTCGCCTGGGCCAGGGGGATCGCATCGGCGGCCGGCACGGGAGACCTCCCGGATTTGACAGAAGGCGGTAAAAAGGTATAATTTCACTCTTTCATTCAACCTTTCCACCAATTCCCTCTCCCAGGAGGATGCCCCATGGCCGTCAAAGTCGGGATCAACGGGTTCGGGCGGATCGGACGCAATTTCTTCCGTGCGGCGTACAAGGACCCGGCGCTGGAAATTGTGGCCGTCAACGACATCACCGACGCAAAAACGCTTGCCCACCTCCTGAAGTACGATTCCGTCCACGGGCGTTTCGACGAGAAGGTCGAGGCCCGGGACGACAAAATCGTCGTGGCGGGGAAGGAGATCAAGGTCTTCGCCGCGATGGACCCCTCCGAGCTCCCGTGGAAGGCCCTCGGGGTCGAAGTGGTCATTGAGTCGACGGGCAAGTTCACCGACCGGGAGGGGGCGGAAAAGCACATCAAGGCGGGCGCGAAGCGGGTGCTCATCTCGGCGCCGGCCAAGGACCCCGACGCCACCTTCGTGATGGGGGTGAACGAGAAGACGTACGACCCGGCAAAACACAGGATCATCTCCAACGCCTCCTGCACGACCAACTGCCTGGCGCCTGTCGCGAAGGTGCTCCTCGACGCATTCGGGATCGAGCGGGGCCTCATGACCACGATCCACGCGTACACCAACGACCAGAAGATCCTCGACCTCCCCCACAAGGACCTGCGCCGGGCCCGCGCGGCGGGGCTGTCCATGATCCCGACCACTACCGGCGCCGCGAAGGCGGTGGCGCTCGTGATCCCGGAACTGAAAGGGAAACTCGACGGGATGGCGATCCGCGTCCCCACCTCCAACGTATCCGTGGTGGACCTGACGGTGGAACTGTCGAGGCCGGCCACCGTGGACCAGATCAACGCGGCGATGAAGAATGCGGCGGAAGGGCCGCTGAGGGGAATTCTCCAGTACGTCGACGAACCGCTGGTATCCGTCGACTTCAACCACACCTCCTACTCCGCGGAATTCGATGCCCTCTCCACCAAGGTGATCGAGGGGAAGATGGTGAAGGTGCTGGCCTGGTACGACAACGAGTGGGGGTACTCCTGCCGCCTGATGGACCTCGCCAAGTACGTGGGGAGGGCAGCGTAGGGGGATGCGCACCCCGGTCATCGCCGGCAACTGGAAGATGTACAAGACCGCGGAGGAGGCTGCGGCCTTCGTCCGGGAGTTTCTCCCCCTTGTGGGGGACCTGGGTGGCGTGGAGATCGTCCTCGCCCCTGCCTTCCCTTCTCTTGCCGCCGTCGCGGCCCTGACGCGCGGCACGAACGTCGGCGTGGCATCGCAGAACCTCCACTTCGCCGAGGAGGGGGCGTACACGGGGGAGGTTTCCCCCCGGATGGTGCGGGATACGGGGGCCGCCTACGCCATCGTCGGCCATTCGGAGCGCCGGCAATTGTTCGCCGAGACCGACGACACCGTGAACCGCAAGGTCCGGGCCGCCCTCGCCGCGGGGCTCGTGCCGATCATGTGCCTGGGGGAAACCCTGGCCGAGCGCGAGTCGGGCAGGACGATCGAGGTGGTGGAAAGGCAGCTTCGCGCCGGCCTTGCGGAGGTGCCGGAGTCGGCCGCGGGGAAGATCCTCCTGGCGTACGAGCCCGTCTGGGCCATCGGCACGGGGAAGACGGCGACGCCCGGGCAGGCCCAGGAGGTCCACGCCTTCCTCCGTGCTACACTGAAAACGATATGGGGGAATGCGGCCGGGAACTCGGTGCGGATCCTCTACGGGGGGTCGGTCAAGCCCGGGAACATCGCCGAACTGATGGCGAGGGAAGATATCGACGGGGCGCTGGTCGGCGGCGCAAGCCTCTCCCCCGGCCCGTTCGCGGAAATCGTGAAGTACCGATAACGGAGGAAACGCAAAGCGCGATGTATACCATGATCGTCATCCTGCACGTCGTCGTATCCCTGGCCCTCATCCTGATCATTCTCCTGCAGACGGGGAAGGGGGCCGACATCGGGGCCGTCTTCGGCGGGGGCTCCTCCCAGACCCTGTTCGGGTCGAGCGGTCCCACCAGTTTCTTGAGCAAACTGACGGCGGCGGCCGCGGTCATCTTCATGTTCACGTCCCTGTTCCTCGCGTATTTCTCGGGGAGCAGGCCCGCCTCCAGCATCATGAAGGGGGAGATCCCCGTGCAGACGATGCCGGGCCCGGTCGGCCAGCCGGCGATGCCCACGCTGCCGCAGGGGATCCCGGCGGCCCCGCAGGTCCCCGCCCCGGCGGGACCGCCCGCCGCACCCGGGAAGTGATCGCGGCTTCCGGACTGCTCTCCCGGGGACCCTGGCTCGCGGAGGGGTCCCCGGTGACGATACCGGTCCCGGCGACCGTGCCAATCGCGGGGATGAAAAGTTTTAAGAACGTCCCTGAACTTTTTGCCGGAGTTCCCGGGTCATCTGGTGGGCCCGCCTTGCCGGGTCGGGAATCCGGTAGCGGGAACAGAGGGCAAGCACGAGCGAGACCGACGACTCCACGTCCGCCAGGTGCCCGGGCGACACGATGACGGGCCTTACCCCCTCCCTCGTCCGGACGACGGCTCCGACGGTCTCCCCCTCCAGAGAAAGAGGGGCCGTGTCCCCTTTGTACGGCCCGGGCGCCTTGTGCTCCCCCACGAGCCGTTTCTTGGCGCAACCGACGCTCGGCACGGAGAGGACGACCCCCATGTGGGAGGCGATGCCGAACCGCCGGGGGTGGGCGGCCCCGTGCCCGTCGAAGAGCATCACGTCGGGTCTCAAGGAAAGCTTTCTCCAGGCGGCCACGACCGCCGGCCCCTCGCGGAAGGTAAGGTAGCCGGGCACATAAGGAAACCGGACGCGGCGGACGGCCGTCCGCTCCTCGAGCACGGCCCGGGACAAAAAGTCGAACACGACGATGGCCGCCGCCACGACATCCTTCGGCCCGAGAAAGGTGACGTCGGCGGCGCCCACCAGCCGGACGCGGTCCAGGGACAGGGGCGCCAGGCGCACCAGGGAACGGAGGCGCTCCTGGACCTTGCGGGCCTCCGCGACCGTGGAGGCGTGGAGGGAACGTGATGTTTCCGGGCCCATAAATTCAAAAACCCCGGCGATTTCCCGCCGGGGTTTTACTTTTCGGGGTGGTTATCCCCGAGGGCACACAAGCCCTGTCCTTAGATCACCTTGGTGACGTTTGCCGCCTGAGGTCCCTTGGGGCCTTCCGTGATCTCGAACTCGACGCGCTCGCCCTCTTTCAACGACTTGAAGCCTTCCGCCTTGATGGCGCTGAAGTGGACGAATACATCCGGTCCGCCTTCCTGGGCGATAAAGCCATACCCCTTCGCGTCGTTGAACCACTTCACAGTACCTTGAGCCAATTGCGTGTACCTCCTTCTTGATATGCGTGTCAAACCTGAGCAAAGTGCCCAAAATTTGAAACAGTGCAAACTGTAGCAGCGGGAATATCCCCTGTCAAGCGAAGAAAACCTCGCGAAACGTTCTTTGTTTTCCCGGGTTTCACCGGGCAGATAAGGATTTTCAACGGGAGCAGTTCCGGATCGAGCGGATGGAGCAACGGCTTAAGGCGGACGGAAACTTCACCCACCGCGACCTTTACCCGGGTTCAGCACCGTCTCGACCATTCGAGCAGGCACATTGACCGGGCGAAGCACAACCGCAGGACGTCCCCGTAGCAGCCTCCGAGGCAGTGGAGTCGCTCCCGGGCGCCCCGTCACGGGGAGGCCCGAGACCGGCTTCGTCGCCTCGATCCGGGGACCCGCAGCGATGCGGGGGTTCCACGGAGCGGCCTGTGGAGCGAGGTGCTGGCTACGGCGAGCGGAACCGGCAGCGAGCGGGCGAAGATCGCGAGCGTAGCGGATGTGGAATCCCCCGCGAGCCAGGGGCCCCGGTCGAGGGTACCGGGATCGGTTGCACCGCGCCGGGCGGCCCCGGGATGGAGCGGTCCTCCCGCACCGAAGCGGGGTGGTACAATAGGCACGTGACCCCGCCCGTCATCATCAGCGCCTCGCGCCGCACCGACGTGCCCGCCTTTCACGCGGAATGGTTTTCCGCGTGCCTGTCCAGCGGGACCGCGACATTCCGGAACCCGTATTCCGGCAGGCCTGCAGCCGTCTCCCTGGAAAGGAGCCGCGTGGCGGCGTTCGTCTTCTGGACCCGCGATCCCCGTCCGTTCTTCCCGGTTCTTGCGCGCCTCGAGCGGGAGGGGTTCCCCTCCGTGTTCCATGTCACCGTGACGGGGCTCTCCCGGGAGATCGAGCCCTTTGTTCCCCCCCTCGCGCAGGCGGTTTCCGCCTTCCGCAGGCTGTCGGAGTCGATCGGCCCAAGGCGCGTTCTGTGGAGGTTCGACCCGCTCCTTCCCGGGGAGGAGACGCAGCGCCTGGTGGAGCGGTTCGACACGGTATCTAAGGCACTGGCCGGACTGTCCGTCCGGTGCACCGTGAGCCTCGCCCACCCCTATCGCAAGAGCGTGCGTGCGACCCGCCACCTCCCGGGGATCTGGGAACCGTCGGAAGGGCTGCGGGCCTCCGTGGAACGGATCGTCGCCCTGGGGCGGGCGCGGGGGTTCACGATGCTTTCCTGCTGCACCCCTCTCCTCGCCGGGTGGGGGGTCCCCCCGGGGGCCTGCGTGGACGGCGATTCCCTCCGGAGCCTCTACCCCGCAGCCGACATTCCCGCGTCCCCCTCCCCGGTGCGCCCCGGGTGCCTTTGCCGGTCATCCCGGGACATCGGCTCCTACCACACCTGCCGCCAC
>Ga0209126_1000749_pt1 | contig 11052 bp, 8 predicted proteins | sample RifCSP19_1_FD_184024 | JGI IMG/M metagenome (GOLD analysis project Ga0209126, IMG submission 184024) | Soil microbial communities from Rifle, Colorado - Rifle CSP2_sed 19_1 (SPAdes) (version 2) | ecosystem: Environmental > Terrestrial > Deep subsurface > Rock core/Sediment | place: Rifle...
GGGGGCTCCCGCCTCCCTCGTCGTCAACAACAACGCCGCCGCGGTGCTCCTGGCCCTCGAGAGCCTGGCCCGCGGCAAGGAAGTGATCGTCTCCCGCGGCGAGCTGATCGAGATCGGGGGCGAGTTCAGGATTCCCGACATCATGCGGCGCTCGGGGGCGATCCTCCGGGAGGTGGGCACGACCAACCGCACCCACCTCAAGGACTACGCCGATGCCATCGGCCCGGAGACCGCGCTTCTCTTGAAGGTGCACACGTCCAACTACCGCGTCCTGGGCTTCACGGCCCAGGTGCCCACGCGGGACCTGGTCGAGCTCGGACGCTCGCGCGGCATCCCCGTGATGGAAGACCTGGGCTCCGGCTGCTTCGTGGACCTCCGCCCCTACGGCTTCCCCTATGAGCCCACGGTGCAGGAGGCGGTGGCCGCGGGCCTCGACCTCGTCTCCTTCTCCGGCGACAAGCTCCTCGGCGGGCCCCAGGCGGGCATCGTCGTGGGGAAGGCCGAGCTGGTGGAGCGCCTCAAGAAGAATCCCCTCAACCGGGCGCTCAGGATCGACAAGCTCACCCTGGCCGGGCTCGAGGCGACGCTCTACGCCTACGAGGCCGGGAACGCGATCGAGACGATTCCCACCTTGCGAATGCTGACCGAGCGACTCGCGGCCGTGCGCCGCAGAGCCCGGCGCCTCCTGCGGCGGCTCTCCCCCCCGGTCGCGGCGGCGCTGGGCGCCGCGCTCGTGGAGGGGCGCGCCCAGGTCGGCGGCGGCTCTCTGCCCCTCGTGGAGCTTCCGACGGTGGCGCTCGCCATTGGCACCCCAGAGCGTTCTGCCCAGCAGCTCGATCAGGCGCTCCGCGAGGGCGAGCCGCCCGTGATCGGCAGGATCGCCGACGATCGCCTGCTCCTGGATTGCCGCACCGTCCTCAACTCCGACATTCCCGCGCTCGCCGACACCCTCAGCCGCCTCGCCGTGCCGTGACGATAACCGTCGTCCCGGCCCCAACTGCCTGAGGTGTCATGAAGCATGTGGTGGTCGGGACGGCGGGGCACATCGACCACGGCAAGACCGCCCTCGTCAAGGCTCTGACCGGCATCGATACCGACCGCCTCCCCGAGGAGAAGGCCCGGGGGATCACGATTGACCTGGGCTTCGCCTACCTCGAGGAGCCGGACGGCCTCACCATCGAGATCGTGGACGTCCCCGGCCACGAGCGCTTCGTCAAAAACATGCTGGCCGGGGTGGGCGGGATCGATCTCGCGCTCCTGGTCATCGCCGCCGACGAAGGCGTGATGCCACAGACGCGGGAGCACCTGGCGATCTGCAACCTGCTCCACATCAAGGCCGGCCTCGTTGCCCTCACCAAGCGCGACCTCGTCGAGGAAGAATGGCTCGAGCTCGTCAAGGACGACGTGAGCCGGCTCCTCAGAGGAACGTTCCTCGAGGGCTGCCCGATCCTCCCGGTCTCGTCGAAGACGGGCGAGGGCCTTCCCGAGCTTCGCGCCGGGCTTCGAGCGCTGGCAGAGAAGGTGCCCCCGAAGGCCGCCGACCAGTCGCTGCGCTTGCCCATCGACCGCGTGTTCACCGTGAAGGGGTTCGGCACCGTCGTGACGGGGACGCTGATCGCCGGCCGCCTGGCCCTCGACGGCCGCGTGGAGATCTATCCCAAGGGCGCCCAGGCGAAGGTGCGGGGGCTTCAGTGTCACAGTCACCCCGTCGACCAGGCGATTGCCGGGCAGCGCACCGCCGTGAACCTCCAGGGGGTGGAGCGGACCGCCATCGAACGCGGCGACGTGCTCGGCCTTCCTGGAGCGCTCGTCCCGTCTCTCCTCGTCGATGCGACCCTCGAGTTGCTCAAGGACGCGCCACGCCCGCTGAAGGCGCGGGACCGTGTCCGCTTTCACGTCGGGACGAGCGAGGTGATGGCCCGCGTCCTCCTCGTGGATCGGCCCGTTCTCGAGCCCGGCGAGACAACCTATGGTCGCTTCAGGCTGGAAGGCCCCATCGTGGCGCTGCCGGGCGATCGCTACGTCATCCGCTCGTACTCGCCCATCATCACGATAGGGGGCGGCACGCTCTTGGACGTCGCTCCTCCTCGCTTCAAGCGGAAGGCCCCCGCACTCCTCGCCCATCTCCAGATCCTTGAGCGCGGCACGCCGGAGGAGGCGCTCGAAGAGCATCTCCGTCAGGCCGGCCCCCTCGGGCTCAAGACGGCGGACCTGAGAGCCCGGACGCCGTTCGGCCCGGAGAAGCTCAAGGCGCTCCTGGACGCGCTGAAGAACGCCGGGAAAATCGTGGCGGTGGACCGGGACTGGTTCGTCCACGGGGACGTGCGGGGGCGGCTCAGGGAGGAGGTCGTCCGCGTCCTCGACGCTTTCCACCGCCAGAACCCGCTCCGCTCGGGGATCTCCCGGGAGGAGCTCCGGACGCGCGCGGGCGCCTCCGAGGAGCGCCTCTTTGCCCACATGCTCGGGGCGCTGGAGTCCGAGGGACTCGTCAAGGCCGAGAAGGACAAGGTGAGGCTCGCCACCCACGAGATCCGCCTCGCCCCGGCCCAGCGGGCCGCGGTGGATAAGGTCGAGGCCCTTTACCGGAGCGCCGGCGCGGCGCCGCCCAGTCCCGAGGAGGCGCTCGCCCAGGCCGGCCTCAGGGGGTCAGAGGAGAACGAGCTGTTTCAGCTCCTTCTCGAAGACCGGCGCCTGGTGCGCATCAAGGAGTCGCTCTTCTTCCACGCTGATATTCTCAAGACGATCGAGGAGAAGCTGGTGGCCTTTCTCAAGGAAAAGAAGGAGATCACCCCGGCGGACATGAAGGACCTGTTCGGCATCTCCCGGAAGTACGCCATCCCCCTCATGGAGTACTTCGACGGCCAGCGGGTCACCACCCGGGTCGGCGACAAGCGCGTCCTCCGGGCGACCCACGCCACCTAACCCTGTTGACAGCGGGGGAGGGGGGGCGTAACGTAAGGGGGCGTCGCGGACCGGAAAGGGGTTGAGGCTATGTTTGGCCTGGGATACCAAGAGCTGCTCCTGATCCTCCTGATCGTGCTGATCCTGTTCGGGGCTCAGCGCCTGCCCGACCTGGCGCGCTCCCTCGGCTCCAGCTTCAAGGAGTTCAAGAAGGGCGTCTCCGACGTGAAGGACGAGGGGACCTCGCAAGCGAAGAAGGAAGAAGAGAAGAAAGCCTAGTTGCCGCGGCAAGACCTTCTCCTGGCGCTCTCCCTCTCCGCCCTCACGCTTCTCTCCCGGTGGCCGTACCGCGCCCGGATGCTCTACAACTGGGACGCGGTCCAGTTCGCCCTGGCCCTCAAGGAGTATGACGTCGCCAAGCACCAGCCCCACCCGCCCGGGTACATCCTCTACGTGGGGCTGGGCCGGCTCCTCAATTCTTTCCTTCATGACCCGACCCTGCCCGCCCGGGTACATCCTCTACGTGGGGCTGGGCCGGCTCCTCAATTCTTTCCTTCATGACCCGACCCTCTCCTACGTGGTCCTGGCGATGCTGGCCAGCGCCGCCGCCACGCTCGTCGTCTATTTGGCCCGGGAGTGGTTCCTGCTGGGCTGGATGCTCCCGCCCGTCCTCGTGTACACCTTCGTTCACTTCGGCCAGGCGGGGTACGTGCTGACCTTCCTGCCGGCCCTGGTGATTCTCCTGACGCGCGCATTGCTCACCACGCTGGAGGCCGCCGCTCGCAGGCTAGCCCGCCCGGAGTGGCGCTGGGGATTGGTCGCCGCCGTGGTCGGGGTCCTGATCTTCGCCAACGGCGCCTTCTTCGTCAGCGCGCGCCCGCTCCCCCGGGACTTCGACGCTCCCCGTCAGGGTCTGGTCGGGCGGCTGCGGGATAACGCCCACGAGTGGCTCTGGAGCCGCACCGCGGCGGCGCTCCGCGAGCACGAGGCCGTGCTCGGGGCCTACGTGAACACCATCCGCGCCTTCTACCCACTGGAAGAAACCGTCGTCCTCACCGAGCTCGGCAACCCGCGCTCCTACCCGTGGCTCCGCCACGCGATGTTCTACCTGCCCGAGTACCCGATCTACGAGCTCCGCGTGGGCGAGGTGCCGCGCGGCTACTACGCGCCCCAGTCGGCGGCGACGATGCGGCTGACTCCCGGCGAGCGCATCACGCTGCCGCCGCGGGTGAAGCGGCTCGTGTGGTTCGTGGACCACTGGGATCCCGCCACGCAGCGACCGCGGGGGCTCGAGGAGATCGCGCTGCCGTACGGGCGCTGGCTCTACGCTCTCCCCGTGGGGCGGCGCCCCGTGGAGTACGCCGGGTACACCTTCCTCAAAGCCAAGGAGCCCCGCCGAACCGCTCGGGCTCGTTCCTGAGCCGTGGACCGAAAAGACGGGCTCCTTGCTCTGGCGGCGCTCGCCGTTCTCATTCTCTTCTTCACCCAGGAGCAGCGGATCGCCGGCGCCTCCGGGCTTCCGCTGGACGACGGCTGGATCCATCTCCACTTCGCCCGGAACCTCGCCGAGGGCGCGGGATTTTCCTACAACCCCGGGCATCCCGTGGCTGGTTCCACCGCGCCGCTCTGGACGCTCCTCCTCGCCACGGGATTTGCCGTCGCGGGTCCGGCGCTCTGGGTCGTCAAGTCGCTGGGAGTCCTCCTGACCCTAGCCACGGCTCTGGTCACGCGTCGGCTCGCGCTCGCCCTCAGTCGTCCCCCCCACCCTGCCCCACTGGAATGCCCCTCACCTTTTCTCCTCTCCCCACCGGGGAGAGGTAGGGTGAGGGGGGGAGAGGATAAAGGTGAGGGGGCCGAGGATAGAGCTGAGGGGGTGGGCCTTCTGGCCGGCCTCGCCGTGCTCGGCACCGGCGGCCTCGCGTGGGGGTCGCTCTCGGGAATGGAGGTTCCACTGGCGGCCTTCCTGGTAACGGCGGCGCTCTGGGCCCACGTGGGGGCGCGAGAGTGGGCGGTGGCGATCCTCATGGGCCTCGCGATCCTGGCGCGGCCCGAGGCCCTCCTCCTGGTTCCCTTCCTGCTCTTCTCCCGTCCCCTCACGCTGGGACGGGCCGCGAGGCTCCTCGGTGTGGTGGCGCTCCTCCTGGCCCCGGCCGTCGCCTTCAGTTTGGTCACGGTCGGGGCGCCGGTGCCCGCCACCGCCGCCGCCAAGGTGGAGGGCGGGCTCCTCGGGCTCCTGCTGGGGGCGCGCGAGCCGTGGATGCTGACGCTCGGCGTGAGGCCGTGGCGCTTCTTGGTGGACTGGGTCAGGTTTCTCTGGACCCAGCACCCGCTCCTGCCGTTTCTAATTCCCGTTGGTCTGCTGTGGCTCGCCCGGCCTGGCCGCGCGGTCCTCGTTCCCGCGCTGGTCCTCGTCGCCCACCCGCTCGGGATGGCGCTCCTGGCGCCCTATCGCGGGCCGTCCTTTCAGGAGGGCCGCTACTCCGCCCATCTCGTGCCGCTGGCTGTGGTCGTCGCGATCGTGGGTCTCTCCCGGCTCCTGAGCGAGCACCGCCGGCAGTGGGTGATCGCGGGGTGGCTCTGCCTCGCGCTCGTCTCGCTCTGGCCCGGGAGCCTTCGCTACGCGTGGGCGGTCCAGAACATCAATGCCATGCAGGTCCACCTGGGGGAGTGGGTCGACCGGAACCTCCCGGCGAACGCCCGCCTCGGTCTGAACGACGTCGGCGCCATCGCCTTCATCTCGCGCCGGGAGGTGGTGGACCTCATGGGGCTGGTGACGCCGGAGATTCATCCCTACCGCCGGGCTGGCGAGAGGGGGGTGCTCAAGTACCTCGAGCAGGCCTGTCCCGACTACCTGATCATCTTTCCGGCGTGGTTTCCCCGCCTGGTTGCGCTGAGCGACCGGTTCTCCCCCGTGTACCGCGTGAGGCTTGCCCACAACACGGTGGCCGGGGCCGACGAGATGGTGGTCTTCGAGACGTCCTGGAACCGCTGGGGCCGCTCGCCGGCTCCATGTCCACAAATCCGGGCCTCTGGGATAGAATAGGGGTATGCGACGCACGGGTACCGGCCTCCTGGCCCTGAGTTTCCTGGGGATGCTGCTTGCCCCCTCCGTGGCGCTGGCCCAGGCCTATCGCTGGGTGGACGAGCAGGGTAAGGTCCACTACTCCGAAGGGCTGGACAGTGTCCCCCCCAAGTACCGCGAGACCGCCAAGCCCATCGAGTTTCCCAAGGCCCCGCCGCCTCCGCCGCCGGCGCCCTCGCCCGAAAAGACCGAGGGGGAGAAGAAGCCGGCCGAGAAGCCCGGCGAGCCGGAGAAGCCCAAGGAGTCGGGAGGCTGACCCGGTGGGATGGCTCCGGCCCCTTTTGATTGTGCTAGTCCTCCTGGCGGGGCCGATCACCGCCCACGCCCAGATGGTCCGCTGGATGGACGACCAGGGCCGGGTCCACTTCTGCGAAGGGCTCGACTGCGTTCCCGAGCGCTTCCGCACGACCGCCAGGCCGATGGCGCTCCCGACCCCGCCCCCGGCTCCCGAGGGGCGCAAGGACGGGCCGCCGTCCGGCGTCACGAAGATCCCCTTCCAGCCCGGGAAACCCATCCTGGTCAACGCCAAGGTCAACGGCGGCGGCCCCGTGACGCTCATGCTCGACACGGGCGCCGACACCACCGTGATCAATCCCCTCGCGCTCTGGCGCCTCGGGATCTCCACGTGGTTCGCCCCGCGCGCCGAGATCCGGGGCGCGACGGGAACCACGAGCGTGGACATCGTGCGCGTGCAGTCCATCGAGGTCGGGGAGGCCAAGGCCGGGCCCCTCGTCGTCGTTGCCCACGATATCGATTTCAAGGACGCCGACGGCCTCCTGGGGCGCGACTTCCTGAACCACTTCAACGTGAACATCGACACGGCCGGCGGCGTCGTCACACTGTCTCCCCGCTGATCCCCTCCTCCCCCTCGCGGGTTCCCCGCAAAAGGGGGGCCCGGTTCCTTGACGCTCCACGTCATCGGGTGCTAGCATCAGGGATTCACTCTATGGACTACAAGGCGACGCTGAACCTGCCGAAGACGGACTTCCCCATGAAGGCCTCCCTCGCGCGGATGGAGCCGGAGATGCTCCGCCGCTGGGAGGCGATGGACATCTACGCCCGGCTCCGGCAGGCGGGGAAGGACCGGCCCCTCTGGATCCTCCACGACGGCCCGCCCTACGCCAACGGCCACATCCACATGGGCACGGCGCTCAACAAGATCCTGAAGGATCTCGTCGTGAAGTCGCGCTCCATGCTCGGCTACAACGCGGTGTACGTGCCCGGCTGGGACTGCCATGGGCTCCCGATCGAGCACCAGGTGGACAAGGAGCTCGGGCTCGACACGGCCCAGGTGGACGTGCGCACCGCCATGGACCCCGTGGAGAAACTCCGTCGCTGCCGCGACTACGCCGCCAAGTTCGTCGACATCCAGCGCGAGGAGTTCAAGCGGCTGGGCGTGTTCGGGGACTGGAAGAACCCGTACATCACGATGGAGCCCGCCTACGAGGCGACGATCGCCCGGGAATTCGGACGCTTTGTGGGGCGCGGCCTCGTGTACAAGGGGCTCAAGCCCGTTCACTGGTGCATGCACTGCAAGACGGCGCTGGCCCAGGCCGAGGTGGAGTACGAAGACCAGACGACGCCCTCGGTGTACGTGAAGTTCCCCGTGAAGACCGCGGCTGCCGCCCTGGCGCAGGCCTTGGGTGGCAGGCGGGCTTCGCTTGTCATCTGGACGACGACCCCCTGGACGCTCCCGGCCAACCTGGCGATCGCCGTGCACCCCGGAGAGACCTACACGGCGGTGGAGCTGGACGGTGAGGCGCTGGTCGTGGCCCGCTCGCTCGCCGAGGCGTTCGTGCGCCTTGAGGGCGTCGGCGGCCGGGCGAAGCCGATGCCGCTGGCGCTGTCCGGCGCCGACCTCGAAGGAACGGTCTGCCGTCATCCGTGGATCGAGCGCGACTCCGTCGTCGTGACCGCGGACTTCGTGGCCATGGACACCGGCACGGGCCTCGTTCACATCGCTCCCGGCCATGGCGAGGAGGACTACGAGCTGGGGCGCAAGGTTGGCCTCAAGATCTACAACCCCGTGGACGACGACGGCCGCTTCATCCCCGAGGTCACCCACTTCGCCGGGCTGACCGTCTGGGACGCCAACCCGAAGATCATCGAGCATCTCCGTCGGACCGGTATGCTGATCGTGTCGGTGCCGCTCCAGCACACGTATCCCCACTGCTGGCGGTGCAAAAACCCGACGCTCTTTCGCGCGACCGAGCAGTGGTTCATCGCGCTCGACAAGAACGGGAAAAACGGTCTCCGGCAGAAGGCCCTGGACGCCATCAAGAACGAGGTCACCTGGATCCCGGCCTGGGGCCAGGAGCGGATCTACAACATGGTGGCGCACCGCCCCGAGTGGGTGATCTCGCGCCAGCGGATCTGGGGCGTGCCCATCGTGGCGTTCTACTGCACCGCTTGCGATGCCCTCCTCCTGGAGGAGCGCCTCGTCGAGCACGTGGCGGCCATCATGAGGCAGGGCCGGGGCACGGACGAGTGGCACGCGCGGGAGGGCAAGGACCTCCTGCCCCCCGGCACGCGCTGTCCGAAGTGCGGCGGCACCTCGTTCCGCAAGGAGACGGACATCCTCGACGTCTGGTTCGACTCGGGCTGCAGCCATGCCGCGGTTCTGGAGACGCGGCCCGACCTGCGCTGGCCCTGTGAGATGTACCTGGAAGGCTCGGATCAGCACCGCGGCTGGTTCCACTCCTCGCTCCTCGAGGCCGTCGGGACGCGGGACAAGCCTCCCTATCGGTCCGTCCTGACCCACGGCTTCGTCGTGGACGGCGAGGGGCGCAAGATGTCCAAGTCGCTGGGCAACTACGTCAGCCAGGAGGAGCTCCTTCCGAAGTACGGCGCCGAGGTGCTGCGCCTCTGGGTGGCGGCCGAAGACTACACCGAGGACATCCGCCTGTCGCACGAGATCCTCAACCGGCTGGCCGACGCCTACCGGCGCATCCGGAACACGTGGCGGTTCCTCCTCGGAAACCTCGGCGACTTCGACCCCCAGCGGGACCGTGTCTCCTACGCCCGTCTCGAGGAGGAGGACCGCTGGGCGCTCGGCCGCCTGGGCGCTCTCATCGCCCGGGTGCGCAAGGCCTACGAGGACTACCAGTTCCACACCGTCTTCCACTCGCTCCACAACTTCTGCGCGGTGGACCTCTCCGCGCTCTATCTGGACATCCTGAAGGACCGGCTCTACACGTCGGCCCGGACGGCTCCGTCCCGGCGGCAGGCCCAGACCGCGTGCTACGAGATCCTGAACGCGCTGCTCCGCCTGATGGCGCCGATCCTCACGTTCACCGCCGAGGAGGCGTGGGGGTACCTGTCGAAAGGCGAGAGCGTGCACCTCGAGCGCTTCCCCGAGGTCCCCCGCGAGTGGCTCGACGAGGGGCTCGAGCGCGAGTGGGCCCGGCTCCTCGAGGTGCGGCGCGAGGTGGCCAAGGCGCTCGAGTCGGCGCGGCAGCAGGGCGCCATCGGGAGCGGGCTCGAGGCCCGGGTGCTGATCCACCGGGCCCCCGAGGACCTGGGGCCGCTGCTCAGGCGGAAGGAAGGGCTCCTGCGGACCCTCTTCATCGTTTCCCAGGTGTCGCTGTCCGGATCTCCGGCCTTGCGGCCGCTGGTCAGCTACGAGGGCCAGGACATCCCGGGCCTCCTGATCGAGGTGGAGCGCGCTCGCGGGACCAAGTGCGAGCGCTGCTGGGTCTGGAGCGAGCGGGTGGGGGAGGACCCGGACCACCCCGCGCTCTGCGAGCGCTGCGCTCCCGTCGTCCGCGCCCTCGGATGAAGCTGGCGCTGCCCGTCGGCCTCGTCATCCTGGCTCTCGACCAGGCGACGAAGCTCCTGGCCCTGTCCCGGCTGTCGCTCGGCGTTCCGGTGTCCGTCGTGGATGGCCTCTTCGCGCTCACCCTCGTGATGAACCCCGGCCTCGCCTTCGGCATCCTCGGCGCGGTGCCGCCCGGCTGGCGCTGGGTGGTGGCGCTCCTGTCGCTTGCCGCCCTCTGCGCCCTGGCGCTCCTGGCGGCCCGGCTCCTGCCCGGCGGCGGCTGGCCCGCGGCCCTCGCTCTCGGCCTCATCTTCGGCGGCGCGGTGGGGAACCTCATCGACCGCTGGCGCTTCGGCGCCGTCGTAGACTTCATCGACGTGTACTGGAGGGCTTATCACTGGCCGGCCTTCAACGTGGCCGACTCGGCGATCAGCATCGGCGTCGCGCTCCTGGCCCTCCGGCTGGTCACCGGAAACGCGCCGCGCCCGGCCTGATGCCCGAGAGCCTGATCGTCGAGCCCGGCGCGGCGGGGCGCCGGCTCGACCTGTGGCTGGCGGCGAAGCTGCCCGGCGTCTCGCGGACGCGCCTCAAGGCGCTCGTGGCCGGGGGGCACGTGAGCGTGGACGGCCGCGCGGTGAAGGCCTCCACGCGGCTCAAGGCGGGCCAGCGCGTCGTCGTGGACGTGCCGCCCCCGCCGCCTGAAACGCTGATCGCTGAACGCCTGCCGCTCAATGTGATCTACGAAGACGCCGACGTCCTGGTCCTGGACAAACCGGCCCGCCTCGTCGTCCATCCGGGGGCCGGCCAGCGCACCGGGACCCTCGCCCACGCGCTCCTGGCCCACGCGCCCTCCACCGCGGGCGTGGGCGGCCCGCGGCGCCCCGGCATCGTCCACCGCCTCGACAAGGGGACGTCGGGATTGCTCGTCGTCGCCAAGAGCCCCCGCGCTTACGCCGGGCTGACCGCCGAGCTCGTCGCGCGACAGGTGACGCGGCGCTACCTCGCCCTCGTCCACGGCGAGGTGAGGCAGGCGGAGGGGACGATCGACGCGCCCATGGGCCGGCACCCGCGCCATCGGACGCGGATGGCGGTCCTGCCTCCGGGCAAGGGCAAGCGCGCCGTGACGCGCTTCAGGGTGCTGGAACGGCTCAAGGGGTTTACGTACCTCGAGGCGCAGCTCGAAACCGGCCGCACCCATCAGATCCGCGTTCACCTGGCCTCGCTCGGTCACCCGGTGATGGGCGACGCGACCTACCGGCTGCGCTCGACGCCGCGGATCACCGATCCCGCCCTGGCGGCGCTCGTGGACGGG
>Ga0209126_1000751_pt1 | contig 11029 bp, 10 predicted proteins | sample RifCSP19_1_FD_184024 | JGI IMG/M metagenome (GOLD analysis project Ga0209126, IMG submission 184024) | Soil microbial communities from Rifle, Colorado - Rifle CSP2_sed 19_1 (SPAdes) (version 2) | ecosystem: Environmental > Terrestrial > Deep subsurface > Rock core/Sediment | place: Rifle...
CGCTCATAGCCCCAACGAAAAATTGCATCTACCCACCTGGCGGCGTGGGATCGAAACCATTATTCATTTCTTCTTTAATTTGGCCGAATAGGGTGCCTGTATTTTTCTCATGGAAAAGCTAAAACTTCCGACTTACGGCGGCCAAGCTGTGATTGAAGGTGTGATGATGCGGGGCAGGCAGTCCCTGGCGATCGCCATGCGCGCTCCTGACCAGAAGATCGTCATCCACACAGAAAAATTGAGTCACATTTATCAGAGCCGCTGGCTGAAGATTCCTTTGCTGCGTGGGATGGTCATGCTTTGGGACGCTTTGGGATTGGGTATCCGTGCATTGACCATGTCGGCCAATACCCAGAGTGGAGAGGACAACAAGATCGAAGGACCAGCGCTGTTCGGGACTTTGTTCATCTCCCTGGCCCTCGCAATAGGTCTATTCTTTCTGGCTCCAGCTGCTATTGGCCACCTCACAGAAAGCCTAATAGCAGCTTCAAGTCAGGGGGCTTGGTTTGGGAACTTGGTGGAGGGGCTGATGCGCTTGGCGATCCTGGTGGGTTATATTTGGTTCGTAGGCAAGGTTCCTGACATACAGCGCGTATTCGCTTACCATGGCGCTGAACACAAGACCATTAACGCCTTCGAAGCCGGCGTTGAATTAACCCCAAAGAGCGTATCGCAATTCTCCTTAGAGCATCCCCGTTGCGGCACCGCATTTCTTCTCTCGCTGGTGGTGATCTCCGTGTTGATCTTTGCTTTATTGGGGCCAATGCCTGTTATTTGGAGGCTTGCCAGCCGAGTCTTATTGATCCCGGTCCTGGCCGGCATGGCGTATGAGTACATCCGCTGGACCGCTAACCATCTGGATTCTCACCTGGTAAGATGGTTGATCAAGCCCAACTTGGCGTTACAAAGAATGACCACCCGAGAGCCCAGCTCCGAAATGCTAGAGGTATCTATCGCCGCTTTCACAGCTATGCGAGCGGGAGAGATGGATCTTGCCCCTTAAAGATTGTCCAATCCGATAGTTGGTGCGTATCATGTTCTCCTGAGACTTGTGATGTCTTTTTCTCTAATCTCCCAGGATCTGCACGACCAACTCTCTCTGGCGCGGGCGAGTGTCAAAATCCACGAAGATAATTTGCTGCCAGGTACCCAAGGTCAAACGCCCACTCACAAAGGGCACGGTGAGTGAGGCGCCCAGCATGGAGGCACGCACATGGCTGTGCCCATTGCCATCCCCCCAGCGAGCGTTATGGGCATAGTGACGGTTCGGATCTACGATCTCGTCGAACAAGCGCCGAAGATCGCTCAAGCAGCCCGATTCATATTCGATAGTAGTGATGGCGCTAGTCGAAGATGAGCAAAAAATGGTTACGATCCCATTTTTTATCCCACTCTCAGTCACCAATTTGGCTGCTTGATCCGTGATATCCATGATATCGGCATTGCCCTTGGTGTTCAATCCGATTGAGGTAGTTTTGGTTGGCATATAATATTACTCGTTATCTGGTGATTCGCTAACTGGCAAGTTTATTATGCCACTTTTGTTCCGCATTCCGCACAAAATTTGGCTCCTGGTTGTAATTCTACGCCACATTCCGTGCAATGCGTAGAGCTTTTAATACTCGCACCACACTCAGGGCAAAACTTGACATTCTTTGCCAGCGGAGCTTCGCAATTCGGACAAGTTGCTCGCACTCCTTCCCGCCAACTCTTCTCCTGCAACATCTCTCGATCTTCCTCTGCCATCTTGGAGTGCGCCCAAATCTCTTCGACCGTACGACTTGATTGAGCAGCCGACATCTCTACCCCTAAATCGGGGGCACAACCTTTACACAGACCGCGTTGTGTATTCCAGCAATTTTTCCGGCAAACCCAACTTGAACATCGTGGACATTGGATAAAGTCGGGTTTAAGTTCTTCAATTGCGTTCTGAAAAGCTTCATCATGAGCTTTCTCCCAACTGGCGGATCGTACACGTTCGGATAAGTCAGCAGCTTTACCAAAAAAACCACCGAAGAGACTATTTGCAGCATCCATTGCTCCAGATACTGCGCCGGTGATAGTGGGTTTAAAATGGGTACGATAGCCACTACCACAGCGATTACAATAAAATTCAAATTGATATCCCTGGTTTGTGCTTAAGTCTGAATAGTTATTGGTGAATTCAATTTTTTCAGTCATAGCGATTACCCTCCACGAGTTAGATTGGAAATTATCAAAATTATAAATCCATATGGTTTTATAATTTCTGATGAACTCATAAAATATCAATTTTGTGAGGTAGCACTGCATAACTAAAGAAACCTATGGGAATAGATCTCGCACTCTACCGGCGCCCCGTGCGCGTCTCAACCCTACCATCAATCCGGCTTTCAGCGATTGATATCTCGCCTGATCATCCTCAAAGGACAATAATACTTCTCCACGGCTATGGCGGGCAAGCCAGGCAGTGGAAGTATCAACTTGAGGAGTTCTCCTTTTCTAACCGGGTGATTGCCCTCGATTTACGCGGTCATGGCCGCGCGGATAAACCTGAAGGAAAGTACACGATGGCTCAGATCCAGCGTGATTTGGAGACGGCCCTCGAAGAGTTAAATGTCAATGATCAATTTGTTCTGATCGGCCACTCCTTCGGGGGTGCCATCGCAACAGAATACGCCGTCGCTCATCCGGAGCGTGTTGCTGATCTCATCTTGATCGCCACAGCTGGCGAATTCAAACTCAATCCTTTCTATCGTCTCTTGCTGAGTCTTCCCCTCGTTGTCTTACGTGCGCTAGCTCCTTTCGTACGCGGTTGGTTAGCTGCACCACCTCAAGTTATGTATTCCTGGTACCATCACAATATCGCCAACTGGAACGGCTGGAGCCTGTTCCGTGACCTGCGGGTCCCGACAACGGTGATCCACGGTCACCTCGATATCGTCTTCGCCCGACCTCTTTTCGAAGAAGTGGCGCGTGCCATTCCCAACGCGGAGGAGATCGATGTCGGTGCCTCTGGGCATTTAGTCATGCTAGAACGCCGGGACGCTGTCAACCGCGTCATTCAACGTTGTCTGGAGCGAAGTCAACGTTCCTGGAGAGATGAATCGCGGATCATAGATTCCTCGTCTCGAGCAGCTCTGGTGCTGGAACGCCCCTGGTTGGCTTATTATGATGATGGGGTACCGTATACAGTGGCAATCCCACGTGTCCCCTTAAACTATTTATTGCGTTCCGCCACCAACCGTTTTCCCCGGCAAGGCGCAATCATCTTTGAAGGTAAACGTATTACCTACCACAACCTTCAGCAGGATGTCAATCGCTTCGCCAATGCGCTGCGTTCACTGAGAGTGGAACGCGGCGACCGGGTGATGTTGCTGCTCCCAAATTTACCCCAGATGGTGATCGCTTTCTTCGGGGTCTTGGAGGCCGGCGCAGTCGCCGTCTTTACTTTACCCGCCACCGATCCTAAGGAATTAATCCGCCAGGTACGTGAATCTGGCGCGCGCGTCTTGGTCACCTTGACTCAATTTGCCCACCTCGTAGAAGAAATTAAAGCTGGCCTAGTAGAGGAAAAAGTTTTCCCCCTGGAACACATCATCTTCACGCACGTCGGCGACTACTTGCCGCTCCCCAGGCGACTCGGGCTTATGCTCTCCCGTGAGAGGCGTCTTCATCACCAATTGGAAATCCCTTTAGATGCCGGGACTCACCAATTTAAACGTCTGCTTGCGATTCCTGACCAAAACTTTCCTGATGTCGACCAATCGCCTGAGGACTTGGCAGTGATCCAGTTTACCGGAGGAACCACTGCCGCTCCCAAGGGCGTTATGCTCTCCCACCGTAACCTGATTGCCAATGCCTTACAGACCCGCCACTGGCTGCCATCCTTTATAGAAGGTAAGGAGCGCTTCTTGTGCGTGTTGCCATTTTCACATAGCTATGGCTTGACCACCGCACTCAACGTACCAGTCGCCCTTGGAGCGACACTCATCCTCAAGCCAACCTTCGAGGTGGTAGACGTGCTTAAAACCATCCAAAGACACCACCCAACTGTTTTCCCCGGCGTCCCGAATATGTACCTAGCGATTAAAGATTTTCCTGGAGTGCGTAAGTTTGGCATTCAATCGATAAAGGCCTGCGTCAGCGGCTCCGCGCCTCTGCCAGTTGAAGTTCAAGAGGCGTTCGAGAAACTCACTCGGGGGCGGTTGGTGGAAGGCTATGGCCTGACAGAGGCCGGACCAGTCACGCACGCAAATCCGCTCAACGGCTTGCGAAAAATCGGCTCGATCGGTGTTCCGCTTCCCTCCACGGAAGCCCGCGTAGTAGATTTAGTCAGAGGGCGAAAAGAAGTCAAAGTGGGACAGGTCGGTGAACTAGCGGTGCGCGGCCCACAGGTCATGCTGGGCTATTGGGACAACCCAGAAGAAACTCGGAGCGTTTTCAATGCAGATGGCTTTTTGCTTACTGGCGATGTCGCTCAGATGGACTCCGACGGGTATTTCCGCATCATCGCTCGAAAAGCCGATATGTGGTATCCTTCCAGGCCGGGCACACCCGCCTTTCCGCGCGATGTTGAAGAAGTATTATTTGAAATCCCCCAGGTCAAGGAAGCTGCCGTCGTCGCCATCGCCAACCAACCAGTTGCCTTCATTATTGCACAAAGGGATCGCCCTCAGGCTGATGCGTTGATCGCCTATTGTAAGCGCCGTTTACCGCCGGATCTGGTGCCGCGGCTGGTGATTTTCGTGGACGATTTTCCACGCACCTTCATCGGAAAGGTTATCCGAAGGGAGCTGGTGAAACTCTTTGAGCAGAACAATCAAGGGCATTGAATGGTTAATTCGCAAGCCCTCGATAGCAATAGCTCCTGATCCCGACATTATTAAATATTCGTAGATTTTAACACTGAAGAAAATGCTAACCAAACAAAACGAACATGAACCTCTCCATTATGTCGTCCGCGGTGACGGACCTCCGGTGATCCTGCTGCATGGGATTGCCGCCTCGCTTAACGATTGGAAATATCTCATACCCCTGCTCGTCGAAGCCGGCTTTCAGGGCTATGCGCCGGACTTATGGGGACATGGCGAAAGCACCAAGCCAGACACTCCCGAAGTCTATGATTTTGACGCACTATATACTCACCTGCTCTCCTGGATCATTGATTTAAATTTCAACCAACCTCTCTTATTGATTGGCCACTCGTTAGGGGGTCTCTTAAGCTTGAAATATGCCCTCAGCCGGCCAGAAAATGTTCAGGGAATGGTGTTGATCAATCCCTTCTTCCAGCCCAGCCAACTCTCACCCCTGCTTCGCTTGATCCAACGCCGGCCTGAGCTGGGAGAGAAAGCCTTGCGCGCCGCGCCATACTGGTTGATCCATGCCCTAACCGGTTTAGATTTGAAATCCGCATCTGATGATATCACGCACACGCGCACCCAGATTGCGGTAGATTACAAACGAGCTTCGCCATATATTGTCCACATTGCTGGAACAATCCCTGACCTGACCAATTGCCTGCCCGAGATTATCACACCCACCTTGGTGATATGGGGTGAAAACGATCTGTCGCTGAATCCAGATTTGTATCCAAAGTTGGTGGATGATCTACCCAATGCGCGCGGGTATGCTATCCCAAGATGTGGTCACCAACCTCACCTCAGTCAACCCGAGATCCTTAATCAGGTGGTGCTGGATTTTCTCGATCAGATTGATAACTTCAGGAGTAAATCTTATGCCAACCGAACCTTCTGATCTGGAAGGGTTAACTTTTTTGGGGCGGAAGGCAAAGCCCAGCAAAACATTGGAAGCCTTTCCCAACCGTTCACCTGACAGGTATTACCTGGTCAGCCTGGAAACCGACGAATTCACCTGCCTGTGCCCGATGACCGGTCAGCCGGATTTCGCCACCATTCGCGTACAGTATGTGCCCGATCAGAAGATCGTGGAATCCAAGTCCTTCAAGCTCTACCTTTGGTCGTACCGCGACGAAGGTGCATTTCACGAGCATGTGATTAACCAAATTTGCGACGACCTGGTGGAAACCCTGGACCCACATTGGGTTAAAGTCACCGGGATATTTAACATCCGCGGCGGCATCGGAATTACTGTCGAAGCTGAGCAGACTAAAACCCCTGATGCCCGCCGGTAGGGGTTGCATTCCAGGATGTTAGAGAGACGAGCGCCGACCCACCCAGTCCACTTCCGCTTGATAGCTAATCGCATTCTGCTGATTGGTGATCGGTAATCGCTTACTATCTAGAATCGAGCTAAACCTTGGAAAATAGAAGCTATCGTTGGTATCCCCAGGTCATCGCGGTTTTTGTCACCACGTTGATTATTTCAAATATCATCGCGGTGAAAATAGTGCAATTTGCTGGTTTCGTTCTCCCTGCTGCGGTGATCCTGTTCCCCATTGCTTACATCTTCGGTGACATCCTCACGGAGGTCTACGGTTACGCCCGGGCGCGCCTGGCAATCTGGATTGGCTTCGTCTGCAATCTATTCGCAGTTATCGCCATCTGGATCGGTGGGCTTTTGCCGGCAGCCCCGTTCTGGACAACCGCCGTCTATGATTCCCCTCAAAAAGCCCAACAGGCTTATCAAGCTATCTTGGGGTTTACACCGCGCTTATTGGCAGCTTCCTTTGTTGCTTACCTGGTAGGAGAATTCCTGAATTCTATAGTTCTCGCCAAACTCAAGGTAAGAACAAACGGACGATTCCTATGGTTACGCACCATCACTTCAACATTAATCGGCCAGGCCGCAGATTCAACGGTGTTTCTGACCATTGCTTTTGGGGGGATCCTTCCGGCAGGTGACCTGCAACGCGCAATTTTTTCGCAATGGCTGTTCAAAGTCGGATATGAGGTTCTAGCAACCCCGCTAACTTATCTAATAGTCAACACCTTGAAACGCGTGGAAAAAGAAGACTATTACGACCGGGACACCAACTTTCGCCCAATATAGACAATCGAGGTGTTTTTACGGCGCGAGCGCCGTAAAAACACCTCTAATAACTCTCAAGCAACTTCTAGGTATCTTTCAACCTCCCAATCCATCACCCTCATGCGATATTCTTCCACCTCAGCCCACTTGGCGCGGGTGAAACTCTCATACGTCGCTGGTCCGAGCGCCTCTTGCAACACTTTATCCCCCTCCAGCAGGCGCAAGGCTTCGGCCAGCGAACCGGGTAGCTCTGCGATGTTCATTGCTACCCGATCTTCTGGAGTCAGGTGGTAGACATTGATCTCGTTGAGGGGTTCCGGCACCGATAGATTATTATCGATTCCATCCAGGGCAGCTGCCAGCATGACCGTCAAAGCCAGGTAAGGATTGGCTGAGGGATCAGGGCATCTCAGTTCAGCGCGGATCGACTTTTCCCGACCTGGGGTATAGCGGGGGATGCGGATCAAAGCTGAGCGGTTTATTTGCGCCCACCCGATGTAGACTGGCGCTTCATAACCCGGTACCAACCGTTTGTAAGAGTTCACAGTTGGAGCAACGACTGCTGATAAGGCCCGCGCATGTGCCAGTTGACCGGCAATAAACCCATAGGCTAATTTCGAAAGCCCGTATTTTTCATTCGGATCAAAGAATAGATTTTTTCCTTGTCTGTCAAACAACGACTGGTGGCAATGCATCCCAGAACCGTTGATACCGAAGATCGGTTTGGGCATAAACGAGGCTACTAATTCATGCTGAGCAGCAATGGCTTTTACAGTGTATTTTAAGGTCAATACGTTGTCAGCCGTGCGTAGGGCGTCGTCATACTCAAAGTCGATCTCATGTTGTCCCAGTGCTACTTCGTGATGGCCCATTTCAACCTCCAAGCCCATGCCCGCCAGCGCGTCCATCAACTCGGTCCGCACGCGCACAGCCGCATCGCTGGCTGAGAAGTCAAAGTAGCCTCCAACATCCTGAGGCACCGGATGGATGGTTGGGCCATTATGCTTGAAAAGGAAAAACTCCGGCTCCGGGCCAACGTTATACGTCCAGCCGCGTACTTCAATCTGCGCCAACATTCGCTTAAGAGTGCCACGTGGATCGCCCAGGAAGGGTGACTCATCTGGTTGGTAAATCTCACAAAAGATGCGTGCCCTACGCATGTCTGCCGGACTCCAGGGCAATAAGGCATATGTTGCCGGATCGGGCACCAGGCGCATATCACTTTCTTGGATGCGTGCAAAGCCTTCGACCGAGGAACCGTCGAACCAAATACCCTCGTTTAGTGCGACATTCAAGCGATTAACCGGGATATCTAAGCTCTTGACAGCTCCTGTGACATCCGTGAACTGCAAGGAGACAAACTTCACGTTTTCTTCTTTTACCTTACTAAGCACATCTTTATGATCCATAAAATCCTCCAAATTAAAGAAAAGATCCAGGCACGATATCGCATGCCCGTAGTTTCCTATCACCCTGCGGACTTATTGGCTGACTGTCTCTCGTAAACTGTCTCGCACGCGGACTAATAATCCTTCCAGGTCAGTTCTATCGGCAGGGTTAAGACATGACCATGGAGCAAAGAACAAGCGATCAGTATCTTCTTCAATCTGCTCACGGAAGGTTTTCCCCGCCTCAGTTAAACGAATCGCTCTGAAAGTGCCTCTAATCAGCTTGCGTTCGCGTAACTCGGCCAGCGCACCAGCATAAACCTCTCTAGAATGCCCTCTGTGGGCAAGTTTATCAACCAGGCCAGCTAATGATCCAACCTGATCACGCCACAAGTACGTTAACACTTCTAAAGCTGTCGCGGTCAAACCGGTCCTTCTCCAGGCTTCAAGGTGTGCATCGTCACGATAGGCTGCCAGGCATGAAACAGCTTGCTCGAAATAAGGATATGGTGGATCAAAGGCTGGCATCAACTGATAGCTAAGACGAATCGACCAGGTATCTGGGGGAGGGGGGGTTTCCAGGCTGGTTTTAACTAAACGCTCGAGAAGCCTGGCAAGTTTCTGGGAGTCAACCGACGAAGGGCGATCAGCTTCCGCCATTGCCGTGCGAGCCCTTGCGATGAAACGCCCAGCTTCGGTGCGGCCTTTAGCCATGAGACGAAATTCTCCTTGTGCAACTTCCTTCAGATACCCTTTTTCAGAACAGCTTCTTAATCGCGCCAGGTATTGCTCTGCAGCTGTATAAGGGCCGCGCACCATCAAATGAGCTGGTGTAATATGCTCCGGCTCGAATGTCAATGCGGCTAATAATAACCCCCATGCCCGGTCATCCACGCCACTCTCCTGGATTAAGGATTCGATCTCAGGTTCGAAGCAAGCCACCAACGCGCCCCAAGCCTCGCGGGTCAAATTCCAAAGCGCCAGATCCTCCATCCAGATAATCCTCCTCAACGATTATTTCTTCTCGCCCTTATGTGGCCCTCTCCGAATACCCTGACTATACCAGAAAATTGAAATCAGCGGGTCACGTTTTCAACATTGTTAAGCCATGGGATCCCACGAATGGCTTTCTCAAGAAAGCTTGACAGGTAGACAAAAAGACCCTCTTCGGTAAAATTGGTTGCGCCTAAACAGCCAAATCACAGAGGAGGATCTAACATGGAGTATAGCACGCTTGAACCCTGGCAAGATATCAGTGAAGCCGGGATCGTGTATGCACTTGGCAGCTTGTATGATCGTTTTCAGCGGGTCAGCGATCCGCGCAAAGCCAAAGGGAAACGCTACAGTCTGGTGACCTTGTTGGTGTTGATCTTTCTGGCAAAGCTGTGCAACCAGGACACACCGGTAGCGATTGCCGATTGGGCGAAGAACCATGCGGAAGAATTGGCAAAGTTGTTGAAGTTGGGTCATAACTGTATGCCGCATCATAACACCTACCGGCGGGTGTTCCAGGACATTATCAGCGAAGCCGAGTTTGAGCAACTGATGCAGGAGTATCACCAGCAGCAGGCGGATGGAATAGGAGATACATTGGCGATGGATGGCAAGACGTTGCGGGGTACTCGGGTTGCTGACCAGGAAGGCAGCGACCATGTCTTGAGCATATACGATGGGCAAAGCCAGCGAGTTGTGGCACAGGAGGTAGTGGATAGCAAAGAAAACGAGATTGTGGCAGCGCCGAAGGCCTTGGAGCAAGTGCCCTTGGCAGGGAAAATCGTCACGGGCGATGCCATGCATACCCAACGAGCCATTTCTGCGCAAATTATTGCCTGTGGGGGCGACTATCTTTGGCCAGTGAAGGAAAACCAGGAGCGCCTGTACCAGGACATTCAGCGTTTGTTTGCTCCTGACCAGCCCAAACCCGGATTTGGCAAGATCGAAACCGACTTTCAATGCGCCGAAAAGGTCAACTGCGGACACGGACGGATCGAAAAACGCACCATGCAAACCAGCACCATGCTCAACGACTACCTCGATTGGCCTGGGGTCGGACAGGTGTATCGGCTGGAACGCAAGTTTATCTGGATGCGCCAAGGTAAAGCCTACAAAACCAGTTGTGAAGTAGAGTGCGGCATTACCAGCCTTTCCAGAGAGAAGGCAGCTCCTGGAAAATTGCTTGCAGTGAGACGTCAACATTGGCTCATCGAAACGGGCTTGCATTACCGCCGGGACGTCACTTTCCATGAAGACGCTACGCGCATGACCAAGGGTGCAGCTGGACGCGTTTTGGCAATCGTGCATAATCTGGTCCTGGGTCTGCTTAAAAAGGCTGGTTTCACGAACGCTGCTCAAGGCCGAAGGTGGTTTGCTGGGCATCTTCAGGAGGCTTTCGCCCTGCTGATTGCGGGAAATTCCCTTTCTTGAGAAAGCCATAGAACCTCAGTAAATAGCCATTGACAGCATGATTGTAATTTGATAAAATAAAAATAGATAGTTGATTGATTCAATAAAGTAACTCGGGCCAAGGGCTCAATTCTCACTCCGGAAACATTTTAACTGAGCTGACGAGGAAATATTTCCCCCATGGCTATGTTCAGGGTTAGTGAGAAAACTGGACGCAATCTTAAGGATATCAAGCTATCCAACCGGGCGATTATTTTTCGTGCCATCCGAGAAGCTCAGACCATATCACGTGCCGATCTGGCTAAGCT
>Ga0209126_1000752_pt1 | contig 11022 bp, 10 predicted proteins | sample RifCSP19_1_FD_184024 | JGI IMG/M metagenome (GOLD analysis project Ga0209126, IMG submission 184024) | Soil microbial communities from Rifle, Colorado - Rifle CSP2_sed 19_1 (SPAdes) (version 2) | ecosystem: Environmental > Terrestrial > Deep subsurface > Rock core/Sediment | place: Rifle...
CTCGGCGGCTCGGGTCTGGCGTTCTTGTACGTCCGGGGGGATTTGATCCCGCGGCTGCAGCCGGAGGTCATCGGCTGGTTTGCGCACCGCGACCAGTTCACGTTCGCCCCAGCCTTCGAATATGCGGCAGACGCCCGGCGGTTCGAAGGCGGAACGCCGTCGGTCGCGGCGGTCTATGCGGCCAGCGCCGGACTGCAGATCGTGCTGGAGATCGGCGTGGAGCGCCTGCGCGCCCGGCAACTGGAACTGACGTCCGATCTGGCGGCACGGGCGCGCGAGGCGGGGTTGCGGCCGCGCGTGCCGGGTGACCTGCGGCAGCACGCCGGGATCGTCACCATCCCCCGGGCGGATCCCCCGGCGGTGGTGCGCGGGTTGTGCGAGCAGGGCGTGATTGTGGACCACCGGCCGGGGATCGTCCGTGTCTCTCCGTTTTTCTTCAACGTTCCCGATGACCACCAGCGGGCCGTGGACGCGTTTGCCGCCCTGGAGCGGCGCGGCGTTCGGTAGAGAGCGGTGGGACGTCCGCGCCGATGAAGGGGAAGTCGAAGATTGTCCGGCGGACGGCGCCCGGCGTGCTCCGGGAGTTGAAATCCCTGGCGGATCCCGACGCGGCCAGGGGCATGGCCCGCTTCGGCATCACGGGCGGCACCGTGTACGGCATCTCCGTCACCCGGCTGCGCGCGCTGGCCCGCCGGATCGGCAGGGATCACGCGCTGGCGCGGCGGTTGTGGGCCTCCGGCGTCCACGAGGCGCGCATCCTGGCTTCCCTGGTCGACGACCCGGCCTTGGTCACCGAGGCGCAGACGGAGGCGTGGGTCCGGGACTTCGATTCGTGGGACGTCTGCGACCAGGTCTGCGGCAACCTCTTCGACAAGACGCCCTTTGCCTACCGCAAAGCCCTGGCCTGGAGCCGGCGGCGTGAGGAGTTTATCCGCCGGGCTGGGTTCGCCCTGATGGCCTGGCTGGCCTTTCACGACAAGGCGGCGACAGATGCGCGGCTGCGCAGGTTTCTACCGGCGATCATCCGCGCGGCTACCGACGAGCGGAACTATGTCAAGAAGGCCGTGAACTGGGCACTGCGCCAGATCGGCAAGCGGAACCGCGCGCTGAACCGGGAGGCGATCCGCGCGGCGCGCGCCATCCAGCGACTGGAGAGTCCGGCCGCCCGGTGGATCGCGGCGGACGCCCTGCGGGAGTTAACCGGCGAAGCCGCGCAGCGGCGATTGAGGCGGTAGGGGATGCGCCTGATCGTGCAGCGGGTGCAGCGGGCGGCGGTGCGCGTCGGCGGCGAGGTGGCCGCCGAGATCGGGCCGGGGCTGGCCATTCTGGTGGGCGTGCGCACGACGGACACGCCGGCGGAGGCGCAGGCCCTGGCCGAGAAGGTGGCGCACCTGCGCATCTTCAGCGATGAGGCGGGCAAACTCAACCGGTCGGTTCTGGAGGTCGGTGGCGCGGTCTTGAGCGTGCCGCAGTTCACCCTCTATGCCGACGCGTCGAAGGGACGCCGGCCATCATTTGTCGACGCCGCGGGCGGGACGCCGGCCGAGTCGATCTATGAGGCTTTCAACCGCGAACTGCAGGCGCTGGGGGTCCCCGTGGCCGCCGGGCGGTTCGGTGCCGTCATGTTGGTGGAGATCTTCAACGACGGCCCGGTGACCATTCTATTGGAGCGGGAGCGCGCTGACGCGGGGCCCGCCTAAGGCCCCGCGGGTGCGTAGATCAGGCCGGCCGCAGGGGGCCTTCTTCTAGGGCGCGAGCCACTTCCATCAGGTCCTTCGCGGTGTCGACTCCACGCCAGAAGGCGCGGGAGCGGTACGCTCCGAGGCGGCCCTGCGCGGCCAATTGCGGAAAGGTCGTATCCTCATGGTCGCCGCGGTCCGGCAGCAGCGGCAGGACCTCGCGGGAGAAGACGTAGATCCCGGCGTTGATCCAGTAGGGGAGTTCGGGTTTCTCCCGAAACCCGGTCACGCGATTGCGGGCGTCCACCTCGACGATGCCATAAGGACTGCGAAACGGCGTCACGACTACCGTGGCGGGCACGCCGTCGCGCCGGTGCTGTTCCACCACTGGAGTGAGGGCGAGGTCGGTGATGATGTCGCCGTTGGTCGCCAGGCAAAGGTCGCGATCGGCGGGCAGCGAGCGCATCGCCTGCTTTAGAGCGCCGCCGCGGCCCAGTGGCTCTTCCTCCACAGAGTAGGAAATCCGCAAATCCCAGCCGCCGCCGTCGCCGAAGAAGTCGCGGATCACCTCGTGCCGGTAGCCGCAGGCGATGACCACAGCGGTCACCCCCTGATGTCGCAGCCAGCGCAGCTGATAGGCCAGCAGGGGCGTGCCGTGGATTTCCACCATGGCTTTGGGCCGGTCGGCTGTGAACGGCCGTAGCCGCTCTCCCCGGCCGCCGGCGAGGACGATGGCCTGCATACCGGGAAGGTATTCCCGCCGCGCGGGAGCCTCTCCTGGCTCAGGCCCGCGGGCCGCTTGCCTTGACCGTCCGCAATGGGCGCCCGTAGAATGAGGGCACGTGCAATGACGGGCAGGAGTAGGAGGCGATCCTCTGAGAGAGGAGACGCCGGGCCCGGCGGGCCGTGGTGGGAGCGTCTCCAGGTCCTCGCCTCCGAAGACAGCCCTGAGCCGTGGGCGCGGTCGCGCGTCCACCGGAGCTCTACCCCGTTACGGTGGAGTGAGCGCCGCCGCCGTATGCTGCCAGGCGCGCGCGGCGGAAGCAGGGTGGTACCACGGGATCACGCTCCCGTCCCTGGAGGGATGGGGGCGTGTCTGTTTAGCACGCCCGTGATGCTATCCGTAGGGAGGTCCTGATGCCGTACCAGGTCCCGCGGGGGATGCGGGATATTTTGCCGGTTGAGATCGGTCGCTGGCAGGCGCTGGAGGAGCGCATCCGGGCGCTCGCCGAGCGCTTCGGCTTCCGGGAGCTGCGCACGCCCGTGGTCGAGCACACCGAGGTCTTCGCCCGCACGTCCGGCGAGGAGAGCGACCTTGTGCAGAAAGAGATGTACACTTTCACCGATCGCGGCGGGCGCAGTCTGACTCTCCGTCCCGAAGGCACTGCCGCGGTGATGCGCGCCTACATCGAACATGGCGGTTCGTCGTGGCCACAACCCGTGAAGCTCTACTACATCGCCCCGATGTTCCGCTACGACCGGCCGCAGTTGGGCCGCTACCGGCAGCACGCGCAGTTCGGCGCGGAGATCGTCGGCGTGCCGGGGCCGGAGGCCGACGCCGAAGTGATCGGCCTGCCAATCCGGCTGATGCAGAGCCTGGGGCTGGCGCAGGTGGAGGTGCGCCTGAACAGCATCGGCGACCCGGTCTGCCGTCCGCGCTACCTGGAGGCGCTGCGAGACTACTTCAGCCGCTACACGGATGCCCTCTGCGCCGACTGCCGGCGCCGCCTGCAGACCAACCCGCTGCGCATCCTGGACTGCAAGGAGGAAGGCTGCCACAGGATCGCCCGCGAGGCGCCGACGATCTACGGCTATCTGGACGCGGCCTGCCGCGAGCACTTCGAGGGCGTGCAGGCGCACTTCCAGGCGCTGAACATCCCCTTCGTGCTCGACCCCTTCATCGTCCGCGGCCTGGACTACTACACCCGTACCGCGGTGGAGGTCTACTCCGGCAAACTCGGAGCGCAGAACACGATGTTCGGCGGCGGCCGCTACGACGGCCTGGCCGAGCAACTGGACGGCCCGCCCACCCCCGGCGTGGGGTTCGGCCTGGGACTGGAACGCCTGCTTCTCGTGCTGGAGCAGGAGGGGCTGCCCATTCCCACGGTGGAGGCGGCGCCGACGGTCTTCGTCGTTGCGGTCGGCGACGCGGCGCGACGTGAAGCCATCCGGTTGGTGGATGAACTACGGCAGGCGGAGATCGCCGCCGATCGGGATCTCCTCAATCGGGCGGTGCGGGCACAGATGCGGCACGCCGACAAGCTGGGCGCCCGCGTGGCCCTCATTCTCGGCGATGCCGAACTGGCAACCCGCGAGGCGACGCTGCGAATGCTGGCCACAGGCGACGAGCGGCGTGTGCCGCTGGCTCAGGTCACCTCGGCGGTGGCCGCGATCGTGGACGGCCGCCCGTGATGGCCGTGACGACGCTGCCGCGCACATTAGTCCGGGAGGTACGCCCGGGGGAGGACGTGCGCCTGCAGGGCGCCGTGCAGACGGTCCGGGCGCTGGGCGGGCTCGTCTTCATCGTGCTGCGCGATCGCTCCGGCATGATCCAGGTGGTGACGGAGGGCGAGGTAGACCTGCCGCGCGAAGCCGTGGTCGAGGTCGTCGGCCGCAGCCGGGCGGACGAACGCGCGCCCGGCGGGGTGGAGGTGCAGGCAACGGGGATTACGGTCCTGGCCCGTCCGGCGGTGCGCCTGCCTTTCGATATCAGCAAGCCGGTCCTGCACGCTTCCCTGGAGACCGTGCTCGATCACCGGGCCCTCAGCCTGCGCCATCCCCGCGTGGCGGCGGTCTTTCGCATCGCCGCGGCTCTGGCGGGCGGGTTTCGCGAGCATCTGACCGCGGAGGGCTGCACCGAGATCCACACGAGCAAGCTCGTGGCCACCGCCACGGAGGGCGGCGCCGGTCTCTTCAGCGTGGAGTATCCCGGGCGGCCCGCCTACCTGGCCCAGAGCCCGCAGTTGTACAAGCAGATCTGCGTCGGCGCCTTCGAACGCGTCTTCGAGGTCGGGGCGGTCTACCGCAACGAGCCGCACGAGACGGCGCGCCACCTCAACGAGTACACGAGCCTGGACGTGGAAGTCGGGTTCATCGACCTGGACGGCCTGCTCGACCTGGAGACCGGGCTGCTGCGGGCGATGCTGCAGGCGGTGCAGGCACGGGCGGCCGAGGCGCGGAAAACGCTGGAAATCACTCTTCCCTCATTCGACTCCATCCCGCGCATCCGGCTGAGCGAGGCCAAGGACCGGCTCGCCGCGCACGGGCTGACCTACAAACCGGAGGAGGACCTCGATCCCGCGGGGGAGCGCCTGCTGGGGCGGGTGTTCGCCGAAGCGGGGCACGACTTCGTCTTCGTCACGCACTACCCGGTCCCGGCGCGGCCGTTTTATGCGCTGCCCGACCCGGCCGAGCCCGCAGTCACGCTGTCCTTCGACCTGCTCTTCCGTGGCCTGGAAGTCACGACCGGTGGCATGCGGATCCACGACTACACACAACTGCGGGAGAACATGGCGCGCTTCCATCTAAACCCCGACTCCTTCACCGGGTATCTCGAGGCCTTCGCCTGCGGTATGCCGCCCCACGGCGGTTTCGCCATCGGCCTGGAGCGGCTGACCGCCCAACTCGTCGGCGCCACCAACATCCGCTGGGCGACCCTCTTCCCGCGCGACCTGCACCGGCTGGAGCCGTGACGGATCCGCTGCGCACCGACTACTGCGGCAGCCTGCGCCCCGAGGACGTCGGCCGGCGTGTGCGCCTGGCGGGGTGGGTGCACCGGCGCCGCGACCTGGGGGGCGTGATCTTCCTCGACCTGCGGGACCGGGAGGGCTTGGTTCAGGTGGTCGTGCAGCCGCAGGCGGGGGAGGCCTACCGGGCCGCGGACGGGGTCCGCCTCGAGTACGTCGTGCTCGTTGAAGGCGAGGTCCTCGCCCGGCCGCCGGGGACAGAAAACACGCGGTTGGCCACCGGCGCGGTGGAAGTGCGGGCCGACGCGGTGACGGTGCTGGCCCCGGCCGAGACGCCGCCGTTTCCCCTGAACGAGGAGCAGCCGGTGGACGAGAGCGTCCGCCTTCGCTACCGCTACCTCGACCTGCGCCGGCCTGTGATGGCGCGCAACCTGATCCTGCGCCACCGGATGGCCATGGCAACCCGCCGCGCCCTGGACGCGCGGGGATTCGTCGAGGTGGAGACCCCCATGCTGATCAAGTCCACGCCGGAGGGGGCGCGCGATTTCCTCGTGCCGAGCCGGCTCCAGCCCGGTCGCTTCTACGTCCTGCCGCAGTCGCCGCAGTTGTTCAAGCAGATCCTCATGATCGCGGGATTGGACCGCTACTTCCAGATCGTCCGCTGCTTCCGCGACGAGGACCTGCGCGCCGACCGCCAGCCCGAGTTCACCCAGGTGGACGTGGAGATGTCCTTCGCCGACGAAGCCGCGGTAAGGGAGGTCACCGAGGCCGTCCTGGCGGAGGCGATCACGGAGGCCGCCGGGATCCCCGTCGCGCGGCCCTTCCCACGGCTGACCTATACGGAGGCGATGCTCCGGTACGGGACGGACAAGCCGGATCTGCGCGTGCCGCTCGTGATCGAGGAAGTGTCCGACCTGGTGGCGCAGGGCGCCATTTCTTTCTTGCAGAGTAGCGTGACTGATCCCGCTATCGGCGGAGTGGTCCGGGGCCTCCGGGTGCCGGGAGGCGCGTCGTCCTCGCGGAAGCAGGTCGAGGAGTGGCGGGACGTGGCAACCAGAGAGGGCGCCGCGGAGCGCCTCGCGTCCCTGGCCCTCATCCCCGCGGGGCTGAAGGGGACGCTGGCGAAGCAGGCGACACCTGACGGCGCCGCTAGGCTGGCCGCCCGCCTGGGCGCAGAAGCGGATGATCTCATGTTGTTCTGCTGGGGCGACCCAGAGACGACCGCCCGCGCCCTAGGTCGGCTCCGCCTGGAGGTCGCCCAGACCCAGGGACAGATCGAGCCGGGCTTCCGGTTCTGCTGGGTGACGGAGTTTCCGCTGCTGGAGCGGAGCGAGGAGGAAGGCCGCCTGGTCGCGGTGCACCACCCATTTACCGCGCCGCTGGAGGTCGACCGGCCTCTCCTGACCACCGACCCGCTGGCGGTCCGGGCCCGCGCCTACGACCTGGTCTTGAACGGAGTGGAGGTCGGCGGGGGGAGTATCCGCATCGCCGACCGCGACCTGCAGCGGCAGGTCTTCACCCTCATTGGTCTCAGCGAACAGCAGGCCCAAGAACGCTTCGGTTTCCTCCTGGAGGCGCTCCGCTACGGCGCCCCGCCGCACGGCGGAATCGCCCTGGGCTTCGACCGGCTGGTCATGCTCGTGGCAGGGGAGGAGACCATCCGCGACGTCATCGCCTTTCCGAAGACGACCGCCGGCACCGACCTGATGACCGGCGCGCCTGCACCGGTCGATCCGCGGCAGTTGCACGAGGTTCACATCGCCTCCATCGCCCCTCGAACAGGCGAGGGCGGCCCGGACTCCTAGAGGCTCTCCAGCAGCAGGTAGCCCCCCAAAAAGCGAAGTGCCAGGAATGGGCGGATTTCGCGTGGAAGGATGGGCCATCCCACTTTGAAGAGGAGGCATATAGAGATGGCTTACTACCTGGTTCAGGCAGCATATACGCCCGAAGCGTGGGCGGCCATGGCCAAAAACCCCCAGAACCGCGTCGATGCGGTGCGACCGGTGGCTGAACGACTGGGGGGGAAGCTTGAACATGGCTGGCTGGCATTTGGGGACTATGACATCGTGGCGATTCTCCAGATGCCTGACAACGCCAGTGCGGCAGCCTTTTCTATCGCTGCGTCGGCCGGGGGTGCGGTCAAGGCCATCAAGACCACCCCGCTGATGACGACCGAGGAGGGGATTGCCGCGATGAAGAAGGCGTCAGCAGCGGGATACCGGCCGCCAAGCTAAGAACCTGGGCATTTCTTGTCAGGCGCCTCGCCCGGGTGTACCATGGCAGTGAGCAGGGAATCCCTGCCGTACTCGAGCGCGCCAGTAGTTCCGAGCCAACACAGAGCACGAGGGAGCCCGGACTCTGGACGCGGATGACAGCCCCGGGGAACGGGCCAGCGGCCCGGTCCCTGCCGGGAGTGTCAGAAACGCCTAGGAGGGCACCCACCTGTCGAGGACAGGTTCGGGAACTCCGGCGCCCACGGTACGGCGGGGATTCGTCTAACTGTCCGGTAATGTCTCGGGGCTTCTTCCCCCACCCGCGCCGGAGGCGACCGTGAGCCTCTTTCCCGCCGACCGTCTGCCCGAGGACGCGCCGCTGGCCGCGCGCATGCGGCCGCAGACGCTCGACGAGTTCGTCGGGCAGGAGGACATCGTCGGCCCCGGCACACTGCTGCGTCGGGCCATTGAGACCGACGAACTCCCCAGCCTGATCCTCTACGGCCCGCCGGGGACGGGGAAGACTTCGCTGGCGCGGATCATCGCCCGCCTGACCCACTCCCACTTCGAGCAGATCAACGCCGTCACCGCCGGGGTGGCAGACCTGAAGCGGATCATCGCCGAGGCGCTGGACCGCCGCGCCTACTACCAGACGCGGACGATCCTCTTCATCGACGAGATCCACCGCTTCAACAAGGCCCAGCAGGACGTGCTGCTGCCGGCAGTCGAAGACGGGACGATCATCCTTATCGGCGCGACCACGGAGAATCCGTTCTTCGAGGTCAATGCCACGCTCGTCTCCCGCTCGCGCGTGCTGCAGTTGGAACCGCTCCGGGAAGAAGACCTGCGGACGATCCTGCAGCGCGCGCTCACCGACCCACGGGGGCTCGGCGGCCAGACGGTCACAATGGACGACGACGCCCTGAGCCATCTGGTGAACATCGCCAACGGCGACGCGCGGATCGCCCTGAACGGGCTGGAGGCCGCGGGCACCATCGCCCCGGAGGAGGAGGATGGCCGCCGCCGCGTCACCCTGGCCGTGGCCGAGGAGGCCAGCCAGCGGCGGGCCCTCCTGTACGACCGGGAGGGCGATGTCCACTACGACACCATCTCCGCCTTCATCAAGAGCCTGCGCGGCAGCGATCCCGACGCCGCGGTCTACTGGCTGGCCCGCATGCTGGCGGCCGGGGAGGATCCCCGCTTCATCGCCCGCCGGATGGTCGTGCATGCCGCCGAAGACGTCGGGATGGCCGACCCCATGGCCCTGGTGGTGGCCACGGCGGCCGCCCAGGCGGTCGAGTTCGTCGGCCTGCCGGAGGCCCGCATCCCCATGACCGAGGCGGCGATCTACATCGCCACCGCGCCGAAGAGCAACTCCGTCGTGGAGGCCATCGGATCGGCGATGGGCGACGTCGAAGCGGTGCGGGCCGAGCCGGTGCCGCGCCACCTCCGCGACAGCAGCCACTCGCTGGCAGCGGCGCGCCTGGGGCACGGCAAGGGCTACAAGTACGCCCACAATTACCCCGGCCACTTCGTCGATCAGCAGTACCTGCCGGACAATGTGCGGGATCGGGTCTACTACCAGCCATCGGAGTCCGGCTTCGAGAAGGAGATCCGCCGCCGGCTGCTGGCCTGGTGGAAGGGGATCAAGCGGTACGCCTTTCCCAAGTCCTGAGGGTATAATCAAACAGTCATGGCGCGTGTAGCCGTCGCGATGAGCGGCGGAGTCGACAGTGCGGTGGCCGCGGCGCTGCTCGTGGACCAGGGGCACGTGGTCGTCGGCCTGACCATGAACCTTTGGCCCGACTGGCTCCCCGAGCCGGACGAGGGCGTTAAGGCCTGCTGCGGCGTGGGCGCGATCGGGGACGCCCGGGCGGTGGCGCAGCGCCTCGCCATCCGGCACTACGTCCTGAACATGCGCGAGGAGTTCGAACGCGCCGTCATCGACGAGTTCTGCGATGAGTACGCGCGGGGACGCACCCCCAATCCCTGTATCGCCTGCAACCGGGCGATCAAGTTCTCCTTACTGCTGCGCAAGGTCCGGGCGATGGGGCTGGACTACCTGGCGACCGGGCACTATGCGCGTGTGCGCCACGATGAGGCGGCGGGTCGATTCCTCCTCCTGCGGGCGCGGGACCCCGAGAAGGACCAGTCCTACGTCCTGTACGCGCTGCGCCAGGACCAGCTGCGCCACCTGCGGCTGCCGGTGGGGGAGTTCTCGAAGCCCGAGATCCGCGCGGTGGCGCGCCGGCTGGGCCTGGGGGTGGCGGACAAGCCGGACAGCCAGGAGATCTGCTTCGTCCCGCGCGGCCATTACATGGACGTGGTGGCCCGGCGGCGCCCCGAGGCCGCCCGGCCCGGGCCGATCCTGGACCGCAGCGGACGACAGATCGGTACGCACGGCGGGCTCGCCCGCTTTACCATCGGACAGCGCCGCGGTCTGGGGATCGCCCTGGGGCGACCGCGCTACGTCGCGGGTATCGACCCGGCGCGCAACGCGGTGATCGTGGGCGAGAAAGACGACCTGCTCGTCGCCGAGATCACGGCGCGCGAGGTGAACTGGATCGGCGGGCCGGCGCCGGATCGCCCTCTCCGGGTGACGGCGCGCGTGCGCCACGCCGGTAAAGAGACGCCGGCGACGGTCTGGATGGACCGGACGCGTGCCCTGCGCGTCCGGTTTGACGAGCCCCAGCGGGCCGCCGCGCCCGGCCAGGCGGTCACCCTCTACGACGGCGAGGTGGTGCTGGGCGGCGGCGTGATCGACGGCGCCCGGCGGAGCGAAGAGGAATTCGCCGCCCTGCGCGGGCGGCATTGACGGAGGTGCGTCATGGAGTCTGAAGAGAGGCGGGGTTCAGGATTTGCCGCGGGCCTGGTGCTGGGCGCCATCCTGGGCGCGGGCGTGGCCGTCCTGCTGACCTCCAAGATGAACGAGGAGATGCGGGAACGGCTGCGCGAGCGGGGGACGGAGATGGGGCAGCGCGCCAGGCAGAGGGCGGAGGAGATGGCCTCGCAGGCGCGGGCGAAGGCGGAGGAGTTCCGCGGCCGCGCCCGGGAGACGGTGGAGGACCTGCGCGACAAGGCGGAGGAGATCCTGCGCCGCGGGGAAGCTTCACCCCTCGACGACTGAGCGGATCCGGGTTTCGGCGGCGGAGGGCGGTCTGACCGACCTCGACGGGGCGCTGCGCATCATCCGGCGGCTGCGAGAGGCCGGCCATCAGGCCTATCTGGTCGGCGGGTCGGTGCGCGACCTGCTCATGGGTCGTCCGCCCCATGACGTCGACATCGTCACCGCCGCGCGTCCCGAGCAGATCGCCCTACTCTTTCCCCGCACGGTGCCGGTCGGCGTACGCTTCGGGGTCGTGCTGGTCCCCACCGAGAGCGGCGTCTACGATGTCGCCACCTTTCGTCGCGAAGGTCCCTACCTGGACGGTCGCCGACCCTCCT
>Ga0209126_1000753_pt1 | contig 11021 bp, 12 predicted proteins | sample RifCSP19_1_FD_184024 | JGI IMG/M metagenome (GOLD analysis project Ga0209126, IMG submission 184024) | Soil microbial communities from Rifle, Colorado - Rifle CSP2_sed 19_1 (SPAdes) (version 2) | ecosystem: Environmental > Terrestrial > Deep subsurface > Rock core/Sediment | place: Rifle...
TTACAGAAGGGAGAATTTGAAGGTTATTCATTTCAATTGGTCTTTATTTTGATGATGTTTGGGATCTCACTCCCGCGGACGTGTGTCCACGATCCATGAGTGAGCGAATTCATAAAGCGGTCGAATGCCGCCAAAACAAACTCAGCAATAAGGTCTTGAAGGGTCATCACTGCACCTTCCTTGATGGAAGCTCAGGCAACTTGCACCAATATGTGACTCGGACTGCCTGGTAACTGTTTGTCGTCCATTGCTTGTCCCTGCTGTCATAAGTCACAATATCAATATAAGGAAGATCATCGGCAAATCGGACAACTCCAAGCACTTCACTGTTATCGTTCGGCTTTTTTCGAGATGGAATCCATTCTCTGGCAGGTATCCAAAGATTCATCATTGCATCTCCTTTTCATCTTGCTTCCAGACTTCGAGCGCGGCTTCGTACATGCGCCTGCGACCCACGTCCAGATCGTCACGTTGCAGGATGCGTTCCACTTCATCGCGTGTGACGATCAACTGCTGGCCATTCGTCTTGTGTATGGTGATCTTCCCGTTCAGCGACAAGTGAAATTCATAGGGCAAAGCGCCTTTGACCGTCGTCTTGAATGGATCGTAATAATTGCTTTTCGCTAATGCTCTTTTCGTGTCGTACATTGTTATCCTCCTATCATCGTGATGGTGCCGCGCTGATTTTTGCACTTGGCATCTTCGACGATCTTTAGCGCAGGTTCAACGTTGAAAATTAGTATTTTCGATATTACCGGCACAATGGCGAATGTCGCCGGAACACCATCCTTAGCAAAAGTTTTCATCAGCCTTTCACAAAGCGCATACGGATCTGATACCCCGCGGGTATTATCGTCGGTGACACAGATAATGAATTCGTCGCCAGAGTAATGCTGGCCTGCAACGTAATCGCTTGCCCGCATCGCTAGACACTTTCTGATAATTGCATCAACACCTGAATGCCCGTGCTTTTCATTGAGCGCATGCATATCATCGATATCGAAAAAGATGATCCATTTGGCTTTGTCCACGATCGTGGGCCAGATAAGTTTCTCGAAGCCTGCGCGTGTGTAACAACCATAGCCATCATTCCACGCCAGGGAATTGACCAGTTCTTGCAGTTGCGTTTTGTTGAGTTTCTTGGTCATCGTTGCTTCTTTCTATAAAAACTTTTTTTATGATTGCTAGTCCCGCGCATGCCGTCAAGTTTGAGTGGGCGCCATCAAAAGCGACTTCAAACGGTTTTGTCTCGAGCACCGCAGGACTATTTATTTTTGAAGGTTCTTTTCGAGCACACTTTCAATAATGTCGGTCAGGATTCGCATTGCGCGCTCCCACTCGGCTCTTCGTTCTGGCGGAAGTGGGATATAGTTGTAAATGATCTCATCCTGACCTGGCTCACTCGTTTCGTCCTCATCCAGGATGATTCCGCTTCGGAGCGCCAAACGCCTCGCTTATTCCGCTTTCGGGAGCCTGGCTTTCAAAGACCAGACAGTTCCATCTTCACCCCAAATATGTGGGGCCTTTGCCGCAAGCATTCGCAGTGCAAAAACAAACCGCCTGTCACTGGCTGGATAGACACTCAACATATCTTCCAGAAAATCAGTCGCAGGCGGTTTCCCGTTCTTCCAATTAGCAATCGAGTTATGGCTGACTGTCCCGTCATCATCCTTGGACATCGATTCCATCAGCCAATCGGCGAATTTGCGCAGGCTTGGCGTGGGCTGCGCTTTCAGTTCTTCATCCATGATCTTTCTAATTTCGTCGCTCATTCTCGTGTCCTTCTTCATGACGTCAATAATGTCCTTTTGGTTACATCTGTTTTTTGGTCAATAGTGACAGTGTACAAGGTGTTGACCAGTTTGTCAAGGTAATTGGACACCCAGTTTGGGCTTGTTACAATCAATTATGCAAAGACATCCGTTTAGCACCCTGCTCGAGCGCAAGTTCCTGGAATGGCAGATTGAGATGGGCCAAAGGAAATCACAGGCAGAATTCGCGATACTTCTGGGCGTCAGTCGCTCAGCTCTTACGATGTGGATGAACGGCACTCACTTGCCCGACCGGGAGAGTGCTGGAAAACTTGCCAATTTTCTAGGCCCTGAAATTTATGAGCTTCTTGAAATGCCCCGCCCCAATCCATACCTGCAAAAGATAAATCAAGTATTTGAACGTCTCTCTCCGGAGAAACAACAAAAACTTGCCGAAGATGCCGAACGATATGAAGTGGAAAAGAAAAAATGAATCTCCTCCCACCTCCCGCCTCCCTACCGCCTGGTTCCACCGTCTGGGCCTACCTGCGCGATTCCGGTGGCCAGGGACAGGATCGCTCAATCCCCCGCCAGCTCGAAGCGATCCAGGCATATTGCAAAACGCACCAGCTGCAGCTCGTCCACGTTTACAAGGACGAAGCTAAATCAGGCACCACCACCGCGGGCCGTGATGACTTCCAGCGCATGATCGCGAAGAGCAAGGAGATCGAGACGAATCCAAAAGGTCTGCTCTTGTGGAACTATGCCCGCTTCGCGCGTGACCTGGATGATTCGCAGTATTACAAATCCCTCCTGCGCCGCAACGACCTGATCATCCATTCGCTCACCGATCCAATCCCCGAAGGACCGTATGCGCGCTTCGTCGAAACGCTCATCGATATCTCCAACGAAGAACGCTCACGCCAGACCAGCATAGATGCAAAGGACGGGCTGCGCTCCATCGTCACGCAGGGAGCTGTGCCAGGCACTCCTCCACGCGGCTTCAAGAGAGTTCCGATCGTAACGATCAACCCACGCACCGGCCAGGAACGCACGAACCATAAATGGGAACCCGATAAATCCATCGTGCCACAGGTCCGCAAGGCATTCAAAATGCGAGCTGCCGGCAGCACATTATTCGAGATCCACAAAGCGACGCGTCTATATGGAGCGCTCAACTCTTATCGAACATTTTTCACCAACAAGATATACATCGGCATCCTTGAATTCGGCGATCTGGTCATCGAGAAATATTGCGAGCCGATCATCAACATGGCCACCTGGAACGCCGTGCAGAAACGCGTCGAAGAATATGCCCAGGAGAGATTCGGGGCACGTCACCCCCGCCGCGTCAACTCCATCTATCTCCTGAGTGGGATCATCAAATGCGCCCGCTGTGGATCTCCGATGTACGGCAACACCGTCAGCCGCGATACCAGCAAAGGCCGAGACGAAGCCTATCGCTGCTCGCGTGCCAGGCGCCGCCGTGATTGTGACGCGGGGCGCATCTCACGTCGAAAAATCGAAGCGCTTGTGCTGGCCACCCTCACCGATTACATCCTCATCCCCGACAGCCTGATCAGCATGCAGGAGATCGCCATCCGCAACCAGGTGGATGGCGAGAGTCAGCGCGACGAACGCAGATCCGGATTGACACAGGAACGCACGGATCTCAGCCGCCAGATCGCCAACATCACAAAAGCGATTGCCGATGCTGGCCACTCCGACGCGCTCCTGGATGCGCTCAAGCAAAAGGAACTCCAGCGCGCCCAGATCAGGGTAGAGCTTGACGAGCTGGGCATCCCGATCCAGGCCGTGCCGCATCGCACCCAGCCGGAAATTGACGCCGCTTCGAAGGCCATCATCGAAGCCCTGATCAATGCCCCCGTCGAACAGCAGCGCCCGCTCCTGCGCGGCATTATCCACAAAGTTGTTGCTGAGCGAGATGGGAAGATCATCCGTGGGATGATCACCTACTACTATCCGCCCCCTTTTGACCTGGCCCCCACGTTGCCTACGGAAAGCGACCCTGTGGGGGCACATCTCTATAGACAAACATTCTCATACCCGTTCCAATCAAGATGACCTGCCTCGCGTGTCTACCCATCCGCGTGTAATGACGATCAGATTTGTCGATGTCACATTGGACCTTGCTGCGATCTGCGCGCTTGTGTCGGTCATCACTTCAAGATTATTACTGTTCCCTCCGCCATTGGATGGATCATAGACATTCGCAGTCGTGTTGTAGGCCGCCGCCAGATCCGTTTGCGTCAAAGCGCGAACATACACCGCAGCATAGTTTGCGACCTTCCAGACAAAGGCCCCAATGACTGCTTTGATAAATATTCCAGTGGGCACGCTGGCCAGCGCGTAAGTAGATGATGATGTTCCGAGATTGGATACATTTACATCTACAACGGGGGAACTCAGCAGGAACAGATCATCATATTGTGTAAACAGTTCGATTGCTCCGCCAACCCGCACAATCGAGCCAAGCCTGCGCTTGTAATCATAGTTTGTCGGCATCGATGGGGATGTTGCGGAGGTGGAAAACAGTACGTCCACGACGCCGGTATCGGAGCGTTTGATGAGCCAGACATGATAGGTTGTGTTGGTAATCGAACCGGTGTCCAATCCGCCTTGATTAGTTCCCACCGCCCAGGCCGCATCCAATCTTTTTGTGAGCGCGCCTACCAGAACTATATTTTGAGCGTCGGTCGAATCCCTGGCATTGCCTATTGCAATGTCAATATCATTTGTAGCATCACCAGCATTGTTGGAAAGCGTCAGTCCGAACAAATGCCCGGGTGGAAAAGCACTGGATGGAGCGGAGATATCGGTCACACGTTCGGCAAGTTGATCGAGCGCTTCATCCACATCACCAGGGTCTGCACTTCCATCCCAATCCGCGAGCACCGCAGGCGTATAGGTCACATCCGCTGCATCATGTACATGCCCCAATGCGGAATAGATCCCATCAAAATAGGTCTTGAGCGTGGCCTTGATATTTGCCCAGGTGATGCTCTTTAGCGCGTCATCGACGATATCCCAAAAGCCGAACTTATCTCCATCGGCGGGAGTGTCGGCCGCGGCCTCGTCGATCTGCAAGCCGGATCCCTTCGCGATCACCCCCAGCGGGAAAGGCACGCGGATATCGTTATTGGATAATTGCGATTGACCATCGTAGAGCAATACAAAGGCGATCAGATACTTCCCCGCAGCCGGGACCGGGATGTCCGCATAGGTGCCGATCTCGGGCGCATCGAAGGCAGTCCCTTCATGCACAGTCAATGCCCCATCATCATCCGTTTCGATTGAAATAAATTTCGCACCGGCAGTGACCACGTAACTGCTTAGATCAATATCCTGCGTGCTGATCTTCACGATTCCCGTCGCAGTGTGGACCACGGAACCGTACATCCGCACGATGAAATTCGCCGGATCTGCCACCAGGACTGTCAGTGCCAGGATCTGCTTGCGATCGATCGGGACCATATCCGGAGCCAGGAACATATGCTGTTGATGGTGATGGACCACGCTCGAGCTGGCTGGCACGTCCCAAACTTCCCGCCGTGAAATGACCTGCCACAGTTGCGGCTGGTCCTTGCTGCGTCCGATCGTCACCAGGATGTTGTATTCCGAAGGAGCAACATTGTTGAACACGATCAGCACCTGCCCCTCCACCGTGCGGACGTAGATCATGCCAGCGGTGCCGGTTGCAACCGTGCCGGCGTGATTCCCCAGCCAGGCAGGGATGCGCTCCAGCCACTGATCACCCCTCTGTTCGGTGACCTTGTCGAAGATTTTCTTGAACTTGTCTATCGCCGTCATTAGATCAGCGCCTTCACCATGTCAATGTTTGGCACCGGCGCGACGCTCAAAATATTGCCTTCCCTATTCAACCAGGTCGTGCCGAAATCCTTTGACAAGCGTATGGATGATCCGCCCGCTGCAACCCACCAAGACGCTGTACCAACACCCCCAGCATAACTCCACCACCATGTGCCAGGTGGAAGGCCGCTGAGCGGAGACCATGTATATCCGCCATCCGATGATTTCCCTTTAGCGCCCGTATTGAAGCGTGTCATCATATAGGTCCCGGTCGGATCGCAGGCAAAGTAAGGTGGCACGCCAAACACATCCTCAAGATTTATGGTTTCGGCCAGATTGACAAGCGTGGATGATGCAAAATTATTCTCCGCTATGTACATATCACCCCCATCTCCATGCTCGTGGAACGTTCTTCCGGTCGTACCTGCCCTGGCATGAGTCTGCGCGATATTTGGACTACCAGTTGTGATCACCGACCCGCCTCCCGGCGCGATCTTGGAGAAGTGCTGGTATCTCGTGTACAGCCAGTAACCGAGTCCATAAGACAAACCGCCATAGTGCAAACTTGAAGTATCTACAACCGCGCCGGCGGCGAAAGACGAGCCTGAGCCGATCCAGAACTTCTTGTCCACATTTACGGTGCCAATAACAAATCCCACCGATTCGGCAACAAGCGGGTTATGCGCCGCGGCAAACAATCCCCAGTTCTGCCCGGTCACCGGCGACGGCCTCACAGAAGATTCGTTTTTGATGATCGTAAACGTCCCCCCGATGCTCGGCGCGCGTGCAATGAAAAATGGTCTGGTCAGATAATTACCCGAATCCACCACAGTATAGTAAAGAGCGTAAAACGCCCCATTCGGCGTCCTGAAAAATGCGTTGATCTTTGTGTATTGCGCTGATGTCAACCCTGCATTGACCGTGATCCATTGCGGGTTGGCGGTGTTGATATTTGCGGTGTAGAGAATCCCGTAACCCGTGCTGTGCAGTAGGCAGGGCAGGGCTGCCTCGGTGTCCTGCTCAGGCACACCGGGGATGATGATCGGGATATCGGGCAGTTCTGGAAGATCGGGAAGCGGCGGGATGGTCAGATCCACGTCGCCCGAGCCGGGGATATCTCCGTTCGCGGAGATCTGTTCGAAGGTCTCCGCTTCAGAATTCACTTCCACACTCAGCCAGCGTGAATCGTTGTCATAGCGCAGGACGACACGCCGCGGGATGAGATTGCCATCATAACCAACCCCGCGCGGCGTATCCGCTGCCACGATGGTGATGTCCAGGAACTGGCGCGGGCAGATATCGATCATGCGGTTGTTGCCTGCCAGCTTGAGCGGGATATCGGGGAATTCGTTATTCCTCCACCCCAGCAACAGCCCGGCCATCTGGTTTGACTCTGCCTGGCTTATTGCCAGCAGCCCATCGTTCAATTCCCATTCACCATGCTTGCGCGGGATATGTCCAGGCGACAGACTGTACAGCGTGGAAGAGATACCCGATGAATTCACAAACCGCGTCGTGATATTGACCTGCCCCGTTTCATGCACGGTCACACGCTCGAAGTCGCTCACGTCCATCCAATCGTCGGTCGTGACCGTCATCACGACAGGCCACGTGCGGCTGCCTGCCGGCACCATTTGCGGATCGACATCCGCGAACAATCTCCCGTATCGGTCGCAAAGCACATGCGCCATCAGGTTCAGCCCTGCGAACTCGACGAGCTGCGCCCACATGAAATTTGCGAGTGTGGCCAGCTTGTCTGCATAGCGTGTGTAAGTCGTTGGATAAAAATCCATGACCGTTGTGGCGGTCGAGCGCCAGTGCAGTAAATGCCATAAGCCGCGGTCCACGCTCAGGTTTTTGACCTGGTCCCAGGCAGCTGGAGATCCGTTCGTGAAATTCAACTGGCATGCGCTGGTCTTGATCCTGTTCAACCAATAATGCGGACCGTACACGGTGAAGTGGACTTGCCCCGCAATTGGATCCCAGCGGATGGACTCACCTGCAACACGCCCCACTGCGATCACATTCTCGCGTCCATCTATGGGACCAATGGATTGCTCGGTATTCTCGTAATAATCCCTGGCGAAGAGCACCACCAGAGTCCGCTCACGGATCTCACTTAAAGTGGCTTCTGCCTGCATTGTGACATCGAACATCCAGCCACCCGAATCAACGCTGCCTTCGCAGTTGGCGAGTTGGAAGACCGTCGCCGGTGGATTGTCATCATCAAAGACAAATACATTCCGCACGCCCATGGTCATTTTGCCGTTCGCCGCTGTGACCGTGCAATAGACCCGATAAATGCCGGCAGCGTTGTAGGTGATGGTCGGTGTGGCTGTGCTCATGCCGCTCGATGCGCTCGAACCCGGTGCGGTCCATGCATAACTCGCGATGGTGGAATCGAACACCCATGAATCGGATGCATCGAAGTCAGCCGAAACGGTTGCACCCGTCAGCCATAGGACCGCATGCGAACCGAGAACAGGCACAGGGTCGAATGATTCGTGCTGATCGCTGTATTCTATGTTCACATCCATCAGCAAACCGCCATCCTCATCCACGTGGATATGGCGCGGGTGCAAATCGAAGTCGTCCACGATCGTCAAATGACAAAGGGGGTTGTTAAGCCAATCAATCTCACTGGTTTCCCCGATATAAAATTTACTTCCATCGGGCACAACACGGACCCGGAAAAAGCCCAAATCATACGCGCCTGCAATTGTGCCAACATAACCCAGCATGCCCGCCTTCACATTGCCTAAAGTGCCTGAGCCGGTGTTGTAGGAAATCTCATACACCTGGTCATTCGACGAAGGCAGCGATGCCAGGCGTGCCGTGTAGATCGTGTTCGGGACCAAGGCAGCCATGTAGAGCTTGCTCCACTGCCCCTCTGAGCGCAACAGGGATAATTCGGGACTGGTGATTGCCCTAGCCATTATGACCCCTCAGGGATTTCGATCAACTGACGGAATTGGACTGAAAAATTTTTGCGTTCCCCATACCAGCGGTCTTGCGGTTCATTGGGCCAGATCATCACGCCCGAGAAAGTGGCATAAGTATCATCGTCGATCTTTGTGACGATAAAGATATCGGCCGATGCATTCGGGCAGAACGTTTTCAACTGGTTGTATTGCCCGATGGAAAGAATGGGAAAAGTCCATACGGCAATCGGATTACCGATGCCAAGTGTGCCTCCGCTCCCCAATGACACGATGCGTGCGTATGGCAGGAACGCAGATTTCGGTTCGGGCAGCGGCGTCGTGAGCTGCTCGATATTCGTCAAGCCTACTTCGGTAGTGTCGATCGCAAAATCAGCCATCATGCCCCTCCCAGGGCCCGGTTCAATTGCCCGATCAGTGCGTCATTGTTCTCGGCGATCAAGCCCTGCACCTGGCGGATGGTGAGACCGTTTGCAAATTGCATCGTGATGTTCTGCTGCTGTGAGTTGGACATGTTCTGCACGGGCCTAGCCATCGTGCGAGCGAGATCCTCCGCGCTCATGGCTCTTGCCAGTCCCAGTTGATAACCCTGCGCGCTGTACATGCCAAGTTGCTGGAATGCCTTGCTTGGCGACGAAATGCCAAGTTTCTTTTTGATTGCTGCCAGCGCCGCCTCAGCTGCCTTCGTCGCCGCCAGGATCAATGACGGGATCCCTAACAGCATCCCATTCGCAATTCCGAACGTAATGTATTTTCCCAACTGCGACCAGTTCGTTTTCGTGAAGACGTTGCTGATATAGGAGACCACATTTCCGAGCGCGGTCCGCATGAATTCCAGAAAGCGGCCCCACGCATCCTTGATGCCGAATAATTTCTCGAACACCTGGTTGATGCGTGCCCCGAACGTGTCGAAGGCTGCCGTCAGAAATTCAAGCGCCGATTCAGTGTCGCCGCGCAGGAAAGCCATCAATGCCTTCCACAGGTTCTTGATAACAGTCACCCACATGGTGATATTATCTCGTATGCCCAGGAAATTTGTTTTCCATGCTAACGCAAAGATGCCGATAAAAAGAATCACCGCTGCAAGGATCGCCAGGATGGGCAATAGCGCAGAACCCAGGGCCGCAATCGCAGGGACCGCAACAGCCGTGATCGTCGCGCCGATCGCACCAACAGAGATGCCCAGGCCGCTCAGAGTACCTGCCAATCCTGCAATGGACGAGATGACTGTGACCACCGTCCCCAAAAACGAAAGGAGCGGGCCCGCAATGGCCACCAGACCCAAAAAGCCGAGAATGATTTTTTGTTGAGTCGGGCTGAGATTGTTGAATGCTTCCAGCATCCCGTTGAATGCATGCACCACTTTGAGCGCAACCGGTAACAGGTTTTGACCGAGCAACACCAGCGCATCCTGCCATTGTGCTTTCAGAATACGTCCCTGATTTGCAAGGCCTCCGGATGTCTCCGCAAAATCGTCAAGGGCCGGGTTCAATCCTTCATCGAGCGCAATTGCATTAAGGATGATCGCCCGTTGGTTCGCCGTTAAATTTTTTGTATTGGCATCGAGTAGGCCATTTGCAACGCCATACGTCTTGAGATATTCGTTGGTGATGAATGGAAAGAACCGTTGAATGGGTTCATATTGGCCGCGGATCGCGGACTGCCAGGCTAAGGCAACATCCTCCACGCGTGCATTATGGAAGGATGCCAGGTCCGCAAAGTGTTTGACCGCCTGCTCTGCCAGCTCGCTGGATTGTTTGATGCCCATGCCGCCGGCTGTGAGCGCCGCACCGATGGACGAAGCATAATCAAGATACTGCGTTTTGCTGACACCCAAAGCTGTCGCTGCTTTGTTGGCATTGGCAACGACACTATCCGCCATCTCTCCGAAGACGACGATTGCTTTGTTCTTCGTCTCTTCGAAATCACTGGCGGCTTTGATGGATGCCGCACCCATCGCCACAATAGGCAGGGTGAGACCAAGGGTCATCATGTTGCCGATATTCTTCATGGCTCCGCCCACCTGCTGACCAACATTGGCAAGGCTAAGCAAACCCTCCTTGCCTTTTTTGACCCCGCTCAGCAGGCCCGCAACATCGAGAGCAATTTTTCCGTATGCACTACCTAGTTGAATCGCCATGATTTACATCACCAAATTCCATTTGCAGGGATCTTCATCCGTTTCGTGACGCGTGTTTTTGCGCTGCGGTAACGCCCATTCCCATTTCTGGAAGGGGATTGGGGCAGGCCAAAACCAGTAAACGCCTCTTTGCCTTCGTTCAGATTTTTCTCGACGCGCCTGCCAACCATCAGCGTGATTTCATTCAACTGCCACGCACCCCAGTCTGTTTCCAGACCAAAGATCTCACTCGGCCTGGACCCGTAGGCTTCCGCCTGGTTATGCAGGCTCAACAGTAATCTAAGAAGATTTTGTTGATTCGTCGCGAAAGGAGCGCACCTTCTGAGCATCACGGCTCAAAAAGTTGAAGATATAAATCCT
>Ga0209126_1000760_pt1 | contig 10983 bp, 10 predicted proteins | sample RifCSP19_1_FD_184024 | JGI IMG/M metagenome (GOLD analysis project Ga0209126, IMG submission 184024) | Soil microbial communities from Rifle, Colorado - Rifle CSP2_sed 19_1 (SPAdes) (version 2) | ecosystem: Environmental > Terrestrial > Deep subsurface > Rock core/Sediment | place: Rifle...
CGTCGCGGCGATCGAGTAAAACCCGGCAAACAGCGATCCCGACGTGATCAGATTGGGCAATATGTAGATCCCCCTGCTGATCCCGTCTTGCCGTCGGATCCTCTTTCTCATGACAAAACCCCCACAACGCTCTCCCCCGCGCGAACCCGGTCTCCCACCCGCACGTTGAGGGAGGCAGAGGCGGGGAGCAGGATGTCGACCCTCGACCCGAACCGGATCAGCCCGACCCGCTGGCCCACCCGGACGGCGTCCCCCGGGGCGAGATCGCATACGACCCGCCGGGCGATGAGCCCGGCAATCTGGACGTAGGCGACCCGGTGACCGTCCGGCGTCTCGAGGAGCACCCCGTTTTGCTCGTTCGCGAGCGATGCCTTTTCGACGTTGGCCGCCAGGAACTTCCCGGGATGGTACCGGACGGACACCACCCTGCCGGAAACCGGGGCCCGGTTGACGTGCACGTCGAAGATGGACATGAAAACGCTCACCCGTTTCCCCGGTTCGCCAAAATACCTCCCCGGCGGATTGTCGCCCGCATATACTATCTTACCATCCGCGGGGGAGATCACCGCCCCCGGGAGAGAGGGGGAGGTGCGGTCGGGGTTCCGGAAGAACCAGCCCATGAACACGGTGAGGAGAACCCCGAAGAGCGCGGCCGGAACGGTACGGGGCCATACGAGAGTGAGCACGGCCGCGACGGCCGCGGCGCCCAGAAGAAACGGGATTCCTTCCGGGGCGATCACACCACCCTCCCGGCCCTGCCCTTCCGGTTCCATCGCTCCCGGCCCAGGTCCTTAGGATCAGTTCTTCGTCCTGTCGACCAGCCGCCCTTTTGCGATCCACGGCATCATCGCGCGGAGGCGTCGGCCCACCTCTTCGATCGGGTGCTCCTCGCCGCGCCGGGTGAGGGCGTTGAAGACGGGGCGGTTGGCCCGGTTCTCCAGGATCCACTCCCGGGCGAACGATCCGTTCTGGACTTCCTCGAGCATCTGCTTCATCTCGGCCTTCGTCCCCGCGTTGATGATCCGCGGTCCCCGCGTCAGGTCGCCGTATTCCGCGGTGTTGCTCACGGAGTAGCGCATGGTGGAGATCCCGCCCTCGTAGATGAGGTCCACGATGAGCTTCAGTTCGTGCAGGCACTCGAAGTACGCCATCTCGGGAGCGTAGCCGGCCTCGACCAGCGTCTCGTACCCCGCCAGGATCAGCGCCGTCACGCCCCCGCAGAGGACCGCCTGCTCGCCGAAGAGGTCGGTCTCCGTCTCCTCCCGGAAAGAGGTCTCGATCACCCCTGCGCGTGCCGAGCCGATGGCGCTTGCGTATGCGAGCGCCACCTGCCGGCTGTTCCCCGCGGGATCCTGGTGGACGGCGATGAGGGCGGGCACGCCCTCCCCCTTCTCGTACTGCGCCCGCACCAGGTGGCCGGGCCCTTTCGGGGCCACCATGAACACGTTCACGTCGGCCCGCGGGACGACCTGGCCGTAGTGGATGTTGAAGCCGTGGGCGAACATGAGGTACGCCCCTTTCTTGAGGTTCGGCCCGACGGAGTTCCGGTAGATGTCCCCCTGCAGTTCGTCCGGGAGAAGCATGGCGACGACGTCGGCCTTGCCCGTCGCGGTGGCGGCGTCGACGACTTCGAACCCGGCTTTCTTGGCCTTCCCCGCGTTGTCCGACCCGGGGAGCTCGCCCACGATGACGTCCCTCCCGCTCTCCCTCAGGTTGTTCGCGTGCGCGTGCCCCTGGCTCCCGTATCCCAGGATCGCGATCTTCTTCTTCTTCAGCACGGACTGCCTGGCATCCTTCTCACGGTAGATCCGGACCATCGTCATCCCCTCCCCGGGCGATGTGGAAATATCCGCCTCTTCTTCCTTGGGTTTCGCTACATTCCCCGCGCGATGGCCACGCGGCCCGTCCTCACGACCTCGCGGATTCCGATCGGCTTGAGCAGCTGGACCAGCGCGTTGATCTTCTCCTCGTCGCCCGTCATCTCGATCGTGTAGCACCGGGGCGCGACGTCGACGATCTTCGCGCGGAATATGTCCACCAGGCGCAGCACCTCCGGCTTCGTCTCGGCTTCCGCGTTCACCTTGATCAGAACGAGCTCGCGGTCGACGGTCTCCGTGCCCGTCAGATTGACCACCTTGATGACCGAGACGAGCTTGTTGAGCTGCTTCAGGATCTGCTCGACGATCTGGTCGTTGCCGGAGGTCACGATCGTCATGCGGGAGACCGTGGGATCCAGCGTCTCCGCCACGGTCAGCGATTCGATGTTGAACCCCCTGCCGGAAAACAGCCCGGCGACGCGGCTCAAGACCCCGAACTCGTTCTCCACCAACACGGAAATGGTATGGCGCATCGGATCCCCCCGGCGTCACACAAGCAGCATCTTCGTCAGAGGCGCCCCCGCGGGCACCATCGGATAGACCATTTCGTTCGGATCGGTCACGATGTCGATGACCGCCGGGCCTGGCGCGGCGAACCCTTTCCGGAGAACCTCCGGGACCTCCGCGGACTTCGTCGCCCGGAACCCCGCCGCCCCGTAGGCCTCGGCTAGGCGCACGAAATCGGGAACCTGGGGGAGGCACGTGTGGGAAAGCTTCCCCTGGAAGAACAGCTCCTGCCACTGCCGCACCATCCCCAGCGACCCGTTGTTCAGGATCACCACCTTCACGGGGAGACGATACTGGACGGCGGTGGCAAGCTCCTGGATGTTCATCTGGATGCTGCCGTCGCCCGCGATATCCACCACGAGCTTGTCCGGCATCGCCACCTGTGCCCCGATCGCCGCCGGGAGCCCGTACCCCATCGTGCCCAGCCCCCCGGACGAGAGAAAGGTGCGAGGCCTATCGAACAGGTAGTACTGGGCCGCGAACATCTGGTTCTGCCCCACCTCGGTGGTGATGATCGCGTCGCCCTTCGTGATGGCGTAGATCTGCTCGACCACGAACTGGGGCTTGATCCTCCCTTTCCCCTGCTTGTAGGCGAGCGGGTGGGTCGATTTCCACTTCTCGATCTGGTCCCGCCACGGGGCGATCGTCTTCCGGTAGTTCGCGGCCTCCTTCGTCCCCTTGACGAGCTTGATCATTTTCTTGAGCACGTCCTTGAGGTCCCCCACGATCGGGATGTCCACGGGGACGTTCTTCTGGATCGAGGTCGGGTCGATGTCCACGTGGATAATCTTCGCTCCGGGTGCGAATTCGTCGATCTTCCCGGTGACCCGGTCGTCGAATCTCGCCCCGACGCCCAGGATCACGTCGCTGTGCGAGATCGCCATGTTCGCCCGGTAGGTGCCGTGCATCCCGAGCATCCCCAGGGAGAGCGGGTCGGTCCCCGGGAAACCGCCCAACCCCATGAGCGTGGTCGTGACGGGGATCCCGAGGATATGGGCGAACTCCTTCAAGAGGGAGGACGCGCCGGAGAGGATGACCCCTCCCCCGGTGTAGAGGACGGGGCGCTCCTTCTCGAGCAGCATGCGGATGGCGTTTTCCACCTGCTTCTGGTGCCCCTCGTAGGTGGGGTGGTACCCCCGCAACTTCACCTCCTTCGGGAGGTGGTACTCCGCGGTGCCGGTCAGGACGTCCTTCGGGATGTCGACCAGCACGGGGCCGGGGCGGCCGGTGGAGGCGATGTAGAACGCCTCCTTGATGATACGCGCCATGTCGTTCGTCTGCTTGATCAGATAATTGTGCTTGGTGCAGGGCCGGGTGATCCCGACGATGTCGGCCTCCTGGAATGCGTCGTTGCCGATCATGAGTGTCGGCACCTGGCCGGTGAACACGACGATGGGGATCGAGTCCATGTACGCCGTCGCGATCCCGGTGACGGTGTTGGTCGCCCCGGGGCCCGAGGTCACCAGGCATACGCCGGTTTTCCCCGAGGCGCGGGCATACCCGTCGGCCATGTGGACGCCGCCCTGCTCGTGACGGACGAGGAGGTGCCGGACCTTCGTGTTCTGGAACAGGGCGTCGTAGATGTTCAGCACCGCCCCCCCGGGGTACCCGAACACGATGTCCACCCCGAGATCCTCGAGCGCCTTGACGAATATTTCCGCTCCGGTCATCTTCATGTCATTCTCCCTACCGGATCACGGCGCCGGTTCCCGCCGAGCCCACCAGCCTGGCGTACCGGGCCAGATACCCCGTCCGGACCTTGGGCGGCGGGGCTTTCCACGATTTCCTCCGGTGGCCGAGCTCGGCCGCCGGGACGTCCAGCGTAATCTTCCTCCTCGGGATGTTCAGGACGATCTCGTCCCCGTTCTTCACGAGTGCGATCGCCCCCCCCTCCATCGCCTCGGGGGAGACGTGGCCGATGCACGGCCCGTGCGTCCCGCCGGAAAACCGGCCGTCGGTGACGAGAGCCACCTTCGTTCCCAGTCCCATCCCCATGATGGCCGCCGTGGGGGAGAGCATCTCGCGCATCCCCGGACCCCCTTTCGGGCCCTCGTACCGGATGACCACGACCATGCCCGGCAGGATCTTCCCCGCCATGATCGCCGCCATCGCGGCGTCTTCGGAGTCGAAGACCCTGGCCTTCCCCCGGAAGGTGAACATCGAGGGATCGACGCCCGACTGCTTGACCACCGCGCCCCCCGGCGCGAGGTTCCCGGTGAGGATGGCGATCCCTCCTTCGGGCCGCACGGGCGCGGAGACCTTCCGGATGATGCCGTCGTTTGTGACGCGCCCCCTGCGGGCAATCGCGGTGATGTCCTCGCCGGACACCGTCGGGTTTTTCTTCAGCCTGGGCAACAGCCGGTTGAGGATCGCCGGGATCCCGCCGGAGAACTCCACGTCCTCCATCATGTGGGGGCCCGCCGGGGTCACCGTGGTGAGCTGCGGCGTCTCCCGCGACAACCGGTCGAACTCGGCCAGGGGAAGGGTGACGCCCGCCTCGTGGGCGATGGCCAGAAGGTGCAGCACCGAGTTGGAAGACCCACCAAGCGCGAGGTCGACCCGGATGGCGTTCTCGAAGGCGGCGTGCGTCAGGATCTTGCGCGGGGTGACCCCTTTGCGCACCAGCTCCACGATGCGCTGCCCGGTCGCGTACCCGATGTGGCGCTTCCTGGACATCCCGGCCAGGGCGGTCGCGCACCCGGGCAGGGACATCCCGAGGGTCTCGGTCAGGCACGCCATCGTGTTTGCGGTGTAGAGCCCCTGGCACGACCCCTCCCCCGGGCACGCCTCGGCCTCGAGGTGGCGCAGCATCTTCGCGTCGATCTCCCCGCGCCGGTAGCGACCGACGGCCTCGAAGGTGTCCGACACGAGCGAGAGCCGACGGTCCCCCATCCTGCCGGAGAGCATCGGACCCGCGGTCAGGACGATGGAGGGTACGTTGAGCCGGGCGGCTGCCATGAGCATCCCGGGGGTGATCTTGTCGCAGTTCGTCAGAAGGACGAGCCCGTCGAGCGCGTGGGCCTCGGCGACCGACTCGATCATGTCCGCGATCAGTTCTCGCAGGGGGAGGGAGTAGTGCATCCCCCGGTGCCCCATCGCGATCCCGTCGCACACCGCCGGCACCCCGAAGAGGAAGGGGTATCCGCCCGCGGCGTGCACGCCGTTCTCCACGACGCGCTCCAGCGCCCGCATCCCGACGTGGCCGGGGACCAGATCGGTGAAGGAGGTCGCCACGCCGATGAACGGCTTTCCCATCGCCCCCTGCGGAACCCCGGCGGCGCAGTAGAGCGCCCGGTGGGGCATCCGCTCCAATCCCTTTTTCGTGCGGTCGCTTCGCATCCGTTGTCCCTCTTCCCCGTTCGGAAACAAAAAAACCCCCGCGGGAATACCCCCTCCCAGGGGACGCCGCCCGCCGGGATCGCCCCTGCCGGGTGGAAGGCGCGAACGACCTGCGCCCCGTGGCGGGAAGGTTCTCCCTTGCCGTGCTATTGTCCGGAAAGTCTCTGCGCGATCTTGTCCTTCTTCGCCAGCTTGAGTTTCTGAAGCCTTTTCCGCTCCATCTCCTCGTCGGGGGAAAGGTAGACCTTTCGGTCGAACTCCTTGAGTTTCTCATCCAGCATGCGGTGTTCCTGAACCAGGGTTTTCAACTCCGGATCCTTTTCGATCAGCGCGGTAATTTTCTCTTCCTGGCTCGGTCCCCCCATCGGCACCTCCGGATCTGGGATGATAGTTGAGTGTAACAAAGGAAGGGCAATTGTCAATTTCCGGTTCGGCAGGGCGTCACCTCCCGCGCCGGATCTCCGCCTCGGAGGAGCGGATATACGCGGGAACGACCGTCCGCGCCTCCCCCGCCTCCCCCGTCCGGACCATCCGTTCCGCCAGGAGACCGACCGCCGACGCCCTCGGCAACCCCTCGCCCGGCGGTGGGAAGAGGGCGCGCGCCCCCATCCGCGCCCGGAACAGCGCCTCGAACGGGGGCGTCCCGTCCCCGCAGAAAAAGACCTTCCCTTCCGGGAACCAGTCCGGGAGGGCGGACGGCGGCACCGCAGCGTCCGGACGGACGCGGACGCACCCCCCTCCCTCCCACCGGAAGACCCCCGCGTAGACTTCCTTTTTCTTCGCGTCCAGCACGGGGCACACCAGCGCTTCCCCCGACGGGAAGCGCGACGCCAGGGCGTGCAACGTCGGTACGGGCACGATGGGCAGCCCCCATCCGAAGCAGAATCCCTTCGCGGCCGCCATCCCCACGCGCAAGCCCGTGAACGAGCCGGGACCCGCCGAAACCGCCACGTGCGTGACGACGTCCCTCCCCCGCCCCGTATCTCCGAGAAGCCGGTCGATGGCGGCGAGGAACGTCTCGGAAACCTGCTTCTCCCGGGGGAGTACCGTCTCCCCCAGGACGCGCTCCCCGGAAACGAGCGCGACGCTTCCGCACGGCGTCGCCGATTCGATGGCCAGGATCAAACGGCTATCCGGCGATCAGGCGCGCGATGTCGTTGTAGAACACGAGCGCGGTGAGCATGAGAATCAAGGCCAGACCCACCTGCTGCGCCATCATCCTTGCCTGCGGGGAGAGGGGCTTGCGCCGCAGCGCCTCGATCGAGAAGAAAAGGAGATGCCCCCCGTCGAGGATCGGGATGGGAAGGAGGTTCAGGATCCCCAGGTTCACGCTCAACAGGCCGAGGAAGTACACGAAAGGGGAGACCCCCTCCCGGGCCTGGTCCCCCGCCATCTGCGCGATGAGGATGGGACCCCCGAGCGAATCGGAGGGAATGACCCGCATGACGAGCTTCCCCACGGTGAGGACGGTCAGGTGGGTGATCCTCCACGTCTCTTCGGCCGCGCGGCCGACCGCCGCCACGGGGTTGATCTTCCGCTGGATGATCTCCTTGCTGGCCACTACCCCGATCTTGGGTCCGTCGACCCTCTCCCCGAAGATGGTGCGCCCCTCCCGGATTTCCGGCGTGACCGTCACCCGGATCTCCTCTTCCCCCCGGCGAACGGTCAAGGGCAGTCCCTTGCCGGCACCCGATTCCTTGATCCCGGCGGCGAGCTCGTCCCACGTCGTGATCTTCTTCTCCCCGATCCGGACAATGAGGTCGCCGGCCTTGAGCCCCGCCCGGGCCGCCGGCGTGTCCGGCATCACGTCCCCGATCTTCGGGGTCAGGACGGGAACCCCGCCCAGAAAGATTCCCCAGAACACGAGAAATGCGAAAAGGAGATTCCCGATCGGCCCGGCGGCCACAACCGCCATCTTCACCCAGACCGGCTTGTTGCAAAACGCCTTCTCCTGCTGCTCCGGCGGAATCTCCTCCCCGTCGTTTTCCCCCACGAGCTTGACGTACCCCCCCAGCGGTATGGCGGAAATCAGGTACTCGGTTTCCCCTCTCTGGAATCCCGCAAGCTTCGGCCCGAACCCGAAGGAGAACTTCGTCACCCCTACGCCGAGCCGGCGGGCGACGAGGAAATGGCCGAACTCGTGCACGAAGATGAGAATGCCCAGGACGGCGAGAAAGGACAGGAAGTAGATCACGGTCGGTGCGGTCTCCTCATGCGGGATATGATGCGGGACGCCTCTTCCCTTGCCTCGGCGTCCGCGCGGAGCACATCGTTCAGGGTAACAGGCCTGTCACCCTTGCGCCAGGCCGACATCAAGGTCTTCCCCACCGAGATGATGTCCGTGAAGCGAATGCGCCCGGCAAGAAACGCGTCGACCGCGACCTCGTTCGCGGCGTTGAGTGCAGCGGGCGCCGTCCCCCCGGCCGCCGCCGCTTCGTACCCCATGGCGAGGGCCGGAAAATTCTTCCTGTCGGGCGGCTCGAACACCCAGCCATCCATTCGATGCGGCAGCAGCCGGGGCAGTTCCATCGGGAGCCGCTCGGGATACGACAGTGCGTACCCGATGGGAATCCGCATGTCGGGGACGCCCAGTTGCGCGATCAGGCTGCCGTCCCGGTACTCCACCATCGAGTGCACGATCGACTGGGGGTGGATGAGGACGTCGATCCGGTCCGGGGGAAGACCGAAGAGCCACGTCGCCTCGATCACCTCGAGCCCCTTGTTCATCAGGGTGGCCGAATCGACCGATATCTTCGCGCCCATCCGCCACGTCGGGTGCCCGAGCGCCTCCGGTACCGTCGCGTCGCGCATCTGCCGGAAGGTGCGATTCCGGAAAGGCCCGCCCGATGCCGTGAGGATGATCCGGGAGATGTCCTCCTTCCGGTGCCCCTCGATCGCCTGGAAGACCGCGGAATGCTCGCTGTCGACGGGGAGGATTCCGCCGCCGCCGACCCTTGCGGCCTCCACGAGGAACTTCCCCGCCATCACGAGCAGTTCCTTGTTCGCGAGGGCGATCCTCTTCCCCTGACGGGCGGCCTCGATGACGGGGCGGATGGACATCACCCCGGCCGCGGCGGCCAGGACGATGTCCGTCCCCCGGGAACAGGCCGCCTCCCTCATCCCTTCCTCCCCGAATACGACGCGCGTCCCCGCCGGGAGACGATCCAGCCGGGAGAGAGCCGACTCCTCGGAGATGCACACCATGCGGGGTCGGAAACGGTGCGCCTGCTCGGAGAGCTCGGCGGCGTTCTTTCCGGCGCAAAGAGCCGTAACCCGGAACTTCTTCGGGAACCTCGCGATTACGCCGAGAGCGTTCCGGCCCACCGAGCCGGTGGACCCCAGGACGGCGATGCCTTTGGCCTGCCTCATCCCCTCCCCCCCGCAAGCGTTGCGAGCAGTGCGAGCAGATACAGCACCGGCCCTGCGGAGATGACGGCGTCCGCCCGGTCGAATATCCCCCCGTGACCCGGCAAAAGCGTCCCGCTGTCTTTCACCCCCGCGGCTCGCTTGAGGAGGGATTCGAAGAGATCCCCCGCCTGCCCCGCTACCCCTACGGCCGCGGAGGTAAGGGAGACGAACCCGGGGGACACCCCGGGCAGGAACAGAACACCGTACCCGGTCCCCAGAACGATGCTCGCCGCGAGCCCCCCGAGGGAGCCCTCGACCGTCTTGTTCGGGGAGACATTCGGGGAGAGGCGCCTTTTCCCGAACGCCCTACCGACGAAATAGGCGAAGATGTCCCCCGAGAAGACTGCTACCAGGCCCAGGAGGATCCAGTGCTCTCCGGCGGGAAGCTCGATGGTGCGGGGATACGTGGAGAGGAACCCGCCGATGTAGACGGCACCGAGCGCCGCAAGCGCGGCCCCCCGCGCCTTCTCCGCGGGGGGTTCCCCGCCCCCCAGGAAGTGAAACGCCGCCAGCGAGACGCAGCACAGCACGGCTGCCCCTGAAGCCCGGAACGGAAGGAGGACCCCGCAGAGGTAGACCAGACCGGTCACCGCCACTCCGGACCATTTGTCCCGCGCGGTGGAGAAGAACAGGCTGAAATACTCGGCGGCGCAAAGGATGGTCACCGTTCCCGCCAGCAGGGCGAACGGCCAGCCCTTTCCGAACATCACCGCTCCCACCAGGGGAGGCAAAAGAACGACCGCGGTGACGACCCGTTTCCCGAGCACGGTCACGTGTCTCCCGGGGAACGGTTGTCCTGCCCCCCCGTCAGTCCGAAACGGCGTTCGCGGCGGGAATACTCCTCGAGGGCGGCAAGGAACAGGTCGATCTCTTCCGGCGTACCGGCGGTCACGCGGAGGCATCCGGGCATCACGCGGCCGAAGTCGCGCACCAGCACCCCGCGGTCCAGCAGGTCCTGCCAGACGCGCTCCGTCGGGTGCGGCGTCCGGAACAGTACGAAGTTCGCGTCGGACGCGAAGGCCTCGACGCCGAGCCCGGGCAGAGCCTCAAAAACCCGGTCGCGCTCGGACCGGACGGCGTCGACGATCGCGAGCGCGTCCGTCATGTGGTCGAGCGCCACCAGACCCGCGGCCTGAGTGAGCGCCGACACGTGGTAGGGGAGCCGCACCCGACGGAGATCCTCGATCACCTCGGGAGCGCCGAAGCAGTACCCGATCCGGGCGCCGGCGAGCGCGAACGCCTTCGAGAACGTCCGTACCACGATGACGTTCGGGTGGTCGGCGACCAGGCCCAGAGCGCTCTGCCCGCCGAATTCGATGTAGGCCTCGTCCACGACGACGAGCGCCTCGCCTCGCGTCGCGAGCTCGGCGACGATCTCGACCGGCTGCGCGTTCCCGGTCGGGTTGTTCGGTGAGCAGACGAAGACCACATCTGGGTCGTCTTCCAACGCCGAGGTCACCTGCTCGGACCCAAGTCGCCACGGCTGCTCGAGCGCGATGTGCGCGACGTCGCTGCTCGCGACCCACGCCAAGCGCGCGTGGAGCCCGTAGGTCGGATCGAAGACGACGACCCGCCGGCCCGGCCCCGCGTACGCGAGCATGAGCTGCTGGATCACCTCGTTCGAGCCGTTGGCCACCCAGGTGCCCTCGACGCGTTGGCCGTTGACCTCGGCCAGGCGCTCGCGGACCTCGTCGGCATCGCGCTCCGGGTACCGGTTCAGGGGCAGCAGGCGGACGGCCGCGGCAAGGTCCTCGCGGAAGGCCTCGGGCAGGGGGTAGGGGCACTCGTTCGTGTTCAGGCGCGCTCGCACGTCGAGCTGGGGCGCAGCGTAGGGCTCGACCTCGCGGAGCCC
>Ga0209126_1000765_pt1 | contig 10957 bp, 11 predicted proteins | sample RifCSP19_1_FD_184024 | JGI IMG/M metagenome (GOLD analysis project Ga0209126, IMG submission 184024) | Soil microbial communities from Rifle, Colorado - Rifle CSP2_sed 19_1 (SPAdes) (version 2) | ecosystem: Environmental > Terrestrial > Deep subsurface > Rock core/Sediment | place: Rifle...
CTCCAGTTCAGAATAGGGCAACGTCGCCGGCTCGAAGAACCCCTGCTTGCGCATCTCGATCGACTTCGCCGCCACCCGGTCGCGCACGTGGTGCCAGAACGGGTCGGCGAACAGGTCCGCGGGCGTGCTCAGGATCCCGTTGTGCATGGAGAAGCCCAGCGCCGAGACCATCGGCACACAGAAGAAGGTGGAGGCGGACGTGTTGATCGGCACCGGCATCAATGGCAGGTTGTGGCTGCCGCGGGTGTCGCCGGCGACGAAGGCGCCCAGGGCAAAGGGCGGGCCGAACTCCTCGGTCGCCGGGAAGATCTTCTGCACGCGCGCAATGGCCACGGGGTCGTCCTTACCCACGTAGCGACCGGCGATGTTGCGCAGCCGCGACGTCGCTACTGCCACCGCCTGCTCGCTGGGGTGTCGGCGGGACCAGATGGACTCGATGACGTACTGGTGCGTGTCCCGCAGCAGGGCGGCGATATCGTAGAGGCGCTCCGGGGCCGGGAGGACGATGACGCGGTCCCCCTCGGTGTGGTTCACGTCCATAATGTGGAAGGTGAACCCGTCATGCAGCGACTCCGACAGCAGCAGCCCCGGCGAGTACATCGGGTCGGCGAAGGCCAGGTAAAGAGGGAGGTTGTAGGCGCCCGGCTCAGTCTTGTCCGCCGCGAAAATGATCAGCGCCTCGTTCGGGCGCTCCTCGAATTCCATCTCCGCGGAGGCCGGCCCGAGGCCCCGCACGTTGCCGGAGAAGGCATCCTTCAGCAGGTCCTGCCCCGCGCCGTAGAGGCCCTGCGCCTTGGCCTTTTCGGTGCCCTCGCGGAAGGCCTGCCAGGCCAGTTCGTGCACCCGGGAGTCGTCTACCCCGTGGGTGTGGGTCATGCTCAGGCAGATGTCGTCGCCGGTGTGGCAGACGAAGGCATCGATGAGCAGCGACCCCTTGGCCCGCTCCACCCGTTCCCGGGCGATCGCCAGCACTTCCGGACTGGGGAGCGTGTGGCCGCCGATGCTCCCGATGTCCGCCTTGATCACACTGACCGTGATCCGCATTGGTCCGCCCGCCTCCTTTCGCGGTCTGTGCAGTGATCAGGGAGGGACTTACCTGAATTGTACCCCAGGCGCCGGGAGCATAGCCACCGCGATCCCGTGGGGTGCGGGCGCTGCGCGCGGTCGGCGCCCCCCGAGAGGGCCGCAAAGGAAATCCAGAGGAGAGGTCGAACAGACGGGGGGATGGCAGCGGAGCGACTGCGGGTCAGCCGTCTGAAGGTGGAGCGGGAAGCGGGACGCGTGCGGGTGGACGTGGAGCTGGCGCACGATGGCCGCACGACGCTGGGATCAGCCGAAGCGGCGGAGGGGGAGCGGGCGACCGTCGTCGCCGCCGCCGCGGCCACGGTCTCCGCGCTGAACCAGTTCCTCCCGGAGAGCTGGCGCCTGCGCTGCGATGTGGCGGTGACCCAGCCGATCGCGCAGCGCGAGGCGGTGATCGTGCAACTCCAACTCCGCTCCGAGGAGGTGGAAGAGCGACTCGTCGGCAGTGCCGTCACCGACCGCATCCCGGAGGAAGCGGCGGTGCGCGCCGTGCTCAACGCAGCAGAACGTCGCACCACGCCCCTCCTCGCGTGAGGGGCTGTTAGCGACCCGCTCGCCCCCCGGCGGGCGGTCGCCCACGGAGGCAACGCTTGCGCTCACCAATGCAGACGCGCGTCATCGCCCTGGTCAATCAAAAGGGCGGCTGCGGCAAGACCACCACAGCGGTCAACCTCAGCGCCTCCGTCGCCGTCTCCGGGCGGAAGACCCTCCTCATCGACCTCGACCCCCAGGCCAACGCCACCTTCAGCCTCGGCGTCGATCCGGCGGAGCTGGCCAAGACCATCTACCACGTGCTGGTGGAAGGGGAGCTCGACAACGGGCCGGCCACCCGCCTGGAAGACATCATCCGTGAGACGAAGGTCAAGAACCTGTACCTCGCCCCGTCCTCCATCGACCTGGCGGCGGCGGAACTGGAACTCGCCGCCCGCATCGGCCGGGAGAACGCCCTGCGCAAGCGATTGAGCCCGGTGGCGCCGGCCTACCAGTACGTCATCATCGACACGCCGCCCTCGCTGGGACTGCTCACGTTGAACGCGCTTGTTGCCTGCGACGGCGTGATCATCCCGATCCAGACGCACTACTATGCGCTGATCGGGATGCGCCAGTTGCTGCAGACCCTGAAGATGGTTCGGGAAGAGGTCGGCCACCAGGTGGACATCGTCGGCGTCCTGCCCACCATGTATGATTCGCGCACCAACATCAGCAACGAGATCCTCCAGGGCATCCGCGAACGCTTCGGCGACGCGGTCTTCCGATCCACCATCAACTTCAACATCAAACTGGTGGAGTCGTCGATGCAGGGCGCGCCGCTCTTCGTGACGCAGCCCGCCTCCCGCGGTGCCCAGGACTACATGAACCTGGCCAAGGAGGTCATGGCGCATGAAGAGCGGACGCGAGGAGCTGCGGCGCGGCGTTAGGGAGATCCTGGAAGGCGCCTCGCAGGATCTGGAATCGTTGATGTCCACCCCGGTGCCGCCCCCCGAGGAGCGGCGCCCGCACACCGCGGCCACGGAGGCCCGTCCGGTGCTGCGACTGGTGCGCGATCCGGCGCCCCACGTGCCGGCGGCCACGGTGCCCCCGCCGATTCCGGAGGCCGTCCTGCCGGAGATGCCGGCCGCCCTGCCGAAGAAGGGGGTCTGCCAGGCCTACTTCATCAACAAGCGCTGCTGGGAGGTCCCGGAGGCCTTCTGCAACACCGCCCTGCAGGTCTGCATGACCCGGGAGTGCCCGATCTACCACCTCTATAAGGAGGAGATGGAACGGCGCTTCGCCGCCAAGTTCGCGCACTTCTGGTAGAGGCCCCGCCTCCTCTGATCTTGCTGGTCCTGTGGCGGACAGGATGACGCCCCCTCCGTGGGTCTTTATTGACCTGCTGACCCAGTACGTCGGGCAGACGGTGGAACTGCGCGGCTGGCTCTACACCCGCCGCAGCAGCGGGGGCATCCACTTCCTGCTGGTGCGGGACGGCACCGGCGTCGTCCAGGCGGTCATCAACGCGAAAGAGGTCGATGCGGCGACCTTCGACCGCGCCGACCACCTGCCGCAGGAGAGCAGCCTGATCCTCACGGGAGCGGTGCGCTCGGACAAGCGCGCCCCCGGCGGGGTGGAGGTGACCGTGCGGGCGCTCGTGGTCCTCCAGGAGGCCGACCCCTATCCCATCACACCCAAGGAGCACGGGGTCGAGTTCCTCATGGACCACCGCCACCTCTGGCTGCGCTCGCCGCGGCAGCACGCGATCATGCGCGTGCGGGCAGAGGTTATCCGCGCGGCGACCGCCTACCTGGACGCGCAGGGATTCCTGCGGGTGGACGCGCCGATCCTCACGCCGGCGTCGGTGGAGGGGACGACCACGCTCTTCGAGACCGCGTACTTCGATCTGGGAACGGCCTACCTCACCCAGTCCGGCCAGCTCTACAACGAAGCCGCGGCGATGGCCTTCGGCCGGGTCTACTGCTACGGGCCGACCTTCCGCGCCGAGAAGAGCAAGACCCGCCGGCACCTCACCGAGTTCTGGATGCTGGAGCCGGAGGTGGCGTACCTCGACCTCGACGGGTACATGGATCTGGCCGAGGAGTTCGTCAGCGCCATCGTCCAGGACGTGCTGCGGAATCGAGAGCGGGAACTGGCCCTCCTGGAGCGCGACCTGGCGCCGTTGCGCGGCGTGAAGCCACCCTTCCCGCGCATCTCTTACGACGAAGCGCTGGAGATCCTGAAACGTGCCGGCAAGCCGATGCCCTGGGGCGAGGATTTCGGCGGGGATGAAGAGACGGTGATCTCCTCGCACTTCGACCGCCCCATCTTCGTGCACCACTATCCCGCGGCGTGCAAAGCCTTCTACATGCAACCCGACGCGGCGCGTCCCGCGGTGGTGCTGGCGGCCGACCTGCTGGCACCGGAAGGGTACGGGGAGATCATCGGTGGCGGGCAGCGCATCCACGACCTGGGCTTGCTGGAGCAGCGGCTGGCCGAGTACGGGTTGCCGCGGGACATCTACCGCTGGTACCTGGACCTGCGGCGCTACGGCGCGGTGCCGCACTCGGGGTTCGGCATCGGCATCGAGCGCACCGTCGCCTGGATCTGCGGGCTGGACCACATCCGCGAGGCCATTCCCTTTCCGCGGTTGATCAACCGGCTCTATCCGTAGCCGCGCCCGATCGACGTGGCGGCGCGCTTGTCAGGCTTTTCCGCGCGTGTTATAGTTCCATAGAAGTATTGGCCCGGGGAGGCACTGGGCCGCCTGTCGTTTGATTGGAGTGGGTCACGGCCCGCTCTTTTTTTTGAGCAGGAGACGGAGATGGCACGGCAGTCCATCGTCGCACAGGTGGAGGAGATAGTGGAGCCGATCGCGCACCGGTCCGGGCTCGAGGTCGCCGACGTCGAATTGCTGGGGCAGGGGAGCCGCACCGTGCTGCGCGTCGTCGTGGAGTCGGCGGGCGAAAGCGCTCCGGACGTCACCGTGGAGGAACTGGCCCGCGTCTCCGAGGTGCTGTCGCGCCAGCTCGACCTGCGGGACCTGATCCCGCACGCCTACACGCTCGAGGTCAGTTCGCCGGGGTTGGACCGGCCGCTGAAGAAGGACCGCGATTTCGTCCGGTTCGCCGGCCGGGAGATCGAGGTGTGGACGTTCGCGCCGATCGAGAACCAGCGCCACTTCAAGGGGCGCTTGCTCGGGCTGGAGGGCGGCATAGTCCGGCTGGCCGTCGGCACGCGCCAGGTGGGGCTGCCCCGCGATCAGGTGACGCGCGCGCGGCTGGTCATCGACGAAGCGATGTTGAAGCGGGATCTGGCCGGAGGAGGCACGGCAACGCAATGAACGCGGAACTCATTCGCGCCCTGCAGCAACTGGAAGAGGAGAAGGGCATCGGCCAGGACGTGATGTTCGAGGCCCTGGAGGCCGCGCTGCTGTCGGCCTACAAGAAGAACTTCGGCGGCGGGGCCCAGAACGTGCGGATCGAGATCGACCGCACAACCGGGGACATGCGCGTCTACCAGGTGCGCACGGTGGCGGAGCAGGTGACCGACCCGACCAACGAAATCGCCCTGGCGGAGGTGCAGCAGTACGACTCCACCGCCGCGGTCGGGGACATGGTCGAACTGGAGGTCACGCCGCGGGACTTCGGGCGGATCGCCGCCCAGACGGCGAAGCAGGTCTGGGTGCAGCGGCTGCGCGAGGCGGAGCGGGAACTGGTCTACAAAGAGTTCCGCGACCGCGAGGGCGACATCGTCACCGGCACCGTGCACCGGATCGAGCGGAAGAACGTCTACCTCGACCTGGGCCGCATCGAGGCGGTGCTGCCTCCGCCGGAGCAGATCCCCCGGGAGTCCTACCGGCAGGGGGAGCGCGTGAAGGCTTATGTCGTGGAGGTGCGGCAGGGGACGCGCGGGCCGCAGATCGTCGTCTCGCGCACGCACCCCGGTCTGCTGAAGCGGCTCTTCGAATTAGAGGTGCCGGAGATCTACGAGGGCATCGTCGAGATCAAGGCCATCGCCCGCGAAGCCGGCGCGCGCAGCAAGGTCGGCGTCTCCTCACGCGACAAGAACGTGGACGCGGTCGGCGCCTGCGTGGGGCCGAAGGGCTCCCGCGTGCAGGCCATCGTGGACGAACTGCGTGGGGAGAAGATCGACATTATCCCCTGGAACGCCGACACCTCCCTGTTCGTCGCCTCGGCGCTCAGCCCGGCGAAGGTCATGCGCGTGGACATCCACGAGGAGACAAAGACGGCGCTGGTGATCGTGCCCGACCACCAGCTCTCCCTGGCCATCGGCCGGGAGGGGCAGAACGCCCGGCTGGCCGCGAAGCTCACCGGCTGGCGCATCGACATCAAGAGCGAGACCCAGCTGAAGGAGATCGAGGCGCAGAAGATCTTCATCGACCTGCCGCCGGAAGAGACGGCCGCAGCGCCCGCGGCGGAACCAGCTGCGGCGGATCAGCCGGCGGCTGAGGCCGCGGCAGTGCCGGGCGAGGCGGGCGAGGGTGCCGCCCCTCTGGCCGCCGCGAGCGGAGCCGCGGATGAACCGGCCCCGGCCGGCGCGGCGGTCGCGGAAGAGGCGGGCGAGCCCGCGCCGGAGGCTCGGGAAGAGGCCGTCGGCTGACGGCCGCCGGAACGGGAAGCATGCCGCGAGAACGCCGGGTGCCACAACGTATGTGCGTGGCCTGCCGCGAGATGCGGCCGAAGCGGGAAATGGTGCGCGTCGTGCGCACGCCGGTCGGCGAGGTGCGGCTCGATCCGACGGGCAAGGCCGCCGGACGGGGCGCCTACGTCGATCCGCGGGAGTCCTGCGTAGAAGTGGCGCTGCGGGAGCGCCGGCTGCAGCAGGCCCTGGACATCGACATCCCGCAGAGCATCGGGGCGGAGTTACGCGCGCTGCTGACGCGGCCGGCGACGCCGCCTCCGCCGAAAGTGATTCGCCTGCCCGCGGGCAAAGCAAGGGGATAGCGGATGCGTGTCCATGAACTGGCCAAAGACTTAGGGCTGAGCAGCAAGGAGTTGATCGACCTGCTCGCCCGCCTGAAGGTTTCGGTGAAGAGTCACTCCTCTTCGCTGGACGAGAGCACGGTCCGCCGTGCCCGCGAGCAGGTGGCCGCGCGCGGCGGCAAGGCCGCGGCCCCGGCCGCGCCCGCCGCTCCGCCGCGGGCGGACGTGAAGACACCGACGGGAGAGCGGATTATCTCTATTCGGAAGATCGCGGCGCCTGTGGAGCCGCCCGCAGAAGTCCCGGCCGTCCCCGTGCTGCGGGCCGCCGGGACTCCGGAGACGGCCCCCGTAGAGCAGCCCGCGGCAGGTGCGCCGGCGGCGCCGGTCGCAGCGGCCCCGGCTGCCCTCAAAGCCCCGCCGAAACTTGGGGAAGCCGCGCCGCCGATCCGCATCGCGCCGGTGAAGCCCCCGTCCCGCGAGGCGGCGCGGGAGGCCACGCGCGAGGCCGTGCCGCCGGAAGAGATCTCCCAGATCTTTGAACCCACGGATCGCCAGGCCCCGCCGCCGGTTTCTGCGCCGCGCCCGGCCAAGCCGCCGGAGGCGCCCAAGCGCCCCGAACGGCGCCTGCCGCCTCCGCCGCCGCCGCGGCGGTTCCACGCCGAACGGCGCACGCGGCGCGCCGAGCGCAAAGTGGAGGCGCCGGCCGAGCCCACAGTGGCGCTGCCCACAGAGATCACCCTCAGCGGCCCCGTCGCCGTCGGCGACCTGGCGGCCCGCCTGGGATTGAGCGTGGGTGACGTGGTCCGGAAGCTGCTGGAGTTCGGCATCCTGGCCGGCGTCAATCAACAGTTGAGTGAGGATGTTGTGCTCCGGACGGCCGAGTCGTTCGGCGTGACCGTGCGGAAACTGGCGGCCGTCGCCAAGGAAGCGGTCAAGCGCCCGACGGCGCCAGCGGAGGAGGGGGCCGTGCCCCGCGCCCCAGTCGTCACCGTGATGGGGCACGTGGACCACGGCAAGACCAGCCTGCTGGACGCCATCCGCACCACCACGGTCGCGGCCCAGGAATTCGGCGGCATCACGCAGCACATCGGCGCCTCCACCGTGCAGGTGGACGGCCGTAAGGTCGTGTTCATCGACACGCCCGGCCACGAGGCGTTCACCGCGCTGCGGGCCCGCGGCGCGCAGGTCACGGACATCGCCGTGCTGGTCGTCGCGGCGGACGACGGCGTCATGCCGCAGACCATCGAGGCGATCAACCACGCCCGCGCCGCCGGCGTGCCCATCATCGTCGCCGTCAACAAGGTGGACCTGCCGCAGGCCAACCCCGACCGCGTGAAGCAGCAACTCTCCGACCTGGGCCTGGCGCCCGAACAATGGGGCGGCGACACCGTCACCGTGGAGGTTTCCGCGCGCCAGGGGACCGGGCTGAAGGAACTCCTCGAGCTGATCCTCCTCGTGGCCGACCTGCACGAAGTGCGAGCCAACCCGGACAAACCGGCCCGGGGGACCGTCCTGGAGGCGCGCCTGGACCGCGGCCGCGGACCCGCGGCCACCGTCCTGGTGCAGGAGGGGACGCTGCGGATCGGCGATGTGGTCGTGGCCGGCGAGACGTGGGGCCGGGTGCGGGCGCTGCTCGACGAGCGCGGTCAGCGCCTGGGCGCCGCCGGACCGGCCACACCCCTGGAGGTCCTGGGGCTGGAGTCGCTGCCCAACGCCGGCGACGTGCTGGAGGTGACGCGCGACGAGAAGCTGGCGCGGGCGGTCGCCGAGGAGCGGTTGGAGCGGCGGCGCACCGCCGAGGCGGCGGCGCGGCCCGCGGTCCTGGAAGAGCACCCGGTCGAAGAGGCGCGCGAACTCCGCCTGATTGTCAAGGCCGACGTGCACGGGTCGGTGGAGGCGCTGCAGCAGGCGCTGGGTCGCCTCGAGACGCCGGATGTCAGTCTGGTGATCCTGCACGCCGCCGTCGGACCGATGAGCGAGTCCGACGTCATGCTGGCGGCGGCGAGCCGCGCTAGCATCGTCGGTTTCAACGTCCGCCCGGAGGCGGCGGTGCGCCGGCTGGCCGAGCAGGAGAACGTGGAGATCCGCCTCTACCGGATCATCTACGAAGCCCTCGACGACCTGAGCAACGTGCTGCGTGGCCTGCGGCCGCCGAAGGAGCAGGAGGTCGTCCTGGGACAGGCCGAGGTGCGGCAGACCTTCAGCATTCCGAAGATCGGGACCATCGCCGGGTCTTACGTCACCAGCGGCCGCATCGTCCGCGGCGCCGCGGCGCGGCTGCTGCGCGAGGGCGCGGTGGTCTACCAGGGCGCGATTTCCTCGTTGCGCCGCTTTAAGGACGACGTGCGCGAGGTCACGGAGGGGTTCGAGTGCGGCATCGGCCTCGAGCGGTTCCAGGACGTCAAGGTGGGCGACATCATCGAGGCGTATGAGGTTCAGGAAGTCCCGGCATGAAGCGGCCGGCGGGGGTGGGTGGGCGGGATTAGGTGATCGTCGCGGTTCTGCGGGTTGAGCTGCGCCTGGCGGGTGCGCGCAGTTTGAAAGACAAGCGGCGCGTCGTCCAGAGTCTCCTCGACCGCGCCCGCCGGGAGTTCCGGGTGGCCGCCGCCGAGGTGGACCGGCAGGACAGCTGGCGCCGCGCCACGCTGGGATTTGCCTGCGTCAGCGCCGCCGCGGATCACGCCTCGCAGATCCTCTCGCGGGTGACCGGCCTGATCGAGCGGGAGACGCGGGTTGAACTGATCGATTACGCCATCGAGATCCTCTGACGGCCATGAGTCTGCGGCGGGAGAAACTCCAGGAACTCTTCAAAGAGGAAGCGAGCGCGATTCTGCAGCGCCGGCTGCGCGACCCGCGGATTGGGTTCGTCTCGGTGACGGAGGTGGAACTTTCCGCCGACCTGCGCCACGCCAAGATCTTCGTCAGCGTCCTGGGAGACGAGGAGGCGAAGCGGCGCACGATGGAGGCGCTGGACCGGGCGGCCGGCTTCGTGCGCAGCGAGCTGGGCCGAAGGGTGACGCTGCGCTACACGCCCGAGGTCCTCTTCCGCCTGGACGAATCCATCGAGCGCGGCACGCGCGTGGTCGCCCTGCTGCGCGAGGTGACGCAGAAAGAGCCGCCCGCGCCGGCCGCTCCCGACACGGACGCGGATGACGAGCCCACAGCACCCGAATCAGACGATGACCAGCCCTCGCGCCCGGATCGCGGCAGCGCTCCATAATAGCGCGAGGATCCTGCTGGTCAATCACGTCGAGCCGGACGGCGACACGCTCGGCTCGACGCTGGCCCTGGCCCTGGCGCTGGAATCCCTGGGCAAGATGGTTATCGTCGCCAGCGAGGGCGGTGTGCCGCCGGCTTTCGCGTTCCTCCCCGGCGCGGATCGGGTCGTCCGCGACCTGCCCGCCGGCGCCGCGTTTGATGCGGTCGTCACCATGGAGTGCAGCACCCCGGAGCGGTGCGGCCGGTTTGCCGGGGCGGTGCTGGCCGCCCCCCTGATCATCGCAATCGACCATCACGAGAGCCATATCCCCTACGGACACCTGGAGGACTGGGATCCCGCGGCGGCCGCGGCTGCGGAGCAGGTGGCCGATCTGATCCGGGAACTGGGCGTCTCGCTGTCCCCGGCGATCGCCACCGCGCTGCTCACCGGCCTGGCCACGGACACCGGGGTCTTCCGGTTCCCCACGGTGCGGCCGCACTCGCTGCGGTTGGCGGCGGAGTTGATGGAGGCCGGCGCACCGCTGGCGGAGATCATCGCCGCCGTGTACGAGCAGCGGCCCCTTTCGGCCAACCGCCTGCTCGGGTACGCGCTGCTGCGCACGGCCGTCGCCGCGGACGGCGCGGTGGCCTACAGCACGCTGAGCGAGGCGGTGCAGCGCGCCGCCGGGGCGCTGCCGGATGACGGCGCCGGGATCGTGGGAGCCCTGCGCACGATGAAGGGAGTCAAGGTGGCGATCCTGTTCGAGGAAAACGGCGACGACGTCCGGGTGAGCATCCGCACGCGGGACGGCGTCCGCGCCAACGCCATCGCCGAGACGTTTGGCGGCGGCGGCCATCCCGGCGCCGCTGGCTGCACGCTGCCCGGCCCGCTCGCCGATGCCGTCCCGCAGGTCCTCGCGGCGGCGGAAACCGAACTGCGCCGGAACGACCGGGTCGCACGCTGACCATGGACGGCGTCCTGAACGTCCTGAAACCCGTGGGCATGACCTCGCACGACGTCGTGGACGTCCTGCGGCGTCTGATTGGGCAGCGGCGGATCGGGCACACTGGGACCCTCGACCCCGGCGCGGCCGGCGTCCTGGTGCTGGTCGTCGGCCGGGCCACGCGCATCGCCGAGTTCCTCACCGAATCGGACAAGGCCTACCGGGTGGAACTCACCTTCGGTATCGCGACGGACAGCGGGGATGCCTTCGGCAAGGTCACGTCCACCGCCGACGCCTCCGGCCTGAGCGAGGAAC
>Ga0209126_1000778_pt1 | contig 10900 bp, 9 predicted proteins | sample RifCSP19_1_FD_184024 | JGI IMG/M metagenome (GOLD analysis project Ga0209126, IMG submission 184024) | Soil microbial communities from Rifle, Colorado - Rifle CSP2_sed 19_1 (SPAdes) (version 2) | ecosystem: Environmental > Terrestrial > Deep subsurface > Rock core/Sediment | place: Rifle...
CTGCGCATCAACAAATCATAAGAGAGTTAAAGCAAAGGCTTGCGATCCTTGGAACCTGTTCCGGGACCAATTGCAATCAATTTAGTTCCTCAGAACCTTAAGCGTCTCCCTCGCCTCCTGCACCCCTTCAAAATCCTGCCCCAATTTCAAAGCCGCCTCAAGCTCCTTCCTCGCCAGTTCCTTATTCCCATTCTTGTAATAAGCCATTCCAAGATGATAGTGTATTGCAGGATTTTTCTCCAGCTTTTCGCTCCCATCTTTTAACAGCGATATAGCCTTCAGAAACGCGCCCTTTTTGTAGTAGATCCAACCGAGCGTATCGGATACGGCCGGGTCATCCGGGAGTTTTTCCTTCGCCTGTTGCGCAAGATCCAGGGCCACATCGATGTTTCCTCCGTGCTCCGCATAGATCCATGCAAGATTGTTTGCCGCAGGGACAAACTTGGGGTCTATCTTTAGCGCCTTCTCATAGTATTCTTTTGCCTTATCATAGTTTTTCTGGGTATCGTAGATGATGCCTGCGAGCATATAGGCCGGCAGATAGTTAGGATTGACCTTGATGGCCTCTTCATAACGGGTTATTGCCTTATCATAGGTCTTGTTTCTTGCATACAGCGCCCCCAGATCCAGATAGGAGATCAGGGCATTTTTATCCGTCTCGATAGACTTATTAAAATACTCTTCCGCCTTTTTTTCATCTTTCTTTAAGAGGTACCCCTTTCCTATGAGGTTATAGATCAGGGGATTATCCGCGGAAAGGGCTAATTGTCTGTTTGCCCGCTCTATTGCCTTGTCCACTCCTTCCTTTTCTGCCAGGATGCCCATAATCTGCGCCAGGATATAGGCTGATTTAGGACTCAGCGTCAGCGCCTTTTCCAGTTCAGTCATGGCCTCTGCGTATTTCTTTTGTGCCTTGTAGAGGATGCCGAGGCGGTAGTGGCCGAGCGGATCATCAGGTGCGATACGAAGAAATTCCTGGTATTGAGACAGGGCATTGGGAATATCCCTTTTCCCTGTATAGGCATCTCCAAGTATCCTCCTGGCATGACGGTTGTCCGGCTGAAAAGTGACAACCTTTTTGGCTTCAGCAATAGCATCCTCAAAGGAATGAAGTCTCAGGTAGACATCCGCAAGACTGATCCTGGTGTCCACAGAATTTGGGGCGGCCTTGAGCGTCTCTGTCAGTTCATTTTTTGCCAGTTGCAGATCCCCGGAAAGGATATGGGCCTGGGCCAGGTAATATCGTGCATCCGTCCGTGCAGGTTCATCCTTCAATACCTGCTGGAATTCTGATACCGCCTCTGAGACCTTCATCCTGGCAAGTGCGATCCTTCCCTTTAGGACATGTCCGTCAGGGTCATTGGGGTTCTTCTTGAGTATGTTCTCAACGTGTTTTGATGCCTCATCAAACTTCATCTTTGACAGGTAATAAGATGCCAGCCTTTTCCTTGCAGTGGCACTCGTTGGTTTTATCTTATCCCCTTTTTGATAGGCCTCTATGGCCGCGGCCTCTTTTCGCTGAAGAAGATAAAAGTCTCCGAGGACTATATAGGGTAATGGATTGTCACCGGCCAGGCCGGCGGCCTCCTTGTATTTGGCCTCTGCCTCATCAAACCTCTTCTGAGAGGTATAGAAGTTCCCAAGGGTGATGTGGAGGGTCAGATCTTTTGGGTTGATCTTAAGGGCTTCCTGATATTCATTCTCCGCTGATTTTGGATCCTTCCTGAAGATATAAAGACTGGCCAGAGCTAAGTGCCCCTGTGCAAATTTAGCATCCACAGAGAGCGCCTCTTTAAATGCCTTTTCAGCCGCGTCTAAATTTTGCTGCAGCATATAAAGTCCGCCAAGATTAATGTAGGATGCAGTCCGTTTTGGATCTAATTCTATCGCCTTCCTTATTTCCCCGATTGCCTCATCGCCTCTTTTGAGGCCGGCTAACGCGTTTCCTAAAAGGAGATGGCCATCGACATTATCAGGCTCTTTCTTTAAGACGAACTCTCCCTTTTCCCGTGCCTTTTTATATTCCCGGGACAGCAGGAAGAGGTTGCCTATCTGCAGGTGGGCATCTGTGATGTCAGGATTTAGCTGTATTGCTTCCGTGAGCTCTTTGTACGCATTTGAAAGGTTTGGAATCTTGCCCGATTTGAGATAGGCAAGACCTAAGTGGTAATGACCTTCTGCGTCCTTCGGGGCCATCTGGACCACATTTTTGAATTCTATAATGGCCTCATTGTATTTGCCATTCTTGTAGTATCCTGTTCCCCTCTCCATATGTTTTGCCCTTTTCTGCTCAGGCGAACTACAGGAGATGAGCGTTGTTATTAAGATAATAAGGACAAGGGTGGACTGTCTCTTCATAATTCCTCCGGCACATAGTCATTTATTTGACTTGACTTGTTATGCAATTATATTACAATAAGAACCATTTGGGAAACAAATGGGGTAAAACAAGTAATCATTTTCGCAAGACTAAAGACTTCCCAATATGTAACTAAGTATTCCTTAGTAGTGGAGCAGTTTCATAGAGGTCGTACATGAATAAGCCATCATATATCCTTCTTATTGTTTCCGATTCTCTGCAGAGCGCTAATCTGAAGACCCTCATCCAGAATTTTGGTTCTGAGGTACAGGCTGTAGAAAGATACAATGAAGGGGTTAAGATTATAAATGAGACTGCACCATCCCTGGTGATGATTGACTCAGGTCTGCAGGGACTCCACTGGAGCGCCGCTGCCTCAAAGATCAAAGAGGTCAATCGGGATATCCCCATCTTTCTCCTCACCCCTGCCATCGGGAGGGAAGAGTCTTCTAATATTGAGATCAATGGATTTATAAAGACACCTGTCAACTCTGTCGAATTGCGGGATAAGATAGCACGATATCTGAAGAAAGGCAACGAGGATTATATCCCATTCCAATCAGAAGACACTCTCCCGGATCCGGAGGGTATAGACAATCTGATCCTTGGAAAAAGCAAGCGAATCCTCGATGTAAAGAATATCATAAGGCGTGTTGCTGATGCGGATGTTACCGTCCTGTTACGCGGAGAGAGCGGTACCGGGAAAGAGCTTGCGGCCCAGGCGCTCTGCCGGTGCTCAAAACGAAGAGATAAGCCCTTTGTTAAGGTCCTCTGTGCAGCCATCCCTGACGGGCTTCTTGAAAGCGAACTATTTGGCCATGAGAAGGGGGCCTTTACCGGGGCGCACAGGAGCAAGCCCGGCAAGTTTGAGTTTGCCAACGGGGGGACAATATTTCTGGACGAGATAGGCGATGTCCCCCATTCTCTGCAGGTCAAACTCCTGCAGGTGCTTCAGGACGGGGAGTTCTCCAAGGTGGGGGGTAAGGAAGTCAAGGTGGATGTAAGGGTTATTGCTGCCACAAATAAGAATCTTGAACGGGGTGTTGCCACGGGTACCTTTAGAGAGGATCTTTTCTACAGGCTCAATGTGGTGGGTATCACGATGCCTTCTCTCAGAGAAAGAAAGGAGGACATCCCTGTTTTGACAGATTTTTTCATACACAAGTATTGTCAGCTTTATAACAAAGAGCTTCCTGTCCTGTCTCAGGAGACTATAGATCGGTTTATAGCATATCCCTGGCCTGGGAATGTCAGGGAGCTGGAAAATGTGATCAAAAGGACCATTGTGCTGGGAAATGAAAAGATTGACTTAGGCCATTACACCGGTGAGACGGGTAAAGCAGAGACTGTTCACCCTGAGAAGAATCAGGGTGTTGAAAGAAACATAGAGACATCAAATCCGGCAGATAATTTGTTTAAACCCTGTAATCTCAGAGAGATTTCCAAGGAGGCTGTTAGAAAGGCTGAAGAAGAGACTATCAAAAAGGCCCTTATTGCCTGTAAGTGGAATAAAAGAAAGACTGCAGAGGCATTGTCTATCAGCTATAAAACGCTCTTTTATAAGATGAAACAATATAACCTGTTAGAATAAAAAAGGGAAGTTATTTTCCTGTTTTAGTAAGGCATCTACCCACGCGCATCTTGATAATACCTATTAACCCTGTTAGTCCAATGGCATTGATATTGCACCTATTCTCAGAATAAGGATTGCGGCATCTATGTTATGACACCACGATATCTCGCAGAACTTTTTAGGGACAAAGAAAAACTGATGCTCGATAGAGTTACGCATGCTCTTGAGAAGGAATTCTTTGAATACCTGCTGGACCTTGAGGTGAAGAAGGCCGGCAGATATCTCTATTTCTTTTCATTGATGATACTTCAGGGCGATAAAATCCCGGCAGACTTGGGTGAGGTTGGGGAAAACATGCTCCTGAAGAAATTAGCCTCCTTAGTGAGGGAAGAGATCCGGGGTACGGACACTATTGGAAGGATAGACCACAACAAATTTTTTATTATTCTCGATCAGGCCGACTTTCATGCATCCTATAAGGTGGGAGAAAGGATCAGCGAACGGATCAAACATTACGCCTTCAGGGTGGATGGCCATGAGGTGATGCTCACGGGGAGTATAGGTGTCGCCTGTTTCCCTACGCATGCCAGTGACCTTGAGACCCTGAAGCAAAAGGCCGGTTTAGCACTGAACATGGCAAAAGAATGCGGAGGGGGAAGGGTCCAAATTCCGGAATAAGACATGGAATCTCAGGCCCAAAAACAGGTACAGTTGGAAGATGTTATAGAAATAATCCTCCGCAGGAAGTGGTTTATTATCATTTCCTTTATCCTCTCTGTGATTGGGACCATTTTGGCCCTGATCTTTATTCCTCCTCTGTATAAGTCTACTACCCTGATACTGGTTGAGCCTCAAAAGGTTCCTGAGGATTATGTCAAACCTACTGTTACTGTGGATATAAACGACCGTGTGAACACGATCACACAGCAGGTTATGAGCAGGACAAGGCTTGAGTCTATCATGAAGGAATTCGATCTGTACAAGGAATCGAGAGATAAACGGACATCTGATGAGGTTGTAGATCTCATGAGGGGCAATATAGAGGTGGCTGTGAGGGGGGGGGACACAAGGAACAGAGATTTATCATCGTTTACTATCTCCTTTATCGGGAATGATCCTGAGACGGTCATGCATGTAACCGGCAGGCTTGCATCGTTATTTATAGAAGAGAACCTGAAGGTCCGTGAGCAACAGGCAGAGGGAACGACCGAATTCCTTGACGCCCAGCTTCAGGGCCTTAAGGCCGTCCTGGAAGAGCAGGAGGGGCAGATAAAGTTATACAAAGAGAAGTTCATGGGTGAGCTTCCCTCTCAGCTTGAGGCAAACTTGAGGACACTGGACCGCCTCCAACTGGAACTTCAGAACACAAATGATGTATTCAGGTCAGCAGAAGACAGAAAGACAACACTCGAGAAGCAGATTGCAGAGGTCAGTCCTGACCTTATCGTAGAGCGGGGAGGGGGTGGGGTAGATCCACGACGGACTCGGTTCCTTAGTTTACAGACGGAGTTGTCGCAGCTTTCAACTGCCTATACCGATAAATATCCCGACATTATCAGGCTAAAAAATGAGATAGCGGAGTTAGAGAAGGAGTTGCAGGGAGAAAAAATTCCAGAAAAAGGTCCGAAGGCGCCGGTGGCAGTGACAGTGAGGCCTCCTGCTCCAGGGGATAATCCTTTGTATATAACCCTCTATAATCAACTCATGGAGGCTCACTCTGAGACCAAGAATTTAAGGGAGAAACAGAAGGAGATCGCAAAAGACATTGTTGTGTTCCAGGGCCGGGTTGAGCGCATACCGGCAAGGGAGCAGCAGATGGCAGCGCTGGTGAGGGATTACGAAAATACCAAGGCCAACTACCAGAGTCTCTTAAACAAGAAACTGGATGCGCAACTCGCAGAGAATCTCGAAAAGAGACAAAAGGGGGAGCAGTTTAAGGTGCTTGATCCGGCAAACCTGCCGTTGAAACCCTTTAAACCTGATCGTAACAGGATCATTCTGCTGGGTCTCGGTATTGGGCTCGGAAGCGGGGCTGGACTTGTATTCCTGTTAGAGTATATAGATGCATCTTTTAGAAAGGACGAGGATGTCTACGCTACCCTTGGCCTTCCGGTGCTTGCATCTGTTCCTAAGGTAAGGACAAGGGCTCATTGAGGATAGTTGATCTTATGCGGATCGGATGGTTAAAACGAAAAGATATGGCAGAGAAAGAACCGATGCTGATACCCGCAGAGAAAGAGGGGATGCCTGTGCAGATTGTACAGGAAGGGAGAGAAGGGAATGGGACCTTTGTTGATGACCGGCTGATAACGGTAAGAGAACCCTATTCCATTGCTGCGGAGCAATACAGGGTGCTCTGTACCCGGATCTCCCAGATGAGGCAGAACAGGTCGTCCTACGCGATTGCTATAACCAGTTCATTAAAATCTGAGGGCAAGTCATTTACGTCGCTGAATCTGGCAATCTCTATGGCAAGAGATTTTGATGAGCGGGTCCTTCTCATCGAGGGGGACCTGAAGAATCCGAATCTCCATGAGTATCTCAAGCGATCCCCGGTATTTGGCCTCTCGGATGTGCTGGAGGGGAAGGGAGATTTTGATACCTCCGCTATCCAGTTGTTCGATGGAAGGCTTTCAGTGCTCCTTGCGGGAAGGACGATTGGCAATCCATCAAGACTCCTTTCATCCCCGAAGATGCAGGAACTGCTCAACTCTGTCAGAGGCTATTTTAAATATATCATTATAGATACGCCCCCCATCATCCCTCTGGCCGACATGAGCATCTATGCCACCCTTGTTGATGGGATATTGCTGGTGATTAAGGCGGGTAAAACTCCGAGGAGTATCGTGAAGAGGGCCCTTGGCTCTATCCCTTCCGACAAGGTTATTGGCGCCGTTCTTAATGAAGTCGAGTCAAATTATTCCAAGTATTATTACGGAACAAAATACAGCTACTGAGTCCTACGGGACAATGACCGTGTCCCCGGCCTTCAGCAGTATATTGGCCTTCATGTTCTTGCCAGAGACAATATCAGAATATTTGAGCGTAAATCTATTTCCTTCAGGGTTCATAGGGCTCTTCCGTATAATAACAACCTGATTCTTATCAGCCCATTGAGTAAACCCGCCTGCCAGGGTAATGGCCTGAACTATAGTAGTTTCGCTCCGGAGGGGGTATTTCCCGGGCCGGGCGACTTCACCGGTGACATAGATGGCCTGGCTGTTTGCCTCCTTGACTATGATGGAGACAATGGGATCCTGCTTGTATTCGGTTAGTTTTTGCGCGATCTCTTCTTTCAGCTCTTTTGCTGTATGACTGCTTGCCTGGATATCACCGATCAGGGGAAGGGAGATCATTCCATCGGGCCGGACCATGATCGTCGTGGAAAGGTCCGGAGATTTCCATACAGAGACCTCTATCACATCTTCCGGTCCGATAATGTAGTCATTCTTGATATACTTGTCATAATCTATGGCTGTAATTTTTAACTGGTTATTCTCTTTTATGACCTTTAAACGGACATTCCCGCTGGTGATGTAGGTATCCCCCTTTGATTTCTCAACCAGGGTCTTATTATAGACGGCATCTACGATTGCGTAACCCCCGAGATTTTTGATGTCAGAGAGATCGAATTCGTAAACGGTTATAACGTTCCTGGACAGAGTATACACGTAGTCCGCCTTAATTTTATCAAGGGTGTTGACCCCGTTTTCCAGGACACTGGGGGCATAGAAGGTCAAATAGGCGTCGGTGTCTCCTGTCTTGTAAGCCTTTGCAAAGGTTTTAATCAGTTTTATGATCTCATTATCCTGTATGATATTTTCAGGTACTGCCATCTTGCCGGTGACTGACTCAGCAGCATAGGATGGAATGGATTCGATAACGGCTAACAAGAAAAGTATAATAATGAGGATCTGTCTGAATTTAGTGCTCATCTTAATATGTCCCCGCTCAATAGGGTTGCAGTAAAATAGTATCCCCTGATCTTACAAGGATATTTGCCTCAGGGTTTTTCCCGGATATTATATCAGAATATTTTATTCTTATCCTCTTTCCTTCAGGATTAGTCAAACTCTTCCTCAGGATGATGATGTTATCCTTATTGGCGCCCGGGGTAAATCCGCCTGCAAGAGAGATGGCCTGCAATATTCTCGTTTCGCTCCGGAGGAGATATTTACCCGGCCTTGCAATCTCGCCCATGATATATATGGACTGACTGTTTGCCTCTTTGACAATGACTGACACCACAGGGTCCTGTTTGTACTCACCTAATCTCTGTTCTATGACCCCCTTTAATTCTCTTGCGGTACGGTTATTACCCTTTAGCTCCCCTATCAATGGAAGGGATATCATCCCATCCGGCCGTACAATCGTTGCTGTAGAGAGGTCAGGAGATTTCCATACGGAGATTTCCAAGATATCCTCCGGCCCAATCACATATTCATTCCGGATATAGCGGTCATAATCTATCGTCTCTATCTTGAACCCCTGTTCCCGTAACACCTTTATCCGCACATCTCCGCCGGAGTTGTAGCCTTCTCCCGTTGTCTTATTCACAAAGGCCTTATTGTAGGCGCCATCGATGACAGAGTAACGTCCAATGTTTTTGATCTCATAGATATCAAATTCATAGCCAGTGATGGTATTATCTGCCATATCTGTCAGGTAGCGGGCCTTGATCTTTTCAAGGGAGTTGAGGCCATTTTCTATAGCAGAGGCAGAATAAAATGACAAATACCCGTCAGGATCCCCTTTCTTATATGCATTGGATAAGGAGACTAAAAATTCTATGATCTGCAGTTCTAAAACCGGGTTTTCATCGATAGAGACAGCAAGCGGGGCCTTGTCTATGGTCTGCTGGGCGGCATTTGATGATAATGAGTAAGAAAGGGAGATGAAGCTTAATATGAAAAAAAATGCTATTACGGCATATCTCATAAGTGCCTTTCCGGGGAAATTGGTTTTAAGAATAGGTTATTGTTATTTAAAAGTCAATTTCCTGTTCCTGTAAAATAAATTGCAAGAATGAGGCCAAATAATATAAAATAAGGCTATTATGATAGAGATTAAAATTGCCCGGCATTCAGGTTTTTGCTTTGGTGTCAGGGAGGCGATTAAAAAGGCTACCGAGGTGGCGCAATCTGCAGCCCATCCGACGAAGACCTACGGTCCCTTGATACACAATCCTCAGGAGATAGAACGCCTCAGGGAGGAATACGGAATAGAATCTGTGGAAGAGTTGGGGGACTACAGGGATGGCAACCTTGTGGTAAGGGCGCACGGCATCCCTCCGGAAGAGTACGAAAAGGCGATGGCCAATTCCCTCAGTATTGTCGATGCGACATGCAGGTTTGTAAAAGATGTTCAGGATTATGCCGTGGAATTCTGCCGGAGGGGTTATACATTATTTGTTGTAGGAGATGAGAAGCATGCAGAGGTACGCGGCATTGTAGGTCATGCCCGCCATAATATCCCCGAATGCTGTATCCATGTGGTCTCGGATCTGGAGGAGATTATAGAGAAGGCCCCTGAACGGACCGCGATCGTGTTCCAGACTACCCAGGATTTCTCCAAATATAAAAAGATCGAACAGTATATCAAGGGGAATGGGCTGAAATGGAAGATAAAGAATACGGTCTGCGGGGCGACGAGGAGTAACCAGTATGCCGCGGATGAGCTGGCCCGCATGGTGGATCTGATGATTGTCGTTGGCGGCCGGAACAGCGGGAATACCAAGAGACTTGCCGAGATCTGCGGGAGGCATACGCGTACGGAGCATATTGAAACGGCGGATGAGCTCCATCCGGATTGGTTTCAGGGAGTAGGAGAGGTGGGGATTACCGCAGGGGCCTCGACACCCCAGTGGTTGGTGGATGAGGTTATCGAAAAAATAGAAGAGATCGACAGGGAGGGATCTTATGCCCATAAGGACCAATGAAAATTCGCTGATTAAATTTGCAGTTCAGGGGAGTGTTGTTTATCCCAAGTGCTATGGCTGGGAGCTGACCCGGACGGGCGAGAGCCTTCTCCTGCCCAGTGTGGGCGGGATAACCTATAATGTCAAAGTGGGAGACCCTGTCTTTGGCCTGGCAGGGGATCATATCGAGCCATGCGTCTCACTAAGCAGTGACCCTAAGGAGCCGAACAAGGACCCTAACCGTGCCTTCAATACCTTTTCATGTATAGGAAATGAGGCTTTTGTAGTGTCAGGCGATGCCAAGGGGGCCAGGGGGGTCGTGACAGGCCACCATGGAGGGGTGGAGCATGTGATTGTTGATTTTGGCGAGGCGACCTTAGAGAAACTCACACAGGATGACAAGGTGCTCATACACGCCTATGGCCAGGGCCTTACTCTTACGGATTATCCTGACATCAGGGTCTTCAGTCTTGACCCCCGGTTATTCAAAGAGATCGGGATAAGAGTGGTCGACGATTGTAAAATAGAAATCCCTGTTGCCGCTGTAGTGCCTGGAATGTTAATGGGGTCTGGGTTGGGTCATAATGATGTTTTTAAGGGTGATTATGATATACAGACATCAGACCAGGAGACTATCAGGAGATGCAGGCTTGATCAACTAAGACTGGGTGATTTTGTCGCGATACAGGATCATGATTCCAGCTATGGGTGGACCTACAAGGAAGGGGCTGTAACGATCGGTGTCGTCATCCATACGGATAGCCATTTAGCCGGCCATGGGCCTGGGGTACAGACCATAATGACCTCCAGGAGCAGCCTGATTATTCCCAAAATAAATCCTGAGGCAAACCTGGGAAGGTATCTTAAGATAGGACGCTGGCGGAGCTAATCTTTTTTGCCTTCACCTGAAAATCCCCTTATTAACCCATCCCCACCCTGTCCCTCCCCTTGAAGGGGAGGGTAATTTCCTCTCCCTCAGGGAGAGGATTAAGGTGAGGGTGGGGATTTTCATGTACCTTTGTGAGCTTCCGGCTTATGAGCGTTTGCATGA
>Ga0209126_1000780_pt1 | contig 10888 bp, 12 predicted proteins | sample RifCSP19_1_FD_184024 | JGI IMG/M metagenome (GOLD analysis project Ga0209126, IMG submission 184024) | Soil microbial communities from Rifle, Colorado - Rifle CSP2_sed 19_1 (SPAdes) (version 2) | ecosystem: Environmental > Terrestrial > Deep subsurface > Rock core/Sediment | place: Rifle...
CCGCCGCACCTTCGGCATGACGGCGGCCATGACGCGGCCGGTATCGGCCGGCGAGGCGGCGCTAAGTTCGGTGACGACCTCCGCGATGATGCGCCGCAACTCCTCTTCCGACAGGGGCGCGGGGAGGTACTGGGTGAGGATCGCCATCTCCAGGGCTTCCTTGCGCGACAGGTCGTCCCGCCCGCCGCGCTCGAAGGCCTCGATGGCCTCCCGCCGCCGTTTGACTTCCCCCAGGAGGATGTCCTGGATCTCCTCGTCGGTCAGCGGCCGCTGCTTTTCGATCTCCGCGTTCTTGATCGCGGCGCGGGTGAGCCGGATCGTGGAGACGCGCACGGCGTCCCCGGCGCGCAAAGCCTGGCGAAGATCCGCTTCCAGTTGCTCCCCGAGACCCACCGCCGGAAAGGCTCCGGGTTTATCGGACGCCGCGCTTCCGGCGCGCCAGTTTCCGCCGGCGCTTGGCGCTGGGCTTCTCGTAGTGCTCGTGCCGCTTGGCCTCGCTGAGGACGCCCGACCGCTTCACCTGACGCTTGAACCGACGCAGCGCGCTGTCCAGACTCTCATCCTTGCCCACGCGAACCTCTGTCACGCCACCCACCATCCTTCCCGGCTCCGGCCCACCGCTACGACCTTCCCCCGCACACCATCCGCCCCGCGCGCCAGACTCCGGAGAGCCTGTCACTCGATCCGGCCCCGCACCAACCGCCCGTCAGGTCGGAAGCGCCGGAGAGAATCCGGGCGCTGAGAAGGCCATGCCGCGACCCCGGACTCCGGCAGCAGCGGTGGCCGGCCGCAAACTATCACCTATCATACAATACTCGGAACTTTGGGTGGGCAACTCTCAGCGGGCTACCTTCCGCACCGTGAGGGCCCGCACCGTGAGCCCCTCTGGGCGGTTCGCGCCCGCATTGATGGCAAAATCCCATCCCGCGGTGTTGGCGAAGTTGGCGTCCTCCAGGCGAAAGGTGGAGGTCACCCACCCCTCCCGGGCATCCACCCACTGCCAGGGGGTGAAGCGGTAGCCGCTGCGCGAGTCGTAGAAGAGGTTAAACCCGACGCTCTGCGGCGCGCGGGCCCCCAGCACTTCGATGGCGACGGTCAGGTCGAACCGGCCGTCGTTGAAGAATAGGAAGGTATCGTCGACATCGAAGTAGATGAAGGCGGCCTCCCGGCCGGGGGCGGCGCGCACCGCCCCTTCCCCGTTCACCTCCACCGCCTCCACCACGCCGTTCCGCCGCGCGCGCAGCACACCGTAGAGGCCCCGCTCCACAACCTCCCGGCCCAGCCGGATGCTCACCTCGGACACTTGGGAGAAGTCCCGCTCCGCCGGGACGACCGGGAGCAGGGGCCCGCGCTGCGCCAGCGCGGCCTTCGCTTCCTCGACCAGCGCCGCCCCCACCCCGCTAACGAATACCGGGACCGGCCCGAGGGTGAGGCTGACCTTCCCCTCCGCAGAAAGCGCCACCGGCCGAACGTCGAGCGTGACCACGCGCGCGGTCGGCAGGACGGGGACCTCCAGGGCGGTTTGGCCCTCCGACCGCCAAGCCAGGAGCGCCGCGCCGGCGCCGGCGCCGAAGACCAGCGCGTAGACCCCGGGCTCACGGACGAGGTAACCGGTGAACGGCAGGGCTTCGAGCGCCGCGAGCACGGCGCGGACCGGCTCCTCCGGCCGCCGCAGGTCGGGGATGATGAAGAGGCGCTCCACGCCGGCCGCCCGCGCGACCGCGGCCGCCCGCACCAGGGCGCCGAGGTTGGCCTCCGGCCGGTCCGCAGTCCACTCGACCCACAGCGGCCGGCCGCCCCCCGCCAGCACGCGCTGCCGCAGCGCGGCCAGCGGGCGCAGCCACTGCTCCGGGTTCAGACCGATCGGGGCGAGAGACACGATGGAGGCCGCGTCCGCGGCCTGGGTCACCGCTCGCTGCACGTGGATCAGGTCGAACCCCGGAGGTGAGGCGGCGACGACGCGGCTGGCCGGATCCGCCGCGAGCGACGCCCGGCGGGCCGCCACCAGCAGCGTCAGGTACTCGGAGGTCGTGCCGCGAAAGTGCGGCAGCGCGGGCAGCGTCCAGACCTGCCACTCTTTCACGACGTCGCGGTAGCGGCGTACCGCCTCGCCGACAAATCGCTCCCAGTCGGCGACACGCCGCGGCGGCATGCGCGTCGCTACCCGCGGGTCGCGGGCGTCCGCGCCCGTGGCCAGGGACGCCCACACCGGTGTATATGCCAGCACGAGCACGGGCCGCAGCCCTTCGCGGCGGGCGGCCGCCACCGCGGCATCGACGTCCGGCCAGAGAAACCGCCCCGCCGCAGGCTCAATGGCGCTCCAGTCGGCCGTGATCTTGACGGTGCGCACCCCGGCCAGGCGCAGCGGCGCAAACGCCGCCGGCAGCGTCGAGACCGCGCCCAGACCGAAGGAGGGATCGGCCCATCCCGCCGGCGCGGCCACCAGCAGGGCGAGCCCCAGGGCAAGCAGCGCGCGCCGCACGTTACGCCGTCCGCCGCAGGCGGCGCCGGTACATCGCGGCGATCTCCGCGACCGGCGTCGCGTCCTCCGGTCCCTTGTCGTCCCGATAGCGCCCGGTAAATCGAGGGAAGCGGATGGCCAGGCCGCTCCCTTTGCGGAAGCGGTCCCACCCGGCGGTGTGCACCGGGCTCAGCGTGATCTCCGCGCCGACAATCTCGAGCACCAGCCCCGGCGAGCACCACACATCTGGTTTCAGGCGGGACGACACGCGCGGATCCGGCCCTTTGCGCATGTACGGCTTGAGGCGGCGCGGCAGTCCGGCCAGGTCCTTGTCGCTGAACCCCGAGCCGCATTTGCAGACGGTGGAGAAGCGGTCGCCCAAGGGGTCATACGCGGCCATCAGCAAGGCCCCGTAGGCCCCCGCCCGCCGGCCGCGCCCGTGAAACGCGCCGACGACGACCAGGTCTACCGGCTCGCTCAACTCGCTGCGGTACTCCCGCTTGAACTTGATCCACAGCCATCCCCGCGCGCCCGCCCGGTAGATGCCGCCGCTGGCCTTGCACATCAGGCCCTCGCAGCCCTCCTGAATGGCTTCCTCGAAGAACTCCTGCAGCGCCTCGGGATCACTGACCTCACGTGAGGTGGCCAGGCGGAAGCGGTCGGTGGGCGTGATCGCCCGCCGCAGCGCGGCGCGCCGCCGGGCGTAGGGCTCGCGGGTGAGATCACGGCCGTCCAGGTACAGGGCGTCGAAGGCGAAGAGCGCGGTGGGGATCTCTCTGGCCGCTTCGGCGATCCGGTACTTGCGGCGCCGCGGCATCAATTCCTGGAAGGACCGCAGGTCGCCGCTGTCCGGATCGACGGCTACGACCTCCCCCTCGATGATCGCCCGGCGCGCCCGCAGGTGCCGGTGGACGAGATCCACCACGTCGGGGTACTGCGTGCTGATCCGCTCCAGGCGGCGGGAGTAGATCTGCACGTCCGTGCCCTGGCGGTGAATCTGCAGCCGCTCGCCGTCGTACTTGAACTCCGCGATGCAGCGGCCGCCGAGTTTCTGCAGGATCTCATGGGGATCGCCCAGGCGCTCCGCCAGCATGGGCCGGATGGGTTTGCCGACGACGACCGAGATCTTGCGCAGCGCCGCCAGGCCGCCGCGGGCGATGCGCTCGGCGACGAATCCCAGGTCGGAGGTCAGGTTGTAGGCGCGCTCGACGTCGTGCCGGGCCTCCCGCCCGCCGCCGTACACCTCGGCCAGCGCGTCGAGCACGGTCATGTCGCCCGCGCCCAGGCGCAGTTTGCCCGTCACCGTGCGCACCAGGTAGCGCGCCTCCAGCGGGGCGGCGCGCTTCAGCAGAGCGGCGATGGCCGCGAGGCGGGTCGTCTGCGCCCCGCTGCCGGACGCGTGGGCGGCGCGGTCAAGCGCTTCGTGGACTTGGTCGACCGTCAGGACCGGCCGGGTGCGGGCGCGGTTCGCCCGGAGGGCCTCGGCGACGGTTCCCAGGTCCCCTTCCCGGCCCAGCCGCCGGGCGACCACCTCCTCCTTTACCCCGGTCGCCTGCGCCACCGCGCGGACGGCCGACTTCTCGGCCACGCCGATCTCGATCCCCTCAAAATCCGGGTAGAGCTTGCCCTGGGTCAGGTAGACGACGCGGGCGATGTCGGCCTTCGGGGTGGCGCGGAAGAGATCGGCCAGGCGGGCGGTCATCTGCAGGCGCGAGGTGGTGCGCTCAATGGCCGCGTAGGCTTCAGCCAGCACCTGATACTTCATCCCGCCCGCCGGCCTCCCGCGACCACGGCCATAACGGCCCCGAGTGCGTTGGCCCCCAGATCCCACCACTCCGCACGCCGCCAGGGTAAGATGCTCTGGATCCCCTCGACCAGTGCCCCGTAGGCGACCGCGGCGAGCACGGCCACGACCGCCGGCGCAGCGACCGGCGACGCCAGGAGGCCGCGCCGCAGCAGGAAGGCCAGCAGTGCGTACGCGGCGACGTGGACGACTTTGTCGGGGATGATGCCGGTGCCCGGCAGGGGAGCGGTGACAGAAAACAGGAGGATGACGGCGGCCCAAAGCCCGACAAGCAGCCAGGCCGCGCGCGCCGGCGGACGGGTGGCCATACCGGAAGATATGCTTCGCCCTTGACGCGCCAATCCCTCATGAGGTTAATGGAGGCGTTGACCCCAAAGGGAGGCCGGCCATGTGGGAGTTCCCCAAAGCGGTGAGCCTGGTGGCGGGGGCGGGTGAGGCCATCACGGAGCTGAACGCCTTCGACCGCGCCCTGATGGACGCCGGGATCGCCAACCTGAACTTCATCAGAGTCAGCAGCATCATGCCGCCCGGAGCGCGGGTCGTGCCCCTGCCCCGCCTCTATCCGGGCATGCTGGTCCCAGCGGTGTACGCGCAGATGGTCAGCCATACGCCGGGCGAGCGCATCGCCGCCGCCCTGGGGATCGGCATCTGCCGCGACGCGTACGGCGTCATCATGGAGTACTCGCACATGGGCGCCGCGGAGAACGCCGAGGCCATCGTGCGTCGCATGGTCGACGACGCTTTTCGGATGCGCGACCTGCGCCTCGATGAGGTGCACGTGGCCGCCCGCGAACACGTCGTCGAACGGACCGGCTGCGTCGTCGCCGTGGCCCTGCTGTGGCCGGACGCGAACGGGGCCCAGCCGAAGGGAGCCGGACGATGAGCGAGTGGCTGACCGACGCCGGCGGACCGGGGTTTGCCCACACCTACCGCGTCGAGGAAGAGCTCTACCGCGGCCGTTCCGACTTCCAGGAGATCCGCGTCATCAGGAATGCGGACTTTGGCCGCATGCTGGTCCTGGACGACGCCGTGCAGACCACCCAGCGCGACGAGTTCATCTACCATGAGATGCTGGCGCACGTGCCGCTGCTGGCCCACCCCGCCCCAAAGCGCGCGCTGATCATCGGCGGCGGGGACGGCGGGCTCCTCGAGGAAGCGCTGAAGCACCCCCTGGAGGCGGCGGTCATGGTGGAGATCGACCGCCAGGTCGTCGACGTCACCCTGCGCTTCCTGCCGGAGATCGCAGGCAGCGCCTTCGACGACCCGCGCGCCCGCCTGATCATCGCCGACGGGATCCGGTTCATGCGAGAGGCCTCCGACCCCTTTGACGTGATCCTGGTGGACTCGACTGACCCCAAGGGGCCGGCCGTGGGACTGTTCAGCGAGGCGTTCTACGCGGACGCGCGCCGCCGCCTCCGGCCCGGCGGCCTGATCGCCGTGCAGAGCGGCTCACCGCTCTACCAGCAGGACCTGATCCGCCTGGTCCGGACGAACATGGGAAAGGTCCTCCCGCACATTTCCACGTACCTGGCCACGGTGCCGACCTATCCGGGCGTAATCTGGTCCTTCACGATGGGTGCGACCGGGGGCGACCCGACGCGACCCTCCGAGGAGGATGTCGCGCGGCGCACGGCGGGCTTGGACCTGCAGTACCTCACGCCGGCTGTCTTCCGTGGCGCCTTCGCCCTGCCGCCGTTCATCGCCCGCGACCTGGGGATCGCGGGGTAGGCGGCGTGTTTCTCGCGGCGCGCTCCTCCCTCCCGCCGGGATTACGGCCCACGGCCACCCTGCTCGGTGCGCCGTATGACCGTACGGCTTCGTTCCGCCGCGGCGCGCGCTTTGGGCCCGCGACCATCCGCTGGGCGTCACAATCCATCGAATCGTACAGTCCGACGCTCGACCGCGACTTGGAGGACGTCGCCCTGCTCGACGCCGGCGATTTGCCGGTGGAGAATCTCCCCCCCGAGGTACTGGTCGAAGAGGTCTCCCACGCCGTCGGTGCAGCGACGGGCCTGCCCGCGCTCCTCGGCGGAGAGCACACGGTGACTGTCGGCGCGGTGCGGGCCCTTGCGGCGCGCCACCCCGACCTGCACGTGCTCACTCTGGATGCCCATCTGGATCTGCGCGAGGAGTACGACGGGACGCGCTGGTCCCACGCCTGCACGACCCGCCGCCTGATCGACGTCGTCGGCGAACAGCGCATCGCCGTTTTGGGAGTCCGTTCGGGCACACGCCAGGAGTTCGCGGCTGCGCGCGGGCTGCTGGCGGCAGAGCGCCGGCTCACCCTCGACCACGAACTGTGGTCCCGCCTGGAAGGTCGCCCCCTCTACGTCTCGGTGGACATCGACGTCGTCGACCCCGCGTTTGCTCCCGGAACGGGCACCCCGGAGCCCGGCGGTCCGAGCACGGGCGACCTCCTCGATCTGCTCCGGGTGCTGGCGCCACTGCGAGTCGTGGGGCTGGACGTCGTCGAGGTGGCGCCGCCCTATGACCCTTCCGGGCAGACCGCCGTCCTCGCGGCGATGATCGTGCGCGAAGCCCTGCTCACCTGGGCCGCATCAGGCGGGCCGCCCGGCTGAGTCCGGCAGTTCACCGCCCCGTCGGATAGCTCGCCGGAGGCTCCCACAGCTCGATCCGGTTCCCTTCGACCCCTCCGGGTGACGGCGTGCCGCCGCAGACATGTTATCGTCTCCAGACGCGCCGGAACACACGCAGGGCGTTTTCTCCCAGGATCTTGCGCACCTGTTCCGGCGGGTAGCCCCGCGCCAGCAGCGCCCGCGTCAGGTTCGGCAGCTTCGAGACATCCTCCAGCCCCTGCGGGACCTTTTCGATGCCGTCGAAGTCCGAGCCCAGGGCCACGTAATCCGCGCCCATCACCGCGACCATGTGGTCGACGTGGGCGACGACGCGCTCGAGGGTGGGTGCCCCGAGGAAATCGGGGTAGAAGTTGATCCCCACCACCCCGCCGCGGGCGGCGAGGGCGCGTAACTGGTCGTCGGTCAGGTTGCGCCGGTGGGGCTGGACGGCCGCGGCGTCGGAGTGGGTGGCGACGACCGGTCCGCGGGTGGCGGCCAGAACGTCCCAGAACGCCGCGGCGGAGAGGTGCGAGACATCGACGATCATCCCCCGCTCCTGCATCCGCGCGACGACCCTCCGTCCCAGTGGGGACAGTCCGCCGTGGCGCGTTTCCCGCGCCCCGTCGGCCAGCAGGTTGGCCGGGTTCCAGGTCAGGCTGGCCAGCCGGACGCCCTCCCGATACAGCCGGTCCACCTGCTCGATCTCACCCTGGAGGGCGTCGCCGAGGTTTTCTACCGAGAGTACCGCGGCGATCTTTCCGGCGCGGCCCGCAGCGGCGATCTCCTCGACGGTGCGCGCGGAGGCGATCGCGTCGGCGTGCCGGTCCATCGCCCGGTGAAACGCCGTGATCAACTCGCTGGCGCGCTCCTTCCCTCGCGGCGCCTGCCCCGGGTCGATGTAGGCGGCGAAGACCTGAACATCCACGCCCCCTTGCCGCAGGCGCGGGATGTCCACCTGGCCGCCGCCGCCGTCCAGCGTGCGCTTGCCCGCCGCCAGGTCGAGCAGCGTGTCCACGTGCAGGTCGACGACCACCGCGTCACGGTGGACTTGCAGGGGATCAGCCACGGTCGCGGCGCCCAGGGTCAGCGCCAGGAGGACAGCCAGGCGAACCACGCTCATGCATCAGAACCCGGCAGGGATGGTGCGGGAACTGGTTCGGCGGGACACGCGCAGGGAGTGGCGCCGCACTTGGGACAGCCCGACGCGTAGCGGCGGACGGCGCGGGCGGTATCCACGCCCACGATGGAGGCGAGGCTGACCGTCCACGCCAGCACATCGCTGACCTCGTCTTCCAGGGCGCGCGGATCGCCGTGACGCAGCGCCCGGGCGAGTTCGCCCATCTCCTCCACCAGCCGGCGGAAGGTACCGTCGAGGCCGCGTCTCCGGTCCCGTTCACCGTAGATGGCTGCAATCCGCTGCTGGAACCCGGTGAAATCCATCGCGCCTCCGTCCAGGCGTAATGAGGCAGCATTCGCGCCCGCGGCAGGCCGGCCCTCCGCGGCGCCGATCTTCACTTTGAAACCTGGGGACTTAGGGTGCGATGTCCACCACGCGCGCGGCGATGTACGGCGGCGACCCCACGCCGAGGACGGTGACCACGGCGCCGGGGATTAGGGCGGCTGCCGCCCGGAGCGCCGTGCCCCGCACGATCCAGCTGTCCTCACTCAGGGTGACCACGGTGCCGTCGGCGAGCACAAAGCCTACCCCGGGCCACTGAAGCGCAATCCGGCCGGTCACACGGATGGCGGTGCGGGGATCGAACAGCACGGCAATCGACCGGGCGCTGACGGAGCCATCGGAGTTGCGCGTCCCCTCCACCCGCACGACGCCGCGGGGCAGGATCGCGCCGCCGGAGATGACCGTCGTTCCGGTGATGAGGACCGTGGTGACGACATTCCCCTCCCCCAGGACCGACACGGTGCTGCCGTTCTGCGCCACCACGAGCCCGCGCAGCACGCCGGCCTCCCGGACGGGACGGGCGGGGGAAAGACCGGCCAGCAGCAGGACGCGGAGGGCGACCGGCGGACCTTCGGGCACCGGGAGCACCCACACCTGCACCCGGGCGCCCACGATCACCCCGCCGGACGCCGGCGCAGCCGGCAGCGCCGTCCCCTCGACGAGACGGAAGGTGGCGCTGCCGCCGCCGTCAAGGCGGAGCGTGAGCAGCCCGCGGCCCACACTCAGGACCACGCCGGTCACCGCGTACGGCTGGCTGCGCGCCGCCTGACGGGCGAGGACGCCGCCCGACGGCATGGCGCCCGCCAGCAGGATCGCGAACAGGAGCATCCAGCTGCGTCGCGGACGCATCAGCGGCGGAAGAACTGCGCGGCCAGCGCCAGGAGGACCCTGCGCGGCTGCGCGCCGACGACCGTCAGGCGCAGCCCGCTCTCCTCCCAGGTGAGCACGCGGAAGTATCCCAATTCAATCACACGCACGGAGACACCGATGGAAGTCACGATCTCACCGGCCGGCGCCCACTCCTGACCGGCCACGCGGCGCGCCGGAACCTGGAAGACGGAGATCGGCGCCGCGCCGTCCGTGTAGCGCAGGTCCGCCGCCGCGACGGGGCCGTAGCGAACGACGTTGGCCCGGTCGAAGCGGATCCCTGGCGGCAGCGCGGCAGGGGTGCGCACGCGGAAGCCCACCGCTCGCTGCACCTGCTCCAGAGTCATCCCCTCCTCTTCCGAGGCGAACAGGGAGAAGATGCGCGCACCGGCGGGCGCCCGGAAGCGGAAGAGCGCCTCCGGCAGGTTCAGGCTGAAGGAGATCCGGGTGAAATAGGTGGCGTAGATGGTCTCGCCGCCGCGCCGCTCCTCTACCCGCAGCGGGACGCCGGTCGCCTGGTCGATCCACATGAGGCGGCGGCTCCCGCCGGTCTTCGCGTCCAGCGCCAGCACGAAGGTGGGGCGGCCGATCACCTCTTCCGTCCCCATGAGGGCCACGCCGTAGGCCGCCAGCAGCCCGCGCAGTTGATCCGCAGCCCGGCCGGGGCGGGTCAGGGTCGGGCCCTGAAAGGCCGTGTGCAGCGACGGCTCGTAGTGCCACGCCTCGACGCCGTTGTCCACGACCAGGCGCCCCACCAGCGAGTCGGGCGACAGGAACTCCAGCCGGGTCCGGTTGGGGCGTTTGTGCGCCTCCAGGACCGTCACTGTCTCTACTCGGTCGCCGCGCCGCGTCGAGATGATCTTCGTTCCTTCATAGTCGATGAGGGCCGGCGCCACGAGGACGCTGTGCAGGATGGCCGTTGCCCGGTGGGGCGCGCTGACTCCCTGCCCCAGCGCCGCCGCGGGCAGGGCCAGCAGGACGGCCAGCGCGGCCGCGAGCGCCGGGCGCCTCACCGTTCCACCGCCTCACGCCGCGCGCCGACGATCCGGAGGTTGGCGTCGGTGACGAGCAGTCCGAGATAGGCGCTGTCCACCAGCGGATCCGCCGCCGCGGTGATAGCGTGCTCGCGGACGAACAGGTCGAGACCGAACTCGGCGGCGCGCAGCCGGTCAATCTGGCCGCGGATCAGCGGCACGAGCAGCAGCAGGACCACCACGGCGGCCGCGGCCAGCGCCATCGCCGGACGGGTGCGCCACGCGCTGAACCAGGGCACGGGCGCGGGAGCGGCGCGGCGGTGCAGTTCCCGGCGAAGATCAGGCCAGAAGGTCTCAGGCAGCGGACGCGCGGGCAGCCCCGCCAGCACGCTCTGCAGGTGCTGCAGGCGCGCCAACTCCTCGCGGCAGGGGGCGCACTCCTCCAGGTGCCGGCGGACCGCCTCCTCCTCGTCCGGCGTTAACTCCCGATCGAGGTAGGCCGAGAGCTGCCGCTCCACGCGGTGATGCATCGCGTTACCTGGCCTCCTCTTCGCCGGCGGGGGCGTCGCCGGATGGCGCGCCCGGTGCGGCGCCCCGCCCCGGGGACCGCTCGGCGACGAGTGGTCCCAGTCGCTCCTGAAGGATCTTCCGCGCGCGGTGCAGCCGCGACTTCACCGTGCCCAGCGGCACCTCTAGCATGCGGGCGATTTCCTCATAGGCAAACCCTTCGATGTCGCTGAGGACCAC
>Ga0209126_1000784_pt1 | contig 10876 bp, 9 predicted proteins | sample RifCSP19_1_FD_184024 | JGI IMG/M metagenome (GOLD analysis project Ga0209126, IMG submission 184024) | Soil microbial communities from Rifle, Colorado - Rifle CSP2_sed 19_1 (SPAdes) (version 2) | ecosystem: Environmental > Terrestrial > Deep subsurface > Rock core/Sediment | place: Rifle...
TATGGAGTCGAGTGGACAAATTTCTACACGCCCACCAAGTGGCTCTCTCTGGATGGCGATTTCTCATTTTCACACGCTGAGTTTCGTCAAACGGTCGTTGGTGACGGAGTGCAAGGCAGGCACATCCCCGGAGCGGTTGACTGCGTTGTAGCCACCGGAATTGCGTTCCATCAGCCAGGCGAGCGCGGCCACGCCCGCGGTCGCGGCCAGCCCGATCCGGTAGGCCAGACCGCCGCTCCCGGCCCCGGCGATCAGCGCGACGAGCAGCGCGACGGCGAGCACGGGCACGAGCGCGTCGGCGAAGGCCGCCAGCCGTCCCACCGCGGCGGCCGGCCCGGCCAGCGCCGGATCCTTCGGGATGAAGATGGTCATGCGCGAGGCGAGCCGCGTGACGAAGAGATCGATGGCGGTCGCCGCCAGCAGCCAGCCCGCGATGACCGGCGCCGCGGCGACGGTCCGGAGCGCCGGCAGCGCAGGTGCGTCCGCGGTCACGATGGTGGTCCGCCCAGCCCGACCGCAGGCTGTCGGGCCCCGATCCAGAGCAGCCAGACGCCGAGCGCCATCACCACCAGCATCATGGCCAGGAACGGCCAGTGGTCGAGCAGGCTCATCTCGCGGCCCGGGATCACCAGCGACAGCCAGGCGGAGACCGACTTCGTGCCGTTCCGGTCGCCCTTCGCCCCGTCCCAGACCGCGAAGGCGACCACGATGGCGCTTCCGACGGCGAGGGGCGCATCGTTGGGATCGGCGTTGTCGAGTCGTCGCGACATCACCACGCGCCATATCCCGTCCCGGTAGGCCGAGGCGCCCGCGACGTCCTGTCGCTCCAGCGGCTCCGACGTGAGCGTGCCGAAGCCGGCGGCGACGAGGTCCTCGACCGAGCTCGGCCGCACGAGGGCCGAGCGGGGATTGCCCGCCGCCCGCCCGGTCAGGAAGCCGTCCGGGCCGAGGCCGGCCCCTTCGGCCAGGTCGGGCGGCAGGTGCTCGTCCTGCGGGGCGTTGGGGAAGCGCTGCTCGATGTCCTTCCGCGCCGCGAGGTCCGCGGCCCAGTCGGCCTTCCAGTGCCAGATGTTGAGCGCGCCGGCCTGCTGGCCCATGCACACCGAGGTCCCGCTGCCGAGGGCGAACTGCACCGCGGCCTGGTCGGCGAAGCGACCGACATCGATGACGTCCTCGTCGATGGTCGTATCCGTCCATTCGAGGAGCACGGCGAAGCGCTCGCCGTCGATCATCGCCCGTGCCCGTACGGTGGGCACGTTGGGCAGCAGCAGCCGCGGTGGCGCGACGGCCTGGCCGGAGAGCGTGACGTCCACCGGGCGGATGGCGTCCCAGGCCGGCGACCAGGGGTCGTCGACGGGCAGCGTCCCGTCCGAGGGGACGACGCGCACGGTGGTGCCCTGTGCGCTGGTGACCGGCACGCCGAAGGCCGTCAGCAGGGCGGTCAGGATCACCAGGAGGAGGCCGAGTGCTCGCAGCCGGCGTTCGCGCGGGATCATCAGGCGACACCTCCGAGCTGTGCGAACCGGTAGCGGTCGGCGCAGCGATCGCACAGGCGGTCGTCCGGTCGCCGGTCGGGGAACTCCGCGGCGACCAGCGCGGCGATGGCGGGCGACGGCAGGTCGAGCGTCGCGCTCGGGAAGCGGCACAGGGGACAGATGCCCGCCACCGCTCCCTGGCGCGGCTCGGACGAGAGGGTCGCGCCCGTGGCCGCGGCCAGCGCGGTGGGCTCCTCCGCCCAACGCCGCAGCTCCGGGAACGATGGCCGCGGACCGCTCCAGAGGCGCTCGACGACGGCCGCCGCGTCCCCTGCGAGCTCCGGCCAGAGGCCGGCGATTGCGCCCGCGTGAGCCGTGCGACGTCGCGCCATCCGGCCCTCGGAACCCGCGGACTCGTGCAGCGCTTCGGCGCGCGTGTCGATCGAGACGTCCCACAGCGCGTGCAGGCGCTCCGCGAAGCGGCCCCGGCCGGGGAGGCCGTCCCAGCCCGGCTCGAAGCCGAAGTCGGGGTCGATGGCGTCCTCCGTGTGGCCGAGGGCGTGGCGAGCCCAGGCGCGCAGCCCGGCCGGTTCGTCGAAGCGACGAGCCTGGACGCTCACCCCGATGCGTCGCCGCGCGGGGTCGCAGGTGATTCCCTCGACGACCGCGGCGGGCGCCTCTCCCACCAGCACCAGGTCCACGGCCGCGGCGACGCCGGGCCGCTCGTCGAGCGCGGCGGCGAGGGGGGCCATGACCTCGAGCTCGCCCAGCTCCTGCGCCGCCAGCCGCTCGAAGGCCCGCTCGCGCGACGGGACCGCCGGCTGCGCATACAGCTCGGCGGCGCGCTCGTGGTGGACGGTCAGTGCCTCGGGTCGGCCGCCGTCGGCCCGGCGCCGCAGGGTGCGCCAGGCGAGCGACTCGGCGAAGGCGGGTTCAACGCGGAATGTCGTCATCGGCATCCACTCCGCACTCGAACGCGAAGCCGTCGGGCTCCTCGAGGATCGGGCGCAGGTCCCCCGGGCCGAGCGCCTCCGGCTCGACGCCCAGCTCGCGGCCGTGTACCTCGACGAGCGCGGCGGCGAGCCCCGTGAAAGCCGCGTAGGCGCCCTCCGGGGCGCGCTGCTCGATCAGCGCGGCGAGCGCCGGGATCCAGCGCCCGGCGTGATCCCGGAGGAAGCCGGCGGCGCCCGACCGCGCCCGCTCTGCCGGGTCCGCCTCCTCGCGCGCCAGTGCCAGCGCCTCCTTGAGGGCGAGGACGGCCAGGAACTCGAGCTCGGCGGACACGTGGTCGACGCGCTCCCCGCCGGCCGAGGTCGTCAGGCCGAAGGCGTTGTAGAAGGCCGCGATATCGGCCAGCTCCTGGGCCTGTCCGAACACGTGGCGGCGGCCGTACTCGGTCTCGTAGGGCGGGCAGCCCTGGGCCACGACATGCCCGAACAGCTCGCGATGCTGTTGGGCGCGGATGGCGGGGTCCGCGGCGCCGCGGATGGACGACTCCGCGGTAACGGAGAGAGCCAGGCCGAGGGCTTCGGCCGCCTCGACCACGACCTCGGGCTCGATCCCGGCCGCCTGGGGGCCGTCGGGGTCGCGCAGGCCGGCCGCCAGCTCGCGGTACAGGTCGGCCCGGGCCAGCGCCCGGTCGAGGGCATCGCCGGAGCGGGTGAGGACGGCGGCGTCCATCAGATCGAGTTCACGCGCGGCGCCGGCCGCTGGTAGATGGGCTCCTCGACCCGCACGCGCACGGCCTCGCGGCCCTGCTGGTCGAAGCCGATGACCGTGTCGTCGTACATGCTCCAGGGCTTGCCGTCGATCTCGGTCTCGAAGACCTTCGGGCCCTCCTCGATCTCGAAGCGGAAGATGATCTTCTGCGTCGCGCGGAAGAGCTGCAGCACCGCCAGCAGCTCGCGCGAGGGTGCGCGGTAGCGCGCCAGCGCCTCGTCCACGCCGGGCCCGAACATCTGCACGAGGTAGTCGCGGGGCGCCCAGCGGGGCGGGATGTAGAAGCCGTTCGGCTCGGTCCCGAATTGCGGATAGAGGGGCAGGGCCACCTTCTCGTGGCGGACCATGAAGACGATCGGGTTCTGCGGGTCGTCTGCCCAGCTGCCATCGGCGTCCAGCGCCACGAGTCCCTGCAGGCGGATCTTGCCCGGGCAGGCGGACATGCAGCGCGTCTCCATGGGCATGCCGTCGCTGAGCGGGTCGTGGCCCTCGATGCGCGGGTAGCAGGCGACGCATTTCTCGCTCACGCGGGTGGTCGGCCGGTACATCGACTTCTTGTACGGGCAGGCCTCGACGCACTTGCGGTAGCCGCGGCAGCGCGCCTGGTCGATGAGCACGATGCCGTCCTCGGGACGCTTGTAGATCGCCTTGCGTGGACAGGCAGCCAGGCAGGCGGGGTAGGTGCAGTGGTTGCACAGCCGCTGGAGGTAGAAGAACCAGGCCACGTGCTCGGGCAGTTGCGCGCCGTCCTGCTCCAGGCCCAGCGAGCCGGGCGCCGGCCGCCCGGGGTGCGGCACGTCCTCGAAGATGTTCGGGGCCGACCACTCGTCCTGCGCGGGCTGGTAGCCGACGGCCTGCCGGACCGGCGGCGTCTCGGCCGCGGCGGCCTCGAAGATGGTCATCCCGTCGTATGACCCGTAGGGCGACTCGCGGTCGGCCGCGGCCGTGGGCTGCCAGCTCGGCTCGACGCCGGCCTTGCTGTTCGCCTCGTCGAGCAACTCCAGCACCTTGACGTCCCAGTGGCGCGGATAGCCGCCGTACGGCTTCGTCTCGACGTTGTTCCACCACATCGACTCCTGGCCCTTGGAGAAGGTCCAGGTGCTCTTGCAGGCCATCGAACAGGTCTGGCAGGCGATGCAGCGGTTGATATTGAAGACGAAGGCGAACTGCCGATCCGGATGGCTCTCCGGGTAGGGGTAGCTCATCGTCCGGCCCAGCTGCCAGTTGCGGACGTCGGCCATCAGCGTGGCGCTCCCCGTGGTGCTCCCTGGGCCGGCGGGTCGGAGGTCCCGGGGTCGGGGCGGCCCCAGCGCACGCGAGTCGTGGCCATCAGCCGGCGCACCCAGGCCTCGCCGCGGCGCCGCCAGATGACGTGCAGGCCGGCGTAGAACGGCGAGCGGAAGAGGGCCAGCAGGTGGGCGTCGTCCCAGCCGTCGCGGACGTACTCCTCGACCAGGCAGCGCGCCATCTCGTCGAAGGTCGCCTCGTCCACGGCCACCGGCACGCCGACCAGCTCGAGCGGATCGTCGGCCTCCGCGCCCTTCGCCCCGGCCGGGCCGAGCATGGGCAGCGGACGGCGGGTCACGCGCGCTTCCTGGGGCCGAGCGTCCCGGCCAGGTAGCGTTTCATCGCCGCATCCTCGCCACCGGGCGACCTGCCCTCGGTACCCGGTAGCCACGGACCGCGCCCGCCCAGCCCGCCGTCCTCGGCCTTGGTGACCTTGACCAGGGTTTCCTTGGGGACCGTGTTCAGGGCGTGGTTGTCGTTCTCGTAGCCGAACAGGAAGGCGGTGGCGTCCTTCGCCTTGTGGAAGAGGCTGTCCGTCTGGTGCATGGGCATCGACCAGTCGCGCGTGACCGACTGCTGGCTGCCGTAGCGCAGGTTGGCCTGGTAGCCCGTGCCCTCCGAGAGCGCTCGGCCGTCGGGCCGCGTCTCGTGCGCGCGGACCGACCGCTCGGTGGCCTGGAAGGCCCCGTGCTTGGTCATCACCACGCCGCGCGGATAGGCCGGGTTGTACTTGGCACGCAGCATCAGCCGCGCCACCCGGTAGAACGGGTCGTCCGGCTTCCAGCCGATGTAGGGCCGGTCGAGCGGGTTGGCGTCCACGTAGACGTAGTCGCCGTCCGCGATGCCCAGCTCCCGCGCCGTCTCGGGGTTGATGTGGAGCTGGTGCTCGCCGACCCACGGGCTGCGCGGATCGGCCCGGTAGGGGTCGGCGAAGTTGGAGTCCCAGAGGAGCGTCCAGTCGCTGGTGCTCCAGCTCGAGTGCACCCGGTGGCGCGTCTTGGGCGTGAGGCAGAAGAGCGAGTAGCCCTGCTCCCAGAGCGGGTTCTTGGTCTGCTTCACGGCCTCCCAGGGCAGGCGCACGTTGCGCACGGTGCGCTGGTCCGCGTCGAGCGCGTCCCAGGGGATGCCGTAGTCCTCCGGTCGGACCAGCGGGTTGGAGGAGACGATGACGTTGGGCAGGTACGGCGTCGCCTCGGGGCTCTCGCGGTGGACCACGAAGTTCTCGCCGTACTCGAGCGCCTCGGGGATGTCGCAGTAGCTGTTGAGCCGGCCCGTGTCGGTGAAGAAGGGCAGGCTCTCGCCGATCTGCTCGTGGAAGGGGATGCGCGGGTAGGTCCGGAAGAGCATCAGCGCGGCACCCGGCTCGCCGTACTTGCCGGCCATGATGTCGTCGAGCCGGTAACCGCTGGTGGTCACCGAGGCGTCAAAGAGGCGCTGGATGTAGACGTCCTCGCGGCCCTCAAGGAGGAACCTCCAGTAGTCGGCGAAGCGCCCGTCGCCGAGCTCCTCGCCCAGGGCGCGGGCCTGCTCGGCCAGGATGCGCGCGTCGTCCTTCGACTCGTAGAGCGGCGCGATGCCCCCCTCGGCGCGGCCCCAGACCTGCAGGAACGGGTTGGAGCAGGAGGCGGTCACCTCGTGCGTGCCCGACTCCATCCAGGACGTGGCCGGGAAGGCGAAGTCGGCGTACTCGACCGAGGAGGTCATCTCGATGTCGGTGGTGGCGATGAGGTCGATCCGCGGGTTGACGTTGCGGATCATCTCGTAGTGGTGCTTGGCGTTGTTGAGCAGGTTGACGTTGGTGGTCCAGATCGCCTTCGTGGGCGTGGGCATGTGGCTCTTGCCGGTGAAGACCTTGCGCCCGAACCGGGGCGTCTCGACCACGAGCGGCCGATCGCCGTGGTTCCAGTAGGCCGGCTCCTCGCCGTAGCCGTAGAGGTGGGCCTTGATCTCCGAGCCGGAGACGCCGGGGTCGAGGTTGGGCGCGAAGGGGTCCTCGGCGATCCAGCCCTTGAAGCCGGGGCCCGTCGTCGGGTGGCCCTGGAAGAGGGCGCTCTTGTAGTTGCCGGCCCAGGTGTAGACACCGGCGCCGGGCCGGCCGATGTTGCCCGTGAGCATGAAGGGCAGGTAGGTCGCCCGATTGGCGAGCGTCGCGTGGAACCAGTGGTTGACGCCCTCGCCGACGTGCGCCGAAGCGGGCTTGATCGTCGCGATGTCGGTCGCGAGGCGCTCGATCAGCTCGCGCGGTGAGCCGGTGATCTCGACCACCGTGTCGAGGTCGTAGTCCTCGAGGTGGCCGCGATACGCTGTCCAGGTCGTCATGGCCTCGACGGTGGAGCCATCGGCCAGCTCGAGCGCGCTGCTCCACTCGAGCGCCGGCCGGATCCCCTTCTCATCGAGGCGCTCGCCGACGTCGTCACGTGTCACCGCCGCCGGGGCGCGCCGCCCCTCATCCCAGACGACGAAGTCGCCGAGCTTCTCGTATTGCTCGGGCATGAGCCCCTGGCGCCTGAAGGACGCGCCCTCCCTGGTCAGGCCGGCCTGGTAGCCGGGGAAGAGCTCCGCCGCGCGGACGCGACGCCCGGTGTCGGTCCGGATGAGCATGGGCAGGTCGGTGAAGCGGCGCACGAAGTCGGCGTCGTAGCGGCCGCTGTCCATGAGCAGCTTCGTGATGCCCAGGAAGAGCGCCGCGTCGGTGGCGGGGCGGATGGGGATCCAGTAGTCGGCCTTGGTCGCCGGCGGGCTGTACTCGGGCGTGATGGTCACGATCTTGCCGCCACGCTCCATCGTCTCGATGAAGAAGTGCGACTCGGCCATCTTGTTCTCGACGAGGTTCTTGCCGACCTGGATGGAGAGCTTCGAGAAGCGCAGGTCGTTGAAGTCGACGTCGGCCGACTGGAGGCCGTGGACGTAGGGGAAGCCCGGCGCCTGGTCGCCGTGCCAGGTGTAGTTGGACCAGAGCCGGCCGCCCTTCGCCTCCTCCGGCCCGACGCCCCGGATGTCGGCGTCGAGCAGGGCCATCATGTTGCCGAAGCGGTACATGCCGTACTTGCCGATGACACCCAGGAGGCCCATGCCGCCGCGGAACTTCAGCGTGCGCGTGCCCGCCCCGCCCATGGCGTCGAGCATCTCGGGCGGGTAGCCCTCGACTTCCAGGCGCCGGCGGCCCTCGTCGCCGCTGTACGTCCGCGCGATCGCCACCAGGCCCTTCGCGAAGTATCGCTGGGCGTCCTCCCAGGAGGCGCGCACCAGCTCGTCGGAGCCGCGTGCGTCGAACAGGTACTTCGAGCGCAGCTCCGGGGTCAGGTAGGGGAAGCCGTCGTCGGCCCACGCCTTCCAGCCCTTGCGGAGGAGCGGGTACCTGAGGCGGAACGGGCCGTAGACGCGCCGATGGACCTGGTAGCCCTTGGCGCAGCCGCGCGGGTGCCAGGCCGCCGTGGCGGTGTTCCCGTACAGGTCGGCGTAGCGCCCCACGTCGTAGTTCTGCTCGGTGCGCATCACCACGCCGTTGCGCACCATCGCCCGCAGCCGGCAGGAATGGGTGTCGTTGGGCGAGCAGACGAAGGTGTACGAGCCGTCGTAGCGGTACTGGTCGCGGTAGACGTCCTCCCAGCCGCGGTCCGGGTAGGCGGCCAGCGGGTCGGCCACGTCGACGGGTTGGAGGAGGGCGAAGGGCGAGCGGCGCTGCGCGGCGAGCACCACGGCGAGGGTGGCGCTGCCGGCGGCCGCGGCGGCGAGGAACTCCCGACGGGTCAGGCGTGGCACGGTCGGCGGTCTCCGGCGCTGGGTCGACGTACGACACGGCCCGCTGCGGACGCGGGGGACGCGCGTGGTCGGGGGCCGCGCGCGGGCCGTCGCCAATCTGAACCGCTGCGCTAAGGGTTGGACAGGGCCGAATGGCACATCGCCCGGGGAGCGCCGGCACTCGCAGGACCGGGTCAGATCCCCTCGATGGAGCGCGCCGCCATGCGTGGCCCGAAGCGCGGCGCGGAGATCCCCGAGGCCTCGAGGAGGCGCTGCACGCGGCCGCGCTGACCCACGTAGGGCTCGAGCAGCTCGAGCATGCGCCGGTCGTCGCCGCGCGGCTCTCCGGCCAGGGCCCAGCAGACCAGGTTGGGCAGGTGGAAGTCGCCAACGCTGACGGCATCCGGGTCGCCGAGCGCGATGCGGGCCGTCTCGGCGGCGGTCCATGGCCCGATGCCCGGCAGCGTCTCCAGCCGGGTGCGGGCCTCGTCCGGCGGCCGGGCCACGAGCGCCTCGAGCGCCGTGGCGCGAGCGGCCAGGCGGATGATCGTCTCGGCCCGCCGCCGCTCCAGCCCCAGGGGGTGGAAGGCGTGGTAGGGGAGGGCGGCCAGGGACTCCGGCGGCGGTGGCACGAGCAGACCGGCAGCCACGTCCACCGGCCCCGGCGCAGGCTCTCCGTAGCGCTGCAGGAGCCGAAGCCGCACGCGGCCCGCCTCCAGCCCCGTGATCTTCTGCTCGAGGATGGCCGGCACGAGCGCCTCGAAGACGGCGTTCGAACGCCCCATGCGCAGGCCAGGCAGGCGCCGCACGAGATCGCGCAGCAGCGGGTGCTCGGGCCGCAAGGGCTCGGGATCGTCGCGCTCGCCGACCAGGTCGGGCGCGGCGTCGAGTGCCCACTCGGCCCCCGGCCCCCAGGCCTCGATCTCGACCTCGTCGCCCAGGTGGCACAGGCGCTCGGTCGCCGGGCCCTCGGGGGTCCGGGTCGCCCGCACGACCTCCGTGCGGCCCTGGAAGCGGATCGTCGGGTCGCCCCCGCCGTGGCGCAGCGGCGCCAGCGTCAGGAGCAGGTCGACCGGGTGGCGCGGGCGGAGGCGGCGGAGCGTGGGTTCAGCTCTCCTCGGCGAAGACGTAGCGCCAGAGGAGGCCGGCCACGACCGAAGCGGCCAGCGGGCCGACGAGCCAGACGTACCAGTCGTCGAAGAACCCGGCCGCGACCGCTGGCCCGAACCAGCGCGCCGGGTTCATGGCCGCGCCGGTGAGGGGCCCGGCGAAGAGGATGTCCGCGGCGATGGCCAGGCCGATGGCCAGCCCGCCGATCTTCGGGCCGCGCGGGTCCACGGCTGTGCCCAGCACCGCGAAGACGAGCAGGAGCGTCGTGACCAGCTCGATCACGATGCCCGTGACCGGCGAGATGTCCGGGCCGAGCGCGGGCGTGCCGAGGTGGGTCGGGCTCCAGACGGCCTCGCTGAAGACGGCCCGCAGCAGGAGGCCGGCCGCCAGCGCGCCGGCGGCCTGGGCCACGATGTACCAGCCCGCTCGAGCGGCGGGGATCCTGCCGGCCACCAGCACGGCCGCGGTCACCGCGGGGTTGAAGTGGCCGCCCGAGACGGCCCCGAACGCGGAGACGAGAACGGCCAGCACGAGGCCGTGAGCAAGGGCCACGCCGACCAGCCCGCCGCCGCCCCCGGCATAGGTCGTGACCACGACGGCGCCGGCGCCGACGGTGAAGAAGATGAACGTGCCGATCGCCTCCGCGACGAGCGCGGGGCGCAGGGTGCGATCCATCGGGTCAGTCCCTCCTCGAACCATCCGGGCCTGGGTCGGCGCCATGCTAGCCGGTCGCCCCGAGCGCCGTCTCGACAACGCTTCGGCTACGCTGGCCGCATGACCGCCACGATCCCCTCGCCGCGCATTCGCGCCTGGTGGGAGCGTCCGGGCCTGGAGGCCGTGGACGGCCGCCTGCGCATCGCCGGCCGTGATGCGGAAGAGCTCGCCCGCGCCGGGACGACGCCCCTGTACGTCTACGACCTGGAGCGCGTGCGCGAGAATGCCGGGGCGCTCCACGCGGCGTTGGATGGGGCTGGGCTGCCTCACCGGCTGCGCTTCGCGCTGAAGGCGAACCGCGAGCCTGCGGTGCTGGCCGCCCTGCGTGGGCTGGGTGGTCCGGGGGAGCCGGGCAGCGTGGGCATCGACGCCTGCTCGCCGGGCGAGGTGACGCACGCCCTGGCCCACGGCTGGCGCGCCGACGAGATCAGCTTCACGGGCACGAACGTCTCCGAGCGCGACCTGGACGTGCTGCTGCCGGCCGGCGTCCACCTCAACCTCGACGCGATCAGCCAGCTCGAGCGCGTGGGGCGGCGTGCGCCCGGCACGACCGTGGGCCTGCGGGTCAACCCCTCGGCCGGCGCCGGCTACCACGACGGCCTCGCCTACAGCGGCGAGCGGCCCACGAAGTTCGGCATCTACGCCGACCGGCTCGACGAGGCGGTGGCCGTGGCACGGCGCCATGACCTGACCATCGACACGCTCCACTTCCATGCCGGATCCGGCTGGCTGGGCGACGGCCTGCCCGCCTTCGAGGTGGCGCTGGCGTCGGCCACGGCGATGGCCCGCCGGCTGCTCGTGCTCGGCTGCCCGCTGGCCGAGGTCAACGT
>Ga0209126_1000791_pt1 | contig 10830 bp, 7 predicted proteins | sample RifCSP19_1_FD_184024 | JGI IMG/M metagenome (GOLD analysis project Ga0209126, IMG submission 184024) | Soil microbial communities from Rifle, Colorado - Rifle CSP2_sed 19_1 (SPAdes) (version 2) | ecosystem: Environmental > Terrestrial > Deep subsurface > Rock core/Sediment | place: Rifle...
TGTCCGGCAGTGCCTACCTTGAGCAAGAGGTACATGGCCATACAATATCCTCCGAGTCCAAAAAACACTCCGTGACCCAGGCTTAAAATACCCGTATAACCCCAAATCAGGTCTATTCCCAATGCTAAAATAGCCAACGCCATAAATTTCCCAAGCAAGTTCAAGCGAAAATTGGATACCCAAAACCGTGAATTTTCACCAGGTAGTACATTAAGTAAGGGAAGTAATATCAGGAATACAGAAACAATCATTCCCATAATAAACCATTCGTTCCTCCAGACAGCCTTTTTGTAATCAATGCTCATATCCCTACCCATGCGTGCCTCCAGATAATCTTTTTTAATCAAAATTAATATCCTTAATTACGCCCTCTTGATGCGGAAAAGCCTGTTGGCTTAAACCGTAAAAATATAATAACCAAAAGAAATACAAGAACTTTACCCATACTTGCCGTTGTAAAGAATTCAAAAATAGAATTAGTTTCACCCATTCCAAAGGCGCCTGCAATAGAACCCACAATCTTGCCAACTCCACCAAGAACAACCACCATGAAACAGTCTACAATATAATTCTGTCCTGTCGATGGACCAACCGAACCTAGCAAACTTATATTACAACCGGCAATTCCAGCTAATCCCGACCCAAGAGCAAAGGTAAAGGCATCTATTTTACGGACAGGAATACCCAAGCAATCGCTCATAGTACGATTTTGCATCACTGCCCTGATCTTTAACCCCAGGCGAGTGCGTAAAAGTAAAAAGTATATCGCCGCAACAACTAATGCTGTAAAACCAATAATAAATACCCGCTTATAGGGCAATTGAAGGCCCGCCATCACAGGAATTCCTCCCGTAAGCCACACGGGACTCGCAACGTCAACGTTATTAGCGCCGAATATTTGCCTCACAAGCTGCTGAAGCATCAAACTAACTCCCCACGTCGCCAACAAGGTATCGAGCGCCCGGCCGTACAATAAACGAATAACTGTCCCTTCCAATAATAACCCAAAAAGCGCTGTAACTATAAATGATACAGGCAACGCCACCAAAAAATAGAGTCCAAAAACACCTTCGCTAAAGTAATTTTTAAAACACAACTGTATCACATAAGAAACATAACATCCCAGCATCATAAACTCACCGTGAGCCATGTTAATGACCCCCATGACTCCGAAGGTAATTGCCAGACCGATAGCAATAAGGAGGTATATTGAACTGACACTTACACCGTTAAAGAGTTGCTGAATTACGGTGGCAGTTTGTTGTTTCTTTTCTATTTTATCGATTGTTTTTTTCAACGCATTTTTTACCTCTTCGTCCTTTTCTTTTTCTTGCGCCCTTCCCAAGTACATAATAGCATCAGGATTACACAATTCACCGAGAAATTCAGCCGCTTCTTTCCGTACAATTTGATCTTTGTCTAACAGTTTAATTTTTTGTATTGCCTCTACAATTAAGACCTTTACTTTCTCATCCTTTTCCATGGCTAAGGCTTTGCTCAGGGAGGAAAGGATATCCGCACTATCCTGTTCTCCTAACATAATTCGTCCAAACAAGGAGGCTCCCTCCACATCAAAAGTATCCAAAGCAAAATTTACCTCTCCTTTATTACCCAACACCTCTGCGGCAGATTTTCTAACTGATGGATTGCTATCCAATAATTTGATTCTATTTAAGGCAATTTCTATCAAATAATTTACCTCTTCATCCGATTCCGTACTCCACAAATTGTTCAATGCCTCCAAGGCCTTTTGGTCTTCCAGGTTCCCAAGTTCCCTGACGGCATTTTTTTTAACCTCTTTGTCCTGATCTGATAGCATCGAGATTAACCTGTCTACTTCTTTAGATGGCGCTTCTGAATAAGCCACATTACCAAATCCCACTGCTAACAGGAGGCACAATACAATTACTATTTTCATACTGAGAAAACTCCGATCATTTGAGTTTATAAACCGAATTTTATATTCACAGAATTAACGATATCGTTACTTATATGTTGCTTAGATTACTTCCTAAATATTTAAATACGTACTATCCACCTGTATCTGATAAGGGAATAACAAGTAACCGTAGATTTTAGACGTGACGAATAGCTACAATATAAAGAACTTTATTACAAGTTTTTGCATTAGGGGGAACACCCAAGGTCTGCGATTTCACCAAAAGGAATGGGAGTAAGCTTATGGGAAAATACGCAAAACCTTAGAGGTATTAAAAGTGTCCCCCTGATTTGATAATACTTTACTTCAACTACCCATTCGTAGTAGACTGCATCTTTAGAAACAACTATTTTCATGCTTCAATTTATCCATGTCTTTTTCTTTTCATGTAAGCCACCTTTTGTGTGCTACGCACTTTCGAGAGTGCGTAGCACATCCACATGGTAAAACATTGTCACTGCAACACTACGTCTTTTAAAGATTACCTCCTAGATACTACCTGTAGAAAAGAGTTTTTTCATATTTTCCAAAAAACTATCCAATTTATTTTCTAAATCGTAGACCTTCTCTTCAATAGAATCTAACCTTTTGTTAACGGCGTCTTCTCCACCTGACGTTGATTTTGGTTCATCAGCCTCTTTTGCGCTCTCGTGCTTCGCAGCGCTTGCAACCTTTAATATTTCATAATCGCTGCCTCTCGTCTTTGGGTCGATAGTAATGGTTCCACCCTGGGATTGAGCACAATCTTTGTCGGGATTCGTGAATCTACTCCAAGGCATAGGTCGTACAGGTCCTGGTGTCTTCCACACAACCTTGAACTGCCCGTTTTTCAAAATTTGGCCAATCTGCACAATTTTCCAATAATGTTGATTCTCTGGGTCGAGTCTGACCAAACCTTCCGGCGCTTGCATTTCAAGATTTCTCGCAGCTTCACGAATGGCATCAACATCGGTTGATTGCGCTGCTTCTACTGCCATTGCCCATATTTTTACATTGATATACTGCGCCTCGATAGGATCATCGGTAACACGGTCTTTCCCAAAACGAGCCTTAAAATTCTCTACAAATACCGTATTTTCTGGTGTACTCATACTCTGGAAATAATTCCATACAGCGTAATGGCCTTCCGTCAATTCACCGCCAATACCGCGAAGTTCGTCTTCGGCAATGCTCACGGACATTACAGGAATATCCTTTGCCGTAATTCCTGCATCTCTCAGTTGTTTAAAAAAAGCCACGTTGCTGTCGCCATTAACGGTATTGAATATCACATCAGGCTTTGCCGCTTTTATCTTATTTACCACAGTAGAATATTCCATATGACCAAGAGGGGTATACTCCTCTCCAACCAGCACTCCGCCTTCCGCCTTCAGTTGCGCTTTGATAATCATGTTTGTTGTTCTTGGAAATACATAATCAGAACCCAACAGGTAAAATCTTTTTTTGCCCTGTTTTAAAAGCCACGACACGGCTGGGCATGTCTGCTGGTTCGGTGTGGCCCCTGAATAAATTACGTTCTTGGAACATTCATTCCCTTCATATTGGACAGGATACCACAGAAGGTGGTTGTACTTTTCGAATACGGGAAGAACCGCTTTCCGGCTAGCAGAAGTCCAGCAGCCGAAAACAGAACACACCTTATCTTGCAGGATAAGTTTTTTAGCCTTTTCGGCGAAAGTAGGCCAATCAGATGCGGGGTCTTCAACAACAGGAACAACCTTTCTTCCCCCTAAAAGACCACCTTCGGCATTAATCTCATCAATAGCCATTAAAACAACGTCATGAAGCGAAACTTCGCTAATAGCCATAGTGCCGCTTAAAGAATGTAATACCCCAACCTTGATTGGTTCCTTTTCTTCTGCATTGAGTACTTGGGACCCGATAAACATTCCCATACCAAGAATAACCGCAACAGTAAGAGCCATCCTTTGGGTACTTCGTAAAAAATTTACCCATCCAAAAGATGGTATCTTTCTACTTTTTGTTTTGCTAAACATCTTATTCCTCCTCCTCATTACAAAAGGTACCATAGAACTGAGAAGCCTCTCCCTCCTTTACAGGGATGTGTCTATTGAGTAAATCTCAAAAGACGCCTCTCGCATTTCCTAAAATGTCATCCATACTTGTAGACCGGGAATAACCTCTGTCTCTGTATGATCCGTTAAAGGACTGTCTACCACCTGGATATTAGGTTCTAACCACACATTATTGGTAAGCTTGTGTCTCCAGAAGATATCCACCGTATTCTCTCTATCGTCGGTACCAAATGCTTTCTCATACGAACGCCCCCACCGTGCAGATCCATAACCAACACCGACAAACTCCTTGGCAGAATAGGTATCGCCGTCTGAAATCCAGCCAATAGTGGCGTTCCAGTGAGATCTAACGCCATTCATACTAGATTTAAATATATCGTCATCTTCTGAAACACTGTACCGGGCATTGATAATAAAATTGCTGCTCAACCATTGATCAAAAAGACATCCTATTCCACTGTTAATTCCCGATGGATTTAAAGTAGCCCCCGTTGCGGTATCTACCGGACTCGAATCACCACTCTTTGTTAGACCATAGAAGATTTTATAAGCACCTTGCAGACCAAATATTTTTGGCCTAAAGGCAATTTCAGATGTCCATGAGGTTAAATCCTGGGCAGCATTAAAGCCGGCAACATTGGCAGGAGAACCTCTGATAGCATTTCTTGTGGTAAACATGGACGAGGTTTGTGTTGTCTGAATGCTCGTACGAAGTGTCCATAAATCAGCCGGATCATACCTAATTGTTAAAGCAGGCACACTTGGGGCATCGGCTTTTAATTCAGATACTAACCCTAACCACGCACCGACACTTAAACTAGGAAATGACCATCCTTCGCAGATCGTCACATCGCTGTTATCAAAACCAACGTCACCAGATGTCCCTGTGGGGTCTTCGTGGTTTAGCCAGTCCATAATTCCCGTAGCGATCTGCAACCCTTTCGTGGGTTTCCATATCGTATGGGCCTTGTAAAGGTTTACATTACCTCTGCCAAGGTCGTTGAAAGCGCTGCGATCGATTGTAATTTCGTTTGACGGAAGACCCTCACTAACGTTTCTCCCACCTGCAGCGTTTAATTCTGTGATAAAATCGAGTTGATTAGGGACAATCTTTGCTCGAGCATCAAACCATAGACGACCTACAACCCCTAATTGATCACGATTTGTCCCTGTGAGATACTGAACCATTCCATCGACACGTCCACCAAATTTAATCCTGCCTTCACAAACATCAGTTACATATGCAGGCTTGTATTTCTCCAAAGCAACCTTTACGTCCTCTGTAGTTGTACATGCCTCAGTGACCTTTGTTTCTAAATTATCCAACCTTTGTTCCAATTCTTCAACACTGGCTGCCCTTCCACTTTTCAACGTGCCTATTAGCAGACAGCTTCCTATTATAACCATCATAAATAATTGTTTTTTGTACATACTTTAATCTCCTTTCTTAAAGACAATCCCTACTTGAAGACAATATAAAATATATTTATTTCATAATTCATCACCTCCTTTCTTAAAGTTCTTATAATGAAATTATTCCTAATTTCTACTATGTCCATTAACGGGGAGCAGTGCACAAAAACCAGACCAGATTAACAAGCTTAATTGTAAAATAAATTCATTTTTAATAAATAGTTTATATATACTATATCGCAACAATAATTAATACTATGTGCATAACATATCTAATTTCAATTACTTAGAGCTTATTATATCTGCCTTAAAACACGTATATTTCAATTTTATGTAATATCTTCTCACTATTAGCCAGAGTTTTTAAAAATATAGTTGTCATAACTTACTGTTATTATTAAACTTATTTTATCGATTTTTTGAAAATTCATCGCATCAACCTATAAAGAGAAAAAACGGGAGTTTTGTGTTAAAGATAAAGGTCAAACCGGAAGATTTTATTGTTGAAGAAATTGTTGATATTTCACTTACTCAAACTGGGGATTTCTGTGTCTATCTGCTCAAAAAAAGGGGATGGAATACCGTTGATGTTTTAAAAAACCTTTCCACTAAACTCAACATACCGTCCGCAGATTTTTCGTATGGCGGCAAAAAGGATAAATATGCCCTCACATCGCAGTATATAACAATCGCACGGCAGAGCTATAAACAAACAACTCCCGATGTTTCCACCCCTTTGCAAGGGGGAGTAGAAAGAGGGGTAAAAAACCCTTGGATTAAGCGTAGGAATTTACAGTCTCCTTCTGTGGTAAATTCTGCAGAGATTGAAAGGCTTATTCCAACGAAGTTAGACAAGGAAAACTATTCGCTGAGCTTTATAGGGCTCATGGACAGGCCTATGGGACCTGACATCATTAATGGTAATAAATTTCATATCGTTGTGAGGAATCTTACAGAAAATGAATTGAAGTCAGCCTTGAGTGAGATTGAGTGCGTAAAAAAAGATGGTTATCCTAATTATTTTGACGATCAGCGTTTTGGCAGTTTTGATGCCCGGCAGGGATTTGTTGCAGAAAAGATCATCAAGAAACACTACAACGGTGCACTGAAGATATATTTTTCCCGTATCCATCCAGAGGATAGCAAAGATGAAAAGGAGCATAGGAAATTTCTTTACGAAAACTGGGGTAATTGGCAGGCATGTCTTACAAGGGCTACGGGTAGGTTTGAGAAAGAGGCATTCAGTTATCTGGAGAAACATCCGAAAGCTTTCGTCCCAATCCTTCAAAGAATATCACATGAAGAAATGGTGCTCTTTTTTTCTGCATATCAATCGCACCTGTGGAACGAAGTTTTAAGGAAAATTATCCGATCGGTTGTTAACCATGATTTAATGTACAGGAATTTTAAACATAGCTCCTCCCCCTTGATCTTACAGTTGGACAATATTTTGCTGGACAAAGTGAAGAACAAAAGGCATACTATCATGCATGATGGCAAAAGGGACACAAAGAGGGGAGGGAGGATACGAGGGATATAGTGGAGAGGGGAGATACTGGGAGAGCAAACTGAGTGAATTAGGTAAGATCAGGTTAGTATTAGTAAGAGGGGAAAATGATCCCAAGTATAGAATTTGGAAAGAGATGCTGGAAGAGCACCATTATTTGCATTCAGCAAAATTGTATGGTCAGCAGATAAAGTATTTAATAGAGAGTGAAGAAGTGGGGTGGGTAGGCGCAATGGGGTTTTCATCGGCATCGTGGAGGATAAAGCCACGAGATGAGCGAATAGGATGGGATGAAGAGGCAAGGAGGAGGGACTTAAAGAGAGTAGTGTGTAACAGTCGTTTTTTGATAGTTCCGTGGTTGAGGGTGAAAAACCTTGCATCGCATGTAATATCATTGGGATTGAAGAGACTTCCTGGGGATTGGGAAGAAGCGTATCAAATAAGACCGATCTTGGTAGAGACCTTTGTGGATAAGGAGCACTTTGAGGGGACGTGTTATAAAGCCTCGAATTGGGCATATTTGGGAGAGACGAAAGGGCGAGGGAGGAACGATAGGTATCACCAGAAGGGGCGTTCGAGGAAGTATGTATTTGCTTATGAGTTGGAAGGTGGAATATTGGGGACTGAATCACCGGTGGAACGGGAATGGGACTGGGTAGAGGAGGAATTTCAGAATGTAAAACTTCCCAACGAGGCGAAGAAGAAAAGGTTGGTTATGTTAACACGGGATTTTTTTTCCCGACCTGCATCGCCACTACCGCTGGTATGTGGAAGTGAGGCGAAGTTGAAGGGGGCATATAGATTTTTTGGGGATGAGAGGGTGAAACCTGAGGATATATTAGGTTCACACATAGAGCAGACGATACGGAGGGCAAAGGAACACAAGGTGGTACTTTCGGTAAATGACACGACGAGCATGAATTTATCTAACCATGGAGCTACGGAGGGGTTAGGGTGTTTGTCGACAGATAAAGGGGAACACGGGTATTTTCTGCATGACACGGTGGTCTTTACCTCGAGCGGTATCCCCTTGGGTGTGTTAGATGCGCAGACATGGGCAAGGGAGCCTGAATCTCATAGGAAAAAGGCAAAGAGAAGGCAGAGGCGGAGTTAGAGATACGGTTTCGAGAAGTAAGGATAGTGAATCCCAAAAGGGATAAAGAGGAGGTAAGGCTGTGGGCAATACGAGCGAAAGAGGCGTTACCACCCGCAGGGGAAAAGGCGCTTGACTGGAAATTGTTAACGAATATAGAAGTCAGAGACTTTGAGCAGGCATGTGAAAAGGTGCAGTGGTATACGGTGCGATTTCGGATAGAGGTTTTTCACAAGATATTGAAGAGTGGGCGTAGGAGTGAGGACAAGAGGCTGGGGAGTCTGGATCGGCTGGAGAGGTGTTTGTCCATTGATATGATAACGGCATGGAGATTAATGTATTTAACCATGCTGGGCAGAGAGACGCCGGAGGTTGCAAGTGAATTATTTTTTAGCGAGCAGGAAATAGAGGTTTTAAAACTGATCAAATACGGTGGAGAATATGCCTCAAAAACTTATCTTTACCCACATTTTTTACTGGACAAATCATGGTGGAGATAATGAATGAGGGGTAAGTTCTGTAACAAAAACTTTCCACATAGCGGTCATATCATCAAGTCTTTGTATTGAAAGCCAGAGCGTTTGCGTTCCTGGCTCACCATCCCCTTTGCGACCTAAAAAACCACCTAAACTTGCCACCATTCGAACCGCTTCCCGGATTTAACGGTGGAATCGGACTTTTAGTTTTATACGCTACCAACGCCTTCCACTCCGCTTCTTCAAAAAATACTGTGCATGGAACATCCGGTACTTCCCTGCCAAGTTTCGTTAAATAATATATCCGCCATGCAACTACCATATCGATTGCCAGACACGCTTCTATGCGATTGGCATTTCCAAGTTGCCTTTGCTCTATTTGACACCCACTCTTTAATGTCCTATGATAAACCTCTATACCCCATCGTTTGGTATACCATTGCAATTTCTCCACTGATTCTTCAAATGTATTCACGGGAATTGTTGTTAACAACATCCATTCCAAGGGGGTAACTGATTCCGGTGCATTCTCTTCCTGCGCCAGTATTGCCCAAACCCTTATATTCCCTTTTCCTTGTTTCCCTGTGGGAGGTCTCAATTCCACCGAACCATAACGGATTGCTAATTCTGTTTCCCGTGACGGCTGATTCCCTTTCCGGGGAATTTTGATCCGCTGAATCCCACCTACAGGACGACCGTTTATATAATCCCATAAATGTTCCTGTTCATTTAACAAACCACGATTATGTCCCGCTCGAACTAATAACTTCGGACCCTTTGTACCTCCTAATGCTAATTCAAATAACTCATATATATCTGCCTCTCTGTCTCCAACACTGACTATAACGGTTTTCGCACACCGCTTTTGTATTTCCGCTGCCGACTTGAAACTGACCAGCCATTTATTGCTCTCCTTCCCTTCTATCGGCAGCTTATGGCGCTGATGTTTTTTACCATAGCTCTCTGCGTCCCTCGCCCAGCATTGCACATTAAACAACCCTAACGGCGTCCCCTCAAGATTAAATGCCATTGTATCATGTACCATTAGCCCGATTACTTCACTCCCCTTTGAACCAATAGGACCAAGATTCTCTGTCGCTGGATGCAGACTATAATTTAAACTCGTTGTATCCTGCACCGCCAACACCACCTCTTCTTCCCTTATCCGATTCATGGTTGACTGATAATGCGAACCCAGTATTGTCTCCATGCTACTTTCCTTGTTATCCAAAAATCGATATGCTGCTTTCGCCCCTGCCCTGCTTTGACATGCCTGGGGTATATTCGCCTGCGGTTTCGCATAAAAATCACGAGCCATCAGTATCAGCCTCCTTCTCAACCTCAAGTCCCAAAGACCAGCATTCCCAAACTCTTCTTCCGCCCAGTCGGAAAACCCCTTCGCTTCTACAACTTCCTTCTTCTGCCCTTCACACAACTGCTTACTTACATCGCTCTGTAACGGATAAAGATAGATGTCTTTGACCGGTAGTGCATACTCATTCCCAACGTCCTGTCTGCCTCGCCCCTGCGTCGTTCCTACATGCTGAAAATTTGCCGCCTGATAACACGTACCTAAAAACCGCCCCTTCTCTACAAATGTTTCCACGAGTACTGGCTCTATCCCTTCTTGCCCCGCCCAATCCTTCTTCATTTGCCTCATACTCATCGATAATACATGGGATGCTAAATTCTTGACTTTCACTTGGGGTACTATCAAAAATCTACTATTACATACAATCCGGTTTAAATATTTTAACCGGTTTTCTTCATTCCACCCTATCCATTCCTCTCGCGCCCTCAATCGCCACGCCGCTGAACTGAATGCTAATGCTCCTATCCACCCAAAACTCTCGCTTCTAATTAAATACCTTATCTGTTTCCCGTATAATTTCCCATGTCCCAAATAATGATACTGCTCTATCATTGTCTTCCAATTTGCATAGTTCCCATCTCGCCAATTATGTACTCTAACAAGCTCTATTTCCCCAAGCTCCTCTATACTGCACTCTATCCTTGTCCCTTCTGTCTCCAATACCTCTTTTGGCTCTTCTGTATTATTATTGGACATCCTTCCTGGATGCCTAGCATACTGACTCGCTTTTGCTCTCTCTACTCCTGTATTTTTAACCCCCTCCGCTTTCATGCACACTATTTTATTTTATCATTCTTCAATTGTCCAGTAAAAAATGTGGAACATGTTAAGCTTGATGGGGGAGGCTAGGTGGGGGTGAAAGAAAAACTACGCACCCTCCCCTAACCCCTCCCATCAAGGGAGGGGAATATTTAGTTACCGAAGGACTAATTTAGTGTTAAGGAATTTTCAATCTTGTATAATTTCCCCTCTAGAAAGAGGGGATAAAGGGGTG
>Ga0209126_1000797_pt1 | contig 10799 bp, 5 predicted proteins | sample RifCSP19_1_FD_184024 | JGI IMG/M metagenome (GOLD analysis project Ga0209126, IMG submission 184024) | Soil microbial communities from Rifle, Colorado - Rifle CSP2_sed 19_1 (SPAdes) (version 2) | ecosystem: Environmental > Terrestrial > Deep subsurface > Rock core/Sediment | place: Rifle...
ACGTTCGTTGCCTGGCAGGGTGAAATAATCCAGGTATGGCTGTGCCCCGGCGGCGTGCCAATCATGGTTGCCCAGGCTGGGGAAAAAGCGGTTGACGTCAGATCCATCTCCATATCCTCCCAAATAGGGGAAGATGAATTCATGGTAGAACTGCCCGATGTTCTCGTCGATGGTGGAGGAGGCCCCATCCGGGTAATTATTGTCGCCGGTGGTGATGATCAATTCGGGTCCCCAACTCTTAACCAGAGCAGCTACATCTGCTTCCTCCTGGCTCCCTTCACCATAGTCGCCGATCACCGCGAAGCTCACCGTTTCTTGGCTAGGTGTTGGAGAGGGCGTTGGCGAGGGAGTCGGCGAGGGAGTCGGAGAGAGCTGCAAAGCCCGGAAGATGATCGGTAAAAGATTGAGCTGGGTAACTGCCGGCGATTGTGTGGATGGCACTCCATTCGGCGAGCTCAAGATGAGCGCGGGTGTGGTCACTACCGAGTAATACCCGATCGCCAAAGCAACCAGCAGGCTGACCAGTAAACGGACTGCCAGCGGACTTCTCAAGCGAGATAGGGCGGACGAGAGTTTCTGAGTCATTTCTCCTCCAATCGAAACAAGCTCCCCGTAGGATCCACAAGATACACCTCGCCTTTCTCGTCTTCGCCGAAGGAGGTGATCGTGGTACCAATTTGGAACAGAAGAGCGTTCTGCCAGGCCCCACCGCCATCGCGGAAGAGGCCCCAGATGAGGCCAGAGCCGTAATCGCCGTACAGGTAGACGCCTTGCCAGGCTGGAAGGCGCTCGCCGCGGTAAACGTAGCCGCCGATCACCGAAATGCCCTGGTCGTGGCCGTATTCTACCACCGGATCGATCAGATCCAAGGCGGCTGGCGGTGAGGAACTTAAATATGGATGGGCGCCTTCACGATAATTCCAGCCGAAGTTGGCGCCTCCAGGGCTGCCGATTGGTAAAAAGTCGATCTCCTCCCAGGAGCCCTGCCCTACATCGCCGATATACAGGTCGCCGGTCAGACGGTCGAAGGAAAACCGCCAGGGGTTGCGCAGGCCTGAGGCCCAGACTTCCGGGGCGCCGCCACTCGCAACATAGGGATTGTCCATTGGGATGGCATAGGGTTCACCACCGTTCACGTCCAGGCGCAGAAGCTTACCCAACAGGACCTCCAGGTTTTGCCCATTGCCCTGTGGATCGCCGCCGGAACCGCCATCCCCCAAACCAAGATAAAGATAGCCATCCAGGCCGAAGGCCATGCCCCCGCCGTTATGGTTGGGGTAGGGTTGGGGCACGCCAAGCACCAGGGTCTCGCTGGCTGGGTCAGCCCGATCGGGATCGCTCGAGACACTGAAGCGGGCGATGACCGTATCGCCATTCAGGTCGGTGTAATTGACGTAGAAAAGGCCATTCTGTTCGTAATCCGGGTGAAAGGCCAGCCCCAGCAGACCACGCTCGCCGCAGCAACCGACCTGACTGCTGATGTCCAGGAAGGGATCGGGCATTACAGTCTCCTCACGGACGATGCGGATCACGCCGGGCTGTTCCAGGACAAACAGCCGCTGGCTGCCGTCGCCGGCGTTCGCCAGGCCAACCGGGCGGTTCAGTCCCCCAGCCATTGGCTGCCATTGGTATCCAGCCGAGTCAGGAAACTCCCCCCGCTGCGTAAGAGGGGCAATCGCTGTGGGGGTGATAGTAACCGGCAGGGGAGAAGGGGAAGGTTGCGAGGTAGGGGTTGTTGACGGGAGGGGCGTCGGAGAGGCCTGCGTGGCCATCGCCACCTGCGTCAGGAGCGCAACCGGCGTAGATGGAAAGGGGGTAGCAGCCATTTGCTCTGCCGAGGCAGCACATCCAGCGAGCGCCAGGGAAAACAGCAGCAGGAGGATACTCAGGAGACAGGCTGTGAAGCGACTTGCCGATCCGCTGTGCTGACCTGTCGATGCGCTGAATCGTCTATGTGCAGAACCGTTGGCCCGCCGATTCGCAGATTCGCTGAATCGTTGAATCACTGCTCGTCTTTGAACTCAGCGTCGATGATCTCATCTTCGCTTGAGGCCTGAGGGTCATGCCACTGGCCGGGGAGGGTGCCAGCAATGGTGCGCATGTGCTCCTCGACCACCTCTATTGGGCATAGCTCCACGAAGAGATACAGGCCGAGCCAGATAATGGCTGCATCGTCGATCGGCCCGGGGGCGATATCAGGGAAGAGCAGGTAGACCAGCGACCCGACCGGGATCGCTTTGAGCAATGGGCTAACGCGCCGGTCGCCCATCAGGCGCAAGACCAGCTTGATGCGATTGGCCAGGTCTGAGAAAAAGCCCCCTTTAAAGGTAGTGATCGGGCTTTTCTTGGTGTCAGGCATAGGTTCCTCCGCTAAAAGGGATTATACTACGGACGATAGCCGGCACTGAGATGAGCGAAAGGATGGACGACCAACGATAGAAATCTTCAGATGGGCGAGGCTTCCTGGTGAAACAAACTTACTTTACCTCCGAATCCATCCAACAGAAAGCCGGTGACATGCTCGCCGAACTGGTGGACTTCCGGCAGAAACGCGCCCGCCAGTTCATGCCGGAGGTTTCAGCCCTGCTCGTCCTGGACATGCAAAAATACTTCCTGCAGGCGGATTCGCACGCCTACATCCCTAGCGCGCCGGCCATTATCCCAGGAATTAATCGATTGATTCAGTCCTATGCAGGCCAGGGGCTGCCGGTCGTCTTCACCCAACACGTGAACACCCCCCGAGACGCCGGGATGATGGGCAATTGGTGGTATGACGAGATCACCGAAAGCAGCTCGCTGAGCCAGATCACGGCTGAACTGGACTCGTCCAGGGGCATCCTGCTCAGGAAGAGCCAGTACGATGCCTTCTACCAAACCGATCTGGCAGAATTGCTGCGCGCCCGGGCCGTCAAGCAAGTCGTAATCTGCGGCGTGATGACTCACCTATGCTGCGAAACGACCGCCCGCTCCGCCTTTGTGCGCGGCTTCGAGGTGTTTTTCACCATTGACGGAACGGCCACTTACGGTGAAAATTTCCACCGGGCCACGCTATTGAACTTGGGGCACGGCGTGGCGACCCTGGTATTGGTGGATGAAATCCTGACCCAGCTGTGAATGAAAGATGGATATTGAGGACGTAATCATCATCGGTGGCGGTCCGGCAGGCATCGCCGCCGCGATCCAGCTTAAACGCTATGGGCTGGCCCCGCTGATCTTCGAAAGAGAGGCGCTTGGTGGGCTGCTGCGGAACGCGAACCTGGTCGAGAACTATCCCGGTTTTCCGGGAGGCATCTCGGGCTTGAAGCTGGTCGGCTTGCTCGAGCAACAGGCCAGAGACTTTGCTTTGCGCGTGACTTATGCCGAGGTGATCCGGCTCGACCGCGCGGCCGGCTCTTTCCAGGTCGAGACCAGACAGGGCATCTCTGCGGCGCACTGCGTTGTGGTCGCTTCAGGCACCCGGCCACATCCCTACAGTTGGGCGGATATCCCCAGAGAGGCCAGGAGCAAGGTTTTCTATGAAATCTACCCACTGGTTAGCCAGCGTGGCCTTAAGATCGTCATATTAGGTGCAGGGGATGCTGCCTTCGATTACGCTCTGAACCTGGCAAAAAAAAACCAGATCGTGGTTCTCAACCGGGGAGAGGCGATTAAGTGCCTGCCGCTCTTGTGGGAAAGAGTCCAGCGGGAGCCCAAGATCAGTTATTTTGACAATATAACCATTTCCCAAATCACGGTTGATCCCCCAGCTGGGATGCGACTGGAATGTTCCCGGCCAACAGGACCGAGGTCATTCCACGCCGATTACCTGGTGGTGGCTTTCGGCAGGGAGCCGCAATTGGATTTCTTGTCCGCACAGATCGTGAAAACCTCCCAGGAATTGGAGAGCAAAGGGCTGTTATACTTTATAGGCGACGTAAAAAATGGCATCTTCCGCCAGACTGCCATCGCCGTAGGAGACGGCCTCCTGGCTGCCATGCAAATTTACCAGTATTTGGAGGAACAACTTCCCGGAAGATCCTCACCCAGGATGTAATCACAGGGAATAGGTCATAACCTTGATGTGGTGACGCCTCTGGAAGGAACTTTCGGGAAGCCAGACATTAATGAGGAGTATAGTTTAATGAAGGTAATCGCTTCAACCGGGAATGAAAAGGTGGCCATGGTTTATATCGCTGAACTTGGCGATGGGCAGCTGGTGGAGTTCGTCGAAGCGGTGCAACCGCCCCACCCGCGCGAGACGAAGTGGGTGCTGCTGGTGTCTACCATGTACGGTTGCCCGGTAGGTTGCCTGATGTGCGACGCGGGCGGCCACTACCACGGCAAAGTCTCTAAGGAAGACATCTTTGCCCAGGTAGATTTCCTGGTGCGTAAGCGCTACCCTGATGGGCGCGTCCCCGCCCAACAATTCAAGATCCAATTTGCGCGCATGGGCGAGCCCTCCTTTAATCTGGAGGTGCTGGACGTGCTGGAGGAACTCCCGGCGCGCTACGATGTCCCTGGCTTCATGCCTTCCATTTCTACCATCGCCCCGCGCGGTGTGGATCGCTTCTTCGAGAGGCTGCTGGAGATCAAACGTAGCAAATTTTCAGGCGGGCGCTTCCAGTTCCAGTTCTCCATCCACACCACGGACGAAAAGTTAAGAGACCAGATTATCCCGGTGAAGAAATGGAGTTTTGCCAGGATAGCGGCCTACGGCGAAGATTTTTTTGAGGCCGGCGACCGCAAGGTCACCCTCAATTTCGCCCTGGCCAGGGATATGCCGGTGGATCCCGCAGTCCTGCGGGAGCACTTCGACCCCGCCAAATTCCTGATCAAAATCACGCCGCTCAACCCCACCCACCAGGCTCGCCAAAGCGGCCTATCCTCATACATCGATCCAAAACAGGCAAGCCAGGATTATGAAGTTGTCCAGGCTTTACAAGGGGTTGGATACCAAACCATCGTCAGCATCGGGGAGCTGGAAGAGAACTACATCGGCAGCAATTGCGGGCAATACGTGAGAAAGCACCTCGCCGCAGCCAGGCTGATTGAAGATGGGTACACGTATCCAGTGCAGGAATATTTGTAGGGTACAACATCCCACAAGATCGGTACTTACAACAACTTCTCGAAAGTTCCAAACTTTCGGGAAGTTGTCTTACCAATCTCTGCTTTCACTTTCTATTCTCTACTCTCTAATCTCAAACACCTCACCCGCGCTGTTGCCCTGCACCTCCGGGAAATAGAACTCCCAGGCCCGAGCGGGGAGTACGCGGTATTCTCCCGCCTGCAGGATGACCAGCTGGTAGGTGAGCTCGTAGGTGCCTGGCGGCAGGCTATCGGCAGCCCAGGCGATGTGGTCGTCGTAAACCTGGGGGTTGCCGAAATACCACCAACCCCAGCCTTCATCGAACGGATGGCTCGCGTCGTATAATGGCGTAGCTCCTTGCTGGCTGGTCTTCAGGCTGGTGTCGAGCACCTCCGCTCCAGCTGGGAGGTAATCTTCAACCAGCAAGTAATAGGCTGTCTCAGGCAGGGTCAGCGTCAGGCGGACGGTGACCAGCTCGCCCGCTTTGGCGCTTTGGATGGGCATGCAGCCCTCTGCCGGGCAGGTTGCACTGCTCAGGTAATAGGCGCGCGTGACGCTCAGGCCCCGGTTGAGCGGCGCGACGTCTTCCACTGGACGGTCAACGCTCAAGTGGGCGGTATAGTACAGGCGGCCTGGTCCAGCTTCCCGCCGAATGAGTAAGGCGTTGGGATCATTCGGATACAGGTCAGCGACGGGCACCGCGGCAGTCACCGGGGTGAGCTGCGCCGCGCCGCCCGCCTGCCCGGTCAACACTGGCGCGCTGTTGAGCACCGCGCCATAGCTGTAATCGCCAGCCAATTCGCCCGTGGCGCGCAGCACTTCCGTCAGCGCTATGAGCGTCCAGGCAGTCTCGTAGGTAGAAGCCCAGGCCCCGGAGGCGCCACGCTGGGACATCAGGTAACGCGTCGCATCGGCGACTAACGGCGAGGTCGGATCGTGTTGTGCCAGGGCATACAGCACTACGGCAGTCGATTGGAGGTGGGTGCTCATGTTCTGCCAGTCGGGTGTGCCATTTTCCCAATGGGCGCCAGTGGCCGAACGCTGGGCACCGGACTCCAGGTCAGAAATCAGGGTCTGGGCGCGATCGTCACCTGGGGAAAGGGCCTCCAGGGTCAGCGCCAACAAGGCCTGCGCCCAAGGGTTGAGGCGCGCCCGCTCCTCATAGAGCGCTGCCGCGCCGCCTAAATCGCCCGCTCCCGCCTGATTCAGGACAAAGAGCTCGAAAGCCAGGCGGTCTAACTGCCAGGTTTCATCGAGCATCTCGGTGGTGGGCAGTGTGGCGATCAGGTAGTCTATGGCGCGCTGGATGGCGTCCGCCGCCACACTGGCGCCAGCCTGGCGCGCCCGCACCAGCCCAAGCAAGACATAGCTGGTGATCTTGGGATTGCTCTGGTTGCCCTGCAACCAGCCCCAGCCGCCGTCCTCGTTCTGGCGGGCAAGCAATTTGGCCAGGCCCACCTCCAGGGTGCGATCCAGGCGCGCTTGTAAAGCCGGGTCTTCCAGGCCAAATTCCTGCATGACCCGGTAAGTCTCCAGGTTGGGCAAGAAACGCGAAACGGTTTGCTCAGTGCATTCATACGGGAAGTGCTCCAGGACGTCCAGAGCGGTTAGCATCGCCGCGCTCAGGGAAGGAGCCAGCTCGACGCGCAGTTGCCCGCCACCTGGGTCGAAGGAACGCGGCAAACTGACCAGCTCCAGGATTTCGCCACCAGTATCCAGCGTCCCCGAGGTGCCGAAAGTCTGTGGGGCGGTGTAGTGCAGCACAGGCAAGGCGCCCAAAGCCGGGCGGGCCGCGTCCTGCAATGTCCCGGCGCTGGCCGAGAACACCAGGTCGACGGTCTCCACGTCCTGGGCAGTCCCCCACCATTCCACGCGCGCCCGCCCACCGGCCGGCAGACGCGCCTGCTGCAGCGCCAAGTTGGGATCGTCCAGGGCAAAGCCGGTGGACTGCAAGGTGACACCTACCAGCAACTCTTCCTGGGTATTGTTTTGGACGATCGCTGCCAGCTGGCTGTGGTCGCCCAGCACCAGGAAGCGCGGGGTAACCGGACGGATCAGCAGGTCCTTAGTGACAACCACTTGTGCTTCATCCTGGCCGACGCGTGTATCAGCGGTCAGGCCGCGTACATCCACCTGCCATGTGGTCAGGTTATCCGGCAGGGGCACCGTCACCTGGGCCTGGCCATCTGCGCCAGTGACCAGCTCGGCTTCCCAGTAAGCTGTGTCGGGGAATCTTTCACGGACCACGACCGGCGGGAGAAATTCACCACCCCCACCCCCCAGACCAGCTGGGGCGATGGCGAGCCGCTGGGTGGAGGCTGCCAGAGCCAGGCTGGTTTGAACGCCGAGCGGTTGCTCGCCGTAAAAGGCAGGAAGGATATCCTCTGAATTCGGGTCAGCCAGGGCCAGCACAGCCTTATCGACTACCGCCAGCGAAAATTCTCCTTCGACAGGGTTCCCATCGGCGTCGGTGACCAGCAGGCCGAATCTCACTTCTTCACCCGGGCCGGTCCTTTCCGGTTCGCTGGTCAGGGCGACGTTGAGGGCTTGCGCGACCGGCGTCACCGGCAAAATGAGGTAACCCTGGCGGAAGTCGTAACCACCGCCGTCTACCGGCTTGAGCAGGGTGGCTGAAACGTATACATTGGGAGCGTCTTCATCTCCCAGCGGTAGGGACAGGGTTGCACCGCTTGCTTCTAAAGTTAACACCTGGTGGCGCAGCACGACGCCGCGTTCGACCGTCACCAGAGCCAGGACGCCCTCCCCCAGCGGGTTGGGGAGGAATACCTGGGCGGTCTCGCCTGGCTGGTAGCTGTCTTTGTCCGCCGTCAGGCGCAGGTGTTGGTTCGCTAAGTCAGGCCATACAGCCTGTCCCGGGCCACCCACCCACAAGAGCACCTGGGTCAGGGCATTCTCTCCATCGGGTCCCAAGCCGGATACATCCAGCTGGTAGCTGCCAGGTTGGGGTGGGATGAAGGCCAGGCGGGCCATTCCATCGGCGCCGGTGGAGAAATCGGCGCTGCTGATCAGGGTAAATTTGGCCACAAACGTGGGGAAGGTGTACGGATCGGGGCGCTCAGGTTCTATCCGCTCCCAGACGACCTTTTGGAACTCGGCGTGCAAGGAACGCTCTCCAGCTGGCTGCTTATCCCAATCCACAACCTGCACGTCGAATCCGCTCTCGCTCCCCACTCGGCCAACCCAGGCATCGGGCCGCACCCCAATGAAAAACTCGTCCGGGTTGACCGGGATGCTGGAACGCGCGCTGACCGGTAGGCCGCTCTCATCCGTCGAGGTGACCTCCAGGGTGTAGCGATAACGGGTATCCGCAGGCTCGGTGGCGAACTCTAGTTTGAGCATCCCCTGCGGGTCAGTTTCCCCCTCACCCTGAGAGACCTGTTCACCGAAAGAGGGCATGAACAAGCCCGGGAAGGGAGACAGCCAGCGGTCGTCCTGTTTACCCACCTGGTAGCCAGGAAGGTAGAAATCGTTGGGCTCCTTGAACAAGGTCCAGGTTGCGGGCACGTTTCCGGCTGGCGCGTCGAAGAAGTAACGCGCGTTCACAGCCGCCTCCAGGGTGTCACCAGCCTGGGCTTGTTCAGCGGCAAACGCTACCGTCAGATCGATCTCTGGTTTGCGATATTCGGCCACCTGGAAGGCGACGCTGCTGTAATTCGCTTGCTCGCTGCTCAAGCGATAGATGCCGGGCGCGGCATCTTCTGGCAGCGTGTATGACCCGTTCACTGTGCCAAAAACAGACAGGGACAGGTCGAAAGTTGTGATCTGCTCGCCGATGTCGTTGGCCAAGGAAAGAGAAAGGCTGGATTGGTCGGGCATGGTGTAGCGACCGTTGTAAACCTGGCGCGCTATGCCGCGGAAGAAGACCGTCTGACCTGGCCGATAGATGGGACGGTCAGTATACAAATAGGCTTCCAGATGCGGCGGTCCATAATCCGTAGGATAGCCAAAGCTGCCCCCATCCATACCCTGGCTCCAATTCGAGAGCGTGGCGGAAAAAGCCTCCTGGCCGGGTTCTCCGAGCACAGCGAAGGTGGTGCCATAAATATTCTGGCGAGCGAGCAGAGTATCCTGCAACACTCCCTTGGCGTCGGTTTGGCCACTGGCGAGAGCCTGGCCAATTTCTGAATAAACCACCACGGGAGCGTCATTGACGGGCGATCCAGTGCCTAAGTCGACTGCCCATACCAAGGCGTCGGTGGCGCTCTGCTTGAGCACCATGTTCACATTACTGACTACCAGGAGATAAGGCCCGGCATAAATTATTTTTGTGGTCGGCAAATTGAAGCGCAGAAAATAAAATCCAGGCGCCAGGGGACTCCCTGCGAGTGAAAGCGGGATTTCCACGACTGTATTTTGGTTCGGGGGGACATCCAGAGTCTGTTCGAAGGTTTGGCTATCGACCGGTTCATAGGATTGTCGGATATCATAACCACCCGGAGCAATCATAGCCTTAAAATCTACCAATGGCACGCTGCCCAGACTCATGGAAAGCTCTGTCAGGTTTGTGACCTGGACTTTGATGCTCGATTCCTGCGGGGTCAGGAACAAAGCATCTGATCCTACAGTGACATACAGACTGGGGTCGAGCGGCAGCGTATGAAAATTGAGAATGAACTCCTGTCCCAGGCGACCATTCCACTCATCCTGTAAATTGGGAGAAATGATCAAGGTGTAATCGGTCTCAGGGTCATAATCGCCAATCAGACGTAGAGTGCGTCCACCGTTGTCCAAATAATCTCGCAGGTTAGAGACTGCAGGGCTGAAGGTAATGAACTGTAAAACGTCTTTAGACTTCACCGGAGCACTGAAATAGACCTCGACGCTAGAATAGACGCTCTTAAGCCCCTCTTCTGCCGGCTCGCTGCTGACGACTGCCAATGAAGACAAGGTGCTCAGCATCGAGCGCACCTCGGCACCCAGGGGAGTCCCCCCGCTTGAACGGGCTTGCGGCTGCAAAATAAGTACATAAGTCTGCTGGCGTCTTAATGGGTTGCTGGGGTTAAAAGTGAGCTGGGTATGGTCTTCATTCCAGGCTAGATCAGCCGGGACAGGAGTGCCATCGGAGTCGACCAGTTCGATATTCGCTGCCACACTCCGGGTGTCCATCGGTTGGTTGAAGGTCAGGAGAAGGTTAGTATCCAGGTCTAGGTCTAGCGCGCCATCTTCGGGCTCGATCGTGAGCAAGCGAGGGATTTCTGTGATGAAGGTCCAAGAGGCTTTACCTCCCAGCGGGCTGCCGTCCAGGCCGGTTAGATTGTCTTCGACCCGGACAGTGTACTCCACTCCACCCGCCAAACCAGGCTCGGGATAAAAAATGTATGTACTGGTGTTCAACCACTCGCCATGACCTTCGGTGGCCGGTTCGAGGGAAAAGGCAGGCTGCAGGGAGGCTGGATCACCTCCTAAAGGCACCACCGGCCGGTTAAAAGCTGCCACGATCGCTGAGGACGGATCGACGGCTTTCGCTCCTGGTTCAGGCAGCTGCTGGGCTATGCTCAGGTAACCCACGGTTTGGTAAGTCAAGTGGATCGGCTTGCCAAGCGATAAGCCATTGGCCGCTTTGATGGAATCGTCCAGGGTCAGGTTAATTTCGGAATCGGGCGAGAAAGGTTTGCTGGGAGTGAAGGTCAGGGTGGCCGCGTCAAGCCAATTGAAGCTGCCGGCGAGGCCGGTGAATGCGGCTTCCACCGAGGCATGCTCCACAGGCTGG
>Ga0209126_1000799_pt1 | contig 10797 bp, 10 predicted proteins | sample RifCSP19_1_FD_184024 | JGI IMG/M metagenome (GOLD analysis project Ga0209126, IMG submission 184024) | Soil microbial communities from Rifle, Colorado - Rifle CSP2_sed 19_1 (SPAdes) (version 2) | ecosystem: Environmental > Terrestrial > Deep subsurface > Rock core/Sediment | place: Rifle...
ACAAGACCTGCGCCGTCCTTCTCGAGCCGATCCAGGGGGAAGGCGGGGTCAATGTCCCGGGAGACCGTTACCTGAAGGATGTTCGACAGCTCTGCGACGAGCGGGGACTTCTCCTGATTCTTGACGAGGTCCAGACCGGGTGCGGCCGAACAGGGACCCTGTGGGGCTATGAGCAGTCTGGGATCAAACCAGACATCATGACGCTAGGCAAAGGCCTGGGGGGCGGCGTCCCCATCGCCTCGATCCTAGTCAGGGACCGGGCCGCCTGCTTCGGACCGGGGGATCACGGGTCCACCTTTGGGGGCAATGCCCTCTGCTGTGCTGTGGCCACCGCGGTCTTCCGACACATCCTCGAGAAGGATCTATCCGGCAACGCCGCGGCCGTGGGGAGCTACTTCAACGAGCGACTCCTGGCCCTGCAAGAGAAGTGGACGATCGTGAAGGCGGTTCGCGGCCGGGGCCTGCTCCTGGCGGTGGAGTTGAGCGGACCGATAGCGCTGCAGGTGGTCAAGGCCTGCCGCGCACTAGGCCTCTTGATAAACCCCCTTCCACCCCAAACGATCCGATTCATGCCGCCCCTGATCATCGGACGCGAAGATGTGGACCAGGCCGTGGCGATTCTGGACGCCGCCCTCGAACAGGTCGTGAGCCTCTCCTAGTACCGTTCCAAACCGCTGCACGCCGCGGAGTGACAGGATGACTGGCGCAGAGGCAATTGCCGAATGCCTGAAGGCACAAGGGGTCGAGGTCGCGTTTGGCATACGCGGCCTCCACATTACGTCGCTTGCCCACGCCGTCAAAGGACGGGGCATTCGATTCATTGAGGTGCGCCATGAGCAATCTGCGGCCTTCATGGCTGATGCCTACGCGCGGGTGACCGGAGGAGTCGGGGTGGTGATGGCGGCCACAGGTGCCGGCGCGGCATGCACGATGGTCGGAATCCAGGAAGCGTACGCCAGCTCGTCCCCCGTCTTGTTGGTCGCCAGCCAGATCGAGCGGAAGCATCTGCAGAAAGGCTGGGGGGATCTCCACGAGGTAAAGAACCAGCACGGTCTGATCGCGAATGTAACTGAGGCCTGCTACGATATAACCTCCGCGCGCGACATTCCTGCCACGATCAGGGAGATCTTTGACAGGATGGCCAGCGGAAGGCCGAGGCCGTACGGCCTGGAGGTTCCGGACGACATCCTGAAGGGCGAGATCGATGTCCGGCTGGCGTATCAGCCGGCCGCGGGCCAACCGCCGGTCCCAGATGCCCAAAGGCTGAGCGAAGCGGTCGATGTCATTGTGGCCGCCAAGCGGCCTCTGATTTATGCCGGAGGTGGGGCGATCGCTTCTGGGGCAGGCCAGGTCGTGGCGCAAATGGCCGAACTGCTGAACGCCCCTGTGTTGACCAGCATCAAAGGGAAGGGAGTGATACCGGAGGTCCACGAGCTCTCTCTGGCAAACCTCGGGACAGAGGCTGCCGTCCGCCCATTACTCGAGCAAGCGGACCTTGCGGTGGTCATCGGGACGAGATTCAGCAATCGATCAACAGGCAAGTGGTCGTTACGATTGCCTCCCTGCTGGGTGAGAATTGATATCGACGAGCAGCAATTTTCGAAGACGCATCCGGCTATGAGAGCGCGCAGCGGCGTTGAGGTGGTCGGGGATGCCAAGACGACGCTCGCGGCCATGCTGGAGCAGGTGAGAAAACGCCCGTTCCGCCCGCAAGGGTTTGCGCGATCAGAGGTGACTAGGGTCAAGCGGCAGGTGCTGGAGGCGCTCCGAAGGGGTTTCCCGCAAGAAATGAAGCTGCTCGATGATCTGCGAGCAGCGCTGCCAGGCGACGCCATCGTTGCCAATGATTCGACGGTCGCGACCTATTGGACGCGGAGGTACTTCGAAGTCCGCGAGCCCAGGACCTTCCTCTGGCCTATGGGGAGCGGAACGATCGGTTTCGGCCTCCCAGCCGCGATCGGCGCGAAGATCGCGAAACCCGAGCGTCCGGTGGTTGCGCTGTGCGGCGATGGGGGGTTTCTCTTTTCCTGTCACGAGTTGGCCACAGCGGCCAGATACCATGTGGCGATCCCGGTCCTCCTCTTTAACGACAATGCCTTCGGGGTCGTGGACTACGGGCAGCGAAAAGAAGGTCAGCTTGACGGGGATGAGAAGTTAGCCAACCCGGATTTCGTTCGCCTGGCGACATCGTTTGGAGCCGAAGCAGAGAGGCTCCATTCCCTCGATGAGATAGGCGTGGCCCTCGAACGAGCCCTCAGGCGAAGCACCGTGACCGTCGTCGAGGTTCCAATGTCCTTACGGGTCCCCCCAGATTTGGCTTGACCCTCAATCGCTCCCTTCAACCGAATCCGGTCGGCCACCCCAGAGATCGGCGGATGCATCAATCGCGGTTCGGAGTTGATTCTCGATGGTAACGAAGTTACACTGCCGCTGCGGCGCAAGACACGGGTCGGTAGAGACGGATGGTTCGACCGTGCTCACCACGGGTGGTGCGATAGAGCTCACCAGAAGTGGTTCGACGTCGCTCACCACGAGAGGTGGGCTAAGCCTCGGGCTCTTCCTGTGTGCGGTCACCCTGGTTGCCTGTGCCTCCGTGATTCCGGACGGGCTGAGGGATCAGGCGCGATCGGTTCCCTTTGCTCTGCTTCAGCGGGCGCCGGAGCGTTACGCCGGCACCCTGCTCATATTGGGCGGCGAGGTCCTCGCCTTGAGGCCTTGGGGCGAGTGGATTGAGATTGCCGTCTTGGAGCGACCGCTGGGGTTTCGCGACCGGCCGCGACTGGATCGGGCCCCTCGGGGAAGATTTGCGGTGGTGGTCCGCCTTGACGAGGGTGTGGATCAGCTCGACCCCGGCCGACTCATCACAGTCGTCGGAGAAGTGCAAGGTCGTGCCGGGCCTTCTGGGACAATTCCCGATCAGTCCCCGCCCGGGGTGAGCGGCGTCGAACCGCCCGTGGTGAGCGACACCGAACCACTCCTGGTGGCCAGGTATCTGCACGTGTGGCCGCCGCCCCTGTTCCCCGGAGGGCCCAACATCGGATTCGAATTCGGCTACCAGGGCAGCATCGGCTTCTAGCCCCGGTGTGACACGTCAGCTGAAACCCTACCGGGATAGCCTTCGCTACCCTTGATGCTTCCTGGGTGGCACGAAGTATGCTTTATCGCATACCGGGTGACCCTGTTCACCTGTCCCTGATGATGGAGAGCTCGAATGGGTGAGAACAAAGCAGCCGTGCTGCGGCGGCGCCTCGCCGAGATGGCGCAGAATCTCTGGTGGACCTGGGAGCCAGAGGTCGTAGAGATCTTTCGCGACATCGACCCGGATCTGTGGCGCCACTCCAGCCACAATCCCGTCGTTTTTCTCGGGAACCTGAATGATGAAGAACTCGCCACTCGTGTCGAAGGAAAGGCCATCGAGAGCCGCATCAACTTCCAGTTTCGGCGCCTCGGGGAATACCTCAATCCCTCGCAGAGTTTCGGCCAGAAGCACGCCGGCCCTTTGTGGCGGCAACCGGTGGCCTACTTCTGTGCGGAGTTCGGCCTGCACGAATCGCTGCCGGTCTATTGCGGCGGCCTGGGGATCCTGGCGGGGGACCACCTCAAGAGCGCTTCGGACCTGAACATTCCGATGGTAGGCGTTGGCCTCTTTTACAGGCACAGCTACTTCAGCCAGCGGATCGACGAGAATGGGTGGCAGCAGGAAAGCTACCCCAGCTCTCGCATCGAGACGATGCCCATCAGCCAGGTGCTCGACGGCAAGGGGCACCCCGTGATTGTGGCGGTGCGGACGGGGGACCACGATGTCAGGCTGCAGATCTGGCAGCTCAATGTGGGCCGCGTGCGCTTGTTCCTACTGGATTCGGATATCGAGGACAACGGTCAAGCCGACCGCGAGATGACCCGCGTCCTCTACGGCGGGGGCGAGACAATGCGCATCCGCCAAGAGATCGTCCTCGGCATCGGAGGCTATCGCGCGCTGCGGGCGATAGGGATCGAACCCGCGGTCCTGCATCTCAACGAGGGCCACTGTACCTTTGCCCCACTCGAGGCGCTTCGGCTGCGGATGAAGGAGCAGGGAGAGGACTACGACACGGCACTCGAGAACGTCAAGCGGCGAACCGTCTTCACCACGCACACCCCTGTTGACGCCGGGCATGACCGATTCGCTCCCGACCTGATCAAGGCGAACCTCGGCTGGCTTATCGTGGAGTGCGGCATAGGCCTTGAGGAGTTCATGGCCCTGGGCCGCATCCGGCCCGATGATCATTCCGGGCCCTTTTGCATGACGGTGCTGGGTCTCAGGCTCTCGCGGCGGCGGAACGCGGTCAGCGCCCTGCACGCCGAGACCTCCCGCAGGATGTGGAAGGCCGTTTGGCCAGGCCGGGAGGAGAGCGAGGTGCCGATCGGGCATATCACGAATGGCGTCCATGCGAAATCGTGGCTGGCGCCCAGCATGTCTCGCCTCTACGTCAGACACCTGGGCAAGCTGTGGGAGACCCGGATGAGCTTCTATGAGTTCTGGCAGGATATCGACAGGGTCAGCGATACCGAGCTCTGGGAGGAGCACCAGGTCTTGCGGCATGGCCTGATCCGGTTCGTCCGCCGCCGGCTCGCCCTCCGCCTCGCCCGCCTGCGCGGGACCGATCCCGCCCACGTTACTGTGGCCGCCCTCGATGACGGGATCCTGACCATCGGCTTCAGCCGCCGGTTCGCCGCCTACAAGCGCGCAACCTTGATCCTGTCAGATCTGGGGCGCCTCGACGCTATCCTCAATCACCCGGACCGACCTGCCCAGATCGTCTTCGCGGGCAAGGCCCATCCACAGGACCATGAAGGCAAGCGGCTCATCCAGCAGATCTGCGAGCTGATGAGGGACCCGCGGTTCCGGACGAGAATTGCCTTCATCGAGGACTATGATATGTGGGTGGCGCGCCACCTGGTGCAGGGTGTGGACCTCTGGCTCAATACGCCCGAGCGTCCCAAGGAGGCCTGCGGCACGAGCGGGCAAAAGGTGCTGCTGAACGGCGGGCTGAACTGTTCTGTCCTCGACGGCTGGTGGGCGGAGGCTGCCGATGGACTGAACGGCTTCACCATCAGCGGCGGCCGTGAGCACGCCGACCCCGCGGTTCAGCGGGCCCGCGACGCGGAGGCACTCTACCGGGTGCTCGAGGAGCAAGTGGTCCCGGAGTTCTACGACCGCAACGAGCACGGCGTCCCCGTCCGGTGGGTACGGCGGATGAAGCATGCGATCAAAACACTGGGCTGGCGGTTCAACAGCGACCGCATGGTGAAGGACTACCTGCTCGAACTGTACCTGCCCGCCGTTGGCGGAAAGAGCTGCGGGTTCGAGGGGCATCGCGCACCGTGAGGTCTGCGGGCGAGCCCCTTCAACGAAGCCTCCCCGGGGGATTCTCCGAACGCCGATGCCCCTGATGACCAACCTGGTGCACTTCCTCCGCGCGCGGGCGCTGAGACCCGACCCCTGACCGGCAGGCCGAGCGAGAATCCGGGATTCAACCCCGACCTTCGTACGGGTTTGACAAACAGAAGCGCTTCCCGGTATATTCGCGCACACCTCTTCACGCCTCAACGCTGTTCGCATCTGGCCAAACAATCCGCATCGATGGAGGGGAAAGACGGTGAAAAGGCTCATGCTGATCGGTGTCATTGTCGTTGTGCTGATTGTGGGCGGGCTCGTATTTCTGTATCTCTCGCTCAATCGGGTGATCCGGTCGGCGGTGGAGACGTACGGCCCCCAGGCCACCAAGAGCGAGGTCAAGCTTGGCAGTGTGAACGTCTCTCCCTTCTCGGGAAACGCGTCGCTGTCCAACTTGATCGTGGGAAACCCGCAGGGCTTCAAGACGCCCAGCGCGTTTACGCTGGGCGCGATGAGTGTGTCCCTCGATGTTCGCTCGCTGCTCTCGGATACGGTCGCCATCCGGGAGATCGTCATCAGCGCACCGGAGATCACCTATGAGCTGGGTCCGAGGGGCAGCAATCTGGCGGCTCTCCAGAAGAATGTCGAGGCCTACGCTGGTGCTGGGGCCAAGGATGGATCAGGAACGCCGCAGGCCCAGGGGGGTGGGAAGAAGGTCATCATCGACAGACTCCGCGTGGAGAAATCGAAGCTCAACGTGAGCGTTGGCGTGCCGCTCCAGGCTCAGTCGACCACCGTGGTGCTGCCCGACATAGAGATGAGGGACATCGGCAAGAAGGGCCAGGGGGTCTCGATGGCCGATGTGGTCGAAAAGATCCTGGAAGAAGTGAATCGCAATGCGGCGAAGGCCGTGGCGAACGTCGATATCAAGGGGCTCGCCGAGAAGGCCCGGAAGGAGGCCGAGGGCGCCGCGGGAGGCGGAAAGGGCCTCGGCGAAAAGCTCAAGGGCCTCTTCGGCAAGTAAATGCCTGGGTCGAAGTCTCCCAAGAGGACGTGACGGGATTCGTGTCGCCCGACGGGCATGTGCCCTCGGGCGTCTTGCTTTTACGCCGTGCTCAGTGCCCGGTCAGCACGTTAGGGGGATGTTCGGCTCAGACGAGTTTGAGCCTGGCGGCGATGGCCGATGTCGGCTTGATCGGCCTTGAGGAGGATCCGGAGCTCTGCGACCTCTTTCTGCCAGGTGTCGGGGGGAAGCTTTTGCAGGACCGCCTCGGGGTCCTGGGCGAGCTTGGTGGAAAGTTCGTTGGCCTTCCGGAAGAAAAACGCGACCTTATTGTTCATGATGCGCTCCACGATCGGTCGGAAGAGGCGGGCGAGGGGATCGAGCAGCGCGGCGTCCACCCTGACGAAGGCCGAAATGGTGTTCTCCACATAGAAGGAGTCCCCCTCTCTCCCCTCGGCAGAGTGCACGACCAGTGCAACGCGGCCTGGGATGCGAATGATCCCTTTCTTGTACCTCCCCTGGGCATAGAAGACCTTTTGCCCCTCGGCGGCCTGAAGAATCTCGAGGCGGCCGGTGAGCCCCTTGTGGTCATCCGCCCAATACTCCGCAGGCCCTTGGCGCGTTACGGTGTACTTGAGTACCCCTGCCGCATGCGCCAGGCTCGCGGCGAAGTCGGGGCGTGCCACCAGGTACTCAAAAACCGACTGTCTCCCCAACAGGCGGAGGCCGCCCACCTGTCGATGGAGGGTGAAGTCTTCCACGACCTCCTTCACGGGCCTCCGTTGCTCACCCTTCAAGAGTTCTTCAGGAAAAGGGATGCTCGTCGCCTGCGGGGTTGCCGCCGCGAACAAGAATAGAGCAAGGACGAGGGTGACTGTAGTCCGCACGCTCACGCTCCGTAATCTCCAGAATATCAGAGGTGAGTCGGGACATCAACCCGAGGAAGGGTTTGACAGGGATGGGCTTTCATGGTAGCGTCAACGCCCATCGTCGCTTGAGCGCAGGTGAACAATGGGTGGGGATCGCGGCTCATGGCGCGGGAAAGGGACGCACAACAGATTGGCGAGATCAAGGCTTTCCTCGGCGAGGGGACCGAGTTCAAGGGGGTTCTCTCGTTTCAGGGGACGGTGCGCATCGACGGTCGGCTCGAGGGCGAGGTAGTGGGGGATGAACTGCTCATCGTGGGGGAAGGAGGGATCCTCCGGGCGAACGTGGACGTGGGAAGCCTGATCTCCAACGGGAAGATCGAAGGGACCATCCGCGCCAAGAAGCGAATCGAGCTCCTCGCCTCGAGCAGGGTCATCGGAAAGATCAGCACCCCGTGTCTCGTGGTGATGGAGGGGGCCGAAAGATCTCACAATGGGCATGCGGGTGGTTGTGGCGATGAGTGGCGGCGTGGACAGCGCCGTCACGGCTGCCCTGCTTCAGGAACAAGGGTATGAAGTTGTCGGTGTCACGCTGAAGGTCTGGAATCTTTCGACCCAGACCCCTGTCGCATCTTCCCACCAGAGTTGCTGCACCCCGGAGACCTATGACGATGCCCGCCTGATGGCGGCCCACCTCGGGTTTCCACACTATCTGCTGAACGTCGAGCGCGAATTTGATGAGCACGTGATTACCCCGTTCTGTCGGGAATATGCGGCGGGACGGACCCCCCTCCCCTGCGCCACCTGTAACACGGAGGTCAAGTTCGGCTCTCTCCTCCGGCGGGCCCTCGCCTGGGAGGCGGCGTTTGTCGCCACGGGCCACTATGCGCGAACAGCGCTGGACCCGGCCACCGGTCAGGTCCTGCTCAAGCGGGGGATTGATCGCGGCAAGGATCAGAGCTACTTCCTCTACGGACTCACCCAATCCCAGCTTCGACGGATTCGCTTCCCCTTGGGGACGATGCGCAAGAGTGAGGTCCGGGCGTTGGCCGCGCGCCTGGGGATTCGCGTGGCGCACAAGCCCGAGAGCCAAGAGCTCTGTTTCCTCCCCAACGGCGATTACCGTGGACTGCTCCGGGAACGGGCTCCTGAAGCGATGCGCCCCGGGCCCATCCGCGATCAGAGCGGCGACATGCTGGGGACGCACGCGGGGGTCCCCCTCTTCACAATCGGGCAGCGGCGGGGTCTGAAGATCGGGGGTCGAGGCCCGTATTACGTGGTCGCCGTGGACCCGGAGCGGAACGAGGTGGTGGTGGGCCGGGAGGCGGATCTCTTTGCCGACACCCTGGTTGCGCACCGGGTGAATTTTGTCGCCGGCGAGGAGCTCACCGAAGCACGCTCAGTGTTTGCGACCATTCGGTACCGCCACCCGCTGGAGGAGGCCACAATAGCACCTCTCGCAGATGGGCAGGTTCTCGCGCGATTTGCCCGCCCGGTCCGCGCCATCACCCCTGGCCAGGCGGTGGTCTTTTACGATCGGGAAGACCCCGATCTGGTGCTGGGCGGAGGGACGATCCGCGAGGTCCGCCGCCGGGCCCAGCCCGACTCCCTGGCCTGATCACCCAATTCCCCACCCCGCGACTGCCTCCTGGAGGCGTCGGAGAAGGCTTGACACCCAATGAAGGGCCGTGCTAGCTTATGGCGCCTTTGGGCGAGGGGAGCCCCTGAAGGGACGGGTGGGCAGGGCGATCCCGAGGCGCTCGGCCGGAGGACGCACCGAACCGCCCTTATCCTTATCGGGGGCGGTTTCCTTTTTTCTCTGGTCTTGGGCGGGTGGCGTTGGGCGGTGGGCTATGCGATCGGCGGTGGGATCGCGGTCGCGAACCTGGAGCTGTTGCGCCAGGCGGTTACCCGCACTATCACCTCGGAGACGACAAGGGTTCTCCCCCGCCTCGTAAGCGGTTCGCTCCTTCGCTTCCTCGGGATCGGGATCGTGCTTTTCCTCGTTCTGAAGTTTCTTCCTGTTCAGGTGTTCGGTCTGGCCATCGGGCTCTTGGTGGGGCCGGTCGCGCTCCTGGCGGCAGGGTCTGCTGGTGACGATGACACGGGGGAATCGGCGTGAAGGATGACCGCATCGCTGCCGGGTCTTTGTCGATCCATGGTGGAGAGACGATGGAGCGGGTCAGAACCTCTGGGCTCGGGAGCGGCATCGTGAGCCTGCTCCTGGGAGTCGTTCCGCAGGTGAGTTGGGCCGCTGCGGCCGAGAAGGAACACGCCCCCGGGATCGTGAACCTGGACATCACGCTGCTGCTGCAGGCGATCAATTTCCTCATCCTTGCAGGTATCCTCTACAAGTTCCTCTTCAAGCCCCTCTCTGCCTTCATGGAGAAGCGAGCCGAGGGGATCCGCCATTCCCTGGAAGAGGCCAAGCGGGCCCGGGACGAAGTGGTCCGCGCGCGCGCCGAGCACGAGGAATCGCTGCGGGCGGCCCGCCAGGAGGCGGCCGCCCTTCGGCAGCAGATGGATCGGGAGATGGCCGAGGAGCGCGAGCGCTTGATCCAGCAGTCACGCGACGAGGCCCACCGCCTGCTCACTCAGGCCCGGTCCGAGATCGAACAGGAGGTGCGCCGCGCCAAGGCCGAGCTGCGCGGTGAAGCGGTCCATCTGTCTCTCACGGCGGCGGAGCGGCTCCTGCGGCGGAGCCTGACGGAAGCGGATCACCGACGCCTTGCGGAGCAGACGATTCAGGAGCTGGGGGGGACCTCGTGATTGCGGCTGGGTTGGCCAAGCGCTATGCCAAGGCCCTCGGGGAGGCGGCCGCCGAGGCGGATGCCCTGGAAGCGGTCGGCACGGAGCTCGAGCGTGTGGCGACGCTCTGGCATCAGGACCCAGCGATGGCTGCCTTCTTCGGCAATCCGGGCATCCTCCTCAGAAACAAGGCAGAGACCCTCAAGAGCCTCTCACAGCGGATGGGCCTGGCTCCCCTCGTCGCTCGGTTTCTGGATCTCCTCCTCTCGCGGCACCGGATGCAGGCCCTGCCGGCCATGGCTCTCCTCTACCGCGACCTGATGAATAAGCGTTTGGGACGAATCCAGGCGGCGGTGACGACGGCGGTCCCTCTCGCACCCGATCTCCAGGAGGGCCTTCGCCGCCGGTTGGCCCAGGTCCTGGGGGGCACCATCTTCTTGGAGCCGCGGGTCGATCCGGCGATTCTCGGGGGGATCGTGGTCCAGGTGGAGAGCACCGTCTATGACGGCAGCCTCCGCACGCAGCTCAGGCAGCTTCGGGAACGTCTCCTCAGGGAGTAACGAGCGATGGCACAGATTCGCGCGGACGAGATCAGTGAGCTCATCAAGGAGCAGCTCAAGGGGTACGAGGCGGCCGTGGATGTCGCCGAGGTCGGGACCGTGATCGAGGTCGGTGATGGGATCGCCCGGATCTACGGCTTGGAGAAGGTGATGGCGGGTGAACTGCTGGAGCTTCCCCACGATGTCATCGGCATGGTCCTCAATCTGGAGGAGGATAACGTCGGGGCCTTTCTCCTGGGTGAA
>Ga0209126_1000814_pt1 | contig 10684 bp, 18 predicted proteins | sample RifCSP19_1_FD_184024 | JGI IMG/M metagenome (GOLD analysis project Ga0209126, IMG submission 184024) | Soil microbial communities from Rifle, Colorado - Rifle CSP2_sed 19_1 (SPAdes) (version 2) | ecosystem: Environmental > Terrestrial > Deep subsurface > Rock core/Sediment | place: Rifle...
ATCCGCTTGGTACGTATGATTGGTGAGCGTGAACGGGAAGCACGCGGCATCGCAATCGGGGAGGCCACTTGCGAATGTGTCCGTGAGCACGATTGTGGAATATTCTTCGCCCTTCTTACAATCCCCATCTATGGCGGAAGGTACGGGGTTGCCGTACGTATTCCAATCGAAGAGGAGTTTCGCGGTGCTCGTGTTCGTCCCAGCTTCCGTGCGACACATGATCGTGAGCTGGACCTTCCTCAACTGAGGGCCGTTGATCAATAGGAATCGTGGATTGGTCCAATTGTGGCGGAAGAGAGAGGTGGAATTCCCGTAGTACGTCTCGTTGTAAACGGCCATGCGAATGTACGAGGCATCGCCGTCGGGCTCACCGAGACATTCCGCCCTCCCGAACGACGTGTTCTCGCATCCGACCACGGATTGCACCGAGAACCCGGTGAGATTCGCTGGGGCTTCCACGTACGCGCTCTCGCGCACGATTTCCTCCGTGAACGGGTTCCAGAACGCGGGCCATGATACTCCCGCTGAAATCGAGGAACGGATCGCCGTCCATTCCGGAGGCGTGCTCCCCGTGATCGCGGATGTGAGCACGATGAGGAGGCCAACGAGGGCCAGCACCTTGACCAAGGTTGTGCCGTTGGCCACGGCCCTAACCTCCACTACTCGAGGAGAACGGGTTGATCAAGGCGAGCAAGACGATGAGCGCGATGAAAATGATTGCCCACACGGGCCACCAACCGATGAGCACGACGAACGCGACACCGACGCCCCCGGCCACGTAACCCACCTCGAGCTCCTTTTTGTCCAGCACGAGGAGGAACGCGATCAAGAGCACGACGATCACGGCGAACCCGAGGATCCATCCGGCCTCCTCCGGCGTTGTCCCTAACAGCGAGGCGAGTGCTTCCGTGATCCCCTCGAACATTCGTTCTCCGTGGGAAAGGTGGCCCGTCGGGGGTGGACGTGGAGGAGTACCTCCCCCGAGCGGGCCTTGAGTGGCGTGGTCACATCCCGGCCTTCGCCTTGCCGAGGAACACCGCGACGATGCCCAGCAGAATCGCGGCGCCGATCACCAAGGGAACCACGACAACGAGGATCGGCCCGAAGGTCGTCTCGTTCGTCGCGTAGTCCCCGAGGGCCGTGGTCAGCACGGGGAAGAGGGCCGCGATGATCAGAACGAGCACCACGACGCCGACGAAGAGCGTGGCCCACTCCGCCGCGTCCAAGCTCCCGGTCTCGGAGAGCTTCCGGCGGAGGAGTGTCGTGCGCGCCTCGAGGCTGGCACGGGCGGAGACGAGGGCGAGGAGGATGGCGAGGAAGCTGAATCTCATGTGTGCACCGCCCTAACCTCAGATTCACCGTGCAACACATCCCGCGCCTGAGGTGAGTCCGCGCGGGAGGTACGAATCACGTCAATCACCTCCCTACGGAGAACGCACGTGCCTCCGTTGTCGGCCAAGCGAACGAACGTGTATGTGACTTGCTCGAGCTTCCCCTCGTAGCTGAGACCGTTCCGCAACGTCACGGTTACGAGGTGCCCGAGCAATCCGGTGTAGGGATCACGGCTTTCCCGTTCCGGGGCCACGGGAGACGGTCATGCCCAAGTCGGTTTAAATACCCTTCGTACGGCGGGGTAAGGGCCTCGGCGGGTTCCGCTCGAACGGTGGACGTGCGGGCTCGAAGAGGAAACGAAGGTTCGGTGGATATGGATCCGGCCCACCGACACACGCGGAGCAACACTCCACGGCGCCGTTCGCGTGGCACGTATGAGGGCACGGCACGCTCACACCTCGATATCGTCGGGCACCGTGATCGTGGCCGTCACCGCCCACACACGCGCAACGGGATCGTACATGTGAAGCCGATAACCGCGCGTGATCATGGTGGCGTTCAACACGTTCCGGCCCTCGCGCGCCTCCCAAAGCTCCACCGAGTACGCGGAGGCCAATACGGAACGTTCGCCTTGGTCAAGGAACGTCGGCCATGGGAGGAGCTCGATCTTGCGACGATGTGCCGAAACGCCCGCCGTGGTACATACTTGGACGAAACGGAACCCGTTCGTACGGTGCATGACGGCGAGATCGATCGCACCCCACAAGTCCCCGCGACGGGTGAACCATCCCGACTTGGTTTTCATCGGGCACACGAGCGAACGCCAAAGGGCGGCCACCATGCCGGGTTTCTCCTCCTTGATCGGAGTGACCAAGGCGCCCTCCCGCTCGAGGATTCGTTGCGCGACTTTCTCGGCCACCGTGGAACCGAAGGTCATGGGCTCCTCCCCGGAGGCTCCTCGCCATACAATTCGTTGAGAGCCTTTCGGAACACCCGGAAAGCTCGGATTGCGAAGTCCGGTTCCTCGGCGGCCTTGTCCGCTTTGCCTTCCGTCTCGCACACGGGACATGAAACGTGAGAGATGCCTTGGCTTACTGCCTCCACGTAAGCATGGTGTCTCTCCGCGCTTCGTTCCGCGCGATTCGCCCGCTGGGTCTCCGAGACAAGATCATTCGCCGTGCGTCCCCACCCATCTTGGGCGGCCTTGAGCTGGGCGCGCATATCCGCGAGCTGGGCCGCGAGATCGCCCTCGAGCTCGGTGCTCATACGTCACCGTCCTTTGCGGCTCGGAACATCTTGGCGCCCACCTTCGCCCACGAGCGGATGAGGTACTCCATGAACGCGCTCTCGCTCATCCCGCCGCCGAGGTTCATCTTGGCCGCGCACGCCTTGAGCATGGCGCGCCCCTCGGGCGTGAGGTACACGTGCACCCGTTCTTTCTTGAAACGGGCGTCACGCACCGCGCGATGATCGAGGCGCTCCTCCTCGCGCTCGGGATCCCACTCACGGCGCCGTGCCCGCCGTTCCTTGGCCTCCTTTGCCAGCTCGCTTTCGCTCATTCCAATCCCTCCGCCTTCGCCACGGCCAGCACGAGAGGCTTCCATGGAACGACATACCACGGGCCATCTTTCCCGATTCGCACGATGGACTCGCCACTCACCGTATTCGTCGTGAGCTCCACGGGATCATTGCCGAGAGAGCCCTTGCCCACGTGCGTGCGGAGAAAGAGCGTTCGAGCCGGGTAACGGTGGAGCTCGAGCCACACCTTTACTTTCTTCACGAGCCCACCTCCTCCGTGCGGATCCGCTGGGAAATGCCCGCCATCGCCACCCACGTGCGCTTGCCGCGCTCGCCAATCGCTCGGAGGAACGCCTTGGCGGTGAACCAATCGAGCTCGCGGTACACGGCCACGTTGAGGCCGCCTCCCGGCTTGGACCACCCGCGTGCGATCATTTCCTTGGCCACGGCGGTGGCGCCCACGGGCTCCGCGAAGAACCGATCCGCGAGGAGGAGGGCCATGCGGCCTCGGAAATCACCGTCGCTCGCGTCCACCGTGGGGCGGCTCACCTTCACGTGCACATACGAGAGATCGCGCGCCACCTCGAGGTTCACGGCCTCCTCGCGCTCAAGCTGGGCCTCCGCTGGGCGGGGCATCGCTGGGCCGAACGCGCCGCTATCATTCTCCTCCACATGCTCCTCGAGCCACCGAGCGCTGGGTTGGGAACGCCTCGCGGCTACGGTCTCCTCCACCGCCGCCTCGAGCGAGGAGGTGAGATTCCGTCCCTTGCGTTCCATCTCCGCAAGTTTCGTTCGCACCTCGGCCAGCTCACGCCTTAATCGTACGAGCTCCTCTCGTTCTTCGTTCGTCAAATCGTCCACCTTCACCTTTGGCCGTGTGGCCGCGTGGAGCGCGGTGGCCTCGGCCACTTTTGCCTTCCCTTGCGCAATCTCCCGCGCGAGCTCCGGCGTGATCCACACGGGCCACACGTACACCTTCTTGACGCTCTCCGCGTACACGGCATAGAACCGCCCGAGCGGGAGGTTCATGATCTCCTCGGGGCGCGGCTTGCGGCTCCTCGGGAGCGGCACTTGCGCGAGCGTGTGTTCCACTTCGTTGATCTCCTTTTGCCGCCCGAGAATCCACGTGTCCACGTTTTTGAGAACGCCCTTGTCCATGCCCGCGATATCTTGGGAGTCAAACCACAAGTAGAGGCCGATGGCCGCGCCTTGGCGGATGAACCGATCCGCCGCGCGCTTGACGGGATCCCCGCGCCCCTCGGGTACGAATTTCCACGCCTCGGGGATCACGACGATGGTATCTCGCATGCCATCGTACACGGCCTCGAGCGTGGAGGCGATCACGAGGGATTGCACTTCGTCGCGGAGGCCCACGAGGTCCATGACGTTCACACCGTCACGGAGCTCGAGTTTGGACGCGAACGGCGTGGCCTCGAGCTGGGGCAACACGATCTCAAGATACGCCTTGAGGTTCGTGTACACGCTCTCCGAAAGGCCCTTGGCCTTGACGAGCTCACGCGACACGTTCCGGTACACGTCGCGGAGTGACCGGGCGCCCTTCGTGGCCTTGATGATCCACGAACGCTCGAACCGCATGCGCTCTCGCATCGTGGCCTCGAGGAGACCTTGGACGTACTGCCAATCCGCTTTCTCGCGGAAGAACGGCGCGTGGCGGTGGGCGCCCTCGAAGTCCGTCTCCCCGCGCTTGGTGCGGAAGGCTAGGGCACGGAGCCCCGAGCGGGCGATGAGCGCCTCGAGCGTCGTGGTCTTTCCGGAGAGCTGGGTGAGGCCCGTCACAACGACGTGGTGGAGGGGAATGTCCACGGGCTCGCCCGAGGGCACCTCGTACCCGAGACGCACGCTCCGCACGCGCTTGGCGGTCATGCTCCACCTCGGAGGATCTCCTCCACGGCCTCGCGGAGTTTCTCTTTATCCTCCTCCTCGCGCTCCTTAATCGTGTCCATCATAGGCACGTCCACGAGTCCCTCGAACGCTTCCGTGATTAGCTGGGAGAGAACCTCCGGTGGGAGCGCGTCCACCTCCCACGATGAAGCGCCGTGTTGCTCCACATATGCGGCGGCGCGGGAGTCCGTCATTTTCGCCGGGTTCGGTGGCGGGTTGTACTCCTCCACTTGGTCCATCGTGAGAGCGATCTTCCGAACGTCCACGTCGGCACCAAACATGGCGAGACGATCCCGCACGTCGCGCACCATGTCCTCGCCCGATGGGTCATGATCGCCAAGGTAGAGGAGCACGAGGTTCGAGTGCGCCTTGGCCGCACGGCGGAACCGGATCGCCGCCTCGTACATGGCGGATTGCGACGAGTATCCACGGTTCACCATGAGTACGGCGTGCCATTCCCGTGCGAGCGGTTCGAGCACGCCCGCGAGGGCGTCTTTCTCCACCCACAATTCCACGTACGAGTGTTGGCCATCCCATCGCGGGAGGCGGTACGAGGCGAGGGCGGCTTCCGCGAGCTCTTGGAGATCGGCAAACTCGGATGCCTTGCGCGGAACCCGCACGCGATCCTCAATGGCGCTCCAATCGACAAGCCCAGCAAGGCGCCCATCGGACACGGCGTTCCCCACGTTCTTGTACGAACGCTCGGTGTTCTCCACGACATTGCGGCTTACGAGCTGATAGTAGAGCTGCCGAAGCGTGAGGCGGTATCCTTGGGCGAGGTAGTCCGTGATGATCGTGTTGCACACGGCGAGGAGGGCCATGCGGGCCTCCCCGAACGCGCGCCGGATGAAGGCGATCTTGGCCATACCTTCACGCTCCTCGTTCCAAGCGGGCCGCCTTCGCACCCGCGAGCACCGCCAAGGCTTCCGCCGACTTTCGCATGAGGCGCCAATCATGGAACGCTTGTGTTCCGATCTCGCGGAGTGTGATTGCATCCTCCGTGAGCTCCACGAGCTTCCGGTATGAGCGAGCCACCACGGCGGGTTCGATCACCAATTCGAGGTTCACGCGATCACCTTCGGCGTCACGCCCTCGAATCGTACCTCTATCGTGCGCGCATATCGCCATCCCGCCGCGTCCTTGATTTCCTCCGTCACGGCGGTGCGCTTCGCGGAGGCGAGCGGGATCACGCATGCACACTTGGGCAAGGTGCACTCAAGGCGCACGTTCGGGCGTGTACCTCGGCGCCCCTTGTGGCTATGTTCACGCCATTCGTGAGCACACACCGCACAAACGTAGGTGACGCTCTCACGGTTCCGCGTTTCTTCCGTCACGCGATCACCGCCACCGCGACTCGCCCGGTTTGGGGAGTCCAAACGTTCGTCCACGTCCACACCGTCACATCCTCGCGTTCCACCACGAGGAGCCCACTCGTTCGCTCGCCGTCCCACACCATTCTCGGTTTCGCCGTTGCCATGTCCGTGGCCTCGCCCTCGGGATAGGCGGAAGGGGGTATAAACCTTGGCCCACGATTAGCCCACGCGGAACCCAACGGTTGCGCCGTAACGACGTGAGGAGATGGGTACGTGGTTAGGGCGGTGCGTGTGTGTGTTCTGGGAACGTGTCCAAGGCCACGTGGCCGATCCGGGTGCGCTCGCGGGTGAGGGCTACGTACTCGCCCTTGATCTCCACCAGGATCGCGGAGCGCCCGAGATAACGGGCTACCTCGCCCGTCGTGCCCGATCCGGCGAAAGGGTCCAAGACCACACACGGTACGGGTTCCGTCTCGTGAGAGCACGTGGGCATGAACCCGAGCGTCTTGGTGATCGTCGTGGGTCCAAGGCGCACGTCCAATACGTCCCCTCCGCCTTGCACGCCTTCGGGTGACTTCCCCGTAGGTACATTCCCAGCTTTCCCCGAGGCGCTCTCGAACGATCGGATCACCTCCACCTCGCGTTTCCACGGTGCACCGCAAGTCGGACATGCCCCACGTTCGCTCGTGCCAGCCTTGATGCACGGCTCGACGAGCGCCTCGGGGAACGTGGCGAAGTGCGCGTCTTTGTAAGGTTGGGTCGGGATCGTCCAGACGGTGCGGAGGTTTCGGCCCGCCGCGAGATACATCGCTTGGTCGTCGGCGCCCCATCCCGTATCGTGACCGAATCCCGTCTTTGATCTCGTGTCCTTGTCAGCCGCCGCGTGCTTCGGAGTCGGCGTCTGCGCATCCCACCGTGCGTTGAAACCGATGTACCGTCGGTTCTGCGACCGCGCCCGCTTGCCCTGAATCTGCCCCTGGATCGGGAAGCGTCGGAAGTCACCGTCCGCGTGCTTCGATGCGTAGTCGGGATTGTCGATCGCGTTCGGATAGTGATAGCGGGCGCGGGCCAACGTCGATGGCGAGGTCGGCTCGCGCACCGCGTCCGCGTCGTAGAAGTACGTCGCCGCCTTCGTCATCAGGAACATGTATTCATGGGATTTCGTCGGTCGGTCCGTGACGCTTTCTGGCATCGGATTCGGCTTCGCCCAGATGATATCACTGCGGAGCCACCACCCGTCCGCTTGGAGTGCGAAGGCGACGCGCCACGGCATACCGACCATGTCCTTCGGCTTGAGGCCGGCGTCGCGTCTCATCGGTTCCTCCCTGTTCGACCATCCCGCAGGGACATGTCCCCCCGTCGTCGATGTCGACTTGTTCCTTGGCGCATCGGTTCCTATCGAGTAACAGTCGCCCATGTTCAGCCACAAGGTGCCGTCGTCGCGCAGCACGCGGCGGACCTCGCGGAAGACGGCGACGATGTGCTTGACGTAGAGGTCGATGGTCGGTTCGAGCCCGAGCTGGCCGCGCCAGTCTCCCCAATCGACGGTGAGCGAGTCGTCCTTGCCCGTGCCGTGGCACTTGTGGCAATCGGGATCGGGGATAGACTCTCGATAATTGATTTCACCCGACGTTCCTGTACCAACAGGTTCTCGAATACGTATTCCTCGTTCGTCTCGATTATCACCACCGCCCACGCCCAATTGGGCTATCGCACATCCGCATCGCGAGTAATCTCGTAGGCCCCAATACGGCGGGGAAGTTAGGATCATTTGCACCGATCGATCCGGGAGCTCCTTGATCCGATCGAGAACATGACCTTCAAGGATGCTCACGAACGGTGCGGTCATTGCCGGATGGCGGGCGGGGGAGGGAGTCTTGGGCTCGATGGGGAGGAGGTTTGCCCCGCCCGCGTTGATCGTCGCGTGAACCGCTTGGGGTTCGTGCAACACCGATAGTGGTTCTGGCCGTGGAGATCGCACACGGGCACGTGGCGCCCCGTCGCGGGGTTCATGAGGAACACGATCCCCTCCTCGCACGTGGCCTCGCGGCAATCGCGGAAGTCGAGCGGATCGATCAATCCGGTGCCGTGCGTCCACCGACGGAGATTGAACGCATAAAGGGCGGACTTCATCGCCTCGGGCGTCGGATCGTCGGTCATTTGGGCAACCTCAGCTCCTCGAGGGCGATCAAACGGAGCCGCTCGTTCTGATAGACCATCTCCGCGAAGGCCGCATCGTCGGTGAGGAATCCCGCGAGAGTGCACGTGCCTCCCTTGTGAGCTTCTATTTCCGCTACGATCCCTTTCTCAATGAATCGTGCTTCGAGGGCTGGATCGAACCACCGCTTCCGTTGGCGCACCGTGAGCCCAGATCGATAGGCGTCGAAGAAGAACGAGAATCCGATGGCCTCTTCGCGTTCGTCGCTCTCCATGAAGATAGTCATGGATACGTCCACGCTCAGCTCGGGGAAGATTTGCACCGTCTCGTGGAATTCGAGGTTGCTGGGGAGGGACCAAATCATGCCCTCGTACGCCTTGCGCCACACCTTCCGGATTGTCCACCAATATTTGGGTTGCATCGCACGGAGTAGCCTCACAAGCCCATCTCCACAAGCACGGCGTCCACGGCCTTTTTCCACGATTCTGGGAAGTCCGTGCACAAGGCATCAAAGGCCGTGCCCTCTTTGACCCTCGGGCGGTACAAGTACGTGGGCTTGTCCCACGCGAACGCGGCACCCATCTCCACATGCGCTCCCCGGGCCGTACCGTTGAGGGGCACGATGAGCACCACGTCGGCGGCGCGGAGATCGGTGAGATCCGTAACGGCCATGATCGCGCGCGTGGACCCGACGGCTTGCCCGAGGTGGTGCCCGGAGCGTATCCAACGGGAAGTGCATGTCCATCCCGTCTCGTTCTCGAGGGCGCGGATCAAGGAACGAGCGGCATCCGTTCTCGGCCTCCCGTCCACGTTGAAGCTCGATGCGAAGTAGAACGTGCTCGGCGTCCACTTGGCGCCCTCCGCCGTTTCCACGGCGGCCTTGACCGTCTCCATGACGATGGCTTCCATTGTGTCCACCACGTCGGGCGAGAGCGCAATGAGTTTCGGCGGTGACGGGTTCATCCGTACCAGCTCACGGGGGAAAACATCCCCCATAACCATCTCGAGTACCGTTCTCTCCGCGAGCCTTCGGGGCCGTTCAAGCACGGTTCGGGGCCATGCTCGGGACATGTGTGCATCCGTCGGTTCGGTTTCGGCTTGGGCGTCATGGGTAGTCCACCAAGGCTCTCCACCACCCGCACTTTCGGCGCGTGCACCGGATCCACCGGGGCTCTTCGTGCGTGCGGCTCTTAAACTCGGCGTGAATCCGAAGCGTCGGCTCTCCGCATCGCGGGCACCCGAGCGGGCGGCCCGCTTGATCGAGAGCTGGGAATTGGAACACGGGCATGGCCTCACGCCCTCGGCGGGTAGGGGATGAGGTATGTGCCCGTGATCCCAGCACTCGTATCGTGCGGGATCTCGCGGAGCACGTTGTTTCCGAGGAGCACCTCGAGGTACTCGCGCACCTTCGCCTCCGTGATCCCCCATTCGTGCATGGCGCGCCGGATCACGTCGGCGCGCGGCACGGGCTCGCCCGTGTGGGCGTACTCGTCGTGCACCATGTCCTTGAGGGCTTGGAGGCGCTTAGCCCGCTCGTGTTGGCCGCCCACGTCATTCGCCTCCCGAGCGCGCGGCGGATTTCGCGGCGGCGATGGCTTCGGGTACCCGACCCTCTCGCTTGCGGTCCTTGTCGTCGCCGCTCTCGCGTCCCGCCGCGCGCCTGGGAAGCTCGACAACGACGTGTGTGCAAGAATGGGCCTGGACGAGATGGGTCTGCCATGCCAACGATTCTTGAGACACGACCGCCAGCGCGGCCTCGGCCTTCTCGAAGCGGGCCATCTGCTTCTCGCATTGGGCTTCGAGGGCGGCAACCTCTCGGAGTACGTCAAGCGGTATCGCGCGACCCTGCCAATTGTGCGCAATCGCGATCTCCTTCTCGTCGCTCATCCCTTCGGCCTCCTCGGCCTTCTCGGCGCGGGCCTTCCATGACGCGGACTTTTCGAGGAGACCCGCCCAATAGGCGGCTCCGCCCGCCTCAAGTTCCTTCACGCGGGCTTCGAGGGCGCGGACGCGGTCATTGCAATGAGGGCAACCTCCGGCTTCAGCGTCGTGGTAGTCGCTCATCCCTCCGGCCTCCCGAGGGGTGCCCCGCACCACGCGCAATACGTGAGCGCCATGCTCACGGCGAACGTGGACGGGTCGTACGTCTCCCCCGTGAGCACGTTGCCCGCCTTGGCTTCGGGCGCGGCCTCCGTGAGCTTTCTGAGAGGGAGTATCACCTCGCCGCGCACGCGGTCGAGGAGGCCCAGCTTCAAGGCTTGGGCGAGATCGTCGCAACACTCGGGCATGTCCGTGGCCTCGGCGCGGCATGTGTGGAGGGGTACTTATGTGTGTGTGTCGCGGTGGCGCTTGAGCTCCGCCCACGCCTCGAGCACGGCCCTCGCGTTCCCGAGGAGATCGCCCACGGGAATTGAGTCGAAAGCCCGTGCCTCCGTGCGAACGAGGCCCTCCCGCTTTTGGT
>Ga0209126_1000818_pt1 | contig 10653 bp, 8 predicted proteins | sample RifCSP19_1_FD_184024 | JGI IMG/M metagenome (GOLD analysis project Ga0209126, IMG submission 184024) | Soil microbial communities from Rifle, Colorado - Rifle CSP2_sed 19_1 (SPAdes) (version 2) | ecosystem: Environmental > Terrestrial > Deep subsurface > Rock core/Sediment | place: Rifle...
GTTTCGCCGGCCACCAGGTCTTGCGGATAGGTGATGCCGACGGTGTATTCGACAATCATCCCCTTAGCGTCGAAGTACGCCGAGGCGATCTCATATACCGTCGCCGTGTCCGCTCCAGGGAATCTTGCCAAGCCGACCAGGCGATCGCCGACTTGAGCGATTTTAGGCAATCGTTAATAAACTCAATCAGACCTAAAATGCCGTAATATGGTTTATAATCAATTTACTGTCCAAATTCCAACCCATCCATAATAGCCAACCTAACCTGCGCTTCGCAACAGGCACACACCAAAGGAGAACAAACCATGTACAAGTTCGAATCGAGCATCCTGATCAATCGATCCCCGCAAGATGTCTTCGACTTCTATACCAACCCTGCCAACAATGCTCAGTGGCAAAGTGGGACCGAGTCCTCGCAATGGATATCAGATGGCCCACCTGGTGTCGGCTCAACCATTAAGACTGTGGTTAACTTCCTGGGGCGTAAAATAGAAGCTGAACTAGAGGTGACGGATTGGGACCCGCCCAACCAGGTAAGGATCAAAACCATCAGCGGGCCGATTCCATTCGAAGCCATGAATACTTTTAAAGCACAGGGTGGTGGAACACTATTGACCTCAGATGTCCAGGCTGAACTCGGCGGCTTTTTCAAGCTGGCTGAGGGGTTAGTCGGCAAGCAGATGGAAAAACAGATTCAATCTGATAACTCTGCCCTGAAGAAGCTGCTGGAATCAGGTTAATGCGAATGTCCCGCGTGCTATTGGCGCCACAGAGTCAAGACAACTAGTTTCGAGGAGGATAACATGATTTTATTTCGGTCAGTTTTTCAGGCAAGGTTTGGAAAAGCAAATGAATTAGTCGCTGCGTTCAAAGCTATGAGCGATTTTCTGCCAGCCGATCAAATTGAGACATTGCAGCCGAGAATTTTGACTGACATCAGTGGGCCGTTTGACACAGTTGTTTTTGAAACAACGCATGAAAGTCTGGCAACACTTGAACAGTTCAGAATTGCCATGTTTGCCAGGGCAGATACTTCTGAAGAGGAATCGCCCACGACTGGTTTAATCGTATCAGGACGAAATGAATATTACACGATTGAATAGGTTCTGTTGATATTTAACGAGGGTCAACCGAGAATTATTACCTGGTCTTCAAGATTGGCTAATGCAGTATCACACTTACTGGGGCAGCGAGGAAGAGGCCTTAGAAAACTATGCTCAATATTTGAGCAGAGAACACACAAGATAAAGGAGAAAAAATGAAGAAATTTGTATTTTTACACTATGGATATGAAACACCTACCCAGGAAATAATGGATGCCTGGAACAATTGGTTCGCATCCATAGGAGACAAGTTAGTTGATGTCGGTAACCCATTCGGACCTGGAAGAGAAATCACACATAACGGGACGAAAGAATTGGCACACGATCTTGGGGCAATAACCGGCTACTCAATTATCAAAGCAGACAACATTGATGAAGCAGTAAAAATTGCTAAAAGCTGTCCAATAATTACTAGCATAAGAGTGTACGAAGCAATGTCAATGTAGAGCCATCTATTTATGAAGATGTATCTCCATTATGCCTTAAATGTCAACAAAACCTAGTCATAGGGATTGCCTCTAGAAGCCAAACCTCCCGCCTGAATGAAATGGCGGGAGGTTTTCTATTGCCAGAAATTAAGCTGGTTGCGAGCCTTAAACCTGGATTTCTTCGGCGGCTTCAGGGAGTTGATACCCCATCTGCCGCAGGCGTTTCTTCAGGTCGGCGAGTGATTTGCGCCCAAAGCCCTCGATTGAAAGCACGGCTGCTTCGCCCAAGGCCAACCGGTCGAGCACCTGGCCGACTTTGGTGATCCCTGCTTTAGCCAGCGCGTCGGTGGGGCGGGTACCTAACTCCAATTCAACGATCGGGCGCTCTGGGGAGGTGCGGGCGGCCTCCCGCGCTTCCAGGTCTGAGACGTATTGCTCCCGGGCATGCAGCTTCTTATAGAAGCGATCTACCTGGCCTTCCGTGTCTACGATGCGTTGTTCACCAGTATAGAAGGGATGGCAATTTGAACAAATGTCGGTGCGGATCACTTGCTGAGTAGAACCGGTTGTCCAGGTGTTACCGCAAGCGCAGGTTACCTGGGCATCCGGGTAATAAGTCGGGTGAATGTCCTTTTTCATAGTCAGTAAATCCTTAAACGTGAAGCGTGAAACGTAATGCGTAATGCGCGATCGTCTCCTGATTACGTTTTACCTATTACGAATTACGGATTAATTTCCTCTGCTGGTTGGACGCTGACGCGCTTTCGGCCTGCGCGGATGGTCTCGTAGACAACGATGCCATCCATCGTAGCAAAGAGTGTGTCGTCAGAGCCTACGCCGACGTTGGTGCCGGGTTTAATGCGAGTGCCGCGCTGGCGGACCAGGATGTTACCGGAGAGAACCTTCTCTCCACTGAACACCTTTACCCCCAGGCGCTGGCCTTTGCTATCGCGACCGTTGCGGCTGGAACCGCCGCCTTTCTTATGAGCCATTTTTACCTCCCGATGCTGCCATAATTGCATCGATCCTGAGCCGAGTGTATTGCTGGCGGTGACCACGTTTAACCCGGTAGCGCTCTTTCGGCTTATATTTGAAAACCACCACTTTAGGAGCCTTGAAGTGGGTGACCACCGTCGCTTCGACCCTGGCTCCCTCTACAAATGGAGTCCCGATGGTGACGGACTCATCGTCTGAAATTAAGAGCACGTGGTCGAGATCGATCTGCTCACCTGGAGCGGTTTCATAGCGGTCGACTTCGATCGTGCCACCTTCGACGGCCTTATATTGCTTGCCGCCATCTTCCAAAATGGCGTATTTCATGGGAACAACCTCCAACCTTCACTTCGCCGCGTGATCCGCACTTTGTGTAGCGACTCTTGTCGCCAGCGACATCCGTCGCCAGTGCCGAGGCGCGGGGAAGTTGGGGATTACAAGATTTCGCCCCAGCGACCTTAGCCGGGGCTGCAATATTATACCGGGGATGTTAAATGGTGTCAACAAGCATTTTCGAGAAAAATTTCCTGAATGATGAACGCAGTAAAAGACCTTTCGGGAAGGTAATTGGCGTAACGGTTTTGAAAGGTATTCGAGTACTGGCGCATGGTATAGTATCCCGTTGATGCACAGCACCGATCTGGAAGGGGTGGTTTTGATTTGTTCCAGCTGCGGTTTTCATAATCCGCCGGCGATGCGTTTTTGCGGCAAATGCGGGAACCGGCTGGTCGACTCTGCCGACCAAGCAGCCCCTAAAGTGGAAACTGCCAATCAGAGCGTGGATCGTTTGGGCATCCTGGTAGGGGCAGACCTGAAAGAACGCTTCCGCCAGGCTGGTCTGGAGTCGGCTGGCCAGCGGCGGAATGTTACGGTTCTATTCGCCGATCTGTGCGACTCTACCGGCCTGGCGGAACAAGTTGATGGCGAAGACCTGTATGATTTGATCCAGCAATATATCCAGCTCCTGGCAGAGAAGGTTTACCAGTATGAGGGCATCGTTGACAAGATCATTGGCGATGGCTTGATGGCGCTGTTTGGAGCGCCGATCGCCCACGAGAACAATGCTGAGCGGGCAGTGCGCGCGGCACTGGACATGCAGGCTGGCCTTGAGCTGCTCAACCTGGAATGGGCCGGCAGGCTGGGGGTCAAGTTACAGATGCACATTGGTTTGAACGCCGGGACGGTCGTTGTAGGCGGCGTAGGTTCTGACTTATTGATGGATTACACAGCGATCGGCGAAACGGTAAACCAGGCGCGCCGGCTAGAGGAGGCTGCGCCAGCCGGGGGGATCCTGGTCAGTGAAAGCGTTTATAAAGCGACTCAGCGATTATTCGACTTCGAACCAGTTCATAATCTGAGGTTAAAAGGGATTACGCGCACATTAACGGCTTATCGCCCGGCGGGAGTGAAAACCCAACCGGGGAATGTGCGCGGGCTGGAAGGTTTGCGCGCGCCGATGGTGGGCCGCGAACCTGAATTGCAGCAGCTGAAGGAAGCGGTGCAAACGCTTCACCGTCGCCAGTGGGGTATGTTTATCCTGCTGAGTGGCGAAGCGGGCATCGGAAAAAGTCGCCTGACGATGGAGTTCAAGTCCCACATCGATCAAACCAACCTGCTGGTTGTTGAAGGTCAAAGCCTGACATACCGTCGATCGGTATCTTATTGGATAATCCTAGAACTCCTACGAGATTACTTGCAGATCTCCCCCCAGATGTCCCCTGTGGAGGCGCGCGGGCAACTGGTTTCGAAAGTCAATGAACTATTGGGCAGCCAGGCCGCCGAGCTACTCCCCTACCTGGAGCACATCTTTTCATTCGAGCATTCCGATGCCATAACTGCCCAACGACTGACCTACCTCGACGCGGGACAGCTGCGCCAGCAGATATTCTTAGCCGTGCGAGACCTGCTGGTGGCTGAGGCAGATCGGCAACCCTTAGTCTTGATCCTGGAGGATTTACATTGGGCAGACGATGCCTCTCTTGATCTGCTGGCATTCTTATTGGATTCCCTGCGCCAGGCACCACTGCTGATCTTCGCCAATTCCCGTCCGGTCCAGGAAGGGAAGCTTAAGGATATGCTCACAATCGCCCAAAAAAGATTGGGCGATGAATTCATTAGCATTCCACTTCAAGGACTCACACCCGAGCAAGGCGAGCGTCTGCTTTCTGAGTTGCTGGCAAGCCCGAAGTTGCCAGACGCGTTCCGGCAACAGATTCTTCAACAGGCCGCCGGCATCCCATTTTACCTGGAAGAAATTCTGCGGGCGTTGATCGACGAAGGTGTGATTCATCAGGCTGATGGACACTGGCAGTTAGCCGCGGGATCCAAAACTATCGCCCTGCGTGTGCCAGACAACCTGCAAGATCTGATCCTGGCGCGGTTTGACCGCCTGGATCAATTTCAAAGGAAAGTCCTGCAATCTGCCTCGGTGATCGGTCGCCAGTTCAGCCTGCCGTTGTTGGCAGGGGTGGTAGAGCCGGGGAACGAGGCCGAATTAGGTGGTGCCCTGATCTCACTGGTTGAAAGAGCTTTCTTGTTGCAACAAGAGCAGGGAACGGAAACCAGGTATTTATTTCGGCATGTGCTCACTTCGGATGCTGTCTATAGCACGTTGCTCCGGCGCGACCGGAGTGAGATTCATGAGCGGGCTGGTGAGGCGATCGAAAGGTTGTACGCTGATCGCCTGGAAGAACATATTGAAGTGCTGGCTGGCCATTATTTAAGAAGTTCAAAACTCGACCGGGCGCTGCATTATCTGATTCTCGCCGGGCAAAAAGCAGCCCGCGATTACGCCAATGAACAGGCACGCGCTCATTTTTCAGAGGCGAACCGCCTCCTGCCGAAAGTGTTGCATACCCCCGATCAGGAACTGCAGGTATGGGCAGGCCTGGGAGATGTATTGGTCTTCATAGGCGAATATACAGATGCGCGCCAGAATTATCATTCCGCGCTGGAGACGGTGAAAGCGGTTGATCCAGGGAGAAAGGTTCGGGAGTCCTGCGCTTTGCAGCGAAAGATTGGCACGACTTATGAAAGGCAAGGAGATTATGACCAGGCGTTAATATGCCTGGCAGATGCCAGCCGCGTTTTGGAAGGCTCTTTAACTTCTTTGCCAGTCGAAAAAGCAAACGTATTTAATGATCTGGGCTGGATTCACTTCCTACGCGGTAACTTCGCGGAAGCCAAAGCGACCCTTTCCTCAGGGCTGAGTTTGGTGGAGGCCACCCAACATTTCGATGTCATCGGCTCCATTCATAATCGACTGGGAGCAGTCGCCTACCAGCAGCGCGCTTACGACGAAGCGGATGCCCATGTGCGCAAGAGCCTGGCTTTACGGGAAACCATGGGGGACCTGGCAGGAGTTGCGCGGCTTTATAACAATCTGGGGCTGCTCGGTTTAATGCGTGGGGACTTGCGGGACGCTGAAACCAATTTTTTGCAGAGTGTTGAACTACTCGAGAGGCTCGGTGACGCGGAGGGAATTGCCCTGGCAAATATTAACGCCGGGCTGGTGAAATTCGACCGCGGGAATTTCGGAGCCGCAAAAACACATTTGGAGACGGGTTTTGCCCTGGCTGAGCAAATCGGCCACCGGTTCTACCTGGGGTTGGCGCGCATGTACCTGGGGCGGTTATTGGGTTCCTTGGGTCAGTTTCCCGAGGCGGAAAACCAGCTCCAGGAATGTATGCACGTATTTGAGGAACTGGGTGCACAGGACAATCTGATCGATGCCGCAACCTATATGGCTGAGAATTATCTTGCCCAGGGGAATTTTGAGCGATCGATGATCTGGGCTGTCAAATCACTCGATTTAATCGAAAAAAACGGAAACCAGGGTGGTGGATCGGTGCAGTATGGGCGGATTTTAAGACTACAGGGTGCGATCTCCCGGCGACGTGGGGATATGGAAGGCGCGCATCAGATGCTGGAGGAAAGCGCCGCAATTTTTAACGCTTCCTATGAGAAGCTGGAGGCGGCTCGCTCTGAATTTGAATTAGGATTATTAGCCAGTAACCAAGACAATTATCTTAAAGCGCGGGGACATTTCCAGGAAGCCAGGATGATCTTCGGACAATTGGGAGCGGATAAGGAACTCCAGCGCGTTGAGGAAGCTTTAAGCCTGATTAAATAATTAGTCTCGGGATTGGTTCAATATAAATAAAGGAGCGAGACTCCTCCTTGTCTCGCTCCAATCCGTTCCCGGTGATTTTAGGATTGTTGGATCGGATCAACCGTCGAAGTTCACCCAATTTCCTGTCCATGGAATGCTGCCAATCCAGGCACCAAATTCGTCCTGCCAGTTGGCAAATTGTTCAGCGAAGTTCGGATCGCCGTAGGATCCGGCCCAGGCCCCATAACCGCCAGCCCAAGCGCCGTACCCACCTGCCCAGGCGCCATAACCACCCGCCCAGGCTCCGTATCCACCTGCCCAAGCGCCATAGCCGCCGGCCCAAGCCCCATAACCACCGGCCCAGGCTCCATAGCCGCCAGCCCAGGCTCCATATCCGCCGGCCCAGGCTCCATATCCGCCAGCCCAAGCGCCGTACCCACCTGCCCAGGCACCATATCCGCCAGCCCAGGCGCCATAGCCGCCAGTCCAATCGCTAAACTCGCCGCGCAAGCGGAACTCGCCTGAGGTTTCGTCGTAATACGAAAAGCCTTCGAAGTGTTGACCGCCTGACAAGTCGGCCCAAATGTCCAAACCGTTATTGGCCGTCCCGCTGACATCCGCATAAACAGCATCCGGTGCGTTAACCCTCCCAGAACCTTGCTGCCAGAGACTGTAGAGCGCTTCGGTTGTTTCCAGGTTTATCCAGGGAAATGCGGTTTGCATCACCCGGTACTTGACCTGGTCTGGAGTCAGATCTGGGTTGTGGGAGAGCGATAAAGCCGCGATCCCGGAAACGACGGCTGCCGCTTGCGAAGTCCCGGCCATCGAGAAGTAATGCGGAGAGATGCGATTGGCTTCATGGTTTTTGGCAATATAGCTATTCCGTTCCATCAACGAGGCCATGTGAGCGCCCGGCGCTACCACGTCCGGTTTGGCGAACCCGTCCAGTGTTGGACCGGCGGCGGAGAATGGCGCCAGGTAGTCGTCTCCCCAATCGTTCGGGGTGCTGTTGTCCGTGAATGCGCCGACGGTGATCACGTAAGGATTGTTTCCAGGGACGCCAATCGACATTGCCCCAGGCCCACTATTTCCAGCGGCTACGACAACGGTGATGCCTTGAGCCCAGGCTTGCATCACTGCTTGATTCAGCGGATCGGCCCAATAGGGTGATTGGACGGTCGACACCAAGGAGAGATTTAGAACCTTGATGTTCAGGGGATCCTTGTTTTGGATCACCCACTGGATACCCTGGATGACTTTTTCATAGGTGCCGTAACCCTGCGAGTCAAGTACGCGAACACCAACCAAACCCACTCCTGGGGCGATCCCATTCCATTCGCCGTCCGGGCCAACCTGGCTGTTGGCGATGATGCCGGCGATGTGGGTGCCGTGGCCATTGGGATCGCGCGGAGCTTTACTTCCCTGTACAAAGTCGATCCATCCGACAACGCGGTTCTGCTTCTTTCCCTCGGTATTCTTAACCAGGCCTGCATTGTTCTCAAAACCGGTGTCGATTATAGCAACCGTGACATCCTTTCCGATCGTTCCCTGCTCCCAGACGATATCGGCGCCAACAACATCAGGATAATCAGTGGCCGGGACTGGGGAGCTATCCTTCTTGTCGGCCAGCTTAACCGCTGCATTAGGCAAGATCGCCTTGATCCCAGGTTCCAGGCGTAGATTGGCGATTGCTTTCTCGGGTAGGAGCGCGCCGACTGCATCGATCACTTCCAGGCGCGAAGTGACCGTCCCACCGTAGGCTGAGACGAGCCGGGCAACGGTCTCCACATTTTCTCCCTGGACAATTAAAGAAAGCGACCCTGAGGCCATAGGCGCGGAGGCCATAGCCAATCCAGCAATTAGCACAACGATCAGGGTTATGGTTAGAGGACGCTTGAGAAATGTAGGTTTATTCATTAAGTTCTCCAAATAAGTCTTATGTCAGATTTTCTTTCTAATCCTATGAAAAAAGGCCTGGGGAACCAGGCCTTATAACAGATGACAAAGCGAACTGCTGACATCTTCGGCGGCCTGGCGATCCTAACCACTCTTATGATGGCTTTAGACCCATGGCTTTGCGTCCCCGGTTTTCACCGGGTTTGCCTTTTCGGGATTAACAAGATTGTAGCATACTCAAGTACTGGTGTCAGTTAATTTACTTATCAATCCTGCAAGAAATATTTATGTTTGTGAAATATTCAACCGGGTGGTAAACTATACCCCGTGTGCCTGGGCAATTCGCCGTAAGATATTTGATATGCGATTGGATTTACAACGGCGAATTGCTTTAGTGATTGGCTGTGATATATCCATAAATTATGAAGTTACTTTCGGCCAATCACCTGTCTTCCTAGCTATCATTAATTTCTATTTAGGAGGTCGGAATGACTGAAAAGAAATGGGTTTACCTGTTCAGCGAAGTGGAGAATGCTGAACAATACGTGGGGGGTGGGTGGGATGGCGTGCGCGCTTTATTGGGCGGTAAAGGCTCAGGTCTGGCGGACATGACGCGGGCCGCTGTGCCTGTCCCACCAGGATTTACCGTTACCACGGAAGCCTGCAACGCTTATCTGGAGAGCGGTCAGAAATTCCCGGCCGGCATGTGGGAGCAAGAGTTGGAAGCCCTCAAGGCTGTAGAAGCCGCGACTGGCAAGAAATTTGGCGATCCAAATAATCCTTTGCTGGTCTCTTGCCGTTCAGGCGCCAAGTTTTCTATGCCGGGCATGATGGATACGGTGTTGAACATCGGTTTGAACGATAAGACTGCCGCTGGCCTGGTAAAGCTAACTGGGGATGAACGCTTTGTTTTCGATGCTTATCGCCGTCTGGTGGAGATGTTCGGCGAAGTCGTGCTTGGCATCCCGGATGAGGCCTTTGAGGACCCGATGAAGGAGTACAAGGAACATAGAGGGGTAAGATCCGATACCGAGCTGACCGCCGAAGATTGGAAGACGCTGGTCGAGATGTTTAAGGCGGTAGTGGCCAAGCACAAGGGATTTGATTTCCCCCAGGACCCGCTCGAGCAGTTGAGATTGGCGACAGAGGCAGTCTTCAAATCCTGGAACGGGAAACGGGCGGTGGATTACCGCAACGCAGCCGGTATCGCCCACGACCTGGGAACAGCGGTTAACATTCAAACTATGGTGTTCGGTAATATGGGTTGGGAGTCAGGCACGGGTGTGGCTTTCACGCGCGATCCTGCCACCGGCGAGCGGAAGATGTACGGCGATTACCTTTTGAACGCCCAAGGCGAAGACGTGGTGGCCGGCATCCGCAACACCGAGAAGATCGATCACCTGGGTGAAGAGATGCCGCAGGCATACCGGGAATTCCTTGAGATCTGCGATAAGCTCGAACTCCATTATCGCGAGATGCAAGATGTGGAATTCACAATCGAAAAAGGCAAGTTATGGATGCTGCAGACGCGCAATGGCAAGCGCACCGCCAAGGCGGCGGTGAGGATCGCGGTGGATATGGCTAACGAAGGCCTGATCACTCGCCAGGAAGCGATCTTGCGCGTGCGACCGGACGATGTGGACACACTGCTCCATCCGCAATTTGATGAACAAGCGAAAGCAAAAGCTGCCAAAGAGGGGACGTTGTACGCCTCCGGAGTCAATGCCTCTCCGGGAGCGGCGGTTGGGCAAGTCTATTTTGACGCAGATACCGCTGAACGCATGGCAAAGGAAGCCGGGCAAGACGTGATCATGGTGCGACCCTTCACCAAACCAGATGATGTCCACGGGATGCTGGCGGCGAAAGGCATTCTCACCAGCGAAGGTGGAGCCACCTCGCATGCTGCCGTAGTCGCTCGCCAGTTCGGTGTGCCGTGCGTGGTGGGTGCGGCCTCGATCCGTATCGACCTGGAGAAACGCCAGATGTCGGTGGATGGCAAAGTGGTCAAAGAAGCGGATTGGATCTCCGTGGATGGTACCAGTGGGGAGGTGTTCCTGGGCAAGATCCCGACCATCGCCCCGACGCTGGAAGAGCAGACAGACCTGCTCACCCTGCTGAAGTG
>Ga0209126_1000826_pt1 | contig 10617 bp, 6 predicted proteins | sample RifCSP19_1_FD_184024 | JGI IMG/M metagenome (GOLD analysis project Ga0209126, IMG submission 184024) | Soil microbial communities from Rifle, Colorado - Rifle CSP2_sed 19_1 (SPAdes) (version 2) | ecosystem: Environmental > Terrestrial > Deep subsurface > Rock core/Sediment | place: Rifle...
GCTGAGGCGTACTGTGTTGTACGTTGAAGCTCAAATCTTAAGTCCTGACGCCGCACGACCCATTGCATTTACGTAGTAGCAATGGGTACCCCGCGTTTTTCAGCGTGAACTACACATCAAGATTCTTTACTTCCCGTGCATTATCCTCAATAAACTTCCTTCGCGGTTCAACCTGATCTCCCATCAGGATTGTAAATATCTCGTCAGCCATCACGCTGTCTTCCAGTGCAACCTGGAGCAGTGTCCTGCTCTCAGGATTCATCGTTGTCTCCCACAACTGCTCGGGATTCATCTCCCCAAGCCCCTTGTATCTCTGAATATTCAATCCCTTCTTACTTATATCCATAACGAATGTAAGTAGCGATGATGAGGTCTCGAGTGTATGCTCTTTATCCTGAGCACGCACTTTATAAGGTGCAGTGCCGAGGCCGGTCTTTCCCGGTGACAGGGCCTTCAACTCCCTGAATTCAGGAGAGGAGATAAAGTCTTCATCAATAATCATTGTCTGATGTACCCCTGACCTCCTTATTTCAATCTCCATCTTAGACGACTTGTGCTCTTCATCACTGACAATCTCAACATTTAAAGAATCACCCGGCCGGCGTGATGTAAACCGCTCTTTAATCCTTGCAACAATCCCTTCTACTGTGTTCCGGTCCTTTAATGACTCTTTGTCTATATCCGACTGCGTCAGTGCGCTCATCACATCAGGATCATTCTGTTTTCTGGACATCTGATCAATAAGACTCTTATATGTACAAAGCTTACTCAACAGTTTCTCAAGCCTGTCCCCTTTTATCCAGGAGTTTTTCTCTTTATCCAGCAGCTCTATCTCCTCAGAGGCAGTCTTTATCAGAAAACTGTTAAGTCCGGTCTCATCTTTGATATACTGCTCCGTCTTTTGTCTCGATACCTTGAACAGCGGCGGCTGCGCAATATAGATATATTTGTTCTCAATAAGCTGAGGCATCTGTCTGTAGAAAAAGGTCAGGATGAGAGTCCTTATATGAGCCCCGTCTACATCGGCATCTGTCATTATTATTATCTTGTGGTACCTCGCCCTCGACAGGTCAAAATCCTCAACGCCGATACCTGTGCCGAGCGCGGTTATAATCGTCCTTATCTCTTCACTTGACAATATCTTGTCAAAACGTGCCTTCTCAACATTTAATATCTTCCCCCGGAGCGGAAGTATCGCCTGATTGCGCCTGTCCCTTCCCTGTTTGGCAGAGCCGCCTGCAGAGTCCCCTTCTACAAGGAATAACTCACAGAATGCAGGGTCTTTTTCAGAGCAGTCAGCAAGCTTGCCCGGAAGGTTGCCGCCATCCATGGCATTCTTTCTTCTTATAAGCTCCTTGGCCTTTCTGGCCGCCTCCCGTGCCCTTGCAGCATTCAGCGCCTTATCAACGATCTTCCGGGCAACAGAGGGGTTCTCCTCAAAAAACGTGCCCAGATGTTCATTGACAACAGTTTCTACCAGCCCCTTTATCTCGCTGTTGCCGAGTTTGGTCTTGGTTTGCCCTTCAAACTGCGGATTTGGAAGTTTGATGCTGACGACCGCAGTCAGCCCTTCTCTTATATCATCACCGGTTAACGTCTCACCCTTCAGCATATTATTTGCGGATGCATAGTTATTGATCGTCCTGGTAAGCGCTGCCTTGAAACCGATAAGATGGGTCCCGCCTTCCTTTGTATTTATATTATTGGCAAAGGAGAAGAGGTTTTCAGCATAACTGTCATTATATTGTATGGCGGCCTCAAGAATGACTCCCCCTTTTTCAGCGGTTATATAGACGGGGTTATGAATGGCATTCTTGTTCTCATTCAGATGATCCACAAACTGAACAATCCCGCCCTTGTATTTATAAATGCCTGACTTGCGGGTACGTTCATCAGAAATTGATATCTCAAGCCCCTTATTCAGGAAGGCAAGTTCCCGTAACCGGTGTGCCAGTGTATCGAAGCTGTACTCTGTATATTCAAATATCTCTGTGTCCGGTTTGAAGGTAATCTTTGTGCCGCATTTCTTTGTCTTGCCTACGCTGGTGAGGGGGGTAACCGGAGTTCCCCGCTCATACCTCTGCTGATATACAGATCCGTCCCTCTTAATCTCCAGCTCAAGCCACTCCGACAGAGCATTTACAACCGACACGCCCACTCCATGGAGGCCGCCTGATACCTTATAAGTCACATTATCAAATTTCCCGCCGGCATGCAGGACAGTCAGCGCGACCTCAGCAGCAGGCCTGTTCTGGGTCGGGTGCATGTCAACAGGGATGCCTCTCCCATTGTCAATCACTGTAACGCTGTTATCAATGTGGATAATTACCTCGATGTTATCGCCATATCCGGCCATTGACTCATCAACACTGTTATCAACAACCTCGTAAACCAGGTGATGAAGACCTTCCGTGCCTGTATTACCAATGTACATGGAAGGCCGTTTTCTGACAGCCTCCAGCCCTTCCAGTACCTTAATGTTTTCCGCTGTATATTGTTCTTCCATAGTACCTCGCTATAATCTCCGTCTTACTCGCCGTCCTGCACCCTCATCGGCATCACTATGCAGATGTGGTCCGGGTCTTTCTCCTGCTTGATAATGCACGGGGTCAGGTTGGTCTGCGTCTCAATCATCACATCCTCATCACTCATGGAATCAAGTGCATCCAGAACATACTGATAGTTAAGGCTGACCGTGAGTCCCTGACCCTCATACTGTATTTCAATATCCTCCACTGCCTCGCCAATTTCAGGGTCCTTTGCCTTTATTATTGCCCTGTTACGGGCAAACTCGATTAAGAGCGCCTTTGTCTTTTCACGGGACATCACAGACATACGTTTTATAACATTCATGAATGTCAGGCGGTTAACCCTGATGATCTGATCCCCGCCTTTTGGTATTACCTGTTTATAGTTTGGATAGATGCCATCTATAAGCCGTGATGTTATAAATATATCCTCTCCCTTTAATGAAATCTCTTTTTCCCCTATGCCAATCTTGATCTTCTCGTTTACATCCAGAAATCTGCGCATCTCGTGCAGTGTCTTTTTGGGGATAATCGTCTGGGACGCAGCACTTGTTGTCCCCGATTGCCCGCCTGCCAATTGCCTTTCACACAGGGCCAGCCTGTGACCATCTGTGCCGACCATGCGTATAACTGCCTTTTCTTCCTTTGTTTCAATTTCCAGCAAGGCGCCGTTTAAGACATGTCTTGCATCTGCGTCAGCAACCGCAAAGATAGTCTTTTTAATCATTTCCCCGAATATCCGCGATTCGACCTCGATCATCCGGTCTTCCGTCACCTCGGGAAGTGATGGAAAATCTTCCTTATTAAACCCGGATATCCTGAAAAGACTCTTGCCTGCCCTTATGGTTAACAGCTTCCCGTCTTCAACAGAAATATCTATATTCCCGTCAGGAAGTTCCCTTACTATATCATAGATTTTCCTGCCGGAAACTGCAATCGCCCCTTCTCCATGTATCTGCGCCGGATAAGAACCCCTCATCCCTATTTCAAGGTCTGTAGCAACTATGTCAAGGGTAGAGTGCTTTGATTCAGATGCTGATACCTTTCCTTCAAGCAGTATATTGGACAGTATAGGCACCGTGCTTCTCCTGTCAATTATACCCTGCACCCTCTGCAGCCCTAACAATAAAACACCTTTTTCAATTTGAAGTTTCATGTTATCACCTTCCTTTTAATTTTTATTCTTTTATCTTTTTAATAAGATCCTCAATTAGATACACCATATTGGGGTCTTCCACCTTATGTTTTTCAATTAAGTTACAGGCATATATTACAGTAGAGTGGTCCTTTCCGCCAAACAACCTTCCTATCTCAGGAAAAGACATCTTCAGGAGTTCCCGGCTTAAGAACATGGCTATCTGCCGCGGAACAACCAGTGTCTTTGTCCTTTTCTTTGACTTAAGATCCACAATCTTTATATTAAAGTGTGTAGTTACAACCTTCTGTATTTTATCAACCGTTATCTTCTCTTCCCTCTCCCTGATAATATCCTTGAATATGCGCTTTGCAAGCTCATAAGAGAGCTCCTGTCCTGTCAGGGAAGAAAAAGCCCCCAGCCTTATCAGCGCCCCCTCCAACTCCCTTACATTGGTCTTTATGTTCTCAGCCAGAAACATGGCAACATCATCCGGAAAGTTTACATGCGGAAATTCTCCGGCTGCCTTCTTTTTCAGTATAGCTATCCTTGTCTCTATATCCGGCGGTTGTATATCCGCCAGCAATCCCCACTCAAACCTTGAACGAAGCCTTTCATCTATATGCTGAATATCCTTTGGAAAGCGGTCGCTTGTTATTACTATCTGCTTGTGGGCCTCATAAAGAGTATTAAATGTGTAGAAGAATTCCTCAACAGTCCTGTCCTTGCCGGCAATAAATTGAATATCATCCATCAGCAATACATCTATATTGTTTCTGTACTTATTTCTCAATTCCATCGTCTTGTTGTTTAAAATGGCCTGAATCACCTCATTGGTAAATTGCTCGGAAGATACATAAAGAATCCTGTATGAAGGCCTCGCCGCCATAATATGGTTTCCTATGGCATTGAGAAGGTGGGTCTTTCCAAGACCAACACCACTGTAAATAAATAACGGATTATAACCTGTGCCTGGGTTTTCAGCCACGGCCCTTGTTGCAGCATGCGCAAACTGATTGCTCGGACCAATTACAAATGAATCAAAGGTATACTTTGGATTTAGTTTCTCATCCTTCTTTTTCTTCAGGCTCACCGCAGGAGATGACTCTGATACTGACTCCTTCATATCTTCACACACTACGAAATCTATATCTATTTCTTTTCCGGCAACCTTTTTTACTGTATTCTTAATAACATCCATAAAATGATCCCTTAACCAGTTGCCAAGAAATATACTTGGAACGCCAACCTCCATGAAATCCTCTTTAAGAGAGTGGAGCCTGGTAGTACGGAACCAGTTGTCAAAACTCTGTCTTGTTATAATATTTTCTATTTCTGATAGACTTAACTGCCAGATATCCATTTAAACATCCTATAACCAACTTACAAACATAGTTATTAACAGGTGTTGATAACTATGTTAATTACATATATTACAAAGAGTTGTATAATTCTATCTATGCAACTTATATATTTTTGCGAGACCTGATGAAGGATTTTTTACTATAACAGACTATTAAATTAAAGGCAACGGCATTGGTCTAAAAAACACCGCTACTTATAAACATATTTATCTTTATTATTTTCCTTATGTTTCAATATATTACAAAATTATCAACAAGTTAACAGCTCTTAATACTATTACTATAATATACTTATATATAAATATTTATATAAGAAGAAGTCTTTAGATTATATAACCAGTCTTTATAAACGCTCTCACTCTTTTCCTGGAAAACAGATTCCCTGACAATATCTTTAACTTCGCCTAAAGGCCTGTATTCTATCTTTTTTATCTCAATCTTTTGAATTACATAAAAACCGGTTGATGTCTTTATCACATCACTTATCTCTCCTTCATTCATACTGAAGGCCGGATTTTCAAGTTCAGGTATTAAATCGCCTTTTTTAATGAATCCAAGGTCACTTACGAATTTTATATCTCCTGAATCAGAATACCTCTTCATAAGTTCTGATATGGATACGTTATTATTAAGGTCTTTTCGAATGTTGTTAATCTTTCCTAATGCCTTCTGTACTTCATCATCAGAGTCTGAAGACTTTACAGGTACATTTACATAACCGATTCTTATTCTCTCAGGAAACCTGAAATCAGACTTATGTGACTCATAATAACTCTCCACATCCTTATCGCTGACAGAGATTTTGGCTTTTACTTCCCTGTTGACAAGCTTCATGATTATCAACTGTTCCCTTATTTCTCTCTTATAATCTTCTACAGAGATGCCCTCTTTTAACAATGCCGCATTCATCTCTTCATCAGAAGTAAATCTGTTCATTTTTTTTATGTCATTAACAGCCTCTTCCACCTCTGCATTGCTTACTGATATACCTTTTTTCTTTGCCGCCTGAAGCTGTAATTTTTTTTCAATTAAAAATGACAGAGATGCAGACGGAAAGACCTTGGTGTCCGCAGTCCTTAATTCGCTTAAAGTAATAATCTCATCATTAACAACAGCAACAATCCTGTCTTCTAAGGCGTTGGCATTGTAAATAACAGTAAAAAACAGCAGAAAGGTTATTATTATAATTTTCATCGTCGTTTACTGCGTTAACAGCTCTTCCTTAATAGTAATACTCGCCTTCGACTTAAGCCCTGCCACAAGGCTGTCAAACTTTTCCTTCTTCTTCTTCTTTATAAGATTCTGCTCCAGTTCCACCTTTGCCTCATCAAAACTCTTTGCTTTTCCTGCCCTCTTGTCAGTCAATTTTATAATATGGAAACCAAAACGTGTCTCAACAATACCGCTTGTCTCACCCTTCTGTAATTTTAATGCCGTATCTTCAAATTCAGGCACCATTACACCTGAATGAAAATATCCAAGATCCCCGCCGCGGTCCTTACTGCCTGTATCTATAGAAGATGTCTTTGCAATATCTTCGAATTTTGAACCGGCCTTAAGTTTTTTCAGAACAGATTCAGCCTCTTCACGTGTCTTTAACAGGATATGACTTGCCTTGACTTCAACCGGGGCCTTTGCCTCTTCAGGATGCTCATCATAATATTTTTTTAATTCTTCTTCTGATATCTTTATATTCTCCTCCAGCTCCTTTTTAAAGAACTTTTCTACGAGGATCCTCTTCTTCATCTCTTCAAGTATCTCTGCGGTCTCTTTTTCCTTGTCCAGACCTGACTTGACAGCTTCCTGATATAAAAGCTCCCTTACTATCAAATTATCAAGAAACCCCTTCTTTGTTTCAATATCAAGGGTGCCTCCGTGCGCCACAGAAGGATACTCCTTAAGACGTTCATTAAAGTCAGACAGGGTAATCTCTGTATTATTGATCTTAGCCAGCACCGGTCCGCTGTCTCCCCCCTTTACAGCAGCCTCCTTCTTATTATTACAGGATATGGAAGATACGGCCATTGCAGAAACCATCACTACAGATAAAAACATAAGTCTTTTATTCATCATCTCTCCTTTGTGTTAAAATAAGTGTATTATTTAAACATACCCCCCTACAACTTTCAAGCAGTTTATTATCTCAGAAAACAGCCGGGCCGGCTCTTTATCTTTCAGTGACAGGAGAAACTTATATTCTGATATGAATTGGATTTTTTTAGCATATATCTTCAGGAGCTTCTGGAGTATATCCCTGTTTTTCATTGTAACCTGAGGGTCAACTGTAAATACTATCCCGGCCTCACCATCTTCTATCTTTGACACCCTGGTCATACATGCGAGCAATTTAATTTCTATAACTTTTAACAGATTTTCCACCTGTACAGGCACAGGACCGTAACGGTCAACCAGCTCTTCCTTAATTGATACAATCTGTGCGTTTTCTTTTATGGAAGAGAGTCTCTTATAAACAGAAAGTCTCTGACATGAATCGCTGATATATTCCTCAGGGATATAAGAGGCTATTCTAAGATTTATAGTCGGTACAAAATCCTCCTCCACCTTTTCACCCCGGAATTCTTTAACCGCCCGGTCAAGCATCTGAGTGTAGAGCTCAAAACCCACAGATGCAATATGTCCTGACTGCCTGCGTCCCAGCAGGTTACCGGCCCCGCGGATCTCGAGATCCTTGTTTGCGAGACGGAAGCCTGCCCCAAGGCCGGTCAGCTCCTGTATGGCCTTTATCCTTTTCTTTGCATCTGCCGTCAGCGTCTCATCTGCAGGAACGATCAGGTATGCATATGCCTGGTGGCCGGAGCGCCCGACACGCCCCCTGAGCTGATACAGATCTGCAAGTCCGAACATGTCTGCACGATTGATGATAATCGTGTTTGCCTCAGGTATATCAAGTCCGGACTCAACAATGGCGGTACAGACAAGGAGGTTATAATCGCCATTTATAAATTTGATCATAACATCTTCCAGCAGCCGCTCCCTCATCTGCCCATGGGCCACCCCTATCCTTGCCTCAGGCACGAGTTCCTGCAGGAGATTTGCCATGCCTGCAATATTTTCCACCCTGTTGTGAACAAAATAGACACTCCCCCCCCTGTCAAATTCACGCAGGATCGCACTCCGCATTATCTTCTTATCGAAAGGGATTATGACACTATGGATGGCAAGCCGGTCTTCGGGTGGTGTCTCAATGACGCTTAAGTCCCGGATTCCAAGCAGGGCCATCTGGAGGGTACGCGGAATAGGTGTTGCAGAGAGGGATAGTACATCAACGCTCTTCCGTATTTCTTTTAACCGCTCCTTCTGAGACACCCCGAACCTCTGCTCCTCATCAACGATAAATATCCCCGGGTTTCTGTATGAAATATTCTTCTGCAGCAGACCGTGTGTCCCAATAATAATATCAATAGTGCCTTCTGCAAGGCCCCTGATAATCTCCTTTTGCTCCTTAACCGTCTTGAAACGGCTCAGTACCTCGACCCGGACAGGAAAGGATGCAAACCTTCGTGCAAATGTCTGATAATGCTGCTGGGCCAGAAGGGTGGTAGGGACAAGTATTGCGGCCTGCTTACCCTCAATAACCACCTTACAGGCTGCCCTGAGCGCAACCTCTGTCTTTCCGTATCCAACATCCCCGCAGATAAGCCTGTCCATGGGTTTTTGCGTCCCGAGGTCCCTCATTACATCTTCTATGGCAGTGAGCTGGTCCGGGGTCTCATCAAATTCAAATGAAGACTCAAACTCATTCATAAGATGATTGTCCGGCAGATAAGGAGACCTCTCTACAACCATACGGGCTGCATAGAGCTCAACAAGGTCCTCGGCTATCTCTTCAATCGCCTTTTCCACCCGTTTCTTTGTCTTTTCCCACTGAGACCCCTGAAGCTTATCAATGTGCGGGGCGTGTCCCTCTGCACCGGCATATTTCTGAACAAGTTCCATCTTGCTGACAGGCACATAAACATAGTCGCTGCCGGAATATCTTATACAGAGAAAATCACCCTCTCCGCCGCTCAGTGTCTTTCTCACGAGCCCGTCATATTGTCCTATGCCGTGCTGGAGATGCACCACATAGTCACCTTCACGAAGGTCCTGAAATGACGTCTGAAAGGGGCGGGCCTTCTGTTTAGGCGGCGTCCGCCGTCTGCTCCGTTTACCGAATATCTCTTCTTCAGTGATAAACAGCAGGGATGCCTCCGGATATAAAAAGCCGGAAGAGAGGTGGCCGGAGATTATGTGCACATCCCCCCTTCCCCCCTTTTCCAAAGGGGGGAAGAATGTTATTCCCCCTTTGAAAAAGGGGGACAAAGGGGGATTTTCTCCATCCTTTGCTGCCACCACTATTGCCGGAACGTCATATTCCATAAGCACTTCCCTGAACCGCTCCGCCTGCCCGTCTGTCGGTGATACAACAACTATAAGATTTTCCTTTCTGAAAACATCCAGCCTCGCCGCAATGTCTTGTAATGAAGGGGGGGTTGAACGCGCATCTGCAAGCAGCGACGACGTCGAATTTATGGAAACTGAAGAAGCGCCTTCCATTGGCAGGGATTCAATATCCATCTGTCTCTTAAAAAGGCTGCGGAAATCTTCAATCTCTTTCCATGGAAAATATAATTTGTCAGGCTCCTGAACCTTGCGCCCCTGGAGCAGTGCGTCTCTATAAATCTCCAATATCTGAGACCAGTACGCATCAGCATTATTCTTAATCTCCACCGCCTCATCAAACACAACATGATCGTCATCAGAAAGATATTCAAACAACGAACCCAGGTTCTCAATGTCCGGCAGCTCCCGTGCCGGCATAATAACAGCAGAATCCATCTGCCTGACAGACCTCTGTGTCTCAGGATCAAAGCTCCGCAAAGACTCAATCGTATCCCCGAAGAACTCCACCCTCACAGGGCCTTCTTCAGCAGGAGAGAATATGTCAACAATACCGCCCCGAAGAGAGAACAACCCCCTTTTTGTTACCAGATCAGACGGCTCATAACCAATATCAACAAGGTGAGCAGCAAGCGCCTCCTTATCCATTTCCATTCCAGGCCCTATCTTCTTTATCAGCCCCTGCAATGCGCCGGGCTTTATCACCTGCTGAATCATGGAATGAGCCGGACTGACAAATATCCCGCGCCTGCCTGATAATAATGCGAGATATCCTGACATCCTTATGTGCGTGATGTCGGCGTGAGGCAGTATAGTGTCATACGGAAGTATTTCCCAGTAAGGAAATGAGAATACAGAGGGCTGAGATGGAAAAAGCCGCGAAAAAAACCTGAGGTCCGTGAGCAAAGTCTCAGAAGTTTCACTGTCCGGTGTAACAACGAATATAGAGTGGGCTGTCCTGTCAAACAGCTCAGCGAGAAAGAGGGCCTTTGAGGAACCCCAGAGGCCGCTTACTTTAGTAATATTATTCAACTCAACCTGTTTTCCTCCCCATACTTTTTAATTATACTCTCAATAATATTAGTTGATGAGGCCCCTTCAATAAACGGTATGGAACAAACCTTCCCGCCGTATGATTCCACAATATCCCTGCCAATAATGTTTTCAATACTCCAGTCGCCGCCCTTAA
>Ga0209126_1000827_pt1 | contig 10614 bp, 10 predicted proteins | sample RifCSP19_1_FD_184024 | JGI IMG/M metagenome (GOLD analysis project Ga0209126, IMG submission 184024) | Soil microbial communities from Rifle, Colorado - Rifle CSP2_sed 19_1 (SPAdes) (version 2) | ecosystem: Environmental > Terrestrial > Deep subsurface > Rock core/Sediment | place: Rifle...
GCAGCGTTCGCATTCACGAATGTGTTGCCGGCCCGTGGCCCGCCGCGAGGTGGTTGAGGAAGCGTCGATACTCCACGAGATCGATATCGTGGGCAAAGCGAATGAGATGGATACCATGGCGGAATCGGTTGCCGGAGACCGGCTGGGGATCGTGCCAGATAACCCGGGCCTCCGCGGACAGCGATCCTTCCGGGAACTGGAGCTGGAGGTGGATGGCGCTGCCGCGCGCGACGATTTCAGGCAGAAGCAACAACAGACCGGTCAAGCTGATGTTAGCCGTGCGGCCAACAATCTCTCGGGAGGGATGCGAGCCCTCACGGATGACGCACCGGACGAGGATCTCGGCCGCGAGCCGGACCCGACGTTCGCGGCGAGGGGCCCGGGACTGCCGCTCGGCCGTCTCTGTGGCCAGCCTCACCACGCGGAGTAGGCTCTCGGCCCGAAAGGGCTTCGGCAAAAAGAACTCGGCCCCGGCACGGAAGACCCTTTCGGCGTACTTCAGATCCGCGGAGGCCGTCATGCCGACCACGGGGATATCCCCGAGGACCGGATCCTGTTTCAGCCGCTCGCACGTACCAACGCCATCGAGGCCAGGCATCATCATGTCCAAGAGAATGATGGCGGGGTGTGCATCCCGGGCCGTCTCAATCCCGGTTGGGCCATCGAAGGCCGCCAGGACTTTGAACCCGGTGCGGCTCAGGGTCGAGGCGACCAGCTCGCACAGCGCGTGATCGTCATCGATGATCAGGATCGGGCGTGTTCGCATGGCTCCCCCTGCTTCGAATCAATCCCCGGCTCCGGCAACACCCGTGTGAAACCTCCGGGTCCCCGTTGGGTTGACCGTCTGCTGCTCCGTCTGCGACGGGTTGGCTTTACCTCCGAAGCATTCTCCTGGCGCTCTCCAAGAAGGCTTCTGGCTCGATCGGTTTTGACATGTAGGCCGCCCCGATCCCTCTTGCCTGCTCTGCATATCCAGCCGCTTTGAAGGTGCTCAGGAGGATAATCGGGACCCCGGCAGTCTTGGGATCTGCCTTGATCCGTGTCGCCATGGCGAGCCCATCGACGTCGGGAAGCATGATGTCGGCAATGATGAGGTGGGGCTGCCACTTCTCGGAGAACTCGAGGCCCTCCCGTCCGCTCTTGGCTTCGAGGACCACGTGTCCCGCGCGCTTGAAGAGAGAGGCCAGGAACTGCCGGTAGTGTGCATTGTCCTCGACGACCAGGACCCGACAGGCCTCGGGTCCCTGGGGTCCCTTGCGCTCATCGGGTTTCTCCCACACGACGTCCTTCCTGGTGACCTCGGCAAACTGGCCGCAGTTTGGACAGGCCAGGCGGAGTCTCCCCTCCTGCGGGAGTGAGTCCCCAACCGGGAAGAGGGCCTTGCACCCGCGACAGGTGAATATCGGTAGCTCACCGCGCGTCTTCGCGCGCTCCTCGAGTCCCTGGACCACTTCCTCGAGGAGCCGTTCCCGGGGAAAGGGCTTTCGGAGGAAGCCGTCGGCCCCTAACCGACGACCGACGGCTATATCCTGGTCGCTGTGAAACTCCCCGGACATCATGATGACCGCAACGGTGTCGCGGATCGACTTGTATGTCTGGCACGCCCCGTAGCCTGACACCCCCCCGGGAAGATTTACATCCTGCACGACCAGGTCGAATGGCTCGCGGGTGAAGGCGCGGACCCCGTCCTGGCCGGTATGGACCGTCGTGACGTTGTATCCTTCCCCTTCGAGGATTTCCCGAACCATCCGGCTGAGTTCGGTATCGTCATCAACCACTAGGATCTTGGCCATTTCTCCTCCTCTTGCCTCCTCCGCACCTCATCGCGAGATTGACAGGAACAGAGTAGGAAATTCCACAAGCACCCGCCGACCGCCCGTCATGGGCGGAAAGGGTCTGAACCCCGCGCGGGTGAGGATCGGGGCGACGAGCTCACGTCGCCCGTGATCGTCGTTGCTAGTCAGGATCGGGCGTTTCGCCATCGTTCCCCACCGAGGTCATCCCAGGGACCTCTTTCGACGGCGTTGGGTGGGGTAGTTGGTGTAAGTGTGCAAAATCCGTGCCCTCTTGACTCCGTTGGCGTCTGAATTCTTCTCGCCGCAATGTATTGATATTCCTACGCGCAGCACGAGAGAGCCATGAATGATCTCTGGGGGGGGTGAGAGGAGGCGTGAGGGGAGAACGAGGGGAACAAAGAGCGAAAGATATCAGGGATTTAGCGGACCAACCCGTTCCGGATGGCGTAGTGGACGAGCTCCGCGTTATTCTTGAGCCGCATCTTCTTGAGCAGCCGGGTGCGGTGGGTACTCACGGTTTTGACGCTCACCCCCAGCTCCTCGGCGATCCTGGTGAGCGTCTTGCCAGACGAGATCATACAGAGTACCTGGAACTCGCGATCGGACAGGACCTCGTGGCGGGGCTTCCTGGGGTCGCTCCCCAGGTCGGAGACGAGCTTCTCCGCCAGAGAGGGACTGACATACCGGCCTCCGCTGGCCACCCGCTTGATGGCGCTGACCAGTTGATCCGGGGCGCTCTCCTTGGTGAGAAAGCCCGCGGCCCCCGCCTTCAAGACCCGCACGGCATACTGATCCTCTGCATGCATGGTGAGCACGAGGACGGGAAGCTCGGGGTACTCGTTCTTGATCTGCTGAAGGACGATCAGGCCACTCGGATCTGGCAGCGAAATGTCGAGCACGACCACATCCCACTGCCCGGTTCGGACCTTCCGCAGGGCTTCCTCTCCGCTGCCCGCCTCCCCCGTCACGACCAGGTCGGGGGTCTCCGCCAGGATCTGCTTCAGTCCCTGGCGCACGATCGCATGGTCGTCGACGACGAGAATCTTGATCATTGAGGGGGTCCGGATAGACCCGCCTCCTTTTTTCCGAGGGGGATGTGGACGCTGACGACGGTCCCTCTGCCCTGGATCCCGCGGATGCGGACGTCTCCTCCCCACGGCAGAACCCGTTCTCGCATGCCCATAAACCCCAGCGATTTTGGATCGGCCACGGCCTCCTCCGGGATGCCTCGCCCGTCATCTCGGACCTCCAGGCGCAGAGCCGCCCCCACCTGTGTCAGGCTGAGGTCAATCCGCGTGGCGTTGGCGTGCCGGGCCACATTCGTCAGGGCTTCCTGGCAGATGCGAAAGAGCGTCGTGGCCCGCGCGGGGTCCACCACGATGTCCTCGGGGCTGCTCGTGAACGCACACGCAATACCCGTGCGCTCTTGAAACTCGCGTACGTGCCACTCCAGGGCGGCGACGAGACCCAGGTCATCCAGGACGCGAGGCCTGAGTTCGGTCGCGATCCTGCGGATGGCCTGGACCGTCGCGTCGATGAGGTGGGCCATCTGGTCGGCCTTGTCGTGCACGGGCTTCTGATCCGCCGGCAGGCGCTGGCGGATCCAGGCCAAGGCGATCTTGAGGGCAGTCAGGGCCTGCCCCAACTCGTCGTGGGTCTCGCGGGCGATGCGGGTTCGCTCCTCCTCCAGCATGGAGAGCAGGCGGATCGAGAGGGCGTGCAACTGCTCCTGCGATTCGCGCAAGTGGTCCTCGGCTTTGTGCCGTTCGGCGATCTGCTCTTGCAGGATCTCGATGGCCTGCGACAGCTCGACCGTTCGCTCGTGCACCCCGCGTTCCAGCTCTTCGTGCACCCGTCGGAGTGCTGTCTCGGCGTGCTTGCGCTCGGTGATGTCCACGTGCGCGCCCAGCATGCGGATCGGCCTTCCGTCGCTGTCGAAGATCATTGCCGCCCGGGCGAGAATCCAACGATACGACCCGTCTTTGTGGCGTAGGCGGAACTCGACCTCGTAATCCGACGAGGGACGTGCGTGGTAGGCTTTCAGCGTGGCGAGCGTGTGGTGGCGGTCCTCAGGATGCAACCGGCTCTCCCACTCCTCGTACCGGTTTGGAATCTCGTGGTCTTCGTACCCGAGTTGCCTTTTCCATTCGGGGGACAGAAAGACGTCGTTCGTGCGGAGATCCCAATCCCACAGCCCGATGTTGACCGCTTGGATGGCCGATCGCCACCGTGCCTCGCCCTCTGCCCGGTCAGGGGCAGTCCGGGGCAAGGACTCGGGTTGCGTTGAGTGGCGACCCTCTTCGAAGCTCGAAAATCTCGTGACCATCGTCGACGTGATCCCCTGTCTAAAGGCCGGTCGGAAAGGGACCTGGCGGGCCTTCAGTATCCTCTGCGGACTAAGGGAGTGTCAAGTAAAATGGCGTTTTATCCCCTGTGAGTGGCTACTCGGGTTGGTGAGTGAGGACCGATACGCCTGAGGCGAGAAACTTTGCTCTTTTTGACACGGAAGCCGTATCATACCGAAAGGATGGAGGCGCCCCATGCGGACTAAGGTTTTGGTCGTGGATGACGAGCAGGACATCCTAGACCTGGTCCGGTATCAGCTGGAGCGGGAGGGGTACCAGGTGGTGGGATGCCGGGACGGCAAGGCCGCCTTGGACCTGGTCGGCCGGGAGCGACCCGACCTCGTGGTCCTCGATCTCCTCATGCCCGGGGTGGATGGCCTCGAGGTGTGTCGCCGCCTCAGACAGGACTCCGCCATCCCGATCATCATGCTGACGGCGAAGGCGGAGGAGACAGATAAGGTGATCGGGTTAGAACTGGGGGCTGACGATTACGTCACCAAGCCCTTCAGTCCCCGAGAGCTTGTTGCCAGGGTCAAGGCGATTCTTCGGCGGGGAGCGGCCCTCTCCGAGGAAGGTGTCGTCTCGTTGGGTGACTTGACGATGGATTTTGCGCGATACCAGGTCCTGCTGGCGGGAAAGGGGGTTTCCCTGACCGCCAAGGAGATCGAACTGCTCAGGGCCCTTGTCCAGGCCAGGGGCCGGGTTCTCAGTCGTGACTTCCTGTTAGAGCGCGTGTGGGGTTATGATCGGGCGGCTGAGATTGAGTCCCGAACCGTGGACGTCCATATTCGCCGCCTGCGAGAGAAATTGGGTCTCGAGGCCCGGCGGATCGTCACGGTCAAGGGGGTTGGCTACCGATTCGATCGGGAGAATTAGTTGCGGAGATTTGTCGGGCGTCTTCAGACGAAACTCATCCTGACCTACCTCTTCATCATCGGCGTGATCCTCGGGGTGGTGGGGATCTTTGTCGCTCGTCCCTTCGTCGCCTACGCCGCCGTGGTGACTTTCGGGATCGCCATTGTCCTGAGCCTTTGGATGGTCCGTAGGTTGAGCTGTTCGGTGACCACCATGGTCGACGTGGCTCATCAGATTGCTGAAGGGGATCTCAGCCGGAGGGTTGCCGTTCCGGAGGAGCAGGAGCTGGCGATGCTAGCTCGGGCGCTCAACACCCTGGGTCAAAAGCTCCAAGAGAGGCTCAATAACGTGGAGGAGGAACAGGCAAGGACGGCGGGGATCCTCGAAAGCATGGTCGAGGGGTTGGTCGCTATTGATCAGCAGGGACGGATCGTGCTGATGAATGGAGCCGCCCTCCGCATGCTTCGGATGGGTCAAGACCTTGAGGGGACGCGGCATCTCCTGGAGATCATCCGGCACCCGGAACTGCACACCCTCCTGCAAGAATGTGACACGTGTGCGGCAGGGACAGTTTGTCGTCGGGAACTCACCCTGCACAGCCCTCCGATGACGCTGATGGTGCACGCCGTACCGCTCCGGCGCGGGGCCGACCGTGGAGGGACGCTGTTGGTTTTTCACGACGTGACGGAACTGCGGCGCCTGGAACGAGTCCGCCAGGAATTTGTTGCCAACGCCTCCCACGAACTGCGCACCCCCCTCACGGCTATCCGTGGCTACGTCGAGACCCTCCTGGACGGGGCGGTGGACGACCCGGGCCGCACCCGTCCCTTCTTGGACGTGGTCGCCCGGCACGCCGAGCGCATGAGTCGGTTGGTGGATGATTTGCTGGACCTCTCCAATATCGAGAGTGGTCGCCTGCAGCTTGAACGACACGCCGTCCCTCTGGATGAGGTCGCGCAGCTGGTCTTCGCGCTGCAGCAGGAAGCCGCGTCGAAGAAGGAGATCACCCTTCGCCTCGAGATCCCCCCCGATTTGCCGGCGGCCCTTGCCGACCGCGATCGGCTCCAGCAAATTCTCATTAACTTGGTCGATAACGCCATCAAGTTTACGCCTGCTGGTCAGGTCACGCTGTCAGCCCAGAAGGCCTCGTCGAGTCATCTCGAGGTGGTGGTCACCGACACCGGGACGGGAATCTCCTCAACGGATCTCCCGCGGGTCACCGAGCGCTTCTATCGGGTCGATCGGGCCCGCTCCCGGGAGCTGGGTGGGACCGGCCTGGGCCTGAGCATCGTCAAGCACCTGGTCCACGCCCATGGCGGCGACCTTTACATCGAGAGCGAACTCGGTAAGGGAACGACAGTCCGCTTCACCCTGCCCATCGCCGCATAAGTCTTCCTTTCATTTTTAACCCGCGTGTAACCTCACCGCCCTTTCCCTGTCATCTCACGCGCCCATACTGTCGGTGAACATGCGGCGGGAATGCCGAAAGGAGGTGAGAGGGAGAATTAACACGGCGGTAACATGTCCGTAACCGGTCCGTAATGGACCGCGCCTAACCTGAATGAAAGGAGATCACGGATGAAGATGGCAAGCGTAGAGAACGGGATTGTTACGGCGATCGCCCTCCTGGTGTTGTCTCTGGCAGGCGTCGACGCGGCTAGGGCCCAGCGTGTCCTGATCAAGATTGATGGCTCCAGCACGGTCTTTCCGATTACCGAGGCCGTGGCCGAGGAGTTCCAGAAAAACCACAAGGGCATCAAGGTGACCGTGGGGATCTCGGGGACCGGCGGCGGCTTCAAGAAATTCTGCAACGGCGAGACGGATATCTCGGATGCGTCCCGCCCCATCAAGCCGTCGGAGGTAGAACTATGCGGCAAGAATAAGATCGAGTATATCGAGCTTCCGGTCGCTTACGACGGCCTCGCCGTCATGGTGAATCCCAAGAACACGTGGGCGACGCACATGACGGTCAAGGAGTTGAAAAAGCTATGGGAGCCGGAAGCCCAGGGAAAGGTGACCCGTTGGAGCCAGATCCGGCCAGGCTGGCCCGATAAGGAGATCCATCTCTTCGGTGCCGGTGTGGATTCGGGGACCTACGACTACTTTACCGAGGCGATCGTGGGGAAGGAGCACTCCAGCCGCGGGGACTTTACGGCGAGTGAGGATGACAACGTCCTGGTCCAGGGGATCGCCACCGACCCGCTGGCCCTCGGCTTTTTCGGGGTGGCCTACTATGAGCACAACAAGGACAAGCTCACGCTGGTCGCCGTTGATGATGAGAAGCCTGAGAACGGAAAGGGTCCCACCCTTCCGACCTACGAGAACGTGGTCAGCGGGGCCTACCAGCCTCTGTCCCGTCCGATCTTCATCTATGTGAGCCGAAAGGCGGCTGATCGGCCTGAGGTGAAAGAGTTTGTCCGGTTCTACCTGACGGCTGGACGGCCCCTCGTCCGGGAGGTCGGCTACGTTGCCCTGGCTGACAAGGTCTATGATCTGGCGCTCGCGCGGTTTGACAAACGGGCGGTCGGATCCGTCTTCGGGGGAAAAGGCTCCCAGGTTGGTGTGACCTTGGAAAGCCTCCTGAAGGCCGAAGCGAAATAAGAGACGAGGTGGGTGACCGCCACGATGCTGCTACGCGCGAGGAGGAAGAGGGTTGGCGAGAGGGCCCTCCAGCTCGGCTTCTTCCTCTGCGGTGCGCTCTCTCTCTTGACGACGTTTGGCATCGTGGCGGTCCTCATCTTTGAGACCGTCGAGTTCTTCGCAGAGGTCTCTCTCCTTGAGTTTCTCACCGACACCCAGTGGACACCCCTTTTTGCCCAAAAGCATTTTGGCATCCTGCCGCTCCTCTCCGGGACTTTCCTCACATCGGCCATTGCGATCCTGGTCGCCATGCCAGTGGGGCTCGTGTGCGCCATCTACTTGAGCGAATTCGCGCCGGAGCCGGTTCGACGAAAGACCAAGCCCGTGCTGGAAGTCCTCGCGGGCATTCCCACCGTGGTGTACGGCTATTTTGCCCTCCTTTTTGTCACCCCGTTGCTCCAGACCTTTGTCCCATCCCTGTCGGGGTTTAACGCCCTGGCCCCCGGAATGGTCATGGGCATCATGATTATTCCCCTTATCTCTTCCCTGAGCGAGGATGCCATGTATGCGGTCCCCCAGAGCCTGAGGGAGGCGGCTCATGCTCTCGGTGCCTCACGATTGCAGGTTGCCCTCCGGGTCGTGGTCCCCGCCGCATTTTCGGGGATTGCCGCTGCGTTCCTGTTGGCTGTCTCGCGGGCGATCGGCGAGACTATGATCGTAGCGATTGCCGCCGGACAGCAACCGCGGCTGACCTTAAATCCCCTCGTCCCGGTTGAAACCATGACCGCCTACATCGTTCAGGTCAGCCTGGGAGATACACCGACTGGAACGCTGGAGTACAGAACGATCTTTGCGGTCGGCACGATGCTCTTTTTCAGTACGCTCATCCTGAATCTCTTCAGTCGCTCGCTCCGTGAGCGCATCAGGGAGAGGTACGAGTGAGGCCCCAGGCTGCTGAATTGTACCGAATGTTAACCCTCCGGCACTGGGCGGAGCGCCTCTTCAAGATCGCCGCGGTGGCGACCCTCGTGATCGTCTTGGCGACGCTGGCGGCTCTCCTCCTGGATGCGGTCATAGACGGGGCGGGGCGGTTGAGCTGGCAGTTCTTGACCAGCTTCCCCTCGCGGAAACCGGAGGAGGCCGGCATCCTTGCCGCCCTGGTAGGGACGACGTACCTGATGATCTTGACAGCGGTCGTTGCGGTTCCGGTGGGGGTCGGAGCGGCCATCTACCTGGAGGAGTATGCAAAGAAAGGATGGTTTTCTCGCGTGGTTGAAGTGAATATTGCCAACTTGGCCGGAGTCCCCTCCATCATCTATGGCCTTCTGGGGCTGGAGCTGTTTGTGAGGGCGATGGGCCTCGACCGGAGCCTCCTGGCCGGCGCGCTGACGATGGCCCTCCTGGTGCTGCCGATCATCATCATTGCGGGCCGAGAAGCCCTGCGGGCGGTGCCCCCCTCGATCCGGGAGGCTTCCTATGCCCTCGGAGCCAGCCGGTGGCAGACGATTCGGTATCAGGTGTTGTCCCTGGCCTTTCCAGGCATCCTGACCGGATCGATCCTGGCCCTGTCACGGGCCATCGGTGAGGCGGCCCCGCTGATCACGATGGGGGCCCTGACCTATATCGCGTTCCTCCCCGATGGACTGCTGGCTCCTTTCACGGTGCTGCCCATCCAGATCTTCAACTGGGTCTCACGGCCACAGAAAGGATTCTTTGCCGCGGCCGCAGCTGGAATTATCGTCCTGCTGGTGGTGCTGCTCCTGATGAATGCCCTGGCTGTCTATCTGCGCCAGCGGTATCAGCGGAGGCTGTATCTATGAAGGTGGCCTTCGAGATTCAGGATCTGAACTGCTGGTATGGGAGCCGCCAGGTCCTGCAGAAGGTGTCGTTGTCGATCGCGGAGCATCACATTACCGCAGTGATTGGCCCGTCGGGATGCGGCAAGAGCACGTTTCTCCGCTGTCTCAACCGGATCAACGACCTCATTGACGGCTTTCGAATCAGCGGTCACGTCCTCTTCAAGGGCCAGGACATCTATGACCCTGCGGTCGACCCGATCGAGATCCGGTTCCGGGTGGGGATGGTGTTTCAAAAACCCAATCCGTTCCCCAAGTCCGTGTACGACAATGTGGCCTACGGCCCCCGGCTCTGGGGAGCGCGGAAGCGGTCCGGGCTTGATGCCATTGTAGAAGAGAGCCTCAAGAGGGCAGCCCTCTGGGACGAGGTGAAGGACAGCCTTGCCCAGAATGCCCTTGCCCTTTCGGGAGGCCAGCAGCAGCGCCTCTGTATCGCGCGGGCACTGGCCGTGGAGCCCGAGGTCCTGCTGATGGACGAGCCGTGCTCGGCCCTGGACCCCATCGCCACGGCCAAGATCGAGGAGTTGATGCTGAATCTGAAGAAGGATTACGCTATCATCATCGTGACGCACAATATGCAGCAAGCCGCCCGGGTCTCCGACGTCACGGGGTTCCTGTTGCTTGGGGAACTGATCGAGTTCGGCGTCACCAAAGAGCTCTTCACGACCCCGAAGGACCACAGGACCGAGGCGTACCTCACCGGGCGGTTCGGCTAGGGAGGTAGGGCATGACGAGGGCGTTAGAGGCTGAGTTGCAGGAGCTGAGGCAGCAGCTCCTGGCGATGGGTGGACTGGCGGAGACGATGATCCAGGAGAGCGTCCGGTCCCTGGTCGAGCGGAACGCGGACCTGGCCCACGGGGTCTTCCGGTACGAAGAGGAGATGGATCAACGCTGCATCGATCTGGATGATCGGAGCTTCAAACTGATAGCCCTCCGTCAGCCGGTGGCCTCCGACCTCCGATTCATCACCGCGGGGATCAAGATCAATAGCGAACTGGAGCGCATCGGGGATCTGGCGGTCAACATCGCTCACCGGACAATGACGCTGCTCAACGACCCGCCGATTGACGTCCTGGTGGATCTGCCCAAGATGGCGCAGCTCTCCCAAGAGATGGTCAAGCGGAGCCTGGATGCCTTTGTCAGCAGAAATCCGGATCTGGCCCGCGGGGTGATCGATGCCGA
>Ga0209126_1000830_pt1 | contig 10607 bp, 8 predicted proteins | sample RifCSP19_1_FD_184024 | JGI IMG/M metagenome (GOLD analysis project Ga0209126, IMG submission 184024) | Soil microbial communities from Rifle, Colorado - Rifle CSP2_sed 19_1 (SPAdes) (version 2) | ecosystem: Environmental > Terrestrial > Deep subsurface > Rock core/Sediment | place: Rifle...
CGCGGCGCTGGTGTATCAGGTGGTGTGGGTCCGTTCCCTGCAACTCCTCTTCGGCAGCTCCCACCTCGCGGTGACCGCGGTTCTTTCCGTATTCATGGCCGGCCTTGCGCTGGGAAGCTACCTCATCGCCAAAAGGGTGGACGCGCTGAAGAGGCCCCTGAGGCTGTACGGGCTCCTGGAGATCGGAATCGCTGTATTTGCCGTCGTCTTCCTTCTGCTGACCAGACTGTATCCGTATCTCTACATTCCCCTGGCAAGGGCGGCAGGGGAGAACCCCCTCTCCTTGTCCTTCCTTCGTGTGCTGTTTGCCGTCGTCGCGATGATCATCCCCACCACCCTGATGGGGGGAACCCTCCCTGTGTTGACAAAGTTCGTTTCCACGGAATCCGGGGTCATCGGGGAACGGATTTCCTTTCTTTATGGGTTCAACACCTTGGGGGCGGTTGCCGGCACGCTGGCGGCCGGATTCCTCCTCCTTCCGAAATATTCCGTGAGCGTGACCTCGGCCATCGCGATCGCGACCAATGCGTCCATCGGGCTGGTCTGTCTTTTTCTCCAGAAGGTTGTTCCCCTGGCAGGAGCCGAAGGGGGACGATCCGCACAGGTGGCAAAAAATATGCCGGGGGAGGATGAGCGGGACGCCTGGGCCAGGGAAACCGGGGATCTTTCGACTTCTTACAAGGCGGTTCTCTGGGGGATCGGGATCAGCGGTTTCTGCGCGCTGGGATACGAGGTCCTGTGGACGCGGACCCTTTCGATGGTTGTGGGGGCAAGCACCTACAGTTTCACCATCATGCTGGTTTCGTTTCTCACGGGGATCGCGCTGGGGAGCAAGGCGTTCGGCTTGTTTCTCAAGGGGTTCCCTGGAGCATGCAGGGGTCCGGAAAGGTCGATGATTCTGTTCGGTGGCGTGCAGGTCGTCATCGGCCTCACCGCCCTGGTCGTAACGTATTTTATTCGCGATCTTCCCTCCCACGCGATACGGATCCAGAATCACCTGCTCGGTGCCGGCTTCAGCGAGTTCCAGGTACGGCAGGGGGCGAACTTCGCGGTCGCTTTCTCCCACATGTTCATTCCCGCCTTCTTCATGGGGGTTGCCTTCCCGCTGGCCGGAAAAATCCACGCGGATTGCGGGAAATCGATGGGGGAAGCAATCGGGGAGGTTCTGGCGTACAACACCGTCGCGGCGATATTGGGAGCGGCCTTCAGCGGGTTCGCCATGATCTACCTGTTCGGCATCGAGCGGTCCCTGCAATTTCTGGCGCTCCTCAACGTGGGCGCAGGGGTGTTGATCGCAATCCTCCCGCGAAAGACCCCCGTCCTGACATGGGGTATTGCCGGGGGCACGCTCATCGCCCTCATGGTCCTGGCCGTCCACCCGAACCTGTGGAGAATGTGGGACCGAAAATACTTTGCGATCTACCGGAACAACACGCGGGAGGCTTTCAGCACTGCCTTCAACATGCAGGATGCGATGGAGAACACCGACGTGCTGTATTACGCGGAAGGCGTCCATGCGACCGTGAGCTCGATCCGGGTGAAGGGGGGATATCAGGCATTCATCACCAATGGCAGAATCGAGGCCTCGAATCACAAGGAAGGCATTCAATGTCAATACACGCTGGGCCACCTTCCCATGCTCCTGAACAAGGATCCGAAGAAGATCTTCGTGCTGGGAACGGGGAGCGGAATGACCCTGGGGGCGACTTCCGTTCACCCGGGCGTGGAAGAGATCGTCCTCGCCGAGATCGAGCCGAAAGTCCTAGGGGTGGCGAGGACGTTTTCGAAATACAACCATGACGTCCTCGACCATCCGAAACTGCGGATCGTCTTCAACGACGGAAGAAACTACCTGATGACCACGAAAGAGAAGTTCGACGTCATCACGGCCGACCCGATCCACCCCTGGTTCAGCGGGGCGGGGTATCTCTACACCGCCGAGTATTTCCGGCTGGCCGCGGAACGCCTCCGGCCGGGAGGAATCGCCTGCCAGTGGCTGCCGATCTACGAGTTGAGCGTGGACGACCTGAAGTGTGTCGTCAGAACGTTCTCGGAAAATTTCCGATACACCATGCTCTGGCTGACGCGGAACGACGCGGAACTCATCGGGAGCAACGACCCGATTCTGATCGACGAGGCGGATCTGGGAAAGCGCATCGCGGCGGCGGGGGTCATCGATGATCTCAAGAGCGTCCATATGGGGTCGGCGGACGATTTTCTCAGCTATTTCGTCATGGGGACGAACGGAATGAGGGCATTCGGAGCGGGCGGCGTTCTCAACACCGATGACAATCTCCATCTGGAATTTTCCGCCCCCCTGTCCATGGATGTCCCGACGCAGGGGAAGAACGCGAAGGCCCTGTACCGGTTCCGGGAAAGCCTGCTGCCCTATGTGCTTCCCGCAAAGGGGGATGCCGCCCGGTCCGCCCAGATCAAGAAATGGGATCGGTATCTTCAGGCCGGGGGAACGTACGCGCAGGCGCATGTCCTCTTTCTCCGTGGGGGGCATGATACTCCGGAATTTCAAGGGATCCTGGGGGAACTGGACCGCAGGTACCCGGATTATGCTCCCCTCAAGTTTCTGAAAGGGGAGGTTCTGGAACTTGTGGACATGACTCCGACGCTGATCCGCGCGGAGCAATTTTTCCTCTCCGGCGAGACGGGAAACAAAGTGAGTCTGGAAATATCCGCGGTGAAGGTTCGCGTCGGAGAGGAGAGGGCGGCGGTGATATTCGTGGATAATCGCTCCAGGACCATATACGGGCAAAAGTATATCGATGCCAGGAAGGAAGAATTGGAGGGGAGAGTTCGTATCTTTGCCGATGATGTCCTGTCGAATCTGAAGACCGCATACCGGAAAGAAGCCGTACTGGCAGCACGTGAAGGGAGAGCATATCCGCTGGCGAGCTCGACCCTTCAGAAAATGAAGGAGATCCTTACGTCGACGGATGGGGGAAATTGAACAGGGTTGGCGGGAAGTGGTCTACCTGCAGAGGATTTTCAAAAGTTCTCCCCTGGGAGAGTCGAGCACAATGCCGCGCCAATCCGAAGGGGTGATGGTATGAAGCGTCGGTTTGTTCGGTCTTTCCAAAATGACTTCGATGTCCCGGACGATTTTATTGGAACAATCGATTTCTTCCTGCGACCTTCTCGGGGAGTGGTTATTGTCAAAGCCCATGACCCAGACCCGGACCACCCCCGGTCGAAGGGACATGACGCTGTCCGGGTCGTAGAGGATCCTCTCCTCCCCGTTTTTCCCGGCGATCGCTTTCCAACGCTCATTTCCCGCGTCTGCAGTCCGGGGAGATGGAATAAATGAAGAAACCAGGAGCATGAAAAGGATCAGGACATATTGTCTAATGGAGATCACCTTATTCTCCGTCTGCACCCGGCAATGATTTTTCCTGCATATACACAAGAAAACATAGCCATTATTATAATGTTTCGGTGAATATTATTTAAATGAAATTTCTGTCCGGTATGTTCATTACATGATCTCTGAAGCTTTATCATTGTTCCTCTTCGGTCATCCTTTGAGCGCCCAATAGCATCCAATAGGTGCTTATCCGTGAGAGCGTCGGAAATACTTCAAGGCAGAAGACTTTCGATTCTGATTGTTATTGGTGTTGCTCTTTCCGTTTATCTCAACACGTTGCCCAATGGATTCGTTGTCGACGATCTCCACCAGGTCGTCGACAACCAATGGATCACGAGTCCTAGCCACCTGCCGGAAATCTTCTCCTCCGGGGTATGGGATTTCGAGGGGAGGGAGTCCAGTTACTACCGCCCCGTGATGTACGTTTTCTACTTGGTGACGTACATGATCTTTGGGCTCAAACCGTGGGCATTCCACCTCGTGAACATCCTGCTGCATGCTGCGGTAACAGGTCTGGTCTTCCTGTTCGTGCAACGTATTTGTGCGGAGCGGATTCCGGCAGACCGATGGTATCTCGCCTCACCCTTTGTCGCCGCAATGCTCTTCGCGGTGCATCCGATCCATACCGAGGCAGTTGCCTGGATCGCGGGAATAACCGACCTCTCCTATTCGTTTTTCTATCTTCTGGGCTTAACCCTCTATGCTTTCTCGGGAAAGGGAAGGGACCTTTTCTATGTTCTCTCCCTGCTGAGCTACTTCCTTGCCTTGTTGTGCAAGGAGCCGGCGATGACGTTCCCGGTGATCCTCTTTGCCTACGAACTGGTTTTTTCACGAGGGAAGAGTTCGTGGCGCATCATCCTGATTCGACTCATCCCGTTCTGCCTGATATTCCTACTGTATGCAGGGCTGCGTGCCTGGGCGCTTGGAAGTCTAGCCCCTCCGGTGTCATCGGTTACCCTATCGCCCTCTGCGTATGCACTCAACGTGCTGATCCTTTTCTCCCGCTATATGGGGAAACTGGTTTTCCCCGTCAATCTCAATTTCTGGCATGTCTTCAAACCAATCGCGTCGCTGTCCACGGCAGATTCGATTTTCGCATTGTTGGCGGCAGGCATTTGTGCATTCATTGTTTTCCTTGTGCGATCGAACCGACCGGGGTTGTTCGCGTCGGTGCTGACCGTGGTTCCGCTGGCGCCGGTATTTGTCTTTTCGAGGATGAATCAGGGAATCGAAAACGTCTTCACCGAGCGGTATCTCTATCTCGTCTCGGCCGGTTTTGTTCTGCTTGTCGCCGAGGGTGGGGATTGGTGCCGCCGCAGGATTCCGTTTGGCACACACATCGTTGCCATTGTGCTGGCTGTCCTGATAGTCACGTTGAGCATCGGAACCATGCAAAGAAATATGGTCTGGCAAGACTCCTACAGCCTTTGGTCCGACGCTGCCCGGAAGTCACCTGAAAGCGCAATCGCGCGGATGAATCACGGATATGCGCTTCTATCACAGCAGAAGATGAATGAGGGGCTCGTTGAAATACAGGAGGCTCTGCGGCTCAGGCCCACCCTTCTTGCCGAAAAGAATGCAAAAGGTGTTTTTTATGCCCAGAAAGGCTTGACGAAGAAAGCCATCCTCGAGTTTCACTTCATCATTGCCGCCAAGCCGGATTATGCACCTGCTCATTACAATCTCGGCATCCTCTACGATAACAAGGGTTGGATCGACCAGGCGATCCAGAAATACGAAGCGGCAATCAAAATCCAGCCCGATTACGCTGAGGCTCACAACAACCTGGGGATCGCACTCGCCAGGAAGGGGTTCAAGGCAGAAGCCGTCAAACACCTCAAGGAGGCAATTCGCCTGCGACCCACGGATGTCGAGTTTGCTATTAATCTCGATAGGGTGAACCACATTCCATAATGGACAATCAAAGAGCATTGTCCAATTTTACGGAGGAGTCACCCAAGACATTTTCGGGGATATTTCCGTTCCTCTCCTGTTTCGTGGTAATCGCTGAATATGTAAACCGCGGTGGCAGCTGCGCAGAACGCGGGAAAGGATACGGTCCGGGAAAGAGAAAAGATCGCAACACCCACAACGACTCCATCCTTTTGCTGTTAGAATCATAAAACCACCTTACTGGGAGCAGTACATTGGACTTTTCCTTGCCGACACGAATTCGCTGGGACGTCGATTTCCGCGGTCGGGTGGGGCGCCCAAAAAGGATCGCCCGCCAGATCCGGGGGATCGCGCCGCAGTTCGTGGAGCTTCGGATCGAGGGCGAAAGAGGGATCGCCGAGCTTTCCGCCATCTTCACCGAAATCCACAAATGTCACCCGAAGGTCGAGGCGACGCTATCGCTTATCCCCAAGGCAGCCGCTGCCGCCCGCTGGGGGTATCCCATCAAATTCATCTGGGCCATCGAGGCGGGGAAGACGTTTTCCCGCTGCATCCCCGCGGACGCCCGGGCAGTATCGTTCACGCCGGACGAGGAGACCATCCACCTGCTGCCGGAAGTTCTCGAGAATTTCGCGGAAAGCGCAGCTGCAGAATTGCATTTGCCCAATGTCAATGCCATGCGCGCCCTCGCCGCGAGGGGTCACATTCCGGTTCCACGGTCCGGACAGTTTCGGGAGGTGGCGGAGATATTGGCCCGATCCCGGATTCCCCTGGCCGGGAAGCGGCTCGTCGTCCACGATTTCTTTCTCTGCCGGATCCTGCGGGATCTCTTCCCGGACGAGGGGGGGAAGCGCGTCGAGTTTTCCGGCTGCGAGGCGGGGACCCGGCTTGCCTACGTGGACTGGGACGGCAACGTCTACCCGTGCGACTCCATCCCCATCCGCCTGGGGAATCTCCTCGAGACCCCCCTCGAACGGATCTGGCGGTCGCCGCACCGGATGCGGGTCGTCGAGGCGATCCGCTCGGTGCCCGTCGATTGCGATTCCTGCATGGCACACAGCGGCTGCCGCGGCCTTGCGTACTTCGCTTCGGGGACGCTCGACGCGAGTGGTTTCCAAGATGCCGCCGTATCCTCGCCGGGAGACAAGTAAGGATTGATCTTCCCTCATCGTATTCCTGTCGTGTGCGAATCCGCCATTGAACCCGGGAGGCGGATCGTGTTCTAATTCGGTGGTCGGTATTTCGCGAACCCCCCCAAGACAGAGGAGAAAAAACGTGAACCGATTTCTTTTGGGAAGTGTCCTGATCCTGGCCATCGCCGTCGCTGTACTGGGTGTGCCGGGCTGCTCCAAGCCGCAGGCGAAGAATGAAACGGTGGCCGAGGTGAACGGCGACGCGATCAAGGTAAACGAACTTCGGGAATTCCTCGGGGTGCGCGGGGGAATGGCTCCCGTTGCGGGAATCCCGGCGGAGAAAAAAAAGGAGGCCTTGGACCGGCTCATCGCGGGACGCCTCCTTGCGCAGGACGCCCGGTCCAAAGGGTTGGACAACACGGACGAATTCCGCAACATCGTGAAGGAGAGCGCGAAGAGCGCCCTGATCACCGGTCTGTATCGCAAGGAAGTCACCTCCAAGGGCAGCGTGTCGAAGGAGGACATCCAGGCCGAGGCGAAGAAGATGAGGGCGGCGGACAACACGCTCTCCGATGATCATGCGAACGCCCGGGCGCAACGGTCGGTTTCCGAATCGAGGATCCGGAAAATCGAGGAGGAGCTGATCGCGGCGGCCAACAAGGAGTTCCCGTCCGAGATCCACAAGGTGGTGGTGGACAAGATCGTCAAGGGCGAGAACGTTCCGGACGATACGGTCCTGGCGACCGCCGCCGGGGACAACGTCACCTACGGGCACGTGAAGAAGGAGCTTCGGAAAGTGGCGGGGGGGATGCAAGGCGTGGAGGATATCACCCGCAATCCCATAGCGGTCAACCGGATGCTGACCCGGGAGACCACCGGGAAGTCGCTCGCCGCATACGCGAAGAAGCAGGGGATCGAGGGGTCCGAGTGGCATACCGCCACCCGCACGGAGATCGAGAGGGCGATCCTCATCGACATGCTGGCGGGAAAGGTCCTGGAGAAAGAGGCAACAGTGGCCGACAAGGAGATCGAGGCCTACTACAAGGAGCACCCGGAGATGTTCGCCCAGCACGGGAAGAAGGTTTCCTTCATGATGGTCAAGGAGCAGCTTCGGGGTTTCCTGCAGAACGAGAAGCGCAAGTCCGCGATGAACGCCTACATCGAGGAACTGAAGAAAAAGGCGAAGATCACGGTGAACGAGAAGGTTCTGGGCGAAGTGTAGGCGGTTTTCGATGAGGCGCGGGATCCGGGTGGCTTTCTCCTTCGCCGCAGGGGTGTTCCTCCTGGCGTGCGGATTGACCCTGGCCCAGGGCCAAGAGGCGATACCGGATCGGGTGCCCCCCGCTGCCGCCCCGGGAAAGGTCCCGTTGCTGGGGGCGGGGACTGTCGCGCCCGCTTTCCGCCTCGCGGATGTGCTCGGGGCGAACTATTCCTACGGCGAGGAGGGGAGGAAAAAACCGCTCCTTCTCGCCTTTTTTTCCATCTTTTGCCACCCGTGCCGCGCCGATCTCACGGTCCTGCAGAAGATCCAGGCAAAATACGGCGGCAGCGATCTTGACGTGGCGGCGGTTTCCCTGGACGGGGAGGCTCTCAAGGCAACGGTCGCGGGGTTCGTGAAGCAGGAGAGGTACACCTTCCGGGTTCTCCTCGACGGGGGGGACGGGAAGCAGATGTTCCCGGTCGCCGATTCCTACCGGGTGACGGAGATGCCCACCGTTTACCTCGTGGACAGGGGGGGAAGGATCGCCTTTGCCGGGACGGGCCGCGTCGGGGAGGACATGCTCGAAAAGGTCGTCCAGGCAGTTCTCAAGAAATGAGGGAGACAGAGCGTGACCGCCCCGCCCCGGTTCCTCCTGTTTGATCCGACAGGCGACGGGTGGCCGAACATTTCCCTCCCCCAGGCGGCCTTCGCGGGCCGGTCCAACGTCGGGAAATCCTCGCTCCTAAACGCGCTGGTGGGGCAGTCGCGGCTTGCCCGCGTGGGGCGGACGCCCGGCAGGACGCGCGGGATCGTCTTCTTCGAGATCGAAGGGCGGTTCGTCTTCGCCGATCTTCCCGGCTACGGGTTCGCGAAGGTCTCCCGGGCGGAGCGCGAGGGGTGGAAGACGCTCGTGGAAGGGTATTTCTCCCGATGCCGACTGCTGCGGAAAGTGTACCTTTTGGTGGACGTGCGGCGGGGGCCGGAGGAAGAGGAACAGATGCTTGCGCAGTACCTGGGGTCCCTCGGTGTCCCGTACCGGTGGGTCGGGATGAAGGCGGACAAGGTGAAGCAAAGGGAGATCCCCGGTCTTTCTTCCCGTTTCGGCGGGCCGGAGTGGCTTGCGCGGGGAGGCCCCCCAGTGATCGTCTCCGCGAGGACCAAAGGGGGGATCGACCTTCTCTGGCGGGACATCCGGACGGTTTTTCCCCCTTGATTTTGACGGCGGGAAAGGGTATCATCTCGAAGTTTTAAACCGGCTTTAGTCCCGCCAAGACCACATTTTTACTCGATAGTCCGGCGGCAACCCGGCGGGCGCGGAGGTCACCCGTTGTTCCCAGTCACCGAGATCAGAGAGATCGCAAAAAACGTCTTCTTTCAGAAGATCGAGGCCCCCCGGATCGCGCGCAAGAGGAAGGCGGGGCAATTCCTCGTGATCCGGAAGGGGGAGATGAGCGAGCGCATCCCCCTGACCATCGTGAATTCCGACCCTGCGGACGGGACGGTGACCATCATCTACCAGGTGGTCGGCAAGTCGACCGCGGAGCTTGCCGCGATGAAGCCGGGGGAGACCATCCAGGACGTCGTGGGTCCCCTCGGGCTGCCGACGCACATCGAGAACTTCGGCACCGTCGTCGGCATCGGCGGCGGGATCGGGACGGCGCCCCTGCTCCCCATCGCCACGGCCATCAAGAACGCCGGGAACCGGCTGATCTCGATCGTCGGGGCGAGGACGAAGGATCTCCTCATTCTCGAGGAGGAGATGAAGCCGATCAGCGACACCCTGATCGTCACCACCGACGACGGCTCGTACGCCAAGAAGGGGTTCGTCACCACGGCCCTTAAGGAACTGATCGACGCCGGGGAGAAGATCGACCTGTGCATCGCCATCGGGCCGGTCCCGATGATGCGGGCGGTGGCGGAGGTCACCAAGCCCGACGGGATCAAGACGATAGTGAGCCTGAATCCCATCATGGTGGACGCCACGGGAATGTGCGGGGCGTGCCGGGTGACCGTGGGCGGAGTGACCAGGTTCGTCTGCGTGGACGGACCGGAGTTCGACGGGCACGAGGTCGATTTCAAGGAACTGGTGATGCGCAACCGCGCCTACCTGAAGGAGGAAAAGGTGGCGATGGAACGGTATGAACACAAGGACGGCAAGTGCATGGGGGAAAAATCGCCGGCAGCCAAAGCCCCGGCCGCCGCGCCCGTGACGACGGGAGGGGGACGATAATGGCCGACGCGAAGCCGACCCCCCGCCCCAAGCCGTTCAGCATCCCCAAGCAGCCGATGCCGGAGCAGCCCCCGGAAGTGCGAAGGAAGAACTTCCGGGAAGTCCCCTTCGGGCTGACCCCTGACCTGGCGATCCTCGAGGCATCGCGCTGCATCCAGTGCAAGAACCCGGCGTGCGTCAAAGGGTGCCCGGTCAACATCAAGATCCCCGAGTTCATCGAACTCGTCCGGCAAGGGAAGTTCGTCGAAGCCGCCCGGAAGATCAAGGAAGACAACACCCTCCCGGCGGTGTGCGGACGGGTCTGCCCCCAGGAGGAGCAGTGCGAGATGCCGTGCGTCATCGGCAAGAAGGGCGAGCCGGTCGCCATCGGAAGGCTGGAGCGGTTCGTCGCGGACTTCGAGCGGGTCACCGGCAACGTGGTGGTCCCCGAGGTCGCGCCCCCCACGGGCAAGCGCGTGGCGGTCGTCGGGGCCGGACCCGCGGGCCTGACCGTCGCGGGGGACCTGGTCCAGCTGGGGCACGATGTCACCATCTTCGAGGCACTCCACAAGCCGGGCGGGGTGCTCATGTACGGCATCCCGGAGTTCCGCCTCCCCAAGGACATCGTGCAGTCGGAGGTGGATTACATCTGCAGCCTCGGCGCGAAGTTGGAGTGCGACGTCGTCATCGGGAAGACGATCACGATCGACGAACTCCTGGGCGAGGAAAAGTTCGACGCCTGCTTCGTCGGGACCGGCGCGGGCCTTCCGTACTTCATGAACATCCCGGGGGAGA
>Ga0209126_1000840_pt1 | contig 10551 bp, 9 predicted proteins | sample RifCSP19_1_FD_184024 | JGI IMG/M metagenome (GOLD analysis project Ga0209126, IMG submission 184024) | Soil microbial communities from Rifle, Colorado - Rifle CSP2_sed 19_1 (SPAdes) (version 2) | ecosystem: Environmental > Terrestrial > Deep subsurface > Rock core/Sediment | place: Rifle...
CGCTCAGCTTCCTGCTCTGAGATATATCCAGTGCCTCTGCAATTCGGACAAGGTCTATATGCTGGTGTTGTAGCTGAAACGCCAACCATCCCTATCCCTCTACACATAGGGCACCTTGGCATAGGTATCACCTCCTTCCTAAAACTTTAAGGTTTATGATTTCTTGTCTTGAGTTGTAGCAATGCAAACCTCTTGCCAAATAATTTTGGGAAAAAATGTGGATAGAAAACTTTGCTTTAAATTTTTATAAGGGCAAGACCTATAAATACTTAACTAAAATTAAGGAAAAGCTGAAGGAGAATTTTGAATCTTTGGTTTTGATGTTTAGTAGCACAGTTTTCTAAATTTTAGAAAACCGTGTCTAAAATTTAGAATTATTGCACCTTTACACCATTCTTCCAGATTTGAAATTTTTGCCATTTTTCTTTTACCGTATCTGTGATTTCGTAATTAACAACCTTCTCATCCAGCAGTTTTCTCCATTCATCAAGGAATGTTTCAGATAGGTATAACTGTAAAACATTAAAATTCTGGTTTACTATAAATTGTCTTCCGGCGCCTGGTGCATCAGAGGTGTAAATGCTATATTCATCATAGCCTTGTTTAGGCTGAACGTAGCTGATTCCTGCCTGCGGATAGCTTTTGACTTTCTTTATCAGTTCAGGTATCGATGGAATACAAATGTAGAACTTCTCCTCGGCTTTCGGAACACCATTAGCCAGATAGGGAGGGGATTGTCCTTTAACTTTTCTGCTATCTAAGACCACCACAACAGGTGATTGGTTAAGTTTATTATTTACACCACTGAATACGATTTCCAGTATTCCATCTCTATCCATATCTCTTACAAATTTATAACTGATATTCCCTGAATGCCAGTATTCTCCTAATCCCTGACCATACTTATTTAAAATCACTATCTGGTCAGGATAATAATTAGTACAAAAAGAGTTAACAATAATCTCCTTTTTTCTGTCATTGTTAAGATCCGCCAGAATAATCTGGTGAGGTGAATATAAGTCACCAATAGGATAAACCCCTTTTTGTCCAACTTGAAATCTCCAGAGTTGATTTTCTTTTTCATCAAAACAACATACGTATCCAGAGTTAACGGTATCATTAATCACACCCAACAACACTTCATTTCTACTATCTCCATTGATATCTCCAACTGTAAGACAATTCTGCAAAAGTCCGCGATCGAATTTTTTAGTCCAAATAGTTTTCCCTTCTTTATTTTTTACGAGCGCATTAGTCGGATCACCTTTATCAATCTCCACATAAGCCGGATTCCAGTCCTCCCAGAACCGAGCATATTTATTAAATTGAAAATAAAGTCCCAGACCAATTGCGACAACCAGAACTCCTGCAAGGGCAAACATCACCCTTCTGCTTTTCAGTTTTATCACTAAAGCAGACCTATCTTCTATGGTCAAATCCTGCTTTCTTGCCTTCTCTTTTTCTATCTTTATCTCAATCCTCGTCCCTTCATTTATTTTGCTCTCAATATTCCAGGAGCCATATTTGTTAATAAACTCAACTGTCTCCTCGGTAATCCCCAGTCCCAAACCGGACTGTTTGCCCTGAGTGAATCCCCTTTTATAGAAAGTCTCCTTGGTTTTCTCATCCATTCCAATCCCATTATCCTCTACCACGACTGTTGCATCCTCCCTCACTCCTCGGACCTCAATCCTCACTACTTTAGCAGGTAGCGAGTAGCCAGTAGCGAGGGGTGAGGGAATATCAGATTTGAGCTTCTGCTCCACTGCTTCCACCCCGTTTCGGATTAGATTGGCAATTAGCCTCTGCCAGTCTTTATAACTTTTGTAGGGCAGTCTTAACCTCTCCCCTATATCCTCATATCTCTCTTCTATTTTTATCCCTTTTTCCTTGAGAATCCTGTCCTTTTCTGTCCTGACAATCTTCACTGATTCTTTTATCACCTCATTCAAGGTGAAAGTGAACCTCTGGGTCGCCTTTTCCAGTATCTCCTCTATCTCATCTGAAAAGATACTCAGCCCTCTTTTGATCTCCTGTATTTCCTGTTTGTCTTTCTCAATCTTCTTTAAAGCTCTCTCTATTTTTAAGACCTGGCTTCTTAACCTGAACCACAAAAAGGGGTCTGAGGAGGTCATTAAAAGGTGCTCCCTCTGGTCTCTTAAAATTATCTTGAGCTGATTGATTAAATCTTTAAAATAATTAAGATGGGTCGAGATGCCTTCCCCTTTCTCCCAGGTGGAAAGTATCATCTCCAAAGAGGCTATCTTCTTTTTCCTCTCGTGGATTAAATCATCCCTTAGGGAGTTTAAAATCTGAAAGTCCGGCACCCTGCCTTCTAAGCGGAGAGAAAAAAAGGATATCAAAGAAAAAAAATAATCCCGAAAGAGTAAGAGAAAGATTAGCAGAAATAATGATAATATTATGACCACCATAATAATCCAGAATGTAGAGGTCTGATCCCGCCAAAGGCGGGACCGCTACAGTTACCTCATAGCTGATTACTTGGATTAAGCTGATGAATCCTTTATAAACATCTGTTTAATCTGCTCCATTAGTCTGTAGCGTCCTCACTCCTGTCCTATGGATCCTTTCCAGGATGAGGACGATCTCCACTTAAAGTCATTGCGAGGAGTCCGCAGGACGACGAAGCAATCCATCTCTTAAGGATTGAACAGATTGCTTCTCCCTACGGGATCGCAATGACAGATTAAATCTGCTTAATTAGCTCCGTCAGCCTCAAGCTCAAATTCGACTGTGAATCTCACTAACTCCACCACTAAATCGCTCTTTGTTAGTGTCCTCACCAACGAAGAAGAGGTTGTTGGTCAGGAGACCAACAACCAGCGAGAGCATATTTTCTACTCCACCACTAATTTATTTTCTTTTATATAAACTTTCTTCGTCTCCCCTGGATTTAAAATAAAGGTCTCTGATTTAAGTTCTTCCGGTTTGACAAAAGGAAGAATTTTTCTCAAACCGTATATTTTCTTCCAGCCCTCAGCAGGTCCCCCTGAAAGCTCAAAGGTTTTTATAGCCGCAGTGGAAGACTCCGAAGGAAAAACATCTAACTGGGTGAGCTTATATCCATCTACGAATCCAAAGAATTTTAGCCATTTCTGCCAGATTAGAATTTCTACAACCATCCCGAACCTATTATTTATTGATACCTCAAAGGTCTCTTTAAAAATTTCTCCTTTTTTACCGATGGTGTTTAAAAATAAATTTGCGGTTGAATCTTTCGTCGTCTCTGAGGTCATCTCTCCGACAAGTTTCTTAGAAGATAGAACCTGTCCAGGATGGATCTCCATCTGGATCCAAATTGGACATTCGGAAAAAGGGCGCATATAGTCTTGTATCTGAAAGAAGATCGCGGCTAGGATGATACATAAGATTGAGACTATGAAAATTATGCCTCTGATTAAGCCTCCGTAGCCTACTTCCTCCTTCTCCTGAACAAAGCGTGACCTTCTCAAAATCCAGAAGAAAAGAATGAAAAGCAAAACTAAACCCAACCCAAGAAAAACCCCTCCAAAAACTGCGATCCGATTTTCAAGTCCTATGGATCCAAATTCGGACATAAAACCCCTCAACTTGGAGCGAAGCCTCCTTAGGACCGTAAGGCTTTTATCGGCCTTAAAGTTTCAAAGGAGATTTAAACTGTTTATTCTATTCTTTAATTTAACTTCAAAACTTCTCAAAACTTAACTGAGCAGATGTGGATAAATAGGTTCTATCAGCCCGCATTCTTTTTTGGTAATCCAATGAACCATCATAAGTTAACACCTTATCCACATATCGCTTCCTTTTATCCACAGTATGAAAAAAATTCCTATTATTCATTATATGGAGTGCATTGACCATGTCAATGCATGCATCGTCACGGACGATGCACTCCATAAGCTCCAGAATCAGATTGTATATATTCGCCCGGATCTACTGCCATACCATCTTTTCTGATTTCATAGTGAAGATGTGGAACAGGTCTTCCAGTTCTGCCTGAAAGAGCTATTACATCACCCTTTTTGACCCTTTCACCCATCTTGACATAAATCTCCGTACAACTGCTATAGTAGGTTTTATATCCATTTTCATGATTGATTATCACTAAGTTACCATATTTTTTATCCTGCCCTACAGAGTCTATCACCCCATCTGCTGTAGCTCTGATTTCGGTTCCGATCCTGGCTGAGATGTCAACGCCTGAATGTTCTTTTTTCTTACTCTCAGAATTTGAAGAAAAACCTTTGATTATTTTCCCCTGAAGAGGCAGACCTCTAGGAATAGTGGAAAAGATAGGAATTTTTTGACTTTTAAGATCTGAATTTTGTAGCTTGGTTGTTGACAGCAATAACTTTTTTTCTTTCAGGTTCTTGCTTGTATCCTCACCTGCAGGAAACTTTACTCCGGCTATCTGAGCAACCTGGTAAGCAAACAGGCGGTATTCTTTTAGCTCCTGCTCTAATTCTTTTACTTTGGAGTTGTACTCCTTCAGACCCTTGTTCTCCCTGGAAAGAGCTTGATTCAGGACTATCTGGGAATTGAGCTTACCGTAAGAAAAGATAAGAAAAACAAAAAAAGCTAAAAGAAGAAAAAGGATTCCGACAAAAATGACAACTAAATTAAAAGATATGCGGAAATTCAATCCATTCCCCTGGTCTGGAGAAATCGAGAAGTTTAGGTAATGGATTTTTTTCATTTTACAGATTATAAAGAATCCCTGGAGTGTAAAGCTTTAGTTTTACATTGCCACTTTAGTCGGCTTAAAACAATTGGCAAACCTAAAGGTTCGCACTCCAAGAAACATTTTAAACCTACCTGTTCAAAGCTTTCAGAGATTTATCTTCAGCAATTCCAAAATCCTGTTAAGGTCCTCGTCCGAATAAAACTCAATCTGAATTTTTCCCCTTTTTCTCCCTTTGGCGATTTTAACCGAGGTTCCAAAATACTGTTTTAATTTATCCTCAACCAGTTGGAGCTGGGGATATACCCTTTTCAACCTTCTGGGTTTAACCCTCTTCTTGCCGTAGATTTTCTCCTCTGTTTCCCTGACTGACAATCCATTTTTGACTATTTCTTTTGAGAGTTCAATTCTTTGAGCATCAGTATCCAAACTCAGAAGAGCTCTGCAATGACCCTCTGACAGCTCTCCGGAGACCAGAGACTTCTGCACCTCCTCCGGAAGATTCAACAATCTCAGAATATTAGAGATCGTAGTTCGATCTTTGCCAACTTTTTTGGACATATCCTCATGTGAAAGCCCAAATTCCTCGATCAATCTCCTGTAACCATTTGCCTGGTCAATCGGATTAAGATCCTCTCTTTGCACGTTTTCTATTATTGAAAGCTCGAGCGAACCCTCTTTTGACAGATTTTCTATCAAAATGGCTGGAATCAAAGCGAGTCCAAGCTTTTTTGCTGCGACAAGCCTTCTCTCGCCTGCAACCAACTCGTAGCCATCCTCTATCTTCTTAACTATTATCGGCTGGATTACTCCTTTTTCTTTGATTGAATTTGTCAGCTCGCCCAATTTTTCCTGATTAAAACTTCCTCTGGGTTGATATGGATTCGGTCGAATCCTTTCGACTTCCAGTTCTAAAACTCCCCTTTTTTCTTTTTCCATTACCTTGATTTCTGACTTGACCTCCTGAGGTAGGTCAGGAATCAAAGCCTTTATCCCTTTACCTAACGCTATTCTGGTCATGGTCTAAGATCTCCTTAGCTAAATTTATATAGTTTTCTGCTCCGGTAGAGGAGATATCGTAAAGAATGATTGGCTTGCCAAAGCTCGGGGATTCTGAAATCCTCACGTTCCTGTGAATAACAGTGGTATAGATTTTTCCCCCGAAAAACTTTTTTGCCTCCTCTGCCACCTGTTTGGACAGGTTTAACCTGGCATCATACATTGTCAAAACTACACCCTCGATTTCAAGGCGCGGGTTCAGATTCTGTTGTACTAACCTGATAGTATTCAAGAGCTGACTTAAACCTTCTAACCCATAATATTCACACTGGATCGGAATTAAAACTGAGTCTGACGCGGTCAAGGTATTGATAGTCAAAAGCCCTAAAGAGGGTGGTGTATCTATCAGGATAAAACTATATTCGTCTTTTATCGGAGCTAAAGCTGAAGTTAGTTTTCTTTCTCTCCCTTCTAAATTAACGAGTTCAACTTCAGAGCCAACTAATCTTAACGAGGAAGGAACAATTTCTAAAAAAGGGATTGTGGTTGGAAGAATTGCATCTTTTATCGGGACCTCATTTATCAGGACCTCATAAATCGTGTTCTGCAAATTATTCTTATCTATCCCCATGCCGGAAGTTGAATTTGCCTGGGGGTCAATATCTATCAGCAGGACCTTTTTCTCAGCCACAGCAAGGCAGGCAGACAAGTTCACAGCAGTCGTTGTTTTACCGACCCCTCCTTTTTGATTGGCAATTGCGATTATCTTTCCCATCTCAAAAAATCCTTTTTCAAAAAACCAACTCCTTATGATTTTTGTATTTATAAAAGCAAAATTAGGGAAAAGTCAAGAGGTTTTTTCAATGAGGACTAAAAATCTTTCCATTTCGTATTCAGGTATCGCAAAAAATTTTATATCTTTGATCTGAAGTCTCAAATCTTTTGGCTCCCTCAGAAACTCTATGATCTCCGATCTGTACGAGCTTCCCTTGTAAGCAACCAGAATCCCGTTCTGTTTCAGAAAAGGATAAGCAGCATAAATTGTGTCTTTCAATTTTCCAAAAGCCTTAGCTGTAATAAAATCAAAACTTTCTTTGAACTCCAGTTTATTCTGAATTTCTGCAGTTCTTTTTTGAAGAACAGTTATGTCCTTCAAATCCAAAAGCTCAATCACCTTTTTGAGAAATAAAACCTTTTTCCGGATAGATTCCACCATAGTGATATTCAAATCCTCTCTGAGGATCTTCATTGGAATGGCCGGGAACCCAGCGCCTGAGCCTAAATCGAGAATCTTTGCAGATTCAGGGATTTTCACTGCTTTAAAGATCAAGAGTGAATCAAGAAAATGCCTGTAAACATCTTCTGGCTTATCTTTTTTCCTGGAGATGAGATTTATCCTTTTATTCCAGGACAAAAGCTCATCCAGATAAAGTCTGAATTTTCTCTGAGATCTTAAGGATAGGTCTAAACCGAGATGCTCTTTCAGTATCTTTGCGAATTTCTCAAAAGAGTCAGTTTCACCATGTTTCACGTGAAACATTCTCCTTTCCTACGGATCCGTTTCTCGGAAAGTTGTTGTTTTATCAGAAAATAAGCCGGATTTTGAGCCGAACTGTTTAAGATAAACCATCAGAACTGCTATGTCCCCAGGAGAAACTCCGGAGATCCTGGATGCCTGGCCAATTGACCTGGGCTTGATTTTCATCAACTTCTCTTTTGCCTCTCTTTTGAACCCTTTCAGATTAGAATAATCAAACTCTCCAGGAATAACCATATTCTCTAACTTTTTGAATTTCTCAATCTCTTTCAGCTCTCTTTTTATATATCCGTCATATTTTATCTCTATCTCAACCTTCTCCTTAACTATTTGAGACAAATCCTCAGGAACCTGGTCGATTTTAAGTAATTCCTCATAAGTTATCTCCGGCATCTTCAGAGCATAAGCCAGTGAGACTCTCCTCCCGTTGGTATTTTCATCCAGCAAATTACCAAATGTGCTCAAAGGGACGAATATTTTCTTCAATCTCAACTTTTCCTCTTCAATTTTCTTTTTCTTCTGTTTAAACTCCTTATGAATCTCATCTGAGATCAATCCGTATTTATGCCCGTATCCCAGAAGCCTTTCGTCTGCATTATCTTCCCTTAAAATCAACCTGTGCTCTGCTCTGGAGGTAAACATCCGGTATGGCTCCAGGGTTCCTTTGGTAACCAGATCATCAATCAGAACTCCAATATACGCTTCACTCCGTTCCAGGATAAAAGATTCTTTTTTCCTTAGTTTCAGAACTGCATTAATTCCTGCCATAACTCCTTGTGCTGCAGCTTCTTCATACCCAGAAGTCCCATTTATCTGCCCGGCAAAGAAAAGATTTTCGACTAACTTTGTTTCCAGATTAGACTTGAGCTGAATTGGGGGAAAATAGTCATATTCAATCGCATAGCCGGGCCTGGTCATCTCCACATTTTCCAATCCGGGAACTGTCCTCAGAGCATTGAGCTGAACGTCTTCTGGCAGAGATGTCGAGAATCCATTAACATAATATTCAGTAGTGTTTTCCCCTTCAGGTTCTAAAAATATCTGGTGCCTGGGCTTTTCTTTGAATCTAACAACCTTATCCTCAATTGAGGGACAATACCTTGGACCTACACCTTTAATTAATCCGCTATAAAGAGGTGAACGGTCAAGATTACCCAAGATTAGTTTATGCGTGGCTTCATTGGTATAAGTCAAATAGCAAAGATGGTCTTTTTTCTCTATCTCCTTGGTTCTCAAGGAAAAAGGCTTGAAATTTTCATCTCCTGACTGAGGAATAGTCTTTGAAAAATCAACAGTCTTTCCATCAATCCTGGGAGGAGTTCCGGTTTTAAGCCTTCCGACCTCAAAACCTATTTCCTTTAATTTATCTGAGACCTTTAAAGAGGGAAACTCGCCAGCTCTTCCTGCAGGAAAATTTACTAACCCTATATGGATCAGTCCATTGAGAAATGTCCCCGAAGTCAGAATGACTGCGTTCGCATAATAAACTGTCCCAATTAAAGTTAAAACTCCCTTAACCTTGCTGTTTTCTATTAGGATTTCTTCGACATTTCCCTGCTTCAAAACAAGATTTGGCTGAATCTCTAAGGAATTCCTCATAGCCATCTTATAAGCCACCCTGTCGCATTGAGCTCTTGATGACCAGACCGCAGGACCTTTTTTCTTGTTCAGGGTCTTGAATTGAATGTAAGTCTTATCAGTCACAAATCCCATTTCTCCACCAAGCGCATCGATCTCTCTGACAAGATGGCCCTTAGCTAACCCTCCAATAGCAGGATTACAGGACATCTGGGCAATGGTCTCTTTATTCATAGTCAGAAGCAGGGTCTTACACCCCATCCGGGCAGACGCCAGAGCCGCCTCACACCCCGCATGCCCAGCCCCTATTACTATGACTTCAAATCTTTCAGAATATTCGATCACAGTTCGATTTCCTCACTGTCCGTAGGATCGTTTAATTAAACTTATATACGATGTTTCACGTGAAACATATTTCTGTTTAGCTGGAACAATACGCAATTAAAGACTTAAAAATAAACTGTCAAGATAAGACTGGATGTTTTGGCGCCAAAAGTTGTGCTAGAAATTTTTCTAACTGCGGGTTGGGTAATTCCTGGCCCAGGGACAACAGTGGTTTTATCCTTATCAGTTTGGAAAGCCAAGCTCAACAGATACTCCCCTGTGAGGCTAAAATGTTTATTAAAAAAATACTCTAAACCAATTCCTGCATCCATACCAAAGGAATTAGTTGAGATGTGTCGCTTTTCTATTCTCCCAGGCGGAGGATTTTGTTCTTGAATGGAGTAATAATAAGTGGTTGCAGTTGTTGTGAAATTTGTGCCAGTGTAAAAATAAGGTGAAAATTTGTAATCCTGTAAAAAGTGAAACACTGTTCCGAGATTTAATGAAAAGCTGCCTTGGGTAGTTTTTTCGTCGGTGTAACCCGGATTGATACTTTCGAGCGTATTGCTTCTTGCACCAATGCCCAATATCGTCCTTAAAGCAAATCCATTAGAAAACCAGTGCTTCACCCCTATTCCTCCTTGATATAAGCCTATCCCTAAATTACTTAACCCACTGGCAGACAAGGAAATACCCCATTTTCCTTTTTTGTCCATTGGTGGCTCATTGGCTGCAGAGACATTCAATAAAAAAACACTTAATCCAAGGACAATGAAGACCAAGCTTACTTTTCTCATCTCCTACTCCTTTTTTAAAGGTGTGAGTTGTTAAGCTATTAAAAATTTAGAATCCTCTTTTAACCCAATTACAATCAAGATCAGAAAAAATTCCCGTTCTTTTATTTACCTATGCAGAATTCCTAAATAATTTTTCTTTCTTTTTACGGCTTTCTGCCTACGGCAATCAGGTGCGGACTTGACCTGCGAAACTGCTCCCCTTTGAAAGACCCATAGAACGTATCCACGATCAAACCGGCTTGCTCAAACAACTGTTTTGTCTCCCGAAAAGTGTAGACCCGCATTGAAGACATATTCTTCGGGTCATTGTGCCCGTTGATAATCCTGCGGGAGATAATCCTTTGTGTATCCTTGTCCCAGTAGTTGCGTACGATCACTTCACCGCGGCGCTTCTCAGGCATAAAGTGCCGCAGTATATATTCACGGTAAACTTGATCGACCAGCACGCGGCCGCCTGGACGAAGAGCACGAGCATAACGCCGGAGGAGTTCTAAATTTTCCTTGTCCGAAAAGTAGCCAAAACTTCCTCCCCAGTTAAATGCCGCATCAAACTCCTGCTCGAACTCCAGACTGCGCAAGTCCATAACCCGGAATCTGCCATCTAACCCTTCGGTGCGAAATCTGCGCCGCGCACG
>Ga0209126_1000842_pt1 | contig 10522 bp, 7 predicted proteins | sample RifCSP19_1_FD_184024 | JGI IMG/M metagenome (GOLD analysis project Ga0209126, IMG submission 184024) | Soil microbial communities from Rifle, Colorado - Rifle CSP2_sed 19_1 (SPAdes) (version 2) | ecosystem: Environmental > Terrestrial > Deep subsurface > Rock core/Sediment | place: Rifle...
TTCTGTCGGGGGGGTTTTTCTCTCATACTGGCTTGACCTGCCTTCCGGTGCAACAACTGTGCTTTTTGTGTCTGCCTTATTTTTTCTTTCCCTGATTCTCTCACCAAAACGCGGATACAACTCTTGACGGAAGCAAAATAATTGGATGATAATGAAATATGAAAAGATCCGGGATATTACAATGGATTATAGCTGCACTCACACTTCCCCTGCTGTTATCAAACACCGCCTGTCAGCGTGTCTCAGATAACGTCCCTGCATCAGCGAATGCAAAAGAAGTAGTTGATAACAATAAGCCCGCTTACGGCGATACCCTCGTTGAAGGCACTATAGGGGAACCGAGCGTTCTGATCCCCATGCTTGCCGGTGACAGCGCCTCCCATGCAGTTGCGGGCCTCATTTTTAACGGCCTTGTAAAATATGACAAAGACCTCACCATCACAGGGGACCTTGCTGAATCATGGGATATATCAAAAGACGGGCTTGTAATAACCTTTCATTTGAGAAAAGGGGTGAAATGGACAGACGGGGTGGAATTTACTGCTGAAGATGTAATGTTCGGGTACAGGACAATAATCAGTGACAAGACCCCAACTGCATATTCCGAGGACTTTAAGCAGGTGAAAAAGGCAGAGGCGCTGGATAAATACACCTTTCGCGTCACATATGAAAGACCATTTGCGCCAGCGCTCAGCAGTTGGGGAAGCCTTCCGGTCCTTCCCAGACATTTGCTTGAGGGGAAGGATATAACAAAAAGCGAACTGGGGCGAAAACCTGTTGGCATGGGGCCGTTTAAACTTACTAAATGGACACCAGGCTCTGAAGTAGTGCTTGAATCCAATCATGACTACTTCGAGGGGAGACCATATATAGATAAATACGTCTACCGGGTAATCCCTGACCCGGCCACTATGTTTCTTGAGCTTCAGGCCGGTGGAGTTGACTGGATGGGCCTGACGCCGCTTCAGTATACAAGACAGACGCAAACACCATATTTTGAGAAAAATTTTAACAAATTCAGATACCCCGTATTCTCATACACATACATGGGTTTTAATCTTAAACACCCATGGTTTAAGGATAAGAGGGTGCGTCAGGCGATTGCACATGCCATAGATAAGGATGAGCTCGTATACGGCATCCTGTTCGGACTTGGCAAGGCGGCAACAGGGCCTTACGTACCTGATACATGGCCATATAACCCTGACGTAAAAAAATATGAATATAATATTGATAAGGCAAAGGCGCTGCTGAGCGAGGCCGGGTGGGCGGATACTGACGGCGACGGCCTGCTGGATAAAGACGGAAGACCATTTGAATTCACCATCCTCACAAATATGGGAAATTCCCTCAGGATGAAGACCGCCACGATTATTCAGTGGAGGCTTGAAATGGTAGGGATAAAGATAAATATAAGGGCGCTCGAGTGGTCTACCTTCATTAATGAGTTTCTTGACAAAAGAAGGTTTCAGGCAGTTGTCCTCGGCTGGAGCATTGGACTCGACCCTGATCAATATGATATCTGGCATTCAAGTAAGACAAAAGAAAAGGAGTTTAACTTCGTCAGCTACAACAATCCGGAAGTGGATGAACTCCTCGAAAAGGGGAGAAGGACATTCGACATAACTGAAAGGAAAAAGGCATACTTCAGGATTCAGGAAATACTGGCTGATGAACTCCCCTACCTGTTCCTTTACGTCCCCGATGCCCTGCCTATTGTCCACGCAAGGTTCCAAGGGATAGAACCGGCCCCAATCGGGATAGGATACAATATAAACAAGTGGTATGTACCCACGGGCATGCAGAGACACACGATTGAAAAATAACCATCTTCATCTTAGAAGACGCAGCCCGTTGATAATAACCAGAAGGCCCCCTACTTCATTTATAAGGATGCCTGGAACAAGGCCGATCCATCCTATCAAAGCTACAGGCACCAGAAAACCTATTATAATCAATGAAATAACAATATTCTGCCTTATATTATTGACCGTCCTCCTGCTCAGATTAAGCACATAAGGTATTTTGGACAGGTCATCAGACATAAGGACTATATCGCCGGTCTCTATAGCAACATCCGTCCCTGCAGCTCCCATGGCAATGCCGAGGTCAGATTCAATCATAGCAGGTGCATCGTTTACACCGTCACCAACCATGGCAACGACACCATGTTCCCTTTTCAGGCCCGCTATAGCCTTAACCTTATCATCCGGAAGGAGCCGTGACACATACTCATCAATCCCGGCCTTTTCCGCCATAACCTGCGCCACATGCTCATTATCCCCTGTCAGCATAACAAGGCTGGTCACCCCCATCTCTTTAAGCCTCTTCAGCGCCCCTTCTGCCTCAGGCCGAATTTCATCCCGTATGGCAATTATGCCAAGCAGTTCATCCGGTCCGGTCACAAAGATAAGGGTCTTACCATCTTGTTCAAGCTGTTTTATCTTTTCCTCTGCATTTATTGTTGCCATACCCAGATCTGCACATAACGTTTTACTGCCAACACAGTAAGGCTTACCATCCACGAAAGCCCTTGCTCCAACACCGGGAAATGCCTCAAACCCTGTAATGTCTTGTACAGAGATCCCCTTTTCTCTTGCGCGGCTGATTATTGCATCGGAAAGTACATGCTCTGAATGGCTCTCTACGGACGATGCAAGGCTAAGGACAGCTTCCTCTGTAGCGCCTCCGAACGGTATCACATCTGTGACAACCGGCCTTCCTGCAGTCAGAGAACCTGTCTTGTCAAATGCAATAGCCTTAACATTCCCGGCAATCTCCAGGTAGACTCCGCCCTTGATCAAAACCCCGTGTCTTGCGGCATTTGCAATAGCCGCGACGACAGACACCGGTATCGAAAGGGCAATGCCGCAGGAGCATGAGACCACAAGAACAACAAGCCCCCTGTAAAACCATCCCGAAAAATTACCAAAGATTATTGCAGGGAGTATCATTACAACAATAGCAAGGACAAACATGAAGGGGGTGTAGTATCTGCCAAAGGTCTCACCGAAGCGCTGGTATCCTGACTTCCGTGACTCTGCCTCTTCAACATAATGTATTATCCTCCCGAGTGTCGTATCCTGAAATGGCTTAGATACCCTGACCTCAAGAGAACCCCTCTGATTAATGCTCCCGGCGAATACTTCATCACCCGGCATCTTTGATACAGGAATTGACTCGCCTGTTATAGGCGCCTGGTCTACGGATGAATTGCCTGAGATAACCTCACCGTCAAGTGGTATCCTCTCACCGGGCTTGACAATAATAGTATCTCCAATCCCGATTTCTTCCACAGCGAGGGTTATCATCTCACCATTTCTCCTGACAGCGGCATCTTTTGGCGCAAGCCCCATCAGTGCCCGCACTGCCCCCCGCACCCTGTCTGTCGCATATGCCTCCAGTACATCACCAAGGGAGTAAATAAGGACAAGCAAGGCCGCCTCCCCCCAGAGCCCAAGGATCAACGCCCCTAAAGCGCCGACCACCATCAGTGTCCTGATATTCGGCGTCAGTGTTTTAAGGGCTATGAGCCCCATCTTTGCGGGGTAATAACCACCGACAATAACAGCAATTCCATATAAAAGCCTCGCCTCGCCATGGGGAAGTCCAAAGATAAGTTCAATAAAAAATCCTGATAAAATAAAAAAGCCGCAGATAATCAGGGCAAGTAACCGGGGCTGTCTCCACCATACAGCGGGCCGCTCTTCTTTTTCTTCCTTCTTCAGACTGGCCTTCATGCCGGTCTTATCAACTGCCTTTAGAAGGTCTTTAACTGAAATAAGAGAAGGGTCATATGAGACTTTAATGCTCCTTGATACAAGGTTTACGTCACAGCCATTCACACCGTTCATTTCCTGAACGCTGTTCTTCACAACACGGGCCTCATTCTCACAGCACATGGATTCTATGTAAATAATGATGTCATTCATCCAAAAATGCCTCAATTCATCCTTCGGCTTCGCTCAGGACAGGCTTGTCGAAGGATGAATCCATTTTCATCGCCTTTTGTAAGCCCGGGGCTTTAATTAACGCTGATCTTAGCCCGTTTCAGCAATGCAGAATTCGTCACCACGGAAAGGGAGCTAAGGGCCATGGCAGCCGCCGCTATTATGGGATTTAATAAGCCCACGGCAGCTATCGGAATACCCACTGAATTGTAGGCAAAGGCCCAGAAGAGGTTCTGCTTTATCTTTCTCATTGTCGCCCTGGATAATCTTATCCCTGCCACGACGTCCCTGACATCATCCCTGACCAGGATTATACCCCCTGTTTCTTTTGCCACATCAGACCCGCCCCCTATTGCTATCCCTATATCAGCCTGGGCAAGGGCAGGTGCGTCATTTATCCCGTCCCCAACCATTGCCACTACCTGTCCTTTTGCCTGCAGATCCTTTATCACGCCTGCCTTCTCGCCAGGAAGGACATTCGCAATTACATTTTCAATGCCGAGCTGTTTTGCAATTGCCCTTGCTGTGCGCTCATTATCACCGGTCAGCATGATAACCTCAACATTTTCCTTCTTAAGGGCTTTGACAGCAGATATTGAGTTCTCTTTAATCGTGTCAGCGACGGCAATGATGCCTGAAATCCCGCCAGAAATCCCCCCACTCCCCCCTTTTTCAAAGGGGGGAATATTTGCAAGGAGCATGGCTGTCTTTCCCTGTTCTTCAAGTCCCCTCAGCGTATCCTCAACGCCTGTGACGGAAAGCCCGTTTGCCTCCATCAGTCTTCTGTTGCCAAAAAGGATATAACCTCCCTTATAGCCAACCCGTACCCCATGACCGGGAACCGCCTCGAAGGAGTCAGCATCCGGGACATCCATGCCCCGCATCCTCGCAGCCTTTAAGATTGCCTCACCAAGCGGATGCTCAGAACCCTTTTCAGCAATGGCGGCCAGTTGCAGGATTTCGCTTGAAAATCCCTGTTCACCCTCCCCCTCACCCCCTCCCGTCAAGGGAGGGGGAAACACTGCTATGCCTCTTAATTTCCCCTCCCCTTGCGGGAGGGGATTAAGGGGAGGGGGACTTATCCGCACTATGTCAGTCACCGACGGCTCTCCCTTTGTCAGCGTGCCAGTCTTATCAAAGACAACAGTAGAAAGCTTCTGCGCCCTCTCTAAGTATTCACCTCCCCTTATCAATATCCCTGCCTCTGCCCCCTTGCCGACACCGACCATCAGTGCCGCAGGAGTGGCAATGCCGAGGGCGCATGGGCAGGCAATTATCAGCACTGCGACAAAAGAGAGCAGGCCCTGGGCAAAATTGCCGGCAATCCACCAACCAAAAAAGGCTATAAGGGATGCGCCTATTATCGCCGGGACAAAATAGCCGGTCGCCTTGTCTGCAATCCTCTGAATAGGTGCGGTGGATGCCTGCGCCTCCTCAACCATCTTTATTATCTGGCTCAATGTCGTCTCTGCCCCGACCCTTGTTGCCCTGAACTTAAGCATCCCATACTTATTGATCGTAGCGCCGGTCACCCCATCTCCGGCCTTTTTTTCAACAGGCATGGACTCGCCGGTTATCATCTTCTCATCCACTGCAGATGAGCCTTCCGTCACCACACCATCCGCCGGTATCTTCTCTCCCGGTCTTACAACCACCACGTCATCTATCCGTACAAATTCTGCAGGGATCTCCATCTCCTCACCATTTCTAATCACCCTTGCAGTCTGAGGCTTAAGGTCTAAAAGTTTTCTCACAGCCGCTGAAGACCTCTTCTTGATAATCTCTTCCATATACTTCCCAAGCAGGACAAAGGCGATTATTACTGCAGAGACCTCGAAATAAACCGCACGTTCTTCAACCTTAACAGGCAGTATATCCGGGGCAAATATAACCACCACGGAATAGAGATATGCAACCGACGTCCCAAGGGCAATGAGAAAGTCCATGTTGATCATCCTGCTCTTCACTGCATTGTAAGCCCCTTTGTAGAAACCCCATCCGCCTATGAACTGAACGGGTGTTACAAGGATGAAGAGCCAGACCCCCCAGGTAAACCATGGGAGTTGTGGTATCGGCGCCCAGGTAAGCACCGTTGCCCCTGCCGCAAGCCCCAGAAAGACGGCCGCACGGAACATGGCAAGGATAACTACACCTGCAAGGGCAATCGAAACCCTCTTCTTCATGCTTTTAAGTTCTTCCTCAGGCGCCTCGAATGTCCTCAGACACCCCTCACTGCAGAAGTAGTACGACCTGCCGGCTATCTCAGCCTTAAGCGACCTGTTCTTGTCCACCACCATCCCGCAGATAGGGTCTTTTGCAGACTCATGAGGACTAACCGCACCTGCGGCCGTCATTCCCATCGAGACGGTTCCTGAATCCGTTCCCACATTGGCCATAAAAGACTCTGGGGCAGCGTCAAAACGCTCCTTGCAGACAGGATTGCAGAAATATATCGTCTTACCCTTATAACTGCTTGTTCCTGCTGAATCAGCAGGGTCTACTTCCATCCCGCATACAGGATCTATTGGCATATAATTTCCCCCACCCTCACCCCTTCGACTGTTCGACAAGCTCACAGCTCAGGACAGGCCTGCCCCTCTCCCTGAGGGAGAGGGTGTTATTATCATTAGTGTCTACCATGAATAATTCTACTACTCGTAGAATCAATATGCAATACTGCCGTGCAGATTGTAAGTAACCTGTCAATATGTTAGTATCGCTGCATGAATATTAATATGAACGACCTTATCCTGATTGCAAAAAAGGCCGGCGAGGCCATCATGGAGTTTTATGAAAAAGAGAATGCGGTAAGTATCAAGGATGACAACTCCCCTATCACAGCCGCTGACAGGGCTGCTCACAATATTATCATGCAGGGGTTAAAGGATAAGTATGGTGATATACCCTGCATCTCAGAAGAAGGAAGTATGACGCCATATAATGATAGAAAAGACTGGAACTACTTCTGGCTGGTTGACCCCCTGGACGGCACAAAGGAATTCATAGACAGGAGGGGGGACTTTACAGTTAATATAGCGCTCATAAATGGAGACAGGCCTGTAATCGGCGTCATTTATGTACCGGCAAAGGGGTTATTATATTACGCCTCTAAAGACGGAGGGGCATGGAAGGCTGAGGGCAATGGAGAGGCATCAAGGATATCTGTCAGGGCATCTTCTTCTGACGGATTAATTGTCGTCGGAAGCCGTCTTCACAGCTCAAAGGATGAAGAAGAATACGTTAGTAAGCTTAAGGTGAAGGAGAAGAAGTCCTACGGAAGTTCCCTGAAATTTTGTGCCGTAGCAGAAGGCACGGCAGATATATATCCAAGGTTCAATCCCACAATGGAATGGGATACAGCGGCAGGGCAGTGCATAGTGGAAACAGCAGGCGGTACAGTTGTGGACACATCAGGCCGGCGGCTTACATACAATAAACCTTCATTAAAGAATGAGAACTTCATTGTCAGGGGCTCGTGACTTTCATTTTTTCTTCATTCGTGCCAGCTCAATCAGATGATCAAGGAGGGGCCGGAAAATGTCAGGGACTGCTGACTCATCTATTTCAATTGTCTTGATTCGTCCCTCCGCCTCTGCCTTTATTTCGTAATGAAACCTGTCAGCCCCTGGTATAGATGACCGCAGCGAATCAGGCTGGTCAAAAAAAGAGACGGCATTTATCAGGTTATTCAGTCGTCCCGAAACCTCTGCCGTAAGCTCATCAGTATCCAGCGTAACTGACAGCGAAATTGCGGCGAAACCGCCTGTTCTTTTGAAAAAAATCTTCATTCGAAAATCCCTGCGGCTATATGCCGATGCCTACTTCAGCCCATCCCTCCTTCACTGCCTTCTCCTCAAGACTCCCGCTTCCGTAAAGCTCACCGGCCACTGCCGCTGTCAGGCCGGCCGCATTATTAAAATCAGACTCAGGTCTGAGCCTGTCCCGCAAAGCAACGTACCATATCTGCCCTGCCTTAACCCATGCATGCCCGCCCAGACGAACAGCGGTCTCGTAAAACGCCCGGTTAGGAATCCCTGAATTGATATGGACACCACCGTTATCCTCCGTGGTCTTTACATAATCTTTCATATGGCCGGGCTGCGGGTCCCTGCCGAGAATCGGATCATCGTATGCACTCCCGGGTTCTTTCATGGAACGAAGCCCCCTGCCATTAATGTTTTTCGTAAAAAGCCCCTTCCCTACAATCCAGTCCGCATCCCTTGCCTCCTGATGCCGCCTGTACTGCTTAACAAGAGAACCAAAGACATCAGACATGGACTCATTCAACGCACCCGACTGACCCTGATATTCAAGCCCTGCCTCATACTGTGTAACACCGTGGGTCAGCTCATGACCAATCACATCAATAGCAATCGTAAAGCGATTGAACAACTCCCCGTCGCCGTCGCCATAGACCATCTGTTGTCCATTCCAGAACGCGTTATCATAGTCCTTGCCATAGTGGACCGTTGAATCAAGGCGCATCCCCCTGTCATCAATTGAGTTCCGTCCAAAGATCTTCTTAAAAAGATCATATGTAACACCCGCTCCGGCATAAGCCTCATTTACTGTCTTATCCCTGCTCTTTGCAGACCCTTCTGATTTAACGAGACGCCCGGGAAGTGTGTAACCATTACCGGCATCATATATGGTGCGCCTCCTCGTGCCTGTTGCAGTACTCCCGATTGCTGAAATCACTGACAGTGACAGGCGCTGTCCCCGCATCTGCTCTGACAGGGTCAACGACTCCCAGGCACACTGTTTCTGCTGAGCACTCCCCCTCCTCGCAATCTCTTTCAACATATGCGGCGGTACAATAAAACATACATCCATGTTTCACCTCCCCCTAACCTTATTTAAGTTAAATATTTAGACGATTTAAAGGGCTATGTCAAGGATTATCGGAGCTGAATACAAAAATTGGTTTGGACTTAATAAATGAAACAAAGTATTATAGAACATCTATGAAACTACCTGAATTACTTGCCCCGGCAGGGGATCTTGAGAAACTTAAGACAGCCATTCATTATGGAGCTGATGCGGTCTATTTTGGAGATTCCAGATTCAGCCTCAGGGGCAGGGCGAGGAATTTTTATCCCGAGGAATTAATCAACGCCGTTAAATATGCGCATGACATGGGGGTCAGGGCATACATAACGGTCAATATTTTTCCGCACAACTCTGATCTGGCCGGAATTGAAGGGCATATAGATGTTCTTAAAGAGGCACGGCCTGATGCAGTGATACTTTCAGACCCTGGTGTCTTTATGATGTTCAGGAAAAAGGCGCCTGAAATAGACATACATATCAGCACACAGGCAAATATCACAAACTGCGAAGCCGCATTATTCTGGGAAGGACTGGGTGCAAAAAGGCTTGTGCTCTCAAGAGAGTTGTCTGTTGATGAGATTAAAGATATCAGACGCAAAACAACTATTGAACTCGAGGCCTTTGTACACGGTTCAATATGCATCTCATATTCAGGCAGATGTTACATAAGCAGTTTCATGGCGGACAGGAGCGCTAATACAGGTGAATGCACCAACTCCTGCAGATGGGACTATACCCTGATGGAAGAGAAGAGACCAGGGGAACACTTTCCAGTGTATGAAGATGAGAGGGGTACGTACGTCATGAGCTCAAAGGACCTCTGCATGATAGAACATCTGCCACTGCTTGCTGAGGCGGGGATAGACAGCTTTAAGATAGAGGGAAGGATGAAGGGGATTAATTATGTTGCGGGTGTTGTGAAGACATACAGGGAGGCTATCAATAAACTTGAAATTGACACTGAAGAGTACAAAGTGGATGAAAGATGGCTCAGGGAGCTTTCCATGTTCAGCAGCAGGGGATACACTACCGGTATGTTTCTTGGAAAACAACCTGACAAAGATTATAACTTCGACGGCGAGGCATACAGAATGAGCCATGAACTGGTGGGCGTTATAGTGGATCTGAAAGGTACTGTCGCAAAGGTTTGTTTGAGAAACAGGCTTGACACAGGCGACCCTGTAGAGTATTTAACTCCGGGGCTTGAAGAAAGACTGTTTAACGCGGATGAAATGAAATCTGCCTACGGCACGAGTATTTCTTCAGCGAGAAATGAAGATATAATTTTTATGCAGGTACCGCAAGGGGTCAGAATAAATGATCTGATACGGCGTGATAAAAAATTCAGAGAAGCAAAAGTATTGCGAAAATAAATGCAAGATATATTTTTGTTATTTGCCTTCATTATTTTTATTGCATAAATCTATCTATTTCGTTTTACAGCCAATTGAAATCTGCCTTTCGGCGTTTTCTCTAATAGATTGCGCTCCCTAAGCCTTGCCACAACTAAATCATTCAACAGTGCCCTGTCAAATTCGGTCATATTCACAAATGAAAGTTTGTCTCTAACATCATCTAATGAGTGTTTGAGCAGCAATTTAGCAAATGCTTCATCAATAAAAGAAGGCGATGCAATTGAGAGATTGGAAAAATCCACCCTAATGTTATGTTCAGTCTTTAAAAGGGGCTCAATCATCTTTCTGATTTTCCTGCCATGCTCTCTTGAGACAGTATCAGTTCCA
>Ga0209126_1000848_pt1 | contig 10472 bp, 9 predicted proteins | sample RifCSP19_1_FD_184024 | JGI IMG/M metagenome (GOLD analysis project Ga0209126, IMG submission 184024) | Soil microbial communities from Rifle, Colorado - Rifle CSP2_sed 19_1 (SPAdes) (version 2) | ecosystem: Environmental > Terrestrial > Deep subsurface > Rock core/Sediment | place: Rifle...
CCACGGCCGGCCAGTACGCTGGAGGTTTTTTGTCTTTTTTTGTTTCCAATCTTCTCATCCCGGCCTTTGCAAAACCTTTACTTATCATCTTAATTTCTGTTCCGGTTACCGTCGCCCTTATTCTTTTTATAATAAATTCCGGGGCGTATGTCGTTCCCCCGTCTTCATCTTCGGTCCTTGAAGAAAATCCTTTCATCGGGGTTGTTAAAGAGGTTGAACCAGCGGGCCCATTTGAAAATTCCAACCTTCCTGTTTCTGTCTCTTATACCATTACCGTAACTGCGAAAAGGGGTACGATTACGAATATTAGCTTCGAGCATAAGTGCGAGGCCATCGCTGAAAAAGGGACCTCTCCCTGCCCTGCCCCCCTGCCGGAGACCACTCCTTTAGAGATCTCTCCCGTTGAGCCGTATGTTTATACCTATACCCAAACTTACAGCGGCGCATCTTACCGAGACTCTTTGGTGATAAACACTTTTACGGTAACGGCCGATACTCCGGAAACAACCGGGTCCTCGGCCAGTGGGGTGGCCTCGATAATAATCGGCAATCCCCCAACCGGTTGTTACAATATCGCAGGGACCTGGCCGGCAAACGAGAGGGCTGCAATTATGGCTGCTGTCTCTAATTTGATCGGGGGGTCTCCAACTTACGTGGCGCGACTTTGCGCCGCATATAGCCAGGTTCATCTTTACTACGACCCCCCCAAGGTTTGTGGGGCCTGGGGTTGTGCTCCCGGGGGGAACGTTATTTACTTCAACTCGGCTGGACTTGGAAATACTCACAACGCCACCTATATTCTGGCGCACGAATCGGGCCACGTCCTCTCCTATGGCTCCCCCAACCTCTATCAGGCCTATCTTGCTTTTCCTGGAACACTTGGGGAGCTCCCAGTATGTACTTATGGGGGGGGCGAACCGGCCGAAGGTTTTGCTGAAGCGATTGCCCGTTTTGCGGTGGGTTCCTCCTGTTTAGCAAACGAGCCAAACAACAAGTTGTTTGTAGAAACTTATATTTTTAGATAAGCTAAGGTGGGCTGATGGGAAAAATAAAAATTAGGATTCTATTGGTCTTGCTTCTTGGCCTTTTTGTGGTCGGAGCTTTTTTGCTTCTTCGGGCCAGGTCAACGCCTTCTCTCCCAACCCCTACCCCCTCTGCCGGCGCCAAATATAAATTCCTTATCCCAGGGACCAGTTCTAGGGGCGATGTTTTGAAAAACCTGGGCCAACCGCTAAACGATGAGGCCTCGGAACTACTCAATTTTAAGTCCAATAATCCCAATCTCCCCCACCAGGCTGTTGTCCCCGAAGATACCGTTGTTTTTATCAGAGAAATTATTACGGCAAAAGACAAAAAAACCACTGAAGACATAACTTCCCAGTATGGAAACGCCCCTTATACTCTTTACGGCCCGGCCTCTGTTAATGGCTTCAACCTCTACGTTTATCCCGACAAGGGAATCGCCTATATCGGACACGTCGAGGAATCAATTTTATTAGAGATTTGGTACTTCCAGCCCACAACGATTGAGGATTTTCAAACGAGGTGGGCAAAGGGCTATTCAACCACCCATCGCCCAATCCAGTAAGGCCTACCCCTGGACCCTGACTGGCATTATTAGGTGCAAAAAATCAGGATCGCTGGTGTCTATAAATTTGCCAGGAGAGGAGGGGCCCGAAAGCTCAATTTTTATTTCCTCCCCCTTGACTGCATGTAAAAACTCCTCCAGGAACCGGTAATTAAAGGCAATTTCTAGCTTTTCTCCGCCCTCGACTTTGGCGTCAACCCTTGCCGTCTGACTTCCTGAGGTTTGACTCTCGGCCGAAATATCAAGGTGTGCCTTTCCGATCTCTATCTTGACTATGTTTGCGGCCTCGCGGGCAAAAACGGAGGCCAGCTTAATCGCTCTTAAAAATTCCTCTTTGTCCAAAAAAACCTGTGTTCCCGTCTCTTTCGGAATAATTTTTTCAAAATCAGGAAATTCTCCTTCCAAAATCCTGGAAGATAAAACCGCATTGTCTATTCCGAAAAGAACTTGGTTTTCCTTTTGGTTAAAATTCATAATTATTTCGTCTTCTTCCGCCGAAAAGCGGGTTAGCTCCAAAATTACCGACTTGGGAATGATTATCCTTCCTGCTTTCGGGGACGAGCTTATTTTTATTTTTTTCTGAGAAAGCCTAAATCCGTCGGTTGCCACCAAGACCAGGCTCTCTTTTTGAAAAATAAAAAGAACCCCGGTTAATACGGGCCGGGTTTCATCAATCGAAACGGCAAAGGAGGCTTGAGAGATTGCTTGTAAAAACAGGTCTTTTGACAAAGTTAGGCTTCCCGGTTTCCCGATCTGGGTCGGGACCTTGGGGAAATCAGCCGAATTCATTCCCGAGACCGTAGATTCAAAAGTTTCGGTTGAAATTTTAAGCTGCTCTTTTTCTGCTTCCAAGGTAATATTTCCGGAGGGGAGGTTTGAAACAATTTCTGTAATTATCCTTCCGGGAACGGTTATCTCCCCCTCTTTAGAAACATCACAGGCGAGGCTTATTGAAGAAGAAATTTCTAGGTTGGTCGAGGCAATTTGGAGTTTGGCTTTATTTGCAGAAAGATAGATGTTTCCCAAGACCGGAAGTTGGGCTTTGGGACTAACAAAGCGTGAAGCGGTAAGAAGAGCCTTTGCCAAAGTTTCCTGGGATATTTTAATTTTCATCGTTTATCTTGTTTCCTTTCTTAACATATCTAAGATAGTAGTTCTAGTAGTAGTTGATGTTGATAAGTGGATATTCGGCCAGGAGAAAGCTCACTTGTTATTGTTGATTTTTGCCTCGGGAGTTTGTGCATATTTTTGTGGATAACTTTAAAGGGATTGTTGATAAGTGCAAAACCCGACAAAGTTTTCCTCAAAGGTCCTTTTTTATCCCCAACAAGTCCTCACGGATCTGCACATTTTCGGAGGCCAGCTGGGTTATTTTTTCAACGGCGTGCATAACCGTGGTGTGGTCTCTTCCTCCAACCAGGCGGCCGACCTCCTCCAGGGGAAGGCCAAGCTCGCGCCTCAAGAGGTACATAAGGATTTGCCTGGGCCTTGAAACCGGTCGGGCCCGGGAGGTTCCCAAAAGAGACCTTTTCCCTACAGAATAAAACCTAGAAACGGCCCCCAGGACGTCGTTTGGAGTGGCCCGAAGAGGGGCAACTTCTTTTTCTCCCTTTCCCAAAATAGATCTAATAAGTTCCTCCCCCACCCCAACCTTTTTAAGTCTGGCCTCGGAGGTAAGGCGGATTAGGAAACCCTCTATTTTTCTAGCAGAATCGATGTTTCCGGCGATTAGCTGGATAAGCTCCGATGAGATCTCCAATCCCCTTTCGCTGCTTTTTATCTGGGCAATTGCGCAACGAAGTTCAAAGTCGGCCGGAGAAATATCAACAATGAGTCCCGCCTCAAACCGGCTTTTTAGTCTCTCTTCCAGTTTGGAAATATCGGAGGGGGGGCGATCCGAAGTCAGAATAATCTGGCCGCCGGAGGAGGTGACGGCATTAAAGGTGTGGAAAAACTCCTCCTGGACTGCGTCTTTGCCGGCAATAAACTGGATGTCGTCCAAAAGAAGAGCCGAAAGTTTTCTGTATTTTTCTCTAAAGGCTTGGGTTGTTTTATTCCTTATCCCCTCGACGATGTCGTTGGTAAAATCTTCTCCGGTACAGAAAAGAATTTTTGTGCGGGGGTTCTGGTTTAAAAGAGAAACCCCGACCGCATTCATGAGGTGGGTTTTGCCAACTCCGACCCCACCCCAAAGGAAAAGGGGGTTATATGCACTTCCCGGGGTTTGGGCCACCGCCTCTGCTGCGGCCCAGGCCATTTGATTGGAAGAGGAAACCGCAAAGTTTTCGAAGGTAAAGCCTGGCCTGACCCGGGTTTTCGTGAATCCGACCAAAAGCTCTTCCTGCTTTTCTTTCTCCGTATCAAAAAGCGGGGCGAGCAAAGAATCCTCTTTTGGTTTTTCTTGCCTTTCCTTAACAAGGAATACCAACCCACAGGGTTTACCGAGAGTTTTTGTAAGGGAATCTTGCAAAAGACCGAAGTACCGCCCCTCGACGGTTGCTTTTACAAAAGCCGAACCGCAGCCGATGTGGGCAATTAGATTCCCTCCCTTCTCCTCCACCCTGTCCAGGTGGGTTTGGGAAAACCAGGTGGAAAAAATTGCGGGGGAAACAGAAAGCCTCAAGATTTCTAGGGCATCTTTCCAAACAAGAGAGTTGTCGATCTTGGCCATGTTTTAGGGGGCAGAAGACTTATCGGGAAGGTTCCTGCATCTTATTTAAGTTATCCACAATCCGTCAACCCCCAAAAAAGACGAAGTTTTAATAATTTTCATTCGGTTTTTTTGCTGGTATAATGTCGAGGTGGCTACAAAGAGAACCTATCAACCAAGCAAAACAAAAAGGCGAAGGACACACGGTTTCAGGGCCAGGAATAAAACAAAAACGGGAAGACTGGTTCTTAAAAGAAGAAGGCTGAAAGGAAGGAAAAGGCTTACCCCCGCCGGCGCTTAAATGTTGGCTCGCCAGTTTACTCTTAGAGAAACGAAAAATTTTGAGAGGGTTGAGGCCCAAGGGAAGATGTTTCAATCGGAGTCTTTTGGACTCGGGTTTTTCAACCGGGAAGACAGCGAGCCTTCCCGATTCGGCTTTATTGTCTCGACCAAAATTTCAAAAGAGGCGGTGCAAAGAAACAGAATTAAAAGGGCCCTAAGCGAGGCGGTAAGGTATGAAATGGCCTATTTAAAACCCGGACACGACGCTGTTTTTTTGGCAAAGGGAGTAAGCACTAAAAAATCCACAGACGCCCTGATGCACGAAGTCAAAGAAGCGCTGGGAAAAGCGGGACTGACTAAATGAAAAAGGCATTGGTTATAGCCATAACTCTATATAAGCAAACCCTTTCATGGGTTTTGGTTTTGTTGTTCGGAAGGGGGTGCCGTTTCACTCCCCCCTGCAGCGACTACACAAAAGAAGCAATAGAGAGGTTCGGGGTTATCAGGGGAACGGCCCTGGGAATAAAAAGAATTTCCCGTTGCCACCCGTTTGGAGGATACGGATTTGACCCGGTTCCTGAAATTCAAAAATGAATATTTTTAATGTCATCTTAATCCAGCCACTAGCCAACGGGCTGGTTCTTTTCTACCGCCTTTTGGGCGGGAACATGGGCCTGGCAATAATCGGATTTAGTACGGCCCTGAGGTTTTTGACCCTCCCTTTAACGAAGCCGTACATGGAATCGATGAAGAAGATGAAGGAGATAGAGCCGCAGCTCTCCAAACTTAAAGAAAGACACAAGGACGATAAAACTAAACTTCTTCAGGCCCAGTCGGAGCTTTATAAACAAAGAGGGGTCAATCCCGGAGCGGGCTGTCTGCCTTACCTTTTGCAGATAGTCATTCTTATTGCTCTTTTTAACGTCTTTACCCGGGCCCTCGCGCCCAACGGGGATGCGATTACCAAATTTAACCAGCTTTTATATTCTCCCTTAAGATTTGCTGCAGGGGAAACTCTAAACACGAAGTTTCTTTATATGGATATAACCAGACCAGACGTGTTTAGGCTTCCCGGGGTTCCGTTTTCTTTACCCGGACCAACCTTGATCCTGGCCGCACTTTTACAGTTCATCTCTGCAAAAATGATGGCGCCTTACCAAAAGGCCCAGGAAAAAGCGGCCAAGAAAACGCCTGGCAAGGCCGACGATATACAATCGGCCATGCAACAGAGCATGACATTTACCTTTCCCCTTTTCACTTTGATTATTGGACTCAGCTTCCCATCCGGGCTGGCCCTTTATTGGCTTCTCTTCTCGTTCTGGCAGGCCTATCAGCAATACAGAACTTCAGGCTGGGGTGGGTTAACCCCTTTTGTTTCAAGGCTAGGGCTGGTACAATCGAAACCCTAAAATGAAAAAAGACTTAGCAAAAGTTGTTCAAAAAGAAGCGGAGGAGCTCTTGTCTTTAATGGGGACCAAGGCCAAGGCCGAGGTTTCCTACGATACCGAAAACGAGTCTCTTGAAGTTAATGTTGCCACCGACGAGGAGACCGGTCTTTTGATAGGTCGCCACGGAGAAACACTAAATTCCCTGCAGGCGGTTTTGGGAATGATGGTTCGACAAGAAACCGGAGAATGGAAAAGGGTTCTGGTAAACGTGGGGGACTGGAGAGAAAAACAGGAAGAATATCTTACCCAGATGGCAAAAACAACGGCAGAGAGGGCCAAGACAACCGGAGAGCCCCAGCCTCTTTACAATTTAACCCCCGCCCAAAGAAGAGTAATCCACATGGCCCTCTCCGAAGATTCTGAAATTGAGACCGAATCTCAGGGAGAGGGTGAAGAGAGATATCTGGTCGTCAAACCCAAAAAGTGAAGAACTTCCTAAAAAAGGGGGAAAACCCAGTTTTTTCCCTTTTGATTTTTCTTCTACCCGCACAGCTGGGGTACCACTTCTTTAGCAACTTCTCTTACGTTTTCGGGATAAGGGTCGACTATCTTGCCCCGACTTTATATCTAACGGACGCTCTGGTTCTTCTTCTTTTTATCTTCTGGTTTCTGAGGGAAAAGAAAATAAGGATAAATTACTGGGCAATTTCAATTCTCGGTTTTGCGGCGGTTAATATCTTGTTTGCCTCTTTACCCCAAGCCGCCCTCTTTAAGTGGATAAAGGTACTGGAACTTATTTTTTTGGGGAACTATGTCTCTGGCGCAAAAAACCTGGATATTCAAAAGAACCTCATCTTGCCGCTGGCCCTCTCGATTTCGTTTTTTTCTCTTGTGGGCATAGGACAGTTTCTTTTTCAAAAAACACTAGGAGGACCATTGTATCTTTTGGGAGAAAGAACCTTCAGTTCCCAAACACCCGGAATTGCGCTTTTTGGTTTTTTCGGAAAAGAATTCTTGCGGCCATACTCGACATTTTCTCATCCCAATTCCCTGGCGGGCTTTATGCTTGTCGCAAGTCTTTTGGTCGCCCTTCTTAATAGAAACAAAAAAAAGATCATGAAAGTCACACTCTTTTTGGGAGCCGCTTCGGTTTTTCTTTCAGTCTCTTTAAACGCGTATATATCTTTATTGGCTGTTGTAATTTTTTACCTGATATTTAGAAAAAGGAAAAGACTTGCCGCAAAAATAGTGGTGTCGGGATTTTTTCTGACACTTATTATCAGCCTGGCCCTCCCAATTGTTGCCAACGTCTTTATTAATAGGGGAGGAGAAGCTAAGGAGAGTCTTTTTAATCGGCTTGTTTTGGCCCAAGCAAGCGGAAAGATGCTTTCTAAATCTCCGGTCTGGGGTGTGGGACTGAACAATTTTATTCCGGAACTTCCGACCTCCGGAATCTTACCCAGGGTCAGCTGGTGGCTGCAGCCGGTTCATAACACCAATCTTTTGGTTTTGGCGGAGACAGGAATTTTCGGCCTCCTTATCTATCTCGGCCTTGTTTTTAAATCACTTCAGGCGGCCACGAAACAAAAAAGCTGGGCGATTCTGCTCCCGGTTTTGGCAATTCTGATAACCGGACTTTTTGACCACTATTGGCTAACGCTTCAGCAAAATCAGCTTCTTTTTTCATTAATCTTGGGACTTTCTTTCAGGCGCGACATTTGATAGCGTAAGAACAAATGGAAAACACCCTGAAGATTTATTGTGACGGCGGAGCTCGCGGCAATCCTGGACCCGCAGCAGCGGCGTTTGTTGTGGAGAAAAACGGAAAAGTGATTTATAAAGAAGCAAAGTTTTTGGGGGAGCAGACAAATAACGCCGCCGAATACTCGGCAGTCTTTGCCGCAATGGGCTGGCTGGTAGAAAAAACCAAAGACCTACCTCCGGAAATCTATTTTGTCTTGGATTCGGAACTGGTTGCCAAGCAGTTGGCCGGCCTTTTTAAAATCAAGAACGAAAACTTGAGAAATTATTTCTTCAGCATTAAAGAGTTGGAGAAAAAGATCTCCTCAAGAATTTTCTTTACTGCAGTTCCCCGGTCAAAGAATAAATTGGCGGACCTTTTGGTCAACAAAGCCCTTGATGAAAACTGACGGGAGTTTCACGTACCTAAGCAAATATTTTTTCCTCTTGCACTTGAAAAGAAAATTTTTACGGAAATTGCCCCTGAAAGATTAGCAAAGACAAATTGAAAACCTGCGGGAATTGAAATAGGATTAAAAGAGCATGCAGCACAAACCCATCGTTTCTGTCTTTGCCAACCCCGACCCGCTTTCGATTAATCTGGTCGAGAAGCTTTTGTCCAACTTTTGCTATGTCAAGATTTTTTCTAAAGAAAAAGAGGAGTGGGAAGAAAGAACTAGCCACATAAGTCAAAGAAATTCCATCGAAATATCAACCGCCCCTGATGGTGCGTCTTCCGACTATCTTGTTTTCTCTGACCCCGAACTGGTTGTTCCAGACACCACCCTTAAAGATTTCCTAAAGTATTTCAAGATAAGCGGGGGAAAGACGCTTGTGGTTCTACCGTATTCTTCGGACACGTGGGACGACGCCAAGAGGGCGAGAGAGATCGGGGAGGCAATTGCGCCTTTTTCCCAAGAGTTCGGCGTAATATTTGTGGGAGATGGGCTGGGGCCGAGAATTCAGCTCTCATACAACAATTACCTGAAAGATGCGCTGTCGCAGGCTATTTATAAGAAAGAGTTTGTCCTTTCAAAAGAACAGACAACGTTTTATCCATTGGAGTTTGGAGATACGGCTAGACAAATCGTGAAGGCCCTCTTTTCCTTCGGTCCTTACGGGGGTAGCCTAGCCCTATTGGGCCTACAGGTTACCCAGGAGGAGCTATTTCAAAAAATCAGAAAGTATTTGCCCGAAACCGCGATGGTGTACGGGAATTTAAAAAGAAGGAACGAGGAGTCGGTAGAGAAAAAAGAGATATTACAAAAACCCCTAGACCCATTAATTAAGGAGAGCCTGGATTGGTTAAGGGAATCCGGCATAAAGCCCAAAGTTTTTGTTCGGCCCAGCCCAACAAAAGAAAGAAAAGTAAAACTCCCCACAATTTCCTTGCCTAAATTTCATTTCGGCAGGGTTTTTCTGCTAATTTTTACTTTGTTGGTTTTGCCTTACCTTTTCTTGGGGATTTCGCTGACCTCATTGGTCGCAATTGCCGGTCGGGCAGAAAAAGGTAGCCTTTCTGGAATTGCCTACCTTTTGCCGATAGGCAAGGCCACAGCGTCCGTTTCTTTTGGTACTTTTATTCTTTACTCCAAGGTCCCTGTCTTGGGAAGTTTATTTAGAGGAAGCAGGGAAGTCTCCGGTCTTGCCTACCGCAGTTCAAAGCTTATGGACCAAGGGCTGGGCATTGCAAACACGACCAGGATCTTAATTACGCGCATTCTTGGCAACGAAGTCTATGACATATCAGGCCTTTCTCAAGAAATCTCGGTGGGGCTAGACTGGATATATAAAGAGGGAGGATTTATTCAAGGAGAAGCCGAAAACCTTAATGGTCTGTGGGGAAGAATCTCAGACAAATATTTCCCAGCCGAGAAAGTATCTTCCGCAAGAGAGACGGCCCTGCGTTTAAAATCCATAGCCTTAGAGCTTCCGTCTCTCTTGGGAAAAGACAAACCGACAACCTATCTAGTCCTTTTTCAAAATAATATGGAGCTTAGGCCCACCGGCGGATTTATCGGTTCTTTTGCTCTTTTGACTTTTGATTCGGGAAGGTTGGCGGATACGAGCGTCTCGGATGTTTATGCAGCCGACGGACAACTCAAGGGCCACGTTGAACCGCCACTACCAATCAAGGACTATTTGGGAGAGGCCAACTGGTTTTTAAGAGATTCCAATTGGGACGCGGACTTTCCGGTTTCGGCCGCCAGGGCCGAGTGGTTTCTGGATAAAGAGATGGACAAGTCCGTTGATGGGGTGGTGGGGGTTGACCTCGCGGTTGCTAAGAATTTCCTTAGCGTTCTTGGTCCGATAGGCCTTTCGGATTTCAATATGGTTATCGATGAGGGGAATTTATATGAGAAGATTCAATCCGAGGTTGAGGGCAACTTTTTCCCTGGCTCTTATAAAAAAACCAACATCTTAACTTCTTTAACCAGAGAGCTTATGGCCCAAATATCAAACATACCCCAGGGAAAGTATTTGGACTTCGCAAGATCCTTGATTAAAAATTTAGAGGAGAGGCACATTCAAGTATTTGTTCACAACCGACGCGCCCAAGCCGCGATGGCCCCGATGGGAGTTGACGGAGCGGTTACCCAGCCTACTTGTAGCGGTAACTGCTACGCAGACTGGTTGGGGATGGTTGAGGCAAATGTAGGGGTTAATAAGGCTAATTATTTCTTAAAAAGAAGTGCCTTGCTTGAGGTATCTTTGGCCCCAACCTCTATCAAGAGGTTCTTGACTCTAAAACTGGAAAACGATGCCAATCCGGCCCTAGGGGAGTCGGGCAGATACAAAACCTACCTCCGGCTGATGATTCCCA
>Ga0209126_1000850_pt1 | contig 10456 bp, 9 predicted proteins | sample RifCSP19_1_FD_184024 | JGI IMG/M metagenome (GOLD analysis project Ga0209126, IMG submission 184024) | Soil microbial communities from Rifle, Colorado - Rifle CSP2_sed 19_1 (SPAdes) (version 2) | ecosystem: Environmental > Terrestrial > Deep subsurface > Rock core/Sediment | place: Rifle...
ACTTCAAAACCAGCCCCTGTCCTGGTTATATCGTTTGCAACTATCATGTCCAGGCCCTTTGAGATCAGTTTATTCTTTGCATTGGCAACAACGTTGTCTGTCTCTGCAGCAAAACCTGCGATAAACTGTTTACCCTTCTTGCCGGAGATCTCACTGAGGATATCCTGTGTCTTTACAAGGTTGAGCGAAATACCCTCCGCGCCTTTACTTGAATATTGCAGATTATCTTTTTTAATCTTGGAATCTGAGACTTCTGCAGGTTTGAAATCAGAGACAGCGGCGGACATTACGACTATGTCAGCCTCAGGCAGCCTGTTTATTACAGCGTTGAGCATTTCATCAGACGTCGTTACCTTTACAAGCTCTGTACCGGCAGGCTGGGTTAAAGCTACGGGACCGCTGATGAGAATGACCCTGGCGCCCCGTCTCTTTGCTGCCTCTGCAACAGCATAACCCATCTTGCCCGATGAGCGGTTGCTCAGATAGCGAACCGGGTCTATTGCCTCCCTTGTAGGTCCGGCAGTTACCAGTACTGTTCGCCCCTCAAGGTCCCTGGCGGATGGCGCCGCAATAGTCTCTTTAATCTGAGCCAGTATATCATCAGGTTCCGACATGCGGCCAGGCCCTTCAGCGCCTGACGCAAGCGGTCCGCTTACAGGACCTGTGAAATTGACGCCCAGTTGTTTCAGGTATGAGATGTTTTTCTGAACTGTCCTGTTCTCATACATCTCGTAATCCATGGCAGGGGCCATCAATACAGGGCATGTACATGCGAGCAGGATGGTGCTTAAAAGGTCATCTGCGATTCCGCCGGCCATCTTGCCTATAATATTTGCAGTAGCCGGGGCTATTACAACCATGTCAGCCATTCTGCCGATGTACAGATGAGATATCTCTCCCCCATGGCTATGCTCAAACATGTCAGTAAAGACAGGGTTCCCTGATAACACCTGAAAGGTCAGGGGGGCTGCAAACTGTGCCGCCTCACGCGTCATTACTACTGTTACGTCTGCGCCATGTTCAACAAGTCTTCTCAGGAGATAGACAGCTTTATATGCTGCAATGCTGCCTGTCACACCGAGGATTACCTTCCTGCCTGATATTCCCATCTGAATGCCTCTGATCTGAAACTACTACTCAGTTCCGGCAGTGCCGGGACCGCCTTCCGCGTCATTAACATAATTCCCAAGCTCTTTTTCGATCTCTTTCTTTACCTCATCCTCTTCAACTGCTTCCAGTGTTCCTGCAGCCTGCTGCGCTTCCTTCTTTTCCATCGCATCACGGAGAGCCTGCCGCGCCTCTTTACCCTTGACTATCTCGACGTCACACGATACAAGCTCTTCCAGCGCCACCGTAGACTCTTTAAGATACCTAAGCGGTACACAAGGTTTCGCCCCGTTAATCAGCTTTCTGGCACGTTCAGTGGCAACGATCACCAGCCTGAACCTGCTGTCCAGTAATTCTTTATTAAAAACTATTGGTAGTGATACAATCTCCAAGGTCTTCACCTCCCTCTCTTGTCAATGAAATTATTCTCAACCCATTCCCTGTTTATACGCTCCACCCTTATTCTCGCACTCATAATAACGGCCTTGAGCTCTGCAAGCGCCCTGTCAAAATTATCATTTATGATCAGATAATCATACATCCTGTAATCCTTTACCTCTTCACCGGCGACTTTCATTCTCCTGTTAATCTCATCAATTGAATCACCCTTCCTTACCATAAGCCTTTCTCTCAGCTCACTGAATGACGGGGGTAATACATAGCAAAACACGCCATTCCTGAACGTCTTTCTTATCTGCTTGGCGCCATTTGAATCAATGTCAAGGATTAAGTCTGTTCCACTGTTTAATAATTCTGTTAACTCCTTTCTGGAAGTCCCGTAATAATTGCTGTGAACTATGGCCCATTCGATGAATGCGTCTTCATCTATCATCTTTTTAAATTTTTCTACTGAAACAAAATGATAATCACGGCCGTTGACTTCTGACGGACGGGCTGACCTGGTCGTATAAGATACCGAGTGCTGTATGTCAGGAATGTATTTAATAACCTCTTTGCAGAGTGTAGTCTTGCCGGCGCCTGAAGGGGCTGATACAACGACAAGTAGTCCATCCCTTATCCATGGACCTGCCTCGCCCTTCTCATAGTTTCTCTGATTCTCCATCCGGCTTAGTATACATATTCAGACAAAAAATCTCAACAAATCTTCAAACACTGCCATCATATCTGTCATCCTGAATTTATTTCAGGATCTCGAACAGTGCCGGGTCAGGAGATCCCGAAACGAGTTCGGGATGACATGACCGTTGTCTACTCAACGTTCTGCACCTGTTCCCTCACCCGCTCTATCTCGGTCTTCATATCAACCACGATCTGCGCAATCGTTACATCCGATGCCTTTGATGCTATTGTGTTGACTTCACGGTTGACCTCCTGCAGGAGAAAGTCTATACTCCGCCCTACAACCGCCCCCTTATCGAGCCTCTCCCTCAACTGGGCAATGTGACTGCCGACCCTTACAATTTCCTCAGTAATATCCATACGTTCAATCATTATTGCAATTTCCTGGTCAAGCCTGTTCATATCCAACTGCAGGGCGCCCGAAATCTCCATTACCCTGTCAGTATAACGTCTCTTCATATCCCGGATTACGGCTGGCACCCGTTTCTCTATGCTGTTAATAAGAAGCCTCAACCGGTTAATCCGCTTAATAAGATCTTTGTAAATTAATTCACCCTCTTTTAATCTCATCTCCATAAGATTATCAACAGACTTGCCGACGATTTTCATAATGGCGGAGTCAAGATCCGGTTTATCAACTTCAGTGATTCCTGACAGCATCATATCTCTGAGCGCTGCAAGGTCAGCTATGCCTATTTCTTTTCTCAGGCTGAAATTGACTTTAAAATGCTTTGAAAGCTCCTTTAACATGGTCTGGTAGCGGTTTATTGCCTCTGTGTCCGGAACCGGAACCGCTCTATTAAATGAGGTGTCCATCTTTGTCAAAAAAATATCAAATTTCCCCCTGGAAAATTTCTTTGATATATGACTCCGGATCTTCTGATCAAGCCGTGTGAGGGATTCAGGCAATCTTATTGTGATATCGCAGTATTTGTGATTTACTGAACGGATCTCTGCCTTGTATGCTGTGCTGCCGCATATGCCTTCGCTGCATCCATAGCCTGTCATGCTCTTAATCATGAGGAGGTAATCCCGTATTTTTTGATTTTATAACCTATCTGTCTTGAGGTTATTCCGAGCTGTCTCGCTGCCTTAGCCTGCACATAGCCGGCCCGTTTCAGCGCCTCAGTGATTCTTTCTTTTTCCATGTCTTCTATTGTATGATCAAGTGTCTTTGCCTGACCATACAAATCACTCTCATCTGATCTATTGTCACTGATATTAGTATCAATGGTAATCGGCACATCCTCGGTCATTATCAGTTCATTCTTTGCCATTACAATCATTCTCTCGATACAATTTTCAAGTTCTCTGACATTGCCGGGCCAGTCATGTATAAGAAGGGTATCAAGCGCCTCATTGGATATCTTGACTTCCCTGCCATTCTCTTCATTATAGAGCTGCAGGAAATGACCTACAAGCGGCGGGATGTCTTCCTTCCTCTCCCTCAGGGAAGGTATCCTGAGAGGAACCACATTTAATCTGTAATAGAGGTCCTCACGGAATTTGCCTTCCTTTACAGCCTCTTCCAGGTTCCGGTTCGTTGCAGCAATTATACGCACATCCACTGTAATACTCTTTGAACTTCCGACCCGCTCAAATCTTCTTTCCTGAAGCACCCTGAGGAGTTTTACCTGCATAGGCGGGGGGATGTCACCTATCTCATCAAGAAAGAGTGTTCCTCCATCAGCCATCTCAAACCTGCCCTTTTTCTCGGTTACAGCCCCGGTAAAGGCGCCCTTTACATGACCAAACAGGTCGCTTTCGATAAGTGTGTCAGGTATGGCTGCACAATTAACGCTGATGAAGGCTTTATCACAACGTTTGCTATGATAGTGGATGGTTCTTGCTATTAATTCCTTGCCTGTCCCGCTCTCCCCTCTCAACAATACGTTCGCCTTACTCTGGCTGACCCTCCATGCTGAATCGAGGACATCACGCATCTTGTCACTTACAAAGACTATATTCGCAAAACGGTAAGGTGACTTCAGTTCCCTCTGCAGGGTCAATTTCTCCTTCAGAAGGTTCTTCTTCTCCATCTCAACCATCTTTGCAGTTGTAATCGCCTGACCTATCAGTGAGGCAATAATCGTGAGGATTCTGACATCCTCATCAGGGGATACGGATTGATCTGTGAATAGCCTGTCTACACTGAGGACTCCGACAGTATCTCCCTTAACTTTAACAGGCACACATATGAAGGATATGTTTTCTCTTTTTATATCTCCCCTTGATCTTGTCCTGTTAAGGAAAAGAGGCTCTTTGCCAATATCAGGGACTATTATAGGCTCTCCTGACTCTACTACCTTGCCGGTGATACCTTCCCCGATCCTGTAAATGCCGCGGCTTCTTTCTTCAGGGGTCAGTCCATGTGCAAATTCTATATAGAGTTGTTTTGTTTCAGGGTCAAGCAGGGTCAGGGTACCGCGGCTCATCCCCATGCTCTCGGAAAGTATTTCCAGTACCGAACTCAGGGTGGCCTTCGGGTCAACGGAGGCTCCTAACCTTCTCGCAATCTCATAAAGGGTGGAAAGCTCTACTATCTTATAGTTAAGCTCGGTTATGGCATCATTATGTCCTTTTTCCATATCTCAGAATCATTTTTCAGATTTGTCAGAAGTATAACATAATTGTAGCGTTCTCTGCAATACATCATTGTCTGCATCTTCAACTATCTTTACTTCTCCAATCCTGACCGGAAGCACGAATCGCACCTTCCCGTCAGCAACTTTTTTATCCCGGGAAAGGATATCTGTCAGGACTGACAGGTCTACTTCCGGTAGTTTGGTCTTAAGACCTGTCCGCCTGCAGAGTCTCTCTATGTCTGTTGCTGCCTTGTCCTCGCATAACCCCATATTAAAGGCGAGCTTTGCAGCAAAGACCATCCCCATTGCCACTGCCTCTCCATGCCTGTATTTCCTGTAGCCGGTGATAGTTTCCACGGCATGCCCTATGGTATGACCGAAATTAAGGATTGCCCTTAAACCTTTCTCCCTTTCATCCGCGCTCACTATCATTGCCTTTATTTCACAGGACCTGGCTACAGTGTGTGTCAGCGTATCTTTATCCAGTGACAGGATATCCTTATAATGTCCCTCGATAAATTTAAAGAATTGCTCGTCCGCTATAACACCATACTTGATAACTTCTGCCATACCTGCTATCAGTTCACGTCTCGGAAGGGTTTTCAACACCCCCACATCTATCCATACGAGAAGAGGCTGATAGAATGCCCCGATCAGGTTCTTGCCAAGGGGGTGGTCTACCCCGGTCTTGCCGCCTACACTGCTGTCAACCTGGGCTAATAAGGATGTCGGGACCTGTATATACGGGATGCCGCGCAGGTATGTCGCTGCTGCAAACCCGGCAATGTCACCTATTACTCCTCCACCGAGGGCTATTATAAAAGAACCCCTCTCAAATTTCTCAGCTATCAGGGCATCATAAATCCTGCTGACGGATTTAAGCGTCTTATAGCGTTCTCCTGCAGGAAGTTCAATAGTCGTTATCCGGTAACCTGCTCCGGATAAAGAACGACTCAGGGACTCACCATAAAGTCTGTTTAACGCAGGATTTGTAATTATTGCGCCTTTCCTTCCGACAGGAAGGGTTTTCATGTGTTCGGCTAATCCTGTAAGGCTGTTATGGCCAATAAAAATATCATAACTGCGCTGTTCCAGTTCTACCCTGACTTTTCTCATATCCTTTGAGCTACCTCTTTATCTTTTTTATTATTATGTTAACCACTTCATCAACTTCAAGTCCATCCGTGTCAATTGTTAAATCGGCCTTTGAGTAAAACTGCTCACGCTGAGACATCAGCATTTTAATCTTTTCAATCGGGTTGTCAACATTTAACAGCGGCCTGTGGGTTTCATGGCCCACTCTCCTGAGTACAGTTTCAGGAGATGCCCTGAGCCAGATGATAAATCCGGTTTTTCTTAAATGCAGGATGTTTTCCTCTCTTGTAACAATCCCTCCGCCTGTAGATATTACATGTTCATTGATCCCTGACAATTCTTTTAATATCTGTGTCTCTGTATCTCTGAAAAACGGTTCTCCGTCCTTGCTGAATATATCCGATATGCTTTTCCCTGTCTTTTTTTCAATCAGTAGATCCGTATCTATGAAGGTGTAACCAAGCCTTTCGGCCAGTCTTTTCCCAACCTCGGTCTTTCCGCTGCCCATAAAGCCTGTTAATATAATATTCATGCCCTGCCTGATTAGAGATTCTTTTCAGAAAGAAGGTCTATTAGAGCTTGCTGATATAATCGAGGTAACCCTGATAATTCCTCTGGATTTCATCCATAGAATCGCCGCCGAACTTTTCAAGGAATGCGTTGGCAATCTCGACAGCTACCATGGCCTCTCCTACTACACTGGCGGCAGGTACTGCACAATAGTCCGATCTTTCAACAGTTGCCTTAAAAGGCTTTTTTGTCTTTACATCAACTGAATCCATAGGGGAATATAGTGTGGCTATAGGTTTCATGGCTGCACGCACGACTATATCCTCTCCATTTGTTATACCGCCTTCAATCCCTCCGGCCCTGTTTGTTTTCCTGTAGAATTTGTGCTTACTCCTGTCGTAGTAGATGGCATCATGAACATCGGAACCAAAACTGGCTGCGGCATCAAACCCGATCCCGATCTCCACGCCCTTTATGGCCTGAATGCTCATGACAGCGTATGCAAGTCTTGCATTCATCCTTTTATCCCATTGCGAATAGCTCCCTAATCCGGCAGGGACATTAGTCGTTATTATTTCGAATACACCTCCGACAGTATCACCATTCTTCTTTGCCTCATCTATACTCTTCTTCATCCTTGCTTCTGCTTTTTTATCAGCACAACGTAATTCCGACTTTTCAACCCTGTCTGAGAGTAAATCAACTGATACATTGCCGGGCCTGGCCTTTATGCCGCCGATTTCAATTACATGACCGACAATCCTGACAGAAAATACGCTCAAGAAAATCTTTGCAACAGCGCCCAGCGCTACCCTCATTGCGGTCTCTCTGGCACTGGCCCTCTCGAGTACATTTCTTACATCTGTGTGCGCATATTTGATAATTCCGCAAAGGTCGGCATGTCCCGGTCTTGGTCTTGTCTCAGGAGGGATTGAACCTGACATGGAAGGATCCGGTGACATCCTGTCTGTCCAGTTTACCCAGTCACGGTTTTTTATTATGAGCCCGATTGGACTGCCAAGTGTCCTGCCCCACCTGACACCGCATGTTATCTCTGCAGTGTCTTTTTCAATCCGCATCCTGCCTCCGCGGCCGTAGCCTGTCTGCCGCCTTGCAAGATCAGAGTTGATTTCACTTGCAGTAATTGCCAATCCTGAGGGAATGCCTTCAATGACTCCCATGAGGAGCTGTCCATGCGACTCACCTGCTGTCAGGAAGCGAAGCATAGTTTCCTCATGAAGTTACAGGTATGATCTTTGGAGTGATGAAGATGAGTAATTCACTCTTTATATTTGACTTTGATGTGTTTTTGAATAACCAACCCAGAAGAGGGATCTGATGCATCCATGGAATCATATTCGCATTATCCGTATCCGACAGCTCATAGATGCCTCCGATTACTGTAGTCTCCCCATCTTTTACAAGAACCTCTGTAGTGGCCTCCTTCTTATTAATGCTCGGAGTTCCTTCTACCACAATAGAGCCCTGACGGTTTTTGGTGATCTTGATATTCATTGAAATATGTCCATCAGGCGTTACCTTCGGGGTCACTTTGAGTGTCAGTGCAGCATCAATAAACTCTGTTTTTGTCCCTTCCTGGGAATAGGTCTTGTATGGAATGGACTCTCCCTGTTGAATAATTGCCTCCCTGTTGTCAAGGGTGGCAATCTTGGGAGCCGATAATATCTTTGTCAGTCCTTTTGTCTCTCCTGCTGATAATCTCAGGTCAAGATTAAATGCATCTCCAACTGTCTTTCCTATTGTAAACCCGACGCTCCCCTTTGATCCGGCTATACCACTTGCAGGCAGGTTGACGGCAAATCCTGTAGAGGGAGCGCTGACTGTGCCGGTTGGACCGGTTACAACGCCCATATTATAATCTCCGGGATTGGATGCATAGTTGCCGCCCCACTGTACACCGAGGTCCTTTGCAAAGTTTGTGTCTGCCTGAACGATCCTCGCCTCAATCAGTACCTGGGGGGTCGGTCTGTCGAGTGTTTTAAGAAGATTCAAAATCTCCTCATGTTTATCTGCCACATCTTTCACAATTAATGTATTCGTGCGATCATCAATTGTAATATCACCTCTTGAACTAAGTGACTTTCTTATAGATTCAGCCACCTCTTTTGCCCGGGCATAATTAACGGGTATGATTTTCGTGGTCAGGTCCTCTGCTTTAACCATGGCATCCTTAGCCCGCGCCTCCTCTTCCTGCTGTTGTGCAATGTTGGCCAGGGTGTCAATCCGTAATACATTGTTCTCATAAATCTTCCCAAGACCCTTCATTTTCAGAATAATAGTAAGCGCCTGATCCCATGGTATATCCAGCATCTTAATGGTTATTTTACCTTTGACATTATCACCGATGATCATATTTAACTTACTAACCTCTGCAAGGAGTCTGAGGACATTTACGACATCCGCATCCTGAAAATCAAGGGATACTTTTTTGACATTTAACTGACCATTATTTTTAACGGGTGTAACATTCTGCGCCTGAGAAACTGCCGCAGCCTTTTTTTCTTCAGGCGCCACAGACGCCTCAACTACCGGAGGATTGACCTTTGATTTAGTGTCACCTGAATTACTCTTAACCGACGGCGCCGGCTCAACTGCGGCTATTTGAACCGGAGGCTGGATATTATCTTCCCTGGAATATACATTTACAGTGATTTCCTTGCCCTGCTTGTTCACATCATATTTGATCGCCTTCCTGAGATCCGCCACAAATCTTACCTTATTCAACGGTTCAGTATGAACTCCAATCCTGATTTTTGAAATGAGCTTACTGTCCACTACCCTTTCGTAAGGTTTTATTGAATTGTCTGCATCCCTGACATCAACTACAAGTTTGTCTCCTTCAACGATAAAGGTATCTGCATTAATTTCATTATCTGCGATAATCTTAATGCTGTCCTTGTCTCCGGACTCATTAAAGATAAGTTCTCTTACCATATTAAGTCTGGGTTTGACGGGCGCCTCATCATCACTCTGAACAGGCATCATCGTTGGAATATCTATTATAAGGACATTTGCTTTACTGAATATCTGAGGCACTGTTTTGTCATTTGAAAGTTTAATATTTAATCTTGCAATCCTTACAGGTGTATCAGCCTGGACCGGGTCTATTTGCAGCACAGCCCCTTTGCCGACCATAATTGGTTTTGTAAACTCACCAAGAGAAACACCAGGCAAGTCTACAACAAGTCTCGGAGGGTCCATAAGTGTGAAGGATGTGTACTTCAATGAGTTTCCTGCCTCAAGCAGAATTTGTGTGCTCGCCGGCAAGTCAACTATCTCAATTTTTCTCAGTACGGGCATTTCGGGTGTTTGTATATTCTCGTTGTACTCTTCGGCATTAACCTGCTCACCCGCTGACGGGTAAACAATTAAGAACAAGGCTATGAGCACCGCACTGACAGCCCCTCTGACATTAATAATCTTCATCCACCGCCTCCTCTTTGGGACGGAGTCCCAATACAGTCTTTTTCGTTTTCTTTCTTCCATGGAAATCTGTAAAAACCTCCTCTATCATTACCGATTCCGCAGTTATTTTCCTGACAACTCCGCCATCCGGACCAATGAGCACTCCTTCCCTGACCAAATAACCTTTACTATCAGGCGTCTCTATCATCGCAACGTAAGATTTACCTTCCCACATAATTCCTATCACCTTCAATTCTCCCAGGCTTCGAAGCTGCAGAGGTGTGAGTCCTGCCACTTTCTTCTCTTTTAATCCGAGGATCAGAGACCTGAAAGGGTCTCTCCTTCCGGCAGGTATGTAATTATATCCTGAATGCCCATCCTCTGCCACACCCGTCCCGGCAACTGAAGCAGACTCAGGCGATTCCTGCTTAACCTCTGTAGATGCCTTTGATACAGGCGTCTGCTGCACAGGATTCAGCGGCTGCTCTGAACAGCCGGAAAACATAATTAATATGGCAAGTAATATAAATGCCTTCACGTTAATATCATTTCTCCTCTGCTGCAAATGTTGTTGCAATAAATTTATCCTGGATAAGGACAGTGTTTCCTGCAGCCCTGGCTGATTCCATACTCAAACCGGTAATATTAACGAT
>Ga0209126_1000851_pt1 | contig 10454 bp, 5 predicted proteins | sample RifCSP19_1_FD_184024 | JGI IMG/M metagenome (GOLD analysis project Ga0209126, IMG submission 184024) | Soil microbial communities from Rifle, Colorado - Rifle CSP2_sed 19_1 (SPAdes) (version 2) | ecosystem: Environmental > Terrestrial > Deep subsurface > Rock core/Sediment | place: Rifle...
ATGGGAATGGGGCATACGATACACCAACCTCACCGCCATCTGGTGGAGAATGTTCATAAACCCACTTGCCCCACGCTACGAAGCTCTACCAATAGCCATCACAACCTACGAAGAACTTACGTTTACATACAAGTTAGTTCTAGACCCAGCTAACAATAGAGCTACTGTGACATCCAATTATGTGATCGGAAAAATGACCAACTTGTGGCTCATCGCATCGCTGCTCATCATTCCGATAGTTGTGCATTACAACGCCACCGGCGCGTACACACCAAGAGGAGTCAAACTCTCCGATGAAAACATCCATCAATTCCTAGAGAAACAACGCATCAAGATGAGCATAGTTCTGTTCCAAAACTCACTGGTCCTTGACCAAGTCACAGCGAGCACGTTTAACTCTCAGAACGTCACAGATGCTGAAGTCGACGTAAGCAACGGCGCAATATCAACACAGTCTGGGGACGAAACGATATTCAAGGCAGATTTCGGAGTGAAGGAACAATACAAACTGAACAACACTGAAGCAACGTATGACGCCGTAACTAGAACAGTTCCTCGGCTGGGATTTGCTAGGAACCCACTATTTGCTATGCACGTGGCCCTGCTAAAGTACGTACCCCTGATTGTGAAACACATCGACCCACCATTATACGAAAGAGCCAAAGACTACATGCTAAACATGACGTACGCTGATTACTTCTACATCATCTCGTATCCAGAGTACAGCGGCTTCAAGGTCGAACACGACCCAACCTACACGGCATATGCATCACTAGAAGCGGTACCCGCAACCGAAGCGCCAAAGGTATTCGGACTCTTACTAATCGGCGGCATAGTCGCAGTGGTGATCATCGGAGCAGTGTTTGTAATCAGAAGACGCAAACCGAAAATCCAAGCGTTGGAAACATCAGCCCCACTAGCACCACCAACTCCGCCTACCACAACTACCACGTAAACTCTCTTCTTTTTTTCCTAGTTTAAATATGCTTAGAAGCTGTCTAGAAAGCGGAATCTAGGAAAGTAAAGCTTATTAGTATGATGTGCTGTTTACGTTTGAGCGCGCCCATAAACATGGGAAACGTATGCCTGGAGACCCGATTTTTCGGGTCGGATGACACCGGCCCGTTGGAGGAACATCCTAGTTTGAAAAAGTTAAGTCCCTTCCTTTCAGATGTTTTTGTAATTAACAGTTTACTAAGGAGAATAAAATAAAAATGGAAATCTCACAAGACGACTTTCTCTTACTACAAAAAGCCTTCTTCCGAGAAAAAGGACTGGTTCGCCAACACTTAGATTCTTACAACGAATTCATCGACAAAGGCCTTCAAGAAGTTATCAACGAAGTCGGCGAAGTCAACATAGAAGTACCTGAAGCACCCTACAAAATAAAATTAGGCCAAATTTGGGTAATTGATCCTCAATCAAAGATAAGCGGTCCGTACATCACTGAAGTTGACGGCACAAAACATGAAATCTACCCGTTGGAAACACGTTTCCGCAGCCTCACATATGCTGCACCATTGTCGCTAGAAATGACCCCTATAGTAGACGGAAGAGAACAAGAAACAGAGTTGGTTCTGATAGGCGACTTACCTGTCATGCTCAAGTCGAAGCTCTGCGTTCTATCCCAACTGCTCCCAGAAGAGTTAATCTCACACGGCGAAGACCCAAACGACCCAAGCGGTTACTTCATAGTCAACGGCTCCGAACGAGTAATAGTCGCACTTGAAGACCTAGCCCCAAACCGCATAATCATAGACATAGACACACGGGGCGCAACACCCGTCTACCAATCCAAAATATTCTCCACCACAGTTGGCTTCAGAGCCCGCATAGAGCTGCACCTCAAATCAGACGGCGCCATCTACGTCTCCATGCCAGGAGTCCCCACAGAAATCCCACTAGTAGTCGTGATGCGAGCCTTGGGATTAAAGTCTGACAAAGAGATCGCCGAAGCCATTTCACCTGACAAAATCATACAAAACGAGATGGAGTCCTCATTTGAAAAGGCATTAGGCATTGATTCAGTAGCCGAGGCCATTCTATACGTCGGTAGCCGGGTTGCCCATGGGCAAGTTGAAGAATACAGACGTCAAAAAGCAGAAAACATAATCGACCGAAACTTTTTACCGCACATCGGACGCACGCCTGATAAACGCTTAGACAAAGCATTATTCTTAGGCGAAATGACAAGCCGCGTCATTGAGTTGAAATTCGGCAAACGCAAACCCGACGACAAAGACCATTTCAAAAACAAACGCTTGAAACTCGCTGGTCCCTTGCTGGCTGACCTATTTAGAATAGCCTTTCGCAACCTCGCACGAGACGTAAAATACCAGCTTGAACGCATGGGCGTCAAACGCCAGTTTCTCACAGTTTCGGCTGCGGTTCGCCCGGGCATAGTCACTGAAAGAGTTCAACACGCCTTAGCCACAGGAAACTGGGGACGAGGACGAGTAGGTATCACTCAATTACTTGACAGAACAAACTATACTGCCACCTTAAGTCATCTTCGAAGGTTACAGTCACCCTTAAGTCGCAGTCAGCCCAACTTTGAGGCAAGAGACCTCCACCCAACACATTGGGGAAGACTCTGCCCAAACGAAACCCCTGAAGGTTCAAACTGTGGCTTGGTGAAAAACCTCGCCTTAGGTTCATGCATCTCTATAAGCGCAAACTCAGAAAAAGTGAAGCAATTAATTTTCAAGATGGGTATTGTTCCAGTTCAAGATACAAACGAATCATTACGCGAGTCAGGCGCCAAAGTTTTCGTAGACGGCACGATAATAGGTTATTGCTTAACACCCGAAGAGTTCACCACCGACTTGAGAAGGAAACGAAGACTTGGAGAAATCTCCACAGAAGTGAATGTTGCATACTTCTCCAAGAAATACGGCGCAAAAAGAGAAGAAATCTACATAAACTGCGACGAAGGACGCGTACGCAGACCCCTCATAATCGTGGAAAAAAGCATTCCCAAATTATTGCCAGAGCACATAGAAAAGATTCGAACCGGCGAATGGGCTTGGGGAGAACTAATAAAAAATGGCATCGTTGAATACATCGACGCTGAGGAAGAAGAAAACCTCTACATAGCATTGGACTATGAAAAAGTTACACCCGAACATACACATGTGGAAATAACTCCTTACACCATTCTTGGCATATGCGCTTCGATAATTCCTTACGCTGAACACAATCAGTCTCCTCGCAATTCTTATGAAGCAGCCATGGCAAAACAAGCGTTAGGAATATACTCAACCAACTTCTTGCTGAGAGTTGATTCGCGCTCTCATATCTTGCATTATCCTCAGAAGCCGCTAGTTGACACTCGACCTATGGACATAATCGGATACGACCTACGACCCTCAGGTCAAAACTGTATAGTCGCAATCGTATCATTTGAAGGCTACAACATGGAAGACGCCCTCATCTTCAACAAGGCATCACTAGAACGTGGACTGGTACGCTCAAGCTTCTACAGAATCTATGAGGCAGAGTGCCGACAATATTTAGGCGGCCTCAAAGACAAGTTAGTCACTCCTGAGCCAGGTATTCGCGGTTACCGAGGTGAGCAATATTATCGAATGCTTGAGCCGGACGGAATAGTCAGCCTCGAATCAGGCGTCGTAGGTGGCGACGTTCTCATCGGAAGAATCAGCCCGCCTAGATTTCTTGAAGAATACAAAGAATTCGAGGTCAAAGGACCTACAATGCGAGACACCTCGGTTGATATGAGAACTTCGGAAAACGGAATCGTAGATGCAATTTTCATTACAGAAACAGGTGATGGAAACAAACTCGTGAAAGTCAGAGTTCGAGACGAACGCATTCCTGAGTTGGGCGACAAATTTGCTTCCAGACATGGGCAAAAAGGCGTCATAGGAATGCTTGTGCCTCAAGAAGACATTCCCTTTACTCCAGACGGCGTGGTTCCAGACATTATCATAAATCCGCACGCTATGCCTTCACGTATGACCATTGGACAACTCCTCGAATCCATGGCTGGAAAAGTAGCAGCAGCCAGAGGTAGGCCCGTGGACGGCACACCCTTCATCAGCGAAAGCCCGCAAGCGCTAAAACAAATGCTCATCAACCTAGGCTTTAGCCACACAGGCAGAGAACCTTTATACAACGGCATAACAGGCGAACGCTTCGTAGCCGACATCTTCATCGGTGTCGTTTATTATCAAAAACTCCACCACATGGTTGCCGATAAGATTCACGCTAGGGCACGTGGACAAGTTCAAATGTTAACCAGACAACCCACAGAAGGACGAGCAAGAGGTGGAGGCCTACGATTCGGCGAAATGGAACGAGACTGCCTTATCGGACACGGCGCGGCTATGTTGCTGCGAGACAGACTACTCGAAGAATCAGACAAATATCTTCTGTATGTATGTGAAAACTGCGGCTACATTGCGTACTACGACATAAAACAACGCAAATACGTTTGCCGCGTGTGCGAAGACAAAGGACGAATTACACCAGTTGTCGTTTCTTACGCTTTCAAGCTGCTTTTACAAGAATTAATGAGCCTATGTGTAACACCGCGACTCAAATTGAAGGAGAGAGCGTAAAATGGCAATGGACACTATTCACAAAATTGTTGACCAAATCTATTTTGGCGTGGTATCCCCACAGGAAATTCGAAGACTCTCCGTGGCCGAAATACAAACAGCAGACACTTACGACGAAGACGGTGCTCCAATTACCTCGGGACTTATGGATGGCCGCCTAGGAACCCTTGAACCTAGACAGAGATGTAAAACCTGCGGAAACACAGCCATACGATGCCCAGGTCATTTCGGACACATTGAGCTCGCCGTTCCCATTATTCATGTAGAATTTACAAAAATCGTTGATGACCTTCTGGACGCCACCTGCAGAAACTGTGGACGCTTGCTACACTCCGACGATCGGATAGCAAGAATAAAAATGAGAATTGAGCGAACCCGAAAGCTGCTTGGAACCGTGCCTGATGATCTTTACAAACGGGTTTTGCGAGAAGCTAAGAGCAAAGAGTGCCCTCGCTGCGGAGTTCCACAATATAAAATAGAGTTCACTAAACCCACCACTTTCCACGAGATTTCAGAGGAAGGCGCCCAACGTTTAACGCCCAGCATGATCCGTGAGAGACTTGAACGCATAACAGACGAAGACCTTGAACTAATAGGATTCAATCCGAAAAGTGCACGCCCAGAATGGATGGTTCTACAGGTGCTTCCAGTACCCCCAGTTTATGTTAGACCTTCCATAACATTAGAATCAGGCATCCGCTCTGAAGACGACCTAACCCACAAACTCGTAGACATAATCCGCATCAATCAGCGCCTAAAGGAAAACATGGAAGCTGGCGCACCGACGCTGATAATCCAAGATCTATCAGAGTTATTGCAGTATCACGTTACAACATACTTCAACAATGAAGCGTCAGGCATCCCTCCAGCACGACATCGTTCAGGGAGAGCACTCAAAACCCTGTCACAACGTCTAAAGGGAAAAGAGGGCCGATTCAGAAGCAACCTGTCAGGAAAGAGAGTTGACTTCTCCGCTCGAACTGTGATTTCTCCAGATCCAAACCTTGACGTTAGTGAAGTCGGAGTTCCATTAGACATCGCCACGAGACTTTCTATGCCAGAGATGTTAACCGCATGGAACATTGAGGAAATGCGCAAATTCGTCATCAATGGACCAGAACAATATCCAGGCGCACTTTACATAGTTCGACCTGATGGCAAACGCGTTAGGTTAGAGTTTGTCACAGATCGTACAAAAATAGCTGAGGCTTTGGAACCAGGATTCATTGTGGAACGGCATCTCAAAAACGGAGATATTGCCATCTTCAACCGACAACCTTCTCTGCACCGAATGTCGATAATGGCACATTATGTTAAAGTACTTCCACACAAAACCTTCCGTTTACATCTTACTGTTTGTCCCCCCTACAACGCTGACTTCGACGGGGACGAAATGAATCTTCACATACCTCAAAGCGAAGAGGCACAAACTGAAGCGCGTCTCCTGATGCAAGTTCAAGACCAGATTCTTTCTCCGAGGTTCGGCGGACCCATCATCGGTTGCAAAACAGACTTCATAACGTCGGCTTACCTGTTCACTAAAAAATCAACAGTGTTATCAAAAGAATACGTGTCTCGACTTCTGCTTGCGGCGGGTTATGAAGGCCCGTTTCCAGAACCTGAGATCAAAAAACCTGAACCAAAATGGACTGGAAAACAAATATTCAGCCTCTTCATTCCCAAAGATTTAAACTATGCATTCAAAGCGACAACATGCATTGCTTGTCCCAAATGCTTACGTGAAGATTGTGAACACGACGCCTACGTAGTGATCAAAGACGGTGTGCTCAAAACAGGTGTCATCGACAAAAACGCCATAGGCGCAGAACAATCTGAAACGCTGCTCCATCGAATAATAAAAGACTATGGTTCGGCTGAAGGACGGAAGTTTTTGAATCACATCTGCCGTCTCTTGAATCTTTTCATAACTATGCGAGGCTTCACTTATTCTTTTGACGATTTGGAATTATCTCAACCGGTTCAAAAGAAGATTCATCAGATGTTGGAGCAGTCGGAAGAACGCATAGACAAACTAATCAAAGAATTCAAGGATGGAACCTTACCGAGGCTTCCAGGCCAGACTCTCGCCGACTCGTTTGAAATTTACGTAATGAATGAGTTAGCTGAAGCCCGAGACAAGGCTGGAAAATCTGCCGAAGGCGACTTCAAACCTGACAACTCAGGCATAATAATGACCCGAACTGGGGCGAGAGGCTCAAGCCTAAACATTGGTCAAATGGCAGCCATCGTAGGGCAACAATCAGTTCGGGGAAAGCGAATAATGAGAGGTTACCTTGAACGAGCCCTACCGCATTTCAAGTGGGGCGATCCGTCTGCAAGAGCCCGAGGCTTCGTAGACTCTTCATATCGAGACGGATTAGATCCAATGGAGTTTTTCTTCCACTCAATGGGTGGTCGCGAAGGTCTCGTGGACACAGCTGTACGGACACAACAGAGCGGATACATGCAGAGACGGCTGATAAATGCACTTGAACATCTGCGTATTGAATATGACGGAACAGTTCGAAATTCCACAGGAGAGATTATTCAGTTATGTTATGGAGAAGACGGTGTTGATCCTGCAAAAAGTGACCATGGAAAGGCTGTCAATGTAGGCAGAATCGTGGAACAAGTAAGGATCATGATGGAAAAAGGGAAAGCAGCACCAAAGGAATACGTTAAAGAAAGAGTTGAAGAAATCAAAGATAAAATCACTCCGCAACTTGTTGAAGAATTGAAGCGTGAGTTGAGCAAAGAAGAATTGACCGCCAAAGGTGTGGACAAAGTAATTGAACTCACGTTGGAGAACTACAAGCGCGCTCTTGTAGAACCTGGTGAAGCAGTTGGAATTGTGTCGGCGCAGTCCATAGGTGAACCTGGCACACAGATGACTCTGAGAACATTCCACTACGCAGGAGTGAGAGAACAAAACGTCACTCTAGGATTGCCCAGACTCATTGAAATTGTAGATGCTCGTAGAATGCCTTCGACGCCGATAATGACAATTTATTTGGACAAAGAACACGGGGAAAGCAAGAAAAAAGCCACTGAAATTGCGAGGGAAATAATTTCCACAAGCATGGAAGACATAACTAAAGCAGTGTATGTTGATCAAGAACTGGGCGAGGTTGCAATTCAACTTGATCCAACAATGATGGAAGACAGAGGTGTTACGGCCAAGGATTTAGAAGAAGTGTTGCGCTTACCCAACTGTACGCTGAGAACTAAAGAAGGCCATGTTTATCTCAAACCCAAAAAAATTGAGCCGCGCAAACTGTTAAACAAGGTAACATCGCATCACGTTAAGGGTATCCCTGGAATTCGCAGGGTTCTACTCACTGAAGAAAAAGGTGAGTGGGTTATTCGAACAGACGGCTCGAATTTACCCAAGGTTTTGGATGTTCTTGGCATTGACCCCACACGGACAACGACCAATCATATTCACGAAATAGCAAAGACGTTGGGAATTGAAGCAGCTAGAGGCGTTATTATGAAAGAAGGCATGGGTGTACTTGAAGAGCAAGGTTTAGACGTTGACATCAGACACATCATGCTAGCCGCAGACATAATGACCGCCACAGGCGAAGTCCGCCAAATAGGTCGCCACGGAATAAGCGGAGAAAAATCAAGTGTCTTGGCAAGAGCGGCCTTTGAAATCACAGTACCCAACATCGTTGAGGCATCTATTAAGGGCGAAAGCGACCCACTTAAGGGTGTAACAGAAAACGTTATAGTAGGGCAATCAATACCCATTGGCACAGGACTTGTCGATCTCTATATGTCAACATTGAGTCGAGGAAAAACTGATTGATTGACGTGAACAAGGCTATTGGAACTGCAGTTAAGACTGGCAAGGTTTTATTAGGAGCCAAAAAAGCGGTTGAAAGCGCCAAGCTGGGCAGAGCCAAACTCATTGTTGCAGCGGCGAACTGCCCAAGAAACACTATAGAAGAAATCACATATTATGGCAAGCTTTCCGGAGTCCCAGTATCTATTTATAAAGGAACTAGCATAGACTTGGGCGCGGTTTGCGGCAAACCATACGCAGTTTCCGCCCTAACCGTTCGTGAACCCGGAGACTCAGACATACTGAGACTTGGTGAGAAGGCAAGAGCAGAATCGATTGAGGACAGTGAAACATTGGAGGGAACCGATGCATAGTGGCATACGATTAACGAGCAAAGAAATGCGTTACATCGCATTATTTGAAAGCATAACGAGTGCCACAGTCAGAGATTGTATTGTTGACGACGAACTCAACCGCATAATTTTCATTGTGAAAGAAGGAGACATAGGCGCGGCTATTGGTAAGGGCGGCAAAAACATCCGTCTCTTAGAAAATATGACTAGCAAGAAACACGAGATAATTGAGCACTCTGAGAACCCTGCACAGTTTATTAAGAATGCGTTGAAGCCAGCGCATGTCAATGAAATTCGTATCACTGAGCGCCCTGATGGAAAGTCTATTGCGGTTGTTACGGTTAATGCTCGGGACAAAGGCGTGGCTATTGGTAAAAACGGCCGCAATGCTGAACGCATTCGATTTTTGGCGAAACGGTATTTTCAGATACAGAACGTGAGCATTACGTAATTTTTTCTAATTCCCGTTCATTATCGTTTCTGCAAGCTTCTAAAGGGCTTTTTTGATTTCTTCTAACGGTAAAAGTGCAGGTCAGAATTCGGGTTTGAGGGGACATGTTTCACTTTCCAAAAGTTCTTGTAGACTAACGTATTAAGCGTTCAACTCATCTATGTTGTTCTTTTGAATTTAAATACGGGAATCCCGCCTTTCGGTTTTTCCCATCTATTGTTCTACCTTAAAACGGCATTTGCGTTGCCGAGTAAAGCAATAAGAAGATCAATAGGAAACATTATATCACTAGGCTAATTGCCTATCATATTTATTCTATTTTCATTCGCGGTTTCCCATTTTAGGCGTAACAGTTATGAACTAAAAATCTCAACGTCAACTAATGCATTAGCTGAAAAACTGATTTACACTAAATTTTCATAATAGACAGATTATGCCTTAGGCGAAGTGGCGCCAAACTTAAAGAGCTTTAAAAGGCGGAAGCCTCGATTTTTTTCTTAACTTCTGAAATCTTCTTTTTCAGTTCAGCAGCCTTATTGTCCTTCTCTTTTCCCATCGCTTTGTAGCAGTCAAGTGCGTATTCTAGGGCGCCGAGTCCGAAGCGGTCGTAGCCTTTTTCCAATGCGATGTCAGCTGCCTTCGTGAAACGTTCAATAGCGACATCATAATCCTTGAGAAGAAAGCTACACTCGCCTGCTTTAAACAACGTGTAAGACGCGTCGAAAAAATTTTTCACTTTCTCATAGAGGCTAGACGCTTCCAGAAATTTGTCCATAGCTTCCTCGTATTTCCCAGAGTCGTATAGACTGGTTCCTACTTTGTGAGTTTTCACGGGGTCTGCCTTAACTTCTGAACCACTGCTCACATCATTCACCAACCTTACCAATGAAATGATGATTCAGCATTTTAGATTTTCCATCAATTTAACCCAAACCCTCAAATTTTCAGCTTAACAACATACGCTGGAAAACCGATGCCGTTCAAAATTGAAACAGCAACACTTGAAGATTTGGATGCGCTTCAAAAAATCGAGAAAGAATGCTTCAGCGAAGAAGCTTTCACTCGAGAGCATTTAACTTATCTTCTTGAGACTCCGAACGCAATAAGCCTAAAAGCAGAAGCAGACAACAAAATCGTCGGCTTTATCATGGGATTAATCGAAACCCACGGCAAGGTCAGAGGTGGTCACATTTTTACAATAGATGTGGCTGCTAAACATCGAAGAACCGGAATTGGCTTGAAACTTCTAGATGAACTTGAACGTTTTTTCTTAGAAAATAGCG
>Ga0209126_1000854_pt1 | contig 10441 bp, 10 predicted proteins | sample RifCSP19_1_FD_184024 | JGI IMG/M metagenome (GOLD analysis project Ga0209126, IMG submission 184024) | Soil microbial communities from Rifle, Colorado - Rifle CSP2_sed 19_1 (SPAdes) (version 2) | ecosystem: Environmental > Terrestrial > Deep subsurface > Rock core/Sediment | place: Rifle...
AAATGGACAGAATCCACCTCAGGCGGATTCTGTCCCTACATAACAAATAAAAAAATAGCGGGGGTTGGATTTGAACCAATTCGCCGCGGCGAAGGTTATGAGCCCGACGAGCTACTCCTCATCCTGGCGGGGACTCCTCCCCGCGTTAGCTTATCTATAAACTCCCGCCCAATCCCAGTCTTCAGCCACCTCTCTCTTTTAATGGCTTCCCCTCTTGTGGTGAATTCCTCAGAATAAATCACCTGCCAATTCCTGTCTACTTTGGTGGTTTTACACAGACCGGAATTATGCTCCAATAACCTTCGATCTAAATTGGAAGTATGTCCTATGTATCGTTTTCCCCTAACAGATTGAAGGACGTACACCGTAAACATACGTGAAGTTTAAAAGGATAAATAAAAAAATAGCGGGGGTTGGATTTGAACCAACGACCTTCGGGTTATGAGCCCGACGAGCTACCAGCCTGCTCCACCCCGCGATCGAAGTCTATTTAAGATAGACGGAAAACAATATAAAACATTTGAATTAATAATGTCAAGTTTTTTTATGAAATTCCACAAAATAAAAAAATGGTGGTATAATATAGAGTGGATGGAATATTGTCATGCTGAGTCCGTAGGACGAAGCATCTAACATCAAAAATAAATAGATTCTTCGTCCCGCCACAGGCTGGGCTCAGAATGACCCTCTCGCATAAACTGCATCAGGAGCAGAAACCCAGATTCTCTCTGCTTTCCTCTTCCAATTTCAGCAGAGAATAAGTATCCCCTTTGAAGATCGCCAGACAGTTGTCGCAGATATATCTTCTCTTTTCCTTTCTCAGACTCTTTCCGCAAAGGGGACAGTGTTTTTTCCTTTTCTTCATAATCCTCATATTTTTATCCTCTGAGTAAATAATTCAGCAACAGATATGCCAGTTTATCCAGGGGATCGACTTGACCGTAAGAGCTTATCCTGAAAGGAAATCAGTTTTTATATTTCTTCTGATGCTAAAAAGGATGAGCAAAAGTATGGATTTTTTCCCATAGAGAAGACCGAAATAGACCAACGTTGAGGTCAACATGGGTCTACCGGAATTATTCCTGTCATTGCGAGGAGTTCCGACTCTTGAACGACGAAGCAATCCCTGTAGAGTAAACGGATTGCTTCGTCCAAATGGACTCGCAATGACTGTAAGGTAATATCTCATTATTTTAGTTGACAGACAGACGACTTAGAGACTATTTTATTTAAGATCTGAGTAGATTTATTCCCAATAATAGGCAGACGAAGAAAGGGAGGATATTGAAAAAGGGGTAAGGTATGAAAAGCGAGGTCAAGAAAGCCAAAACCAAGGAGGGAACTAAAATATAAAATAAAAGGTGCAGAGTGGCTTTGAAGATCTTTCCCAGGAGCATAAGCAGGAAATAGAAAAAAAGCAGATCAAAAACAATCTGGGCGAAAACTCCGAAGTTCTGCTGAATATAGAGGTTAAAGCTCCAGAACCAGTCCAGGGCTTCTTTTAAATGCTTGATTATTTCTTGTATTATTTTTGAAAACATTTATCTAATGCAAAAAGTTCAAGCCATTATCTCCTCCAGAGGCTCTATAGTCAAGCTGGATTCACCGACTTTCTTTAGGCCTTCCATCCGGCTGGTCAAAAAGTTCTTATCCTTAAGCCACTCCCTGGACATGGACAGTATCTCCTCCTGGGACAGATCTGAGACCCAGCTAAAGGTAATCTTGTTTATCGGTTTGTCATCCACAACCAGATTAATCATGTTCAAAGTGAATTTCACTTTCATATATGAAACCTCTCCCTTTTCAAATCAAAACTGTTAAATCTTAAATCTTGAAATGAAAAAGCAAGGAGAGTGCCCAGAAAAAATTGTGCTTGAGTTTTTATCTAAGTTCATTATTTTTCAAGGGTTAAATCTAAAAAGTCGGGTGTGACTTTTTTAGACAGCTTATCTTGAGCCAAAAATTGTGGGAAAAAACCTATGATTTATGGCTTCTATACCTTCAGGATTAAATACTTGTCCTGTTTCCTGGTGACTTAAAAGGAGAAGATTAGATGAATACCCCTCAAAAAACTGACTTCAGCCCGAATATACTGGAAAGATTTTTTCATCTGCAGAGGCTCAATACTAATTTCAAAGTGGAGCTTTTAGCAGGAATTACCACGTTTCTCACTATGTCCTATATCATCTTTGTCAACCCTTTGTTCCTGAGCTTCTTCGGTGACCCCAATCTGAAAAATCTTGCACTACCTTTTTCTGCTTCTATGACAGCTACCTGTCTGGCTTCCGCTTTGATGTGCATATTTATGGGTTTGTGGACCAATTACCCTTTTGCCCTGGCTCCGGGAATGGGATTGAATGCAGTGGTTTCTTATCAGATGGTCCTAAGCTTAGGTCTGTCTTGGCCCCAGGCTATGGGTGTCATCGTGTTGGAGGGAATAGCTATCACCATCCTGGTAATTAGCGGGTTGAGAGAAGCTGTGATGAACTCTATCCCGATGTCCTTAAAACAGGCCATTTCCATCGGAATAGGCCTTTTCTTAGCCTTCATAGGCCTGCAGAATGCGGGTTTTGTAAAGGCTCATCCCGCCACCCTTGTCACCTTAGGAGATTTCACCAGATGGCCAATCCTGGTCTCGGTATTCGGGATCCTGGTCACTGCCATACTGATGAAAAGAAAAGTCAGGGGAGCTTTGCTTCTGGGGATAATATTTTCAACTGTCTTGGCCGTTATCCTCAATTACATCACCGGACTTTCTGCTTTTCCGGAACTGGGGAAAGCCGTAATCCCGGAATCGGTTTTTTCAGCTCCGGATCTATCCACATTTGGAAAATTCGATTTTACGGCAATTGTAAAGCTCGGTCTTTTGCCAGCGATGATGCTTGTCTTTTCGGTAATGCTCTCAGATTTTTTCGATACTCTGGGTTCGGTTATCGGTCTGGGAACAGAGGGAAAGTTCTTAGATCATAAGGGAAACCTTCCAAGGATAAAAAAGGTTCTTTTAGTTGACTCACTCTCAGCGATTATGGGAGGAGTGGCTTCCTCCAGCTCAGTCACCACCTACATTGAGAGTGCGGCAGGTATCTCCGCTGGCGGAAGAACCGGCTTTTCCACAGTAATAGTAGGTATCCTTTTTATCCTGGCAATTTTCTTTTCCCCTTTAGCTGACATTGTGCCAAAGGAAGCTACTGCCCCGGCTTTAATCATTGTAGGGTTCTTAATGCTCACCATCATCAAGGAGATTCCCTTTGAGAGATTTGAGGAATCTTTCCCGGCTTTTCTTATAATGATCGTTATGCCCCTGACTTATTCGATCTCCAATGGTATAGGGTTTGGCTTTATCGTTTATACTCTGATAATGCTTCTTTCCGGAAAGGGGAAACAGGTTCACTTGCTGATGTATCTGGCTTCGACTGCTTTTATTCTCGATTTCCTGCTACCGGTTTTTAAGATAGTCTTTAAGTTTTAAGATTTTGTAGGGACAGACCCCTCCTTCGACTTTGCTCAGGATGGTGAGCTTGTGCTTCGGCAAGGCTCAGCACGATGAGCTTGTCGAATCGTCGAACCACGTGTCTGCCCTGTTGTTTTAGGTTACCATTACGTGCCCGTCAGGTCCCCTGACCTGACGGGAGAAAAAGGAGGTGAAAAAAATGGACAATTCCATAGTTCACATCGAGATCTCAACCACTGATTTATCAAAAGCTCAAAAGTTTTATTCCCAGCTTCTCAACTGGAAAATAACGGGCTGGGAAGGTTCTTCAGATTACCTGATGTTCGAGACCGGCAAAGAACCAGGAGGCGGAATCCAGAAAGTGGACAAGGTCAGACCTGACGACGGAGTGTTGATCTATATTCTGGTGGAAGATATCGAGAAAACCTTAAATAAAGCCAAAGAGTTGGGCGGGAAAATAGTCAAGGAGAAAACCGAGATCCCCCAGGTGGGCTGGTTCGGGCTTTTTGCTGATTTGGGCGGGAATACAATCGGAGTTTTCAAAGGGAAATAATTGATGCTATGGTAGGGGCACGGCAGTGCCGTGCCCTGTCCTATTTCAACTGTCTTTCTGAGTCCCCGTAGGGGACGAAGAATCTGTCTTTTTGGTTTAGATACTTTGCCCTACGGGCTCAGTATGACCCCTCCCTTCCCTCCCCTTTAAGGGGAGGGAAATACATTCCCTCTCTTCCCGGGAGAGGGTTAGGGTGAGGTCACATTGCTCTCCTTGACAGTTCTTCAATCAACCCGTATTGTTCGTATCTATTTTAGTTTTCTGACGACATTTGTGTTTTGCGTAACTATATGTCAAAGTCAATCCCCAAGCTAAAATATCTTCTTTTTTCTTTTATCCTTATTATCCTCTTTTTCGTCTGCGTGGAGACAGGTTTAAGAATTCTTGACTCTGGTTTTCATCTTTTAGCTAAAAGCTCAGACCAGGAAAAGATAATTAAGGAGAACAAGCTCTGGCAGAATGAGCTTTTCTCCCGCTTCTCAGGAGTGCAGCAAAGAGACCCGCTGCTTTTATGGAAATTCAGACCCAATGTCCACAAATCGATTTTTCAGACCAACTCCCAAGGGTTTTTAGGTCCTGAGATTTCAGTCTCCAAACCAGTTAATACTTATAGAATCCTTTTGTTAGGAGACTCTGCTCCGGTCGGATTAGGATTGCACAAAAGAGAAGAGGCTTTCGGAGAGCAATTAGTCGAAATTTTAAACCGGAGAAAACCAGATAAGCATTACGAGCTTATCAATGCCGCTGTTTCCGGCTATACTTCCCTCCAAGGATTAACCTATCTTAAAGATTACGGATTAAAATATTCTCCTGACTTAATAATCGTCTATTTTGGGAATAATGATGCCTCCAAGAACGGCTATATCTCAGACAAGGAACTGATGAACCGAAATCCGCAATTAGTTGGTTTCTTAGGAACCCTTAACCGCCTCGCTACTTACCGATTACTGAAGGAGTTTATTCTCCCGATCAAAGCTTCCTTGGAGAATAAGCTGAAAAAAGACGAAAAAAGACAGGTTGTGGTCAGGGTCTCGCCTGAGGATTACTACCAGAATATCGAGGAGATGATAAGGTTAGCGAAAACCAACAATATAAAGATAATCCTGGTAAATGTGCCTGTGTCTGTGGAATGGCCTGCTGGACTACAATTCAAAGTCTTTGCCAATTTAAGGACCGAAAAAGGGGAGCTGGTAATGGCAGATGAGACCCAGAAGATTTTAAAAAATAAACTCTCTTATTGTATCGACTGGGCACATTTTGCCAAAGCCTATGATAAGATCGACCCTTACTCTTTGACCGTTTTCAAGTCAGCTTATCAGGATCAAGGAAATATGGACTCAGGCAAAGCTTTTTATGAAAGAGGCTTGGTTTCTCAACCCGAAAATTCTTTATATCTGAACAACCTTGGAGTTCTGTACTGGAGAGAGGGGAATTATACTGTGGCAGAAGACCTTTTCAAAAAAGGAATTGCAGAAGATTCATTGTATCCGCTCTTTCATTATAACTTAGGCATAACTTTGAAAAATGCAGGGAAATCAAATGAAGCTCAAGAAGAGTTAGAAAAAGCTAAAGAATTTGATTATCAGTCTTTAAGGATAAAAAATGCTTACAAAGAAAAACTAAAAGAGCTTTCACAGAGATATGCCGTTCCCCTGGTGGATGCGGTCTCTGCATTTAACCAGAGAGGAAACGAATCCTTATTCATCGACCACTGCCACCCCACCAAAGAAGGGCACAGAATCATAGCGGAAGAGATTTATAAGACCATTTTTTATGGAGTGCATTGACTCTGACAATACAGATGCAATGGTAGCGTCCTCACTCTTTGAGGACGTTCGCCCTTGACAATCCTTGTTTTAGGTTTAATATTGGTTCATCCGTCGCCATCCTAGAACGGATCCGTAGGACAGGAGTGGCAACGCTACCGTTCTCTAAGACGATTTTATGAGAAGTTTTTTTAAGACAACCTGGTCTGGAATTAAAGCCTTCTCGAAGAAAGTCGCTTATGTTCAGGCTATAATTATCCTGACCCTTTTTTATTTCATCGTCATCGGACTTTTTTCTATAATCATCCGACTTTTAGGAAAAGACCTTTTGAACAAAAAGTGGAAAGATGGCAAACCCTCTTATTGGATTGAAAAAGAGAAAGCCGAAATTAACCTGGAAAATGCTCGTAGGCAGTTTTAGATGTATATCTTAGGAATATCAGCTTTTTATCATGATTCGGCTGCTGCTTTATTAAAAGATGGGGTAATAGTAGCTGCGGCACAAGAGGAAAGATTCACCCGCATAAAACACGATCCTGATTTCCCCATAAATGCTATTAACTACTGCCTTTCCGCCGCGAATATCACTCCTGCAGAACTTGATTATATAGGTTTTTATGAGAAACCCTTCGTCAAGTTCGAAAGGATTTTAGATTCCCATTTAGCCGCCTTTCCGAAATCTTATATCTCCTTTCTAATGGCAACCCCTTTATGGCTTAAGGAGAAGCTCTGGATACCAAGCTTAATCAGCAAGAAGCTGAATTATGAAGGAGAGGTGCTTATGATTGAACATCACCTCTCCCATGCAGGTTCAAGTTTTTTAGTCTCCCCTTTTAAAGAGTCAGCCATTTTGACCATAGATGGGGTGGGTGAATGGTCAACCGCAGCTTACGGAGTGGGAAAGGAAAATAAGATCGAGCTTCTGCAGGAGATGAGGTTTCCGCATTCACTTGGACTTTTATACAGTGCCTTCACCTACTATCTGGGTTTCAAAGTGAACAGCGCAGAATACAAAGTGATGGGTCTTGCACCTTATGGTGAGCCGGTATTTTATGACCTGATTATGAAGGAGTTAGTGGATTTGAAAGATGATGGCAGTTTCAAGCTGAATATGCAATATTTCTCCTATGACTATGGCTTAAAGATGACCAGCAGCAGGTTTGATAAACTTTTTAGTTCTCCCCGACGGGCACCGGAATCCGAGATAAAAAAAATACATCAGGATGTCGCTTCGAGTCTGCAGAAAGTAACTGAAGAAATAGTTCTGGGGATGGCGAATCATCTTTATAAGGAAACCGGTCTGAAGAATCTATGTTTAGCCGGAGGAGTGGCTTTAAATTGCCTTGCAAATTCGAGGATTTTGAAAGAGACCCAGTTTAAAGAGCTTTTTATCCAGCCAGGCTCAAGCGATGCTGGTGGAGCGGTGGGAGTTGCTGCGTATATCTATTATACTCTTTTGAACAATCAGAGAAATTATGTGTGGAAAAATGCCTATTTAGGCCCGGAATATTCAGCAGACCAAATAAGAGATTTTCTGCACCAGGGGAAAATACCCCACAGAGAATATGACCGGCAGGAGCTGCTTAAAGTAACTGCCCGGCTTCTGGCAGAACAAAATATAATCGGCTGGTTTCAAGGAAGAATGGAATTTGGCCCGCGCTCTCTGGGGAATCGAAGCATCCTGGCAGACCCACGGAAAGCGGAGAACAAGGACAAAGTAAACCAGAAAGTGAAATACCGTGAGAGTTTCAGACCTTTTGCTCCCAGCGTAATCTGGGAAAAATCAAAAGATTATTTTGAGATTGACAGGGAATCACCATTTATGCTCTTGACTTTCAAGGTAAAAAGCAAAGAGATTCCCGCGGTAACCCATGTGGATGGCACATCCAGATTACAGACCGTAAAAAGAGAAGAAAACGAGCTTTTCTATGACCTGCTTTCGGAATTTTACAGTCTAACTGGCTGTCCTGCTCTTCTGAATACCTCCTTTAATCTAAGAGGAGAACCAATAGTATGTAACCCGGAGGAGGCATATTTATCTTTTATGCGCTCCGGAATGGACTACCTTATCTTAGGTAATTTCGTATTAGATAAAAAGGAGATGACTCCTCTACGGGAGGAGTTCTCCTATGAGAAACTGTTTGCCCAAGATTAAAAGACGTAATGTGTCATTCTGAGCGCAGCGAAGAATCTCATGGTCGATCTTCGAGGAAGGGAAATTGGCAAGACAATATTACGTTTACATCCTAACAAATAATTCAAAAACGTTATACACCGGAGTTACAAACAATCTGCCACGAAGAATATATCAACACAAGAATAAATTAGTAGAAGGTTTTACCAAGAAATATAACCTTACCAAATTGGTTTATTATGAAATATCAGAAGGCGTCAGAAGTGCTATTGCCAGAGAAAAACAGATTAAAGGATGGTTGAGAAGTAAGAAAATTAACTTGATTGAATCTACCAACCCTGAATGGAAGGATTTGAGTTTAGAACTGTAGAGATTCTTCGCCCGTTGGATCAGATGACGAGTGACGAATATTGTCATTCTGAGCGAAGCGAAGAATCTAAAATTGAAAAAAACGAAATTCTTCGTTCCGCCTTCGGCAGAACTCAGAATGACAGGGTGGTAGAGTAGTGTCATGCTGAGCGAAGCGAAGCATCCAAAGAAAGCAGATTCTTCGCCCGTTGGGCTCAGAATGACAGAGTAGGAGGATGTTATGAATTTCTTTTCCCGTTTTTTGATCTTCAAGGAGTTCTGGCAGTTTATCCGGTTCAGAAAAAGATACTGGCTCGGACCAATTATCTTCCTTTTGCTGATTTTTGCGCTTCTTATTATCTTTGCTGAAAGCTCGGTTATCGCACCGTTCATCTACTCTCTTTTTTAAAATCTGATGTACAGGATAAAATTTCACAAAGCTATATTCTTTTCGTTTCTTAGCATTCTGCTCTTTTTATTCATAGCCGAAGTTCTCTTCAGGCTGATTGATTTTCAAAAAGTTTATCCGGAAAGAGCCTTTCTTCTAAACCCGGAGCTGAGTTATCCCAGATATTATAAAAAAGACGCTGAGCTTTTCTGGAGGATCAGGCCCAACCAGACCATAAAGGGAAAATTCTTTGTGGACGGGGTTTATAAGATCAACTCTAAGGGTTATCGCGAGCGCGAGTTCTCGGCAGAGAAGGATCCTGACCTCACCCGGATAATCTGCGTGGGAAACTCCTGCACCTTTGGCTGGAAGGTAAATTTGGAGCAGACCTATCCCAAGATATTGGAGAAGCTCTTGAATCAAAATTTACCCCAAGCAGAATATGAGGTGCTCAATGCCGGGATGACCGGATACAGCACCTATCAAGGTTTGAGATTTTTGAAAAGTGAGATTTTGAGTTTTCATCCGGATATCATAATCTTCTCCTATGGCTGGAACGATATAGCTTTATCTGAAAGGGAGGATAAGGACCAGAAATTCCCGCCTGAGTGGATTTTAGATCTGGACGATTTTCTATCGTTTTCCCGATTCTATTCTTTTTTGAAATACGAGCTCTCCATCCTGCTTAGACCACGCGAACATCCCCTGGAGCCACTGCAGGGTGGAAAACTGGTATTCCGGGTCTCTTTAGAGGATTACCGGAAAAATCTAACGGAGATGGCAAGGATTGCACAGGATTCAGGTATCAAAGTTTTTTTCTTATCCAGCCCGGTCTCCTCAGCTAAAATCTTTTTAGGCCCAGGAAAGACCTCTAAACCGCACATCGCCAACAAGTATTATAATAAAGCCTTAAGGGAGCTTTCTTCTGAAATAAATGTTCCCTTGATAGACGTGGCTTTGCTTTTTGTGGACCGAGGTGACCTGTACGATAAAGGTAGAGAGGAGTATATCCATTATAATGCCCAGGGTCACCAGGTGATAGCGGATGCTATTTACCAGTACTTTCGGGAACAGGGGATTGCCCAACAGGGGAATCCCGGGTCTTCTCCTTAAGTCATTAGAACAAATAATAATTGACAGGCTGGTTTGCTTTAGCTAACTTGTCTTTTGCAAAAAAACCGCTTAAAAAAGTGAGGCAGAATGAATAATCTTTTTAGATTTATCTGTTTGTTTTTTCTAATCTTCTTTATCACCACCTGGAGTTGCTCTAATAAACCTAACCCCAGAGAAGACGTGAAACAACTCATAGCGGCAGTAGACCAATCTGATACTACAGCTTTAAAGGAATCTCTGGACTTAAACTGGATAGTAAATCAGAGACTAAAGGGGGTTCCGGAAAAAGACAGCCTGGCATCCTTCCTTAAGAAAAGGCAGGAGCTGCTGGACGATCTGACCGGTAACGGAGCCACCCGGGTGAGCTGGAACAACAGCTTAGTGGTCATAGGGAAATCCGAAGTCGTAGGCGATTCTGCCACAGTTGAGGTAACCTATATCGATAAGACGAATGGCATAAAGGATTATACCAGAATGGGACTTTACTTTAAAGATGGAAAATGGAAAGTCTATGATCTGAAACTGAAAGAGATGTAATTTTTCTGTAGCGGAGGTCTTCAGACCTCCATCTTTCTTTTTGTAGGAGTTTTTTGCTGGGGTAGGGGTTGCACCCCTATCACTTCCTTTTCGTGCAGGAGTACAACTCCTGCACGAGCAGTTTTTTTAGAGGAATACTCGACTGGTTATA
>Ga0209126_1000857_pt1 | contig 10436 bp, 9 predicted proteins | sample RifCSP19_1_FD_184024 | JGI IMG/M metagenome (GOLD analysis project Ga0209126, IMG submission 184024) | Soil microbial communities from Rifle, Colorado - Rifle CSP2_sed 19_1 (SPAdes) (version 2) | ecosystem: Environmental > Terrestrial > Deep subsurface > Rock core/Sediment | place: Rifle...
GTCCGCCTTCCTCCTGAACCGCGCGGAGGGGCTGTCGTATGATGAAGTGGCCACCGTTCTGAACATTACGGTTCAGGCGGTGAAAAGCAGGATTTTCCGGGCGCGGGAGGCGCTCCTTGCGGAGCTCTCCGGCATTCTGAAATGAAACCATTCCCGCAAGAACGGGTTTAACGAGTGTAACGGGGTGACACCGATGGAATGCAGGGAAATCCGTGAGATCATCAGCGCGTACGTGGACGGGGAGGCCTCCCCGGAGGAGGCCCGGCGGGTGGAGGAACACCTCGGAAGTTGCGCGCAATGCCGGTCGGCCGAAAAGAGGATGCGGGCCCTGGGGGTGGCCGTCACGCGAACGGAAGGGTCAGTTCCCCCCGATTTCCGGGAGAACCTTTTCGCGCGGATGGAAGCGGAGGATCTCCTCCCGAAGCGTCGCAGCATCTTCGTCTTCTCGGTACGTTGGGCTGCCGTTCCCCTGGCGGCGGCGGCCGCGATGGCCCTCTACGTCCTCTCTTCCCGGGAGGCGCCCCGGGAATTTCCCTCCCCGGCGGTTGGGCCGCCCCGGGTCGCCCGCGAAATGCCGGGTCCGGGAACCACTTCTCCGGAGGCCGGGTCTCCCTTCTCGGCTCCCCGTGAGCTGGCCGGCTCCCCTCCGGCCGTTCCCGGCAAGGAGGAGAGGAAGACGAAGGTCGTGGCCGACGGGGGGAAGCTTTCCCCGGAGGACCGGGAGATCGTGGCCAATCTGGAGATTCTGGAGGACCCCGACCTCTTCGACGAACCGCAGATCGACGAGATGGAGATTTTCGTCCCATCCTTCCGGCGACAGGGGTAGACTGATGTCACCGGGTTACCGAAAACGGTGGATTCTGACGGGTGCATGGGCGATCTGTCTGGCCGTCATGACCATTCCCTGGGGACTGGCCGTTGCGGACAACCGGGAAAGAGCCGTGTCCAGGCAAAGGGACGAGGTATCCTCAAGGGAGGAGGTCCGGGGGGTGGGCCAGGCGGGAGAGGTGACGCCGGAGAAGCTCGAGCGCTGGCGCACCATGACTCCGGAAGAGCGGGAGAAGGTCCGCGAAAGGTACCGCCGGTGGAAGGAGCTTCCCCCGGAACGCAAGGAGAGAATCCTCGAACGGAGGAAAAGTTGGCGGGAACTCCCGGAGGGACAGCGGCACTTCCTGATGAAGCGGCGCGAGATCTACCGGACCGCCGGGCCGGAGGAGAAGCGGACCATCGAGGAGTTCGTGCGACACTTTCGGCAGCTCCCCCCCGAACGGCGCCATGCGATGCGGCAAAGGCTGGCCGAGTGGAAGGACCTTCCCGCGGCCGAGCGGAACGAGCGTCTGGGGGACTGGTCGTTTTACCGGAACCTTTCCCCCGGCGAGCGGAAGACGGTGAACCGTTTTCTGTTCCCGGAGTCCCCTTCGGGACCGAGGCGCGGTCCCCCCGGTTCTCCGCGTGACTGACCGGGAACGGTGGATGCGAGCCGCGCTTGGCGAGGCGGAGAAGGCGGCGAAGGAGGGAGAGGTCCCGGTCGGCGCGGTCGTGGTGGGGCCCTCCGGGGAGATCCTCGCGCGCGCGCACAACCGGATGGTCGCGGGGAACGATCCCGCCGGGCACGCCGAGATCCTCGCCCTGCGCAAGGCGGCGAAGAAACTTTCCAACTACCGGCTGACGGGTTGCCGCCTCGTGGTGACGCTCGAGCCGTGCGCGATGTGCGCGGGGGCCGCCGTCACCGCCCGGGTATCCGAAATCATCTTCGGGGCGGCCGACCCCAAGGCGGGAGCGGTCCACAGCCTCTACCGGATCGCTTCCGACGAGAGACTCAACCACCGGGCGATGGTGATCCCCGGGGTCCTCGGGAAGGAGAGCGCAGCCCTTCTCACGGCGTTCTTCCGGACCCGCCGGAAGATATAAGGGCGGGGCGCTCCCTCAGAACAGCGGGGAGAAGATCCGGCAGGTGTCCTCGAGGAACCGCACCGTTTTCGGGCGGCGCGAGAAGGTGGCCGGGTCGAGCCGGAGGGAAAGGGAGAGGTCCTCCTCGAACGCCGCCGCGAGCAGGTCGATCTCCTTCCGTCCGTAGAGAAACACGCCGAGCTCGAAGTTGAGGAAGAAACTCCGGATGTCCACGTTCGACGACCCCACCACCCCGACGTCGTCGTCGATGATCAGCATCTTGGTGTGGATGTTCGTGGGCCGGTACAGGTAGATCTTCACCCCCGCCACCATCAGCTCGTCGAAGTAGGACCTTCCCGCCAGCCAGACCATCCGCAAGTCCGATTTCTCCGGCACGATCAGGCGAACGTCGATCCCCCGCAGCGCGGCGTTTTCGAGGGACGTCCCGATCGCGTCGTCGGGGACGAAGTAGGGCGTGGCGATCCAGATCCTCCTGCGGGCCGAGGTGAATGCCGTGAACACGCCCTGGTAGATCGGGCGGAGGGCGCGGTCCGGGCCGGAGGTCACCACCTGGAGCGTCCCCGCCTGGGGAGAATCGACCTTCCGGGGGGGAAGGGAGGGGAACAGGTGCCCCGCCGGTCCGGTCTCGTCCGTGGCGAACGCCCAGTCGTCGAGGAAGATCACCTGGAAGTCGCGGACCGCCGGGCCGTGGATCACCGCGCCGATATCCCGCCACTGGTGCTTCTCCCGCTTCGGGCCCATGTAGTTCTTCCCGATGTTCATCCCCCCGCAGAAGGCGGCCATCCCGTCGGTGATGAGAAGTTTCCGGTGGTTGCGGAGGTGGGCCGACCACTTGCGGTGGAGGGGAAGCGCCGGGAGGAACTCCGCCACTTCCCCGCCCGCCAGCCGCAGCGGCCGGACGAGTCGTCGCAGGGCGCGCCACGATCCCACGGCGTCCAGCAGAAGACGCACCCGGATGCCCGCCTTGGCCCGGGCGGCGAGGGCGTGGATGAACCGCTTGCCGATGGGGTCGACGTCGAGGATGAAGAACTGGGCGTGGATGTGGTCGCGCGCCTCCTCGATCAGGCCCAGGACCGCCCGGTACGCCTCGTCCCCCCGGCTGATGAGGGAGACCCGGTTCCCGGCCACCGGAGGGGGCGCACCCGCTTTGGCAAGGACGCTGCCGCAGTCCGACGCGATAGGGGAGGAAAGGTCCCCGGGCCGTACCCGATTCTCCACGGAGCTTTCGACGGACCCGACCACCCCGATCTTCGCCCGGATGTGGCGCCGGATACGCCGCTCCCCCACGAGGTAGTACAAGGGAACTCCGACCATGGGCAGGAGGGCGATGGAGAGCACCCACGCGACCGTCGCCGCAGGCTGGCGCCTCTCGAGAATGATGCGCGGGATGAGGATGAAGGCGAAGATGTACCCGACCGTGGAAAGGACCAGCGCGGCGATCCGCCAACCGTCGACCAAGGACTTCCTCCGGGCCGTGCGCTTTTCCTGCCGGGAGCCGCTCCGGGGTTGCCGATGTTTTCATTGAAGGAGCCTCCCCCGACACCTATAATACTTCTCTTACACGTGGAGGGGTACCGAAGTGGCCGTAACGGGGTCGACTCGAAATCGACTTGGCGGTGCGAGCCGCCACGTGGGTTCGAATCCCACCCCCTCCGCCACCCTACTCTGCTCGAAGTCCGCAGCGGGAGATCGGGGACTTCGAGGCTAAGGAGGGTGTCCTCCGAAGCTCCGAAGCGGAGGGTCTTCGGATGCCGGGAGGAGCGGAGGTGGGCAGGATTGACAGCGGAGGATGAGGGGATCCGAACCGGAGCCGCCGCAGACGAATCGAATCGCTAAAGATCGCTTCGCGGAAATTGCCGGCAGCCCCGCCGGGTGCGCGCCGGCGGCCAGGCCCGCCGCAACGGAAGGCGGCAAACCCCGTCAGGTCCGGAAGGAAGCAGCGGTAGCCGCACAATCCGTGTGCCGGCGACTCCCCTGGCCGCCGGCGGGCCCCCGCAGGGCAAAGCGAAATTCGGCCCGCTCGCAACGGAGCGCATCGGCAAGGCGCCCCCCCCACCGAGGCGACGGAGCCGTTTCCCGCCCCTGTGACCGGGGGCGCACGGAGCGCACAGGCGGGCCGATCGCGTCGGAGAGATGGAGCGGGACATCAGTCGCCCGCGGGAGGGATCATGGCGTACGAGGCGCTTTCGAGGAAGTGGCGCCCGAAAACGTTCGGCGAGATCGTGGGGCAGGGGCATGTGACCCGCTCGCTCGCCAACGCCATCTCCCTGGGAAAGATCCACCACGCCTACCTGTTCGCGGGGACGCGGGGGGTGGGGAAGACCACCTTCGCGAGAATCCTCGCCCGGGCCTTGAACTGCGAGAACGGGCCGACGTCTTCCCCCTGTCTTACCTGCCCCGCCTGCGTCGAGATCCTCGCCGGCTCCGGCGTGGACGTCCAGGAGATCGACGGGGCGTCGAACACGGGGATCGACGACGTCCGCCGGCTCCGGGAGAATGCCGCCTACGCGCCGGCGCGCTCCCGATACAAGATCTACATCATCGACGAAGTACACATGCTGTCGAAGGCCGCCTTCAACGGCCTGCTCAAGATCCTGGAGGAACCCCCCGCCCACGTCGTATTCGTCTTCGCCACCACCGAGCCGAACCGGATCCCGGACACGATCCTCTCCCGGGTGCAGCGATTCGATTTCCGCATGCTCACGGAGGAGGAGATCTACACGCGGCTCAGGGAGATGGCGGAAGCGGAAACGATCGCCTCCGAGGAAGAGGCGCTGCGCCTCGTCGCGCGGTACGCCTTCGGGTCGATGCGGGACGGCCAGTCGATCATCGAACAGGCGGCGGTTTCGGGGAACGGCAGGATCACGGCGTCCCTCGTGGAGGAGATGCTCGGCCTCGTGGGCGCCGAGGCGGCGATCGACCTCGTGTGGGCCGCCGTGGCGGGGGGCGCGGAGGAGGGGATCCGGAAATTTTCCTCCCTGGTGTCCCGGGGGGCGGACCTCAAGTTCTTGTTCCTGTCTCTCGTGGACGTCCTGCGGGACGCCGCCGTGTGGAAGTTCACGGAAAAGGACGATCTCCTCTTTCGTCACTCCCCGTCCTCCCTGGCGAGGATGAGGGAACTTTGCGCCCTCCGGACCCGGGAGGAGTGGATGTTCCTGCTGGACATCGCATTCCGGTCGGAGAAGGACGTGCTCGGCACGGAGTTCCCCCGCCTGGGGTTCGAGCTTCTGCTCCTGCGACTCGTCAACGCCCCCGGACTTCTGTCCGTGGAGGCGCTTGGCAGGGAGGAGCCGGCCGCCGTCCCAGGGCGTCCTCCGGCCGCCGCAGCGAAGCTTCCTGCCGTCACCGCGGAGTCTCCGGCCATCCCGGCGGATGACGCGACCGCCCCTGCGCAGAAGGGCCGGGAGGTCGTTTCGAGGCGCATCCCGGCGCACGATCCCTCCCCCGGGGGCGTGGACGTCTGGGAGGGGATCCGGCGTACCCTGGAGGAGAAGAGGAAGCCCCTCCTCGTCGCGCTCCTCCACCAGATGAGGGGGAGGCTCGAGGGCGACGAAATGGTCATCGCCTGCCCGCACCAGATGCAGCTGGACCGGCTCCGGGAGGAGGACAAGTGGACCGTGCTGGTGCAGGCCGTGGAGGAGGTCGTGGGGAGAAAGGTCCCCGTCCGGCTGGTGGCCGAGCCGGAAAAAAAAAGCCCGGTGCCTGAGGGGTCAAAAAGCGGGGGGAGCGGCCCGGAAAAAAAGGCGTTCGCGGACCCGCTTCTCGCGGAGGTCCTGCGGGAATTCGAGGGGGCGACGGTCCTCGAGATCCGGCCTGCGCCCCGGGCGACACCGCCCCCCGGGCTGGCGGACGCCGAGGAACAGGAACCCGATGAGGGCGGCGAAGAGGCGGAGGACGGGGAATGAAGGATATGCAGGGAATTATCCGGCAGGCCCAGCAGATGCAGGAGCGCCTTGCCCGGCTCCAGGAGGAGCTCGCCGGGAGAACCGTCGAGGCGTCGTCGGGGGGCGGGATGGTGACCGTCGTCGTGAACGGCAGGCAGGAGGTCGTGTCGGTCCGGATCGAGAAGGAGGTTGTTTCCCCGGAAGAGGTGGAACTGCTCCAGGACCTTGTCACGGGAGCGGTGAACGAGGCGATCTCCCGATCGCGCAAGATGATGGCCGACGAAATGGCGAAGATCACCGGCGGACTGAACCTGCCGGGGCTGTTCTGACCGATGTCGTACCCGAGGCCGTTGCGAAGGCTCATCGCCCAGTTGTCGAAACTTCCGGGCGTGGGGGAGAAGACGGCGACGCGCCTCGCACTCCACATGCTCAAGATGCCCGCGCAATCCGTCCGGGAGCTGGGGGAGACCATTGCCGGCATCCCGGAAGCTGTGATACGCTGTTCGCGCTGTTTCAACATCGCGGATCAGGATCCGTGTGCGATCTGCACCGATGCGGCGCGCCGCGACGATCTCTTGTGCGTCGTGGAAAGCCCCACGGATCTTGTCCCCATAGAAAAAAGCGGGGAATACCGGGGGAGATACCACGTTCTGGGGGGGGCGATTTCCCCGATCGACGGGGTGATGCCGGAAGACCTGCGGGTCAAGGAACTGATCGAGAGGCTTTCGCGAGGCGGGGTCGGAGAAGTTATTCTCGCAACGAATCTCACGGCGGAAGGGGAAGCGACCGCCACCTACCTTGCCGGCGCCATCAAGTCACTGAACCTCCGCGTTACCCGTATCGCCTACGGGATGCCCGTCGGATCGGATCTCGAATACGCCGACGAGGTTACCGTGGGAAGGGCAATCAAAGGGCGAAGGGACGTGTAATTCGCGTGCAAGTCGTTCATCATCCCTTCGGACAACTTGACCGGCATCAAGGCGATATGGTACGAAATGGAGTATTTTTTCCCTGAACCGGATTCATGCAGGGATTTTTTTTAGAAACCCACGGGAGAGAGGTAGGAATCCATGGCCAAGGGGAAAACGGCGGTGAGACTGCCGGTGAAAAACGAGCTCGGGTTCTTCGAGATCCGCATGGAGAGCATCGGAGGCCTCGGGGCGAACGTGGCGGGCAAGATCCTGACCGAGGCGGCCATCCTCGGGATGGGGCTGAACGGCGCGGGGTTCGCTTCCTACGGCTCCGAGAAGAAGGGGACGCCCGTCAAGGCGTTCATCCGCCTGTGCGAGACCGATCAGCTGGTGCGGGTCAACAGCCCGATCGAGGAGCCCCACGTGCTGGCCATCTTCCACGAGGCGCTGGCCAAATCGGTCCCGGTCACGTCGGGGGCGGTGCCGGGCAAGACGACCGTCATCCTGAACACGCGGAAAAGCCCGCGGGAAGCCCGGGACTTCCTCAAGCTCGAGGGGGGGAAGATCGGCGTGGTCGACGCGATGGAGATCGCGCTGGCCACCCGCTCCCGGGTGAACATGGTCATGGTCGGCGCCGTCGCCCGGGCGAGCGGGTTCCTCGACATGAAGGCCCTCGAGGCGGCCGTCGGGGAGGCGTTCGGGAAGAAATACGCGGCCCTGATGCAGGGGAACCTGGATGCGCTGCGCCGCGGCCACGACGAGGTCCGGTTCGAGGAGATCAAGGCGGACGGCAAGTACGCGCCCACCCCCTTCCGGCGGGAGGAGCCGAAGCTCGGGTACGCGAACGCCCCAATCGGCGGAGCGATCTACTCCGTGGGGAACATGCGCTTCAAGGATCTCTCCACCAGCCGAACGGGGGTCATCCCGCTGTTCGTCGTGGACAAGTGCACCCACTGCGGGGAGTGCGACCTCTCCTGCCCGGACTACTGCTTCGTCTGGGAGAAGGGCACCGATCCCAAGACCAAGAAGGAGGGGATGATGCTCCTGGGGATCGACTACCAGTTCTGCAAGGGGTGCATGCGGTGCGTCGAGGTCTGCAAGTTCGGCGCCCTGGTGGCGGCCAAGGAGGCCGACCACGACGTCGAGAAGATCACGGTAAGGCAATCGATCACGACCAAAGCGAAGGCATAACGCCTGATTAGGGGAGAAGAGATGGCGAAAGCGGCGAAGAAGGCGGATGCGCGGCCCGCGCAGACCATTGTCGTCCAGACCGGCAACGAGGTTGCCGCGACGGCGGCCAAGCATGTGGACTACCACATCATGGGTTACTACCCGATCACCCCTTCCACGGAGATCGCGGAGACCCTGGACGCGATGAAGGCGGAAGGGGAGCACGACATCCGGATGATCCCGGGGGACGGCGAGCACGGGGCGGCGGGGATCTGCTTCGGCGCCACCTCCGCGGGGGGGCGGGTCTTCAACGCCACTTCGGCGAATGGGCTTCTGTTCGCCTTCGAGCAGCTTCCCGTCCAGTCCGGGACCCGGTTCCCGATGGTGTTCAACATCGTCACCCGGTCGGTGTCGGGCCCCTTGGACATCCGGGGCGACCACAGCGACATCATGCTGGCGATGAACACCGGCTGGATCATTCTGATGGCCTCCGACGCCCAGGCGGTCTACGACATGAACGTCATGGCGCCCAAGATCGGCGAGGAGATGTCGATCCGGCTCCCCGTGATGGTGGCCTTCGACGGGTTCTTCACTTCCCACCAGAAGCGGCGGATCGAGGTTTTCGAGGACCCGAAGACGGTCCAGAACTTCCTGGGCCCCTTCGTCCCGACGGTGACCTCGGTCGATCCGCGCAGGCCGGTGACCATCGGGCCGTACATGAACGACCCCGACCTGATCAACAACAAGAAGCAGCAGGCCGACGCGATGGTCCGGTCGCACGCCGTCATCAAGGAGGTGTTCGCGAGGTTCGAGGCCCTCTCCGGCAGGAGGTACGACATCCTCGACCTCTACCGGATGGAGGACGCCGAGGCGGCCCTGTTCATCCTCAACTCGGCCGCGGAGACGGCGAAGGAGGCGGTGGACGACCTGCGCAAGGAGGGAATGAAGGTCGGTCTCATCCGGCCGAACGTCATCCGCCCGTTCCCGATCGAAGAGGTCCGCAACGTCCTTGCGAAGGTCAAGGGACTCGTGGTCGCCGACCGGCAGGACAACTACGGCGCCTATGGCGGCGCGATGACCCTCGAGGTCAAGGCGGCGATCCAGGGCGTGCCGGGAAACAAGACGATGGTCGCCTCCCGGATCTACGGGATCGGCGGGAAGGAGTTCTTCGTCGAGGACGCCGAGGCGATGCTGCGCGAAGCGCACGCAATCGCCAAGACGGGAAAGGTCAAGGTCCCGTACGACTACTTCGGCGTCAACCCCGGGGAGAAAGGGTATGTCCACCCCGTTGCCTTCGCGCCCATCACCGAGAAGGAGTCCACGGGGATGACCCGCATCGAGGTCACTCCGGAGGGGAAGATGGAGGTCAAGGGGGTGAACATCCGTGCGCTTACCGAGCGTCCGAAGCGGCTCTCTCCCGGGCACGGAGCCTGTCCCGGCTGCGGGATCTTCGTCAATCTCAACCAGTTCCTGAAAGGGATCGAGGGGTTCGTGACCGTTCTGTTCCACACCGGCTGCGGGATGGTGGTCACGACGGGCTACCCCTTCACGTCGCACAAGGTCACCTACATCCACAACCTCTTCCAGAACGGCGCCGCGACCCTGTCGGGAGTCGTCGAGATGTTCGAGGAGCGCAAGAAGCGCGGCGAAATCCCGAAGGAGGAGAAGATCACTTTCATCATGGTGACCGGCGACGGCGGCCACGACATCGGGATGGGGCCCTCCATCGGGGCGGCGTTGCGGGGGCACCGGATGATCATCCTGGAGTACGACAACCAGGGGTACCAGAACACGGGCTCCCAGCTCTCCTTCACGGTCCCGATGGGGCACTCCACGTCGACCTCGAACTACGGGCCGTACCAGCACGGCAAGTCGACGCACCACAAGGACACCGCCCAGATCTTCGTCTCGTGCAACATCCCGTACGTCTTCACGGCCGCGGAGAGCAACCACCGCGACACGATCCGCAAGGCCGTCAAGGCGCAGAAGTACGCCGAGGAGGGGCTGGTGTTCGGCAAGCTCATCTCCATGTGCCCGCTTGCCTGGCGGACCGAGGAGCGGATCTCGGTCCCCATCATCCAGGCCGCGGTCGACTGCTGCTTCTTCCCCCTCTACGAGGTGGAGCGCGGAATCACGACGATCAACTACGATCCGGAGGAGAAGGGGAAGAAGGTGCCGGTGACGGAGTGGCTCCGGCAGATGGGGAAGACCAGGCATCTGCTCAAGTCCGACTGCAAGCCGGTGCTCGCCGCGATCCAGGCCGAGGTCGACCGGCGGTGGGCGCGCCTCAAGGAGATGCACAAGAACCCACTCCTGTGAAAAGGGACCGCTAAGTCCCTCCCCCCCAGTGCCCCTGGGCACCGGGAGGTGCGCACGGATACGTTGCTGTATTTTTGAAATGAACCACCTAATTTATGGGGACAGGGCCATATCTTTTCGGACTATTTCGGGGGAGGAGCAAGCACGTGCTTCTTCCCGTTTAAGAATAATATTTACCTATTTTCGGCTAGAAATTGCCCTTCGCTCTGGGGGATATTTAGGAAAATTCTGAGGATAAACA
>Ga0209126_1000858_pt1 | contig 10433 bp, 6 predicted proteins | sample RifCSP19_1_FD_184024 | JGI IMG/M metagenome (GOLD analysis project Ga0209126, IMG submission 184024) | Soil microbial communities from Rifle, Colorado - Rifle CSP2_sed 19_1 (SPAdes) (version 2) | ecosystem: Environmental > Terrestrial > Deep subsurface > Rock core/Sediment | place: Rifle...
TGCGCGGGAGCGTCTGCGGCAAGCGGTGGCCGTGGCCTACGAACGGGGGTTCCTGGGGCGGAAGATCTTCGGCACGGACATGGATCTGGACGTGGTCGTGCACACCGGCGCCGGCGCCTACATTGCCGGCGAAGAGACCGCGCTCCTCGAGTCGCTGGAAGGCCGGCGGGCGATGCCGCGGCAGCGGCCGCCGTTTCCGGCGGTGGCGGGGCTCTACGGCAAGCCGACGGTGATCAACAACGTGGAGACGTTGAGCCACCTCCCGGCGGTGATCCGTCTCGGCCCGGAGGCCTACCGGTCGCTTGGACCGCCGGCACTCTTTTCGGTGAGCGGGCACGTGCGCCGGCCGGGGGTGTATGAACTCCCCTTGGGCACGCCGATGCGCGAATTGATCGAGCACGCCGGCGGCCTGCGCGAGGGACGGCTCCTCAAGGCCGCCTTCCCCGGCGGATCGTCCTCTGCGATTCTCACCGCGGAACACCTGGACGTACCGATGGACTATGAGCCGCTCCGGGCGGCGGGGTCGATGCTGGGATCGGCCTCGCTGATCGTGATGGACGACACCACCTGCATCGTCCGGGTGGTGGCCCGGGCCGTGGGCTTCTATAAGGAAGAATCGTGCGGCAAATGCACCCCCTGCCGGGAGGGGACCTATTGGCTGTCGCTGGTCTTCGACCGTATCCTGCACGGGCGGGGGCGGATGGAGGATCTCGACCTCCTGGCCCACATCTCGAAAGGGCTCAACGGGACCTGCTTCTGCCTGCTGGGGGAAAGCGTGCCGCCCAGCCTCGACGCATCGTTGCAGCACTTCCGGCACGAGTACGAGTACCACATCGGCACGGGGCGATGCGACGTGGAAGACCGCCTTCCACCCCAGCACTTCGCTGCGCGAAGCACCGGGGACCCCGGGGCCGCGGCCGGCACCCCGGGAGCGTAGGCGATGGCGCCGGAACAGACCACGAGTGTGCCGAGCGCCGAGCGCCGCCGGTCGGGGGATGAGGATCTCCGCCTCAAGTGGGAAAGCGGGCGCTGGGTGCTGCGGGAGCGGACGCGCCGTGGCTGAGCCCCCGGCCACCGTCACGCTGACCATCGACGGGCGCGCCGTCACGGTGGCCCGCGGCACCACGGTCTGGCATGCGGCGGAGCAGGCCGGCATCGACATCCCCATCTTCTGCTACCTGGACCGCATGCCGCCGCTGGGCGCCTGCCGGCAGTGTTTCGTGCGCGTGGAGAAGATGCCGCGGTTGCAGACCTCCTGCACGCTGGTCGCGGAAGAAGGCATGGTCGTCTCCGCGTCGACGCCGGACGTGCGGGCGGCCCAGGAGAGAAATTTGGAGTTCCTCCTGATCAACCACCCGCTGGACTGTCCCATCTGCGACAAGGGCGGGGAGTGCCCGCTGCAGGACCAGACCTTCGCCTACGGCTCCGGCCGCAGCCGGTTCGTCGAACTGAAGCGCGACTTCGCCAAGCCGGTCTCGCTGGGATCGGTGCTGGTGCTGGACCGCGAACGCTGCATCCTCTGCTGGCGCTGCGTGCGCTTCGGTGAGATCGTCGCCGGCGACGATGCGTTGAAGGGCTTCGAGCGCGGGTTCCAGACCGAGATCAACACGCCGTTCACCCAGCCGGTGCGCTCCAAGTTCATCGGCAACACGATCTCCATCTGTCCCGTCGGCGCGCTGACCAGCCGCACCTATCGCTTCCAGGCCCGGCCCTGGGACAACGACGCGGTGCCCTCGGTCTGCAACCACTGCGGCCTGGGGTGCACGGTCTGGCTGGACGTGCGCGACCAGACCGTCGCGCGCGTGCGCCCGCGGGAGACGCCGGACCTGAACGACATCTGGCTCTGCGACCTCGGCCAGTTCGGCTTCGAGTGGCTGCACGCCAAGGACCGCCTGACGCGTCCGCTGGTCCGCAAGAACGGACAGTTGGTGGAGACGACCTGGGACGAGGCGCTCGACCTGGTGGCCGCACGCCTGGCGGAGTCGCGGCAGCGCGGCGCCGGCCGCGTGGGGGTGCTGGGCGGTGCCCGGCTGACCAACGAGGACAACTTCCTGCTGCGGCGCGTCTTCCGCGAGATCGTGGGGACCCCGCACCTGGACCACCGCCTCGACGCCCGCCCGGGCAGCGCCAGCCTGCAGGTGGCGTGGGGCCTGCGCGGGCCGCTGGCGGCGATCCCCGAGAGCAGCCTGCTGCTGCTCGTCGGCTGCGACATCACGGAGGAGTATCCGATCGCCTGGCTGCGGATGAAGCAGGCGGTGGACCACGGGGCGCAGCTCTACGCCATCCATCCGAAGCCGCTGGAGATTCACCGGTTCATCACCGGCCGCCTGATCCACAGTCCGGGCGCGGAGGGTGTGGTGCTGGCGCAGATCGCCAACGCCGTGCGCGGGCAGAAGCCGGACGCCAAGGTTCTGCAGGAGGCGGGGGTCGATCCCGCAGTGGTGGCCGGCCTGGTGGCGCGGCTGCGCGCCGCCGCCCGGCCGATGGTTTTCATCGGCAAGAACGCGTTGGAAGGACCGGCGGGGACCACCGTGCTGCACGCGGCGCAGCGGTTGCAGGCCGCCGGCTGCATGATCCACATCATGCGCGGCAAGGGCAACGCCGTGGGTGCGGCGCTGATGGGCGTCCTGCCCGGCCCCGGCGGGTGGACCGCGCCGGAGATGATCCAGCAGGCGGCCCGCGGCGCGCTTGACGTCCTCTACGTCCTCGGCGGCGACCCCGCGACGGAGGTCGGGGATGCCCACGCGTGGGCGGCGGCGCGCGAGCACACGCCCCTCGTCGTCGTGCACGACCTCTTTCTCACCGCGACCGGGCGGGACGCGGACGTCGTACTGCCCGCGCTCACGTACGCCGAGAAGCACGGCACCGTCTGTAACCTGGAGGGCCGCGTGCAGCAGATCGAGGCCGCGGTGCGGGGACCCGCCGGGGCCCGGGGCGACGGCGCGATCCTGCTCGAGCTCGCCGCGCGGCTGGGCGCGGAGTGGTCCTACGGCGGGTGGGAGGAGATCTTCGCGGACGCGCGCGCGGCCGTCCCGGGACTGGAGATCGGCGCGTTCCGGACTCCGCCGCCGCTGCAGGGGGATTGGCCCGCGAACGGCGCACTGCCGGCCAGATCCGCAGATCTCGTCCTGATCACGGGTGAGGTCCTCTTCGACCGCGGCAGCATGACCGCCCGTTCGCCGGCGATCGCCGACCTGGCCGGGCCGCCCAGCGTCTGGGTGCATCCGGCGGACGCCGCGTCCCGCGGGTTGGTCGACGGCGCGCTGGCCCAGCTCTCCGTCGGCGCCGCCGGCCTGGTACTGCGGGCGCGCCTCACCGAGGAGGTCCCGCCGGGGCGGGTGTACGTGCCGCGCGGCTATGACGCCGTGCCAGTGAATCGCCTGCTCTCGTGGGACCAGCCGCTGGTGACCGTCTCGTTGCGCGCGATCGATGCCGCGGCTGCGGCCGGGCCGGGGTCGGAGGTTGCGCCGTGACGGGGCTGCTGGTCGAGGCTCTCATCAAGAGCATCGTCCTGCTGCTGGTGCTGCTCACGGCCACGGCCTACCTGACCCTGCTGGAGCGCCGCCTCCTCGGGAAGTTCCAGCTGCGCTTCGGGCCGAACCGGGCCGGGCCGCTGGGGCTGTTGCAGCCGCTGGCGGACGGCCTCAAGCTGCTCTTCAAGGAGAGCTTCGTCCCCGCGCAGGTCGATCCCATCATCTACTGGCTGGCGCCGTCGATCTCGATGGTCACCGCGCTCTTCGTCTACGCGGTGATCCCCTTCGGGCCGTCGATCCAGCTCTTCGGCCGGACGATCCCGCTGGTCCTGGCCGACGTCAACGTCGGCATCCTCGTGGTGCTGGCCACCTCCTCCATCGGCGTCTACGGCATCATCCTGGGCGGGTGGTCGGCCAGCAACAAGTTCTCGCTGCTGGGATCACTGCGCAGCAGCGCCCAACTCATCTCCTACGAACTCACGCTGGGGCTCGGCGTCATCGCCGTGGTCCTGCTCGCCGGATCGCTGAGCATGGTGCAGATCGTGGAGGCGCAGCGGGATCTCTGGTTTGTCTTCCGCTTCCCCTACGGAACGGTGGCCTTCATGCTCTTTCTCATCGCCGGGGTTGCGGAGACCAACCGCGCGCCCTTCGACCTGCCGGAGGCGGAGCAGGAGCTGGTCGCCGGCTACCAGACGGAGTACGGCGGGTTCAAGTTCGCCATGTTCTACATCGGCGAGTACATGTCGGTGATCACGATCAGCGCGCTCGCGACGACGCTCTTCCTGGGCGGCTGGTATGGCCCGCCGGTGATCGGGCGATGGCTGCCGGGCATCGTCTGGGTAATCCTGAAGATCTTCGCCGGTGTCTTCTGGTTCGTCTGGCTGCGGGCGACGTTCCCCCGCGTGCGGCACGACCAGCTGATGACGCTCGGCTGGAAGGTGCTGCTGCCCGTCGGTCTGGTCAACGTACTGCTGGCCGCCGTCGTGCTGGCGCTGCGGAGCCGCTGAGATGATCCGCCGGCGCTGGGGGCAGGTCCTGGGCATGCTGCGGGGGTTGAGCGTGACCTTCCGCGTCCTCTTCCGGCCGCCGGTGACGACCACCTACCCGGACGAGAAGACCCGGGTGGAGGAGCGCTTCAAGGGGCGGCACTGGCTGACCCGCTACGCGGACGGCCTGGAGCGGTGCATCGGCTGCGAATTGTGCGTAATCGTCTGCCCCTCGCAGGCCATCTTCGTGCAGGCGGCGGAGAATACCCCGGAGCATCAGGTCAGCCGCGGCGAGCGCTACGCGGCGGACTTCCAGATCAACATGCTGCGCTGCATTTTCTGCGGCTTCTGTGAGGAGGCGTGCCCCACCGGCGCGATCGTCCTGGGTCACGACTACGAACTGGCCGGATACACGCGGGCGTCGATGATCTATACGAAACCGATGCTGACCGAGCCTTACCCCGGCGCGGGCGGCCGCGACCCGCACCGGGAGGTGTGATGGAGCTCGCCCTCTTCATCCCGTTTGCCGCCCTTGCCCTGGCCGGAGGGCTGGGGGTGATTGCCTCGGGGCGGGCCATCCACAGCGCCCTCTCCCTCCTGCTGGTCCTCTCGTCGCTGGCGGTGCTCTACCTGCTGCTGGGGGCGCAGTTCATCGCCGTGCTGCAGGTGATCATCTACGCCGGGGCCATTGTCGTCCTCTTCCTCTTTGTGATCATGCTGTTGCACATGGCCACGGGCGAGCCCGCCGCGCGCGGTGTGCGTCCCTGGCGCGCCGGGGCCACGGTCGCCGCCGCGCTCTTCTTCGCTGCGCTGCTCTCCGCAGTGGTCCGGACGCGGGCCACCGCGGACCTGGGGGCGGCGCCGGGGTTCGGTTTTGGCACGGCCGAGGCGGTCGGGCGCACGCTCTTCACGCGCTTCCTGCTCCCGTTCGAACTGGCCTCCGTGATTCTGCTGGTGGGGATTATCGGCGCGGTCGTGCTGGCGAAGGGAGCGCTGACGCTGCGGGTGCACGCGGAATCGCGGGCCGCGGACGAGGCCGAGGAACCACGCGAGGAGGCGCTCACCCGCTGATGGTGCCGCTCCCCGCCTACCTCGTCCTGGGCGCCCTGCTCTTCTCTCTGGGCATGATCGGCGTCCTGGTGCGGCGCAACGCGCTGATCGTCTTCATGTCCATCGAGTTGATGCTTAACTCCGTGAACCTGACCTTCGTCGCCCTCAGCCGTCACCTGGGGTCTATGGACGGGCAACTGGCCGTCTTCTTCACGATCGTCGTCGCCGGGGTGGAGGTGGTGGTCGGCCTGGCCATCATCGTGGAGATCTTCCGCTCGCGCGCCACGGTCAACCTGGACGACGTGGACCTCCTCCGTGGCTGACTTCGCCTGGACAATCCCGCTCTGGCCGCTGCTGGGCTGGCTGGTGCTCGGTCTGGTGGGAGGACGCCTGCCGCGCCGGCTCGTCGCCCTGATCGGCTGCGGTACCGTCGCCCTGGCGTTTGCCGCGGCGGTGGCCGCGCGCGCGACCTTCCCCGGCGAGCCGCAGGAGCGGACGCTGTTCACCTGGATCGCCGCGGGCGCATTCAGCGTGGATGCGGGACTACTGCTGGACCGCCTCTCGATTGTCATGGTGCTGATGGTCAGCGGGGTCGGGCTGCTCATCCACATCTACTCGGTCGGCTACATGGCGGAGGACCGGGCCTACAGCCGCTACTTCGCCTACCTGAACCTCTTCATGGCGTCCATGCTGCTGCTGGTGATGGGCCGCAGCCTCCTGGTGCTTTTTGTCGGCTGGGAACTGGTCGGCCTCTGCTCCTACCTGCTGATCGGCTTCTGGTTCGACCGGGAGCGCGCCGCCAACAGCGGCCGCAAGGCCTTTGTCGTCAACCGGATCGGCGACGCCGCCTTCCTCATTGGCGTCCTGCTTCTCTGGACGAGCCTGGGCACACTGGATCTGCGGGCCATCGGCGCGCAGGCCGCCACGCTCGGCCCGCCGGTCATGGTGACCGCGTCGCTGCTGCTGTTTACCGGCGCCACCGGGAAGTCGGCCCAGTTGCCGTTGTACACGTGGCTCCCCGATGCGATGGAAGGCCCCACGCCGGTCTCCGCCCTGATCCACGCGGCGACGATGGTCACCGCCGGCGTCTACATGATCGCCCGCCTCTTCCCGCTGTTCACGCACCCGGTCACCGTCGTCGTGGTCTCCACGGTGGGCGCGCTGACCGCGTTCTTCGCCGCGACGATCGCTCTGGTGGAGTGGGACATGAAACGGGTTATGGCTTACTCCACGATCAGCCAGTTGGGCTACATGTTCCTGGCCGTAGGGGTGCTCGCGCCCGCCGCCGGGATCTTCCACCTGACCACGCACGCTTTCTTTAAGGCGCTGCTCTTTCTGGCCGCCGGCAGCGTCATGCACGCAATGCACAACGTCATCGACATGCACGTGCTGGGCGGCCTGGCCCGCCCACTGCGCTACACGGCCGGGGCCTTCATCATCGGCGGTCTGGCCCTGGCGGGAATTCCACCGTTTTCCGGGTTCTTCAGCAAAGACCTGATTCTCGAGCGGGCGTGGGAGCACGCCGTGGGCGGCGGCAGTCCGGTGCCGTTCATCCTCGGTCTGGTGACCGCACTTGTGACCGCCGTTTACATCACCCGCGCCGCGCGCTACGCCTTCTTCGACCAGCCCCACCGGGAGTCGCACCCGCACGAAGCGCCCCCGGTGATGCTCTGGCCGATGGTGCTCCTGGCGCTGCTCACTGTCGCCGGGGGATTGCTGGGTGCGCAGCGCATCGGGGCGCCGCTGTTGGAGTTCCTGGCGCCGCAGTTCGCCGCGGCCGCACCGCACGAGGCGGCGCCGGGGCTATTTGTGCCGGTCCTCTCGATCCTGGCCGGCGTGGCGGGTGTCGCCATCGGCTGGCTGGGCTACCGCGACCGGCGGGACCCCGACCTTGGCTGGGTCGCCCGATTGTTCAGCCGGCACTGGTATCTGCTCGATCTCTATGACGGCGTCCTCGTGCCCGCGGCCAAACGGGTAGCCGTGCTCCTGGCCGGGCCGGTCGATCTCGGTGTGATCGACCGCGCGGTGAATGGCATCGGCGCGCTGGCGGCCGGCGGCGCCCGGGGGCTGCGCCGCCTGCAGACCGGTTACGTCCGCCAGTACGCCGCCATCATCCTCGTCGGTACGATCCTGCTGATGGCCTACTGGGCGACCCGCTGATGCTCTCCTGGCTGATCTTCGCCCCGATGATCGGCGCCGCGCTGGTGGCCGCACTGCCGCGCGGGCGCGTGTTCGCGGTGCGCTGGCTGGGCCTGCTGGCGAGCCTGGCCGCGCTCTATCTGGCCGTCCGTCTCTTCCAGACCTTCGACCCGGCCGCCAGCGCGATGCAGTTTGTCATCCGCCGCCCCTGGGTGCCGCTGCTGGGAATTCAGTACGCCGTGGGCGTGGACGGCATCTCGCTGCTGCTGGTGATGCTGACCGCGGTGATCTTCCCCATCGCGCTGCTCTCCTCGTGGGGCTCGATTGAGGAGAAGGTCAAGGAGTTCACGGTGGCGATGCTCATCCTGGAGACCGCCGTGCTCGGGACCTTCCTCAGCCTCGACCTGGTACTCTTCTACGTCTTCTGGGAGGCGGTGCTGATCCCGATGTACTTCCTGATCGGGATCTGGGGCGGCCCGAACCGCACCTACGCGGCCAACAAGTTCATCCTCTATACGATGGCGGCCAGCGTGCTGATGCTCGTGGCCATCATCGCCCTGTATCTCGTGGCCGCGCCGGCCGGCGAGCGCACCTTCGACCTGCTGCGCCTGCAGGAGGCCGCTGTCCCGGCCACGCTGGCGCCCTGGCTTTTTGCGGCCTTCACCCTGGCCTTCGCCGTGAAGGTGCCGGTGTGGCCGCTGCACACCTGGCTGCCCGACGCCCACGTCGAGGCGCCGACCGCCGGCAGCGTCGTCCTGGCGGCGATCTTGCTGAAGATGGGGACCTACGGGTTCCTCCGCTTTTCGCTGGGGCTGTTCCCCGAGGTGGCCGTCGCCGCGGCGCCGCTGCTGCTGGTGCTGGCGGTAATCGGCATCATCTACGGCGGCATCGTCTCCTGGGCCCAACCGGATCTGAAGCGCCTGGTCGCCTTCAGCAGCGTCAGCCACCTGGGATTCGTCACCCTGGGCATCTTCGCGCTAACCACCGAGGCGATGCAGGGCGCGCTGCTGCAGATGGTCAACCACGGGATCAGCACCGGCGGATTGTTCCTCATCGTCGGCGTCCTGTACGACCGGCTGCACTCCCGCGAGATTAAGGACTACGGCGGCGTCGCCGCGCTGATGCCGCGCTTCGCCGTGATCTTCACCATTGTGATGCTCTCCTCGGCCGCCCTACCGTCCACCAACGGCTTCGTCGGCGAGTTTCTCATCCTGCTGGGCACGTTCCGACGGTCGGTGGTCTTCGCCGCCCTCGCCGCCATGGGCGCGATCCTCTCGGTGATCTATCTGCTGTGGGCGTACCAGCAGGTGATGCAGGGCCCGGTCACCGCGAAGACCCCCGCGCGCCTGGTGGAGGTCGGCTGGCGGGAGACGCTGCTCTTCGTCCCGCTGATCGGCCTGATCTTCTGGATCGGCCTCTATCCGTCGCCGCTGCTGCGCCGCTCCGAAGCCTCCGTGCGCGCGGTGGTCGAGCGGGTGGAGCGGCGTGCGCAGGCACGGGTGAAACATCGACCAATGGTCGCGGACGCGCACGTCGATGTCGCTCCCCGGCAGACCACCACCAGGCGCAAGGTGACGCCGTGACCGTCACCGTCGACCTACGCGCCGTCCTGCCGGAGATCGTCGTGGCGAGTGCCGCCATGGTGGTGCTGCTGTGGGACGTGCTGGTGGGTCACCGCGGGCAGCGGGCGCTGGCGCCGCTGTCGATCCTCGGCCTGGTGGCGGCATCTGTGGTCCTGGTGCAGGTGGGGGTCCGCCCCCCGGCCTTCGGCGGCATGTACGTGCGCGACGCGGCCACGCAGGTGCTGCAGATGATCGCCCTGCTGGCCGCGGTGCTGGCCACCGTGCTCAGCCTCGACTATCTGCGGCGCTTCGGGCTGGAACGGGGTGAGTACTACGCGCTGATGCTCTCCGCGTGCCTGGGCGCGATGGTCATGGCGGCGAGCGCGGACCTGATCGTGCTCTTCCTGGGTCTGGAGACGCTGTCCATCCCGCTCTACGTGCTGGCCGCTTTTCGCCGCGGCAACGTCCGCTCGCAGGAAGCCGGGATGAAGTACTTCTTGCTGGGATCGTTCTCCACCGCGTTCTTCCTTTATGGAGTGGCCCTGTTGTACGGCGCCTCCGGGTCCACCGGCCTGGCCGCCCTCGGACGGGCCGCGGCCGCGGGGCTGACCCCGATGCTGGGGATCGGGATCGCCCTGCTGACGATCGGGCTGGCCTTCAAAGCCGCCCTCGTGCCGTTCCACGCCTGGGCGCCCGACGTCTACGAAGGCGCGCCGCTGCCGGTGACGGCCTACATGGCGGTGATCGCCAAAGTGGGGGCGTTCGCCGCGGTGCTGCGGGCCTTCCCCCTGGGCCTGGGGGCCCTCACCGAGCAGTGGACCGTGCTGCTGGCCGCGCTGAGTATCGCGACGATGGTCCTGGGCAATCTGGTCGCGCTGATGCAGCGCTCGATGAAGCGGCTGCTCGCCTACTCCAGCATTGCGCACGCCGGGTATCTGCTGATCGGCATGGCCGCGGGCACGCCCGACGGCGCCTGGGCGATGACCTTCTACCTGGTCGTGTATCTCTTCATGACCCTGGGCGCCTTCGCCGTGGTGCTGCTGCTGGAGCGGGGCGGTGAGGAGGCCGACCAAATCGAGGACTATGTGGGGCTCGGCGCGCGCGCCCCCTGGCTGGCTGCGGCGATGGCGGTCTTCATGATCTCGCTGGCGGGGCTGCCGCCGACGGCGGGGTTCATCGGCAAGTTCTACCTCTTCAACGCCGCCCTGAGCGCGGGGCAGCCG